>Ga0307515_10001911_pt1 | contig 46263 bp, 38 predicted proteins | sample 17_EM_MG_FD_194513 | JGI IMG/M metagenome (GOLD analysis project Ga0307515, IMG submission 194513) | Populus trichocarpa ectomycorrhiza microbial communities from riparian zone in the Pacific Northwest, United States - 17_EM | ecosystem: Host-associated > Plants > Roots > Unclassified | place... | reverse complement strand
TGGGCAGTAGAGAAAGGGGATCAGTGGGTGGTACAGCTACTGCTCGAGAAGAATGGAATTGACCTAAACTCTAAAGATAATAACGGCCGAACACCATTCTCATGGGCAGCAGAGAAAGGGAATAAGTGGGCAGTGCAGCTGCTGCTCGAGAAGAACGGCATTGACCTGAACTCTAAAGACTGTAACGGCCGGACACCAATCTCGTGGGCAGTGGAGAATAGGGATAGAGGGATAGTGCAGTATCTGCTTATGAAGGACGATATTGACGTGAACTCCAAAGATAACAACGGCCAGACACTATTATCATTGGTTGTAGAGGAACAGAATATACTAGTAGTACAATGGCTGCTTGAGAGGGACAGTATTGACCTAAACTCCAAAGACAATAATGGTCGGACGCCGCTCTCATGGGCAGCAGAGAAGGGGGATGGGGAGGCAGTACGACTACTACTTAAGAAGGACAGCATTGATGTAAACTCTAAAGACAATAATGGTCGGACACCGCTCTCGTGGGCAGCAGAGAAGAGGATTGGGAAGGTAGTACAATACCTGCTCGAGAAGGATGGCATTAACGTGAACTCTAAAGATAATAACGGCCGGACACCACTTTCATGGGCAGCAGAGAAGGGGAATGGGGAGATAGTGCAGTATCTGCTTGAGAAGGACAGCATTGACGTGAACTCCAAAGACAACAATGGTCGGACACCGCTCTCGTGGGCAGCAGAGAAGGGGAATGGGGAGATAGTGCAGTATCTGCTTGAGAAGGACAGCATTGACGTGAACTCCAAAGACAACAATGGTCGGACACCGCTCTTGTGGGCAGCAGAGAACAGTCACCTAGTGCTAGTGAGGCTGCTTGCGCAAAGAGACAGAATCACACTACATACGCTCGTCCGGGAGAGAAAAGAGTATCTGGTTCGACTACTTCTCGATGCCAAATATGATGTCAATACCAGGGATGCTCTAGGCAAAACTCCACTGCATATTGCAATTTCTTCTCGGTATGTGGAGATAGCAACTATTCTCATCTCTTTCAACGCAACCGACATCAACCTGAAGGATAATGATGGTATAACTCCATTACGTTTGGCGATTCGGATTGAATGTCCCGATCTCATTAAGTCGCTGCTCGAGAAGTCGGCACTTTCAAAGGATATTATGGTTGATGAATGGCGTAAAGCATATGGAAAACAGGCATCAGATATTGTGATGCTGTCGGAGGGAGACAGTCATGAAAAGTCTGTGTGCTTTATAGCCGAAGAGGAATCAGCTCAGGTTTCAATTGAAAGCGGGACAGACCGACGTCTCTTGTGAGTTATTGATCTCCTCTATATCTATGAAGGAAGCTTAACCTTTGCCAGTCTAATTTCACACAACTGTACCTGGCAAAGTGGATTGATTCCCGGTCCCAAGATCAAATTGGCGCCCTACAGACTGGAAATTTCCTCACAACGACGCGATGGCGGCCAAGATGATACCATTTCTGTCGCTATTCGGTTTCCCGCCGAGGATTTAGAACACCAAGAACCCTCCAAGATACCAGACTGGGACACATGCAGAATAACATGGACCATGACGCCACCCTCGAACCCAAAGGGCGATCGATATTGGAAGTCGCTAGACCACTTCAGCATGATGTCATTTGGTTGGATACCGGACGATGGTGCTGACTTCTTCAAGCAGTTCATACTCTATCTAAAAGAAAGATGGTTAAGACTCTGTGATCTAGCTAGAGATCATCTAACCGTCCGTGTGAGTTGGGCTGAGCTTGCGCTAAGTTTTGGTTGACCTGCTAATTGGTTATATACTCCAGCGTCTTTACCAACTGCGTTGGGAAGGGAAGAATCCTGGACTAATTGGTTACTTAGCGAATGATGCACAGAGGTGGGCCGAGTTTCGTAGCAGCTTGCAGGACCAAGTTCGAAGGGCCCGAAAATTTGCTGTGGAATACGGTCAACGCTACAACGAAAACTAGATTCTGAAAGATACGCTGCAGGTAATAGGTGAGTTTGAATCTAGAGTTAGTGATCTGATCAACGAGTTGGATCAAACAGTAAGAGATCTTCTACAGATTGTTGGTACTCTGACTATTCCAACAATTTCATCCGAGCTCACCCTACTCAGGAGTTTGCCTGGGTCTCGATGAGCGAGACCAGAATCTCGACCAGATTGGGACAGAATGTCATGCTTCTGACGTATGTCAGCATCTTCTATTTGCCCTTAGGCTTCTGCGCAGTAAGTATCTCTGACCTTGCTCGCTATAATTGCCACCGTGCCATTCAGAACAGCCTATATCGAGCGAGTACTGATGCAAGTATATGGGTCTGTAGGCGCTCTGGGCCATTCCAAATATTACCGACAGCGCGACTCGGAATCCTTTCGTCATTACTGCGACCGTTGTTGGATTGGCGACCTTAGTTGTTACCTTCAATCTCGATATTATTGTGGGACTGTACTATGATCAGAGAGCGAATTTAGTGAAAGAAATGCGGCTAGATGACAGCTGGAAAGAATTGGGAACGAAACTCCAAGGATCCAGTCCTAACCGAAGGACACCGCCTGATTGGTGGCTGGCTGTATACTTGATACACAAATTAATGAGAGTAGTGGGAAAGAAGGGGAGGAAGGGTGATGTGGAGTCGATGCCACCTGATGGCGAATCATAATTTCCGTGCACTGTATTTCCATTCAAATGATTCTCTACAGCGGGGAGGATCGTAGGCTTCAAAGTCTAAGAACGAATACCCGAAACGCACGTTGAATCATTGACTTGAATGAGAGTACGACATGGGCCGAGCTGGGCTCATTGAGGGACACAGGTCAGGAACGATGACAGTCTCACTGTCGAGGTCGCCGTCACAGGTTACCAGTCCTATGATTAAATCATGCAACTCTTTCTCTCTGCGCGGCCCGGACTTTCACTAAGTGGCAGGACGGAGTGTTTAAATAAAGCAGTGTCAGAATTTGCAAATTAGCAGGCACATAACATCGTATTGCTGCTCGCCAATGATTGGTGGTCCGGAACTAGGGGTATCCCTAGCCAACAAGGGTCCAATGGTTGTGTGATTGCGAAAAGGTGAAGCCGATGTTGCAAGCAATTGTACTGTACAGCAAACAAGACCGACATCAAGCCGAGAAGCTTGAAACGGTTTAGCGTGCTGGTAAAACCTCGGCAGAAGGTCTGGCTCGAGATAGAACCGTTCGTGAGCCTCAACTCCACGCTTTGTCTTGAATCAAATTTCATGCTCCACCTCATCCGCTTGTCCTTCTTAATTTCCACAACGTGCCAGATAGAGCGCCTCTCTACATATATAGCTTCTCTAGATATAGACAACCGAGTCTCATATTTCCTTGAATTTTTCTGTCATCGTTCCGGTAAGTGGATGCCTCGTACTCCCATTGCCTCACATCCTCGAGTAGCTATTGCCCATGCCATATGATGACTACCATATTGGAGCTGTCCTATCTCCTACAGGAATGCGGACAAATCAAATATACGCAAAACAACTATCTGAACTGCGAAACCGCGTGCATCTCGCCATTTCACAGCTCCCACTGCCGAGTGAAAATCCTGTGCTGATAGCGTGCATGAAGATTCAGCTGCTATACGGGCAGCCACCTCGACGAGACATCTAGCCCACTCCTCCACCGTCGTTTCCTCAGACCACCGCTACCTCCTCTTATACCCTCACAATGTCAGCCGACCCTCGACTCGCACGCTCACGGCCGCAGCAACCCACGACGGTCCCGCCTCCGCCTCCGCCGCCGCCACCGGTAGAAACGCACCCGGACTCAACAAAAATGGCCGTCGACGGCGCCAAAGATGCCCAGCCGCAAGAAGGCGTAGTAAAAGACGGCTTCAAGCTGCGATTCTGCACGGTATGTGCCAGCAACAACAACAGGTATGTCCTATCCCAATTTTAGATATTGCCGCAGAGAACTCCCCTCACTCCCCCCACGCCCACGCCCACGCCCACGCCCACACCTATCTCCGCAGCACACACCCCATCCATATCCTCACCATTCTCGCCTCATCTCACCAGCAACTAATCACCCACAGATCAATGGAATCCCACCTCCGCCTCGCCACCGCCTCGCTCCCCGTCATCTCCTTCGGCACCGGCTCGCTGGTCCGGCTCCCAGGACCGTCCATAACGCAACCAAACGTCTACTCGTTCAACAGCACGACGTACCGCGCGATCCACGCCGAGCTCGCCAACCAGAACACGGCGCTCTACAACGCCAACGGCCTCCTGCCCATGCTCGCCCGCAACCTCGGCATAAAATCCTACCCGGAGCGCTTCCAGGACTGGGTGCCGGGGAAGCCGCGCCTCGACCACGCCGCCGACAAGGGCGCGCCGGGCACCGAGGCCGGCGTCGTCGACGCCATCATCACCTGCGAGGAGCGCTGCTTCGACGCCGTGCTCGACGACCTGCTGAATAAAGGCGGCAGGCTGAACAGGCCCGTCCATGTCTTCAATGTCGATATCCGGGATAACCATGAGGAGGCCCTGGTGGGTGGGCGCGCCATTCTGGATCTGGCCGTGAGGCTGAACGAGTGTGCGGCGCGGGAGAGGGAGGTGCATGGGGAGGGTGAGTGGGAGCGGGGGAGCGGGAAGGCGAGGGAGGGGTTTGATGAGAAGGTGCCGGAGATTTTGGGGGAGTGGCAGGTGCGATGGCCGGGGTTGCCGGCGCTGTGGACGCTGGCGTGGTTTTAGGGGGTTTGGCTGCTCTTAATGAATTTTACAAGTCTGGGCGGATGGATGGATGGACGGGTGGACGGGTGGGTAGGTGGGTGACGCTGATGGGGTTAATGCATAGCGACGGCGCTGCTGGAGTTAGATATTTTGGCCGGATACAGGATCATGGGGGTCCTCTTGTGTATGTCGCTCTCTGGACTTCACACCCTTATACGCTGAGCACTCAGAATACTAGATACCCATTCTTTCTCTCTCCGCAGCTAGCGATACCTACATTCCCCTCGTCCCCGACAACTTCCCTTCACTCATCCCATCAGAAGTCCACCAGAAGCAAAGCAATGATATCCGCTATCCACACGGTGCCATCTCGCCCAAAGAAAACGCCAGCCATGACACCACTCGCTCCCATGCCAAACCAAGGGGGAAAATATGCAAGAAAAGACAGGTATCCATACTCACTCGCTTGCAATTGCTCGGGAGCTGTTCTCGCAGTAGCAGCCACCGTACCCGGACCCGATGTGACATGCGAAGGAGAAGCTTAAAAAACAGAGAGTCAAAAAAAGGAATAGGACAAAGGAAACAAGACATATCAGTACGGGAAACTCTCACTGGGGAGATGCGTGGATAATGCGAGCTTTGCACGTAAAATGCTTGCTCGGGTAGTAGGTTGCAGTAGTATGACTAATGCCACCAGTATATGGTATAATGGGGTAATTTAGAAATAAGTGAGATGGCAAAGATGCTTAGATCTTCCGTGAGAACGTCTTCATGCGTGAGATCTGCGTTGCGGCAGGTAGGGCATCGGCGAAGCGATCGCGCTCTATCATCGGCCAAGATTAGCACCAGGTTCGGGACCATGAATCGGTGTCAAGGAAGGGGGACTAAGGGAAGAGGGGGGAGGGGGAGGAGAGAACGTACCAGTCTGAGTATCAAACCCAATAGTAACATCATCATGCTCGCCAGGATACTCAACCACATCCAAGCACACGAACCGGCGCTTCTGACCCGCCCAACCCTGCTGCCTGCCCTCGGCTTTCTCCAGCTTGCCCTCGCCCTTGCGTTCCTCAACTGGTAGCGCGAACTTGGCGTCCACTAGCCGCAGGTAGAATTTGCCGCCCTTGTCGACCTTCTCGAACACATCCATCGATTTGAGCTGGAAGGCCATGGAGTCGGCGTGCGAGAACTCTTCGAAGAAGGCGAGTAGCCGGCATATGTTGTCTTGCTGTACGATTTGAATTCGTACGGTTGACGCTTCCCATCGCTTGTAGATGGGCACGACCATGCGACGCCGAGCGATGGTGTAGGAGGAAGCAATGCTGTTAATGCATTAGTAAGCTGGGATTCAAATGAAACGAGGAATAATAGGATGCTCACCCGTCAAACTTGACGTAGAAGCCCGTAATAGCCATTTGGAAAGCATGCAGATCTTTCAGGTTATGGAAAGAATAGGTCCTCAACGTCGATGCGGTGGTAAGTGTCCGCAGCAGCTCAGCCAATGCTTCAGGGATGTCTTGCTCTGTGCGTTTGGCATCGACAGCAATATTCATGTCTTCTTGTGGATTGCGTAGAACGATGATCTCAGCACTACCGCTAGTTTGGAGCCGGAGAAGAAGCTCGCCGGGACCTGATACACAAAGTTAGCTTGAATTTTGCCAAGTGCAACCAGTAAAGGAGTATAGAGAGCTACAAATAATGCGGGGGTCAGCCTTACTCAAATTCATCCGGTCCGTTAAAGATCCAGCCGAGTGTCTCGCCACAACCCTTAACCTCTCTGACAGCACCGTCTGTGGTATATCCATATTGCCGGTCTCAGGATCAAGATTAAGCGTCTTCACATCCTGCCATTGCAGTCTCTTCAAGGCGTCTCTTCCTGAGTGGGAAAAGGCTTCAGCCTGATCTGCATTCTCAATGCTGAAGCCTTTCAACGGCACCTGCGCAAACACGGTCTCATCTGTATCTACGTTCATGCCGGTGAGGGTGCCAAAGAACATGTCCCTCTCTTTCTCGTCATTGAAAACAAGAAACATAACACACTGTTTCAGCTTTTTGTCGGCTTTCTCCTTAACCCGAAGTAATGCTACCGGGAAACCACTCTCAGAAGCATCTGCTTTAAATTCGAAGTTCATGGGCTCCTGTTTCCCAAATTCATGACTGATAGAATTTAACGTCCTGCTTTTTGGGTTTGTGACTATTAGGAAACGATATCCACGATGTAGACGTCTCTTTCCACTTCCTTCGTTGCGCCTCTCGCATTTCTCAAAAAGGACAGCTCTACATCGCTTGACACGTTCCGCTGGGAACACTCCGGAATTGGCTGGATCCGTGTACTGGAACTCTCGGAGGATCAGGTTGTAGACAATGCGTTCGTCTTCGCGGGGCCTGAGGCTCACTTCAATTTTATTTGTATGGTCGACAATAGTCCAGAGGTTGCGCAAGTCTTGTTCGGTGAAGTCGATGTTGAGGTTGAAGCCGTGAGGTAGACTGACACACATGTTAGAGGAACGGACTTTCCATGTCACATCGTCCCACGTTGGACCGAGTTTCTTGTCATTTTGCACGCGGATGTTAACGAGCTCGTTTAGGCTACAAATTGAGATCTTGACTTTGAGGTCGTTATGCGAGCGGAGAACAGAGAGAACGCAAGGTATGGGGACACGGTCAGTCTCAGCCTCGTCTGTTGTGACTGAAACCTGGACGAACATGCGGAAATAGCAGAAGTCCGTTTTTGTATCGCCCGGCGGCATACAAGTCAGAGGATTCAACTGCTGAGCAGGCCCATCCATCACCAGTGATCTTGTAGAATTGCCAGACAAGATAGCTTTAACGTCCGGAGCAAAGTTTGGATATTTAATCCAAATCGTTTGATCCTGACCTTGGATTAGTGACTGCCGTGGCGGCATGACATGGTGGCGCTTCATTGATGCCAGAAGCAGTTTCAGAAATCCTAGAACAGTATCGTGCACTTCGAAAATCTCGGCCATGGCAATATCTCCGGCTTCTCTTGCTAAGCGAGCCTGAGATCCCGCCTTCAAGTCACCGTACTTCCTGATGGTAGGATGTTTCTGAATAACTTCAGTTAGTATCCACCACGTTTTCGCAAGGTCGACATGTGCCTGAGTCAGCAGTTGAGCTGTCGGGGGCGCTCCAGGATCTCCACGAGGCCGATTCCGGATGAGGTTTTCCATTCCAGCACGTCCGCGTAAGAACCACCAGATAGCTGCACGTAGCCATTGCATTGGTGAGAATTCATGAAGTGGTCTTTCCAGTTCTGCGGTGAGTCGGAAAATGCCTTGCATGTGTATTACACGATCGGTAAAATCTGCCAGCGCTGCATCCCCCTGTGACCTCGTATCTGATCGGCTAAGCGAGGGAGGTGCTGCTCGCATGCCCGGATCCTGTCGAGAAGGAGCAACGACCTGCATAACTGGATCTTGATTCGAAGGGAGGGCAGTGTGCATTCCAGGATCTTGGTCTAGAGCGAGCGCCGGAGATCTCAGAGGTTGAGCAAACTCCATCTCCGAGGTAGATGACGTGAAATAACTCGGGGAGTTGCGTGAGGGGGGCTGTGGTGAGGGGCGCAAAGAGCCATTATTAGGATAGTTGTCAAATTGTGTTTTACGAGGCGATGGGGCTGGGGCAATTGGAGAACCTCGCGGAAGGGTTTGCGGCTGTGGTATTGGATAGTTTGGTGAAGACGAAGCTGATGGTCTTTGGGTATCGATGTCGAGATGTGAGTTTTGGGGCGCCATAAAAGGTTTGCGAATAGGAAGTTCGCTGGAGGATCTCGGAGCATTTGGAGGTCGTGACTGTAGCTGTGGTTGTGTCATGATGGGATTTACCGGAGAACGTCTCGAAGAATTCGACGGCCGTGACTGAAGTTGAACTGGCGGTGGAAAAGGAGCTTCGTACGACGATCTCGCCGCATTCCCGGATGGCAACTGGGTATATGATTGCGGGGAGCCTACAGAGACAGAGTATGTGCTTGAAACAGATGGCCTTCTCCCATCCTCCACAGCAGGACTGGTGTGATACAACGCAGCCTCATGCAACGCCCTACCCTCATCAGCCCGCATCTTCTGCTGGACCCTCGCAGAGAACGAATTCGGGTCTGAAGGTTCACTCTCCAAGAAATGCTTCTTGAAGTCAATTGGTGAGTCGTTCTCTCCAAGATCCATCTCCGGTAACCGAGGTGTGTCCTCTTCCTCAGGAATGCAAACATTATGCGGTACATAACTGGTCTGTGTGCGTCGAAGAGGCTGAGGTTCGAATTCATCCCTTTCAGGTAGTGGCTCAGTAAATGCGGGTTTCACACGCCGAAATATTGGCGATGCATGAAAATCATCCGAATCTGCTGAATTTATTGAATCCATACTGGGCCTCGGAACCCCATCATCAACGCCTTGAAATCCAGTGGGTGCCCTCTTGAGAGGTTGAGGTCGATCGCCCAATCCCAGTGGTCCTAATCTTTGTGGAGGAGATGGCATAGGCGCTGCCTGCGATGTAATATTACCCATGTCCATTTTCAGTTGCAATGGCGGGGAAATTTCTCCGTGGGACGTCTGGGCCCTTCTGATACCAGGAGGCCGCTCATCCTCAGTGACGGACTGCTTAGATTGTCCACTACGAAGTCCATTGAATTCGGGAGAGCGCAATCCCACCACACTGTCGTCCCTATGTCCCTGAAACTGTTCTAGGTCTACCGAGGGTGTGCTGCTCTTCCGCCGTGACACGTCAATTGAAGGAGATTCCGCCTCATCACCACCCTCGCCAATAACCTCAGGCGCGGTCCTGGCAAAGGACACCGTGAGACCTTTCCCTTTCCTTGGCCGGCTATTACTGCTACCCCGCATCGACGACGGTATACCTAGCGGTGTGGGTCTTGGGCTCGGCGTCTGAGCATGTATATCGTGGGCACCGGGCCATCTCTGCGCGGCGGCGACATCTATGCGAGGTTTGGGTAGGGCGTTCAACTGCGCTTTTTGAGTGGAGGGTTTGAGGAAGTCGGCAACGTCTTGCTCGATATTTGCTTTCTGCTGCTTCGTTTCCTTAGCAGGTTTAGCAGGTGCTTCGTCGTTGGAAAATATTTTGCCGCGCCAGCGGTGCTTGCTGAGGAATTTGCGTTCGTCCTGACGCCCTACGGTGGCTTCACTGTCGGTCATGGCGAGAAGTGCGAGTGGTTGAGGGGTTGAGGGCAAAGTGAGCACGCGACGATGGTATACAGGAGAGGATGGTGGCCGCAGGCACAGAAAGTAGCAAGTTCATGCGGGCCCGAGACTGGGGAGACGCATAAGTTGCACAGCAGTTCGACGGGTATCGCGGCGACTACTGACGGCCAGCCGTTATCGGCGGTGGGTAGCTGGGCAGCCCAATGCAGCACAGATGGCGCTTAAGGGAGCGGCCGAGGCTGAGAATAGGCGTCGGTATTGGCAGGTGTAGCGGAGAGAGAGGCCCGTCCTTTCGCTATGTCTGAGACGTCTCCAGCACTGTCCTCACGCTGTCGTCAATGCTGTCGACAACACATTGTCTCTGCTCAAGCAAAGAAAAGCAGTGCACCTGTCGTCAGACCCACCAATGGCAGAGAATTGAACCATTGTCCTAGATTCGCATACGTACTACCCGCCCTCTCATTCACGTCCACATCATGCTGGTTTCAAGTTTCGTTGCCTCACCAGCGCATCAAATAACGTTACATTACCCGCGACTTTCTGGGGGATCCCGACGCTAAAACTGAGCTTGGGGCCCGCGCAAAACCACCGTCCCCTCGCCATCATTGAGCCACCCGCCGCCAAAATCCTCGCCGTTTCCGTGGTGAACGTCGCTGTGGCAATGATTCTGGCACTATGACTGCGAATCCAGGGACCAGCATCTAGCACATCTTGTGTGCCAGCAAACCTCATCCCGGCCCCCCAATACTGCCCTAGCGATGGGAATATGATCCTTCTCGCATCCCCTGCAGCCTTATCTGCGTCGATATTAAGCTCGCAACTCCGCACATGCCACTAACGGCCCTCCACCGGCAATTGAATCCTCGACTGTAGTCAACTTCTGACTCCTTTCGGATGATCTGCACGGCTTTAATGGGCGATAATCTCCTTCCACATGCGTCTGTGTTTCCTGCAACAGATCGAACTATTAGCCCGCCCATGTCCACCATGGCTGTCTTCAGTCCACGGCTCAGCGATGTCTGCCAAGCCACTTAGGCCACACGCATCGTGTAATTAAGTCAGAACTCAATTCTGCGTCCGCGTGGAATCTACCGGGTAGGTTTCAACACCATGGGCCTTGCAGACTGCAGCCACCTCAAACCGAGCAGTATTCGCGTCCCGTCTCATTCCAGCGTCATTTGATCGTGATGATGAGACGACCATACTTGAGGGTCTTACTGCGGTTTCTGTCAAGCTCTCGTAAGACCATAGAATTTCTTCCTGTTTGACAGAAGCGTAGGAAAAAAGGGGCAAAGTAGGTAGTAAAGAGGTCAGCACTTTTGTATTATTCATCTCACGCCCTAAACATCTAAATCTACTGCTATTATAAAGAAGCTATTTTGGCAGTATAAATTAATATCATCCTATCAAAGTCTACACTCTACACTCTACGCTAATTTGAAATCACCATGCGTCACATTCAACATCCCCATTTGGCTTTCACCGACACTTCTCCTTCCCTTGCTTAGCTAAAACCTGAACAATCCTCATTCTATCACTCACATGCACTCCAGCTGCACGGCAATAGCAATAACCATCCAGGAATTTGACAGACCAAGCTGAGCAACATCCCACATAGCCCCCTCAACTCACATTTGCATTACTCCCACCTCTTCCCACATCTCTCCAGCGTCCAGAATCACACCCATCCCACTCTCCTGCGTAGCCTATCCTTGCGGTCTAGAAGACAATGTAAGCACAGCAGCTAAGTAGATAGGTCATCCACATCACATAATCAAAGCATCAATTACAAACCGCACATGCACTCAAATAGAAACAAAAATCATAAATCCGTAGATTCCATACCCGCCCACCTATGTAACCCCAAAAGAGAAAAACCTGCCCTCCCTCTGCAAGGCCGGCCTCACAGCACATGCCACGCACGATGAACCCATATAATACAACCCATCCATCATCAATCATCAAGCCCACCCCTTCAGCGTCCCCTTAAAGTCATCCGTGAGAAAAGAGAGCAAACTCCGCTCTGAACAGAACCCCACAAGACCGCCATAAGCACCGCCATGGGCCACGCCGCGCTGCAGAGCAAGAAAAGAGGGAGATGCCATAAAGCACGCATGCAGATCGTCAAAAAAGCAAGCTTGCTGTTCCCGTCCGTGTCTCGTAAATTCATCAAGAATCGCGCAGACCGCCCACGCTCCCAGTGCTGAGCTGGAGAGCTAAACCAAAAGTCCCATACCGTAAAAAGAGCCCGTCTGTCCACGAAACACCGCGCAAGAAGAGAAAACGCAAACGCGGATTAAGCCATTGCTGAACTAAGCCGGGGAATTCGAGAAAGGGGGGCATAAAGAAGGGGAAAGAGAAGCTAGCACCAGAAACTCCATCTGTGTATATTCTCGCGTATTGTAGATCGTTCGTTTGATCGTTCGTTCGTTCGTCGTAGATAGGTCGTCAGTTGCGAAACTGAAAGCGAATGGATGCACCACTGCCAGACACTCAACCCTCCACTCCCCTCCACACCTGTTTCTCGCATCACCATCTCCTTCTGCTGCAACACTACACAACTCTCACCCCTTCCACCAAATACCTCGGCCCGATACTCTGCCTCAACACCTCCCGCCTCTTCTCCGCACTACGCTCCCACTTCCTGCGCCTGCGCTCTTGGAACTTCTCCTTCATGCCACTGAGCCCAATATACTGCACCTGCATCCCCAGCCCAGGGATCGACTTGCCTTTCCGCCAGCCCTCCCTACGGGCCTCCTTCCTCCCACGCTCAAGCGACCCCGAACTCCCCAACGAGCCCCTCGAACTGCGCTTCTCGACCCGACTCGGCGCAGCACTCGCGGCCATCGCCGCGGGGACCACCACATGCGGACGGCGACGATTCGTCCCCGAGCGCTCGACCCCGAGCGAGTTCCCGATCAGGAACCCGCCGGAGCCCTTGAAGCTGTTGGTGAGGCGGCGGCCCAGCGCGCCCAGCGCGGCCACCGCGGCCGGCGACTCGCGCACCTCGACGTCGCTGGTGTCGCCGCCCAGGGGGAGCGGCGATGCGCCCGCCTCGCTGTCCTCGCTCTCCGGGTCGCTGTCCTCGAACCCCTCCCAGAAGCCGCGCGGCCGCCAGAACGGGTGCAGGTTGCCGTCGTCCTCGCTGACGCTCGGCACGCGTCGCGCCCCGGGTGCTGCGCCGCTGCTGCTGCCGCCGCCGCCGCCGCCGCCGCCGACTACGCGGGTGCGTGTGCTGGGTGCTCGTGCGAGCAGCGGCGCGATGAATGTGTCGGAGTACCGTCGTGCGCGCTGCACGAGGGAGAGCCGGCGCACGGGGCGTGCGGTGCTTTGGGGCGGTGGGCCTGGGGTGAGTTGGCGGTCTAGCTCTTCCATCGGGGTTGGCGGTATTATTTTGAATGCTGGGGGGATAGGTGGCTTGCGGGGGTTCTTCAGTGGCGAGTCTACAGTACCAGGCACTGGCAGAATGCTTTGAAGTGGTGGGGTCGAAGGTTCAAAGGCTAGAGTTGGTTGTTGGGGTTGTAGAAGCTCTGTTTCCACTGACGGAGGAGACGAAGGGAAGTTTAATGGGGAGTTGGTAAGTTCGTGTGGAGTGTAAGATAGAGTATTTGAGCGTGCGACTTGCTGCACAACGAGAAGAGAGTGGTTGTTATGGGGATATATGCTTACGGCTGTTGCTTCGCTAACTTCAAGAGCATCAGGCGTATCAGAGAACTGGGAGAACGGTGTCGACGGTGCGTAGAGATGACGCGCCATAGCATGCTCTTCGGTACGGACGGTGGATCTGTCGAAGCTCATGCGTCTATGATCGTCTTGATGCAAAGAGGATCCATCAAAACTAACACGAGGAAGCTCTTCGATGGCACTCCGGTCGAGTGGGTGAAGGTGGTCTTCCTGAGATATAGAAGACCCTCCAATGTTAGAACTAAGACGTCGATTCTCTGAATTGCCTCTTGCTGGCGGATGTGGTTCTTTTATAGTAGGAACTCGTTCTGAATAAGACTTCCGTTGCTCACTATTCCCCTTTTCTTTCAACTCAGAGATGACTGCTTGATGCAGAGTATTTTCGAGTGGAGGTGTTATGGGTAATGCTGGCAATTCCTTACAAGTGTTAAGCGGAGTTGTTAAATTATCAGAGACACGCCTAGTCCGACGCAGTGTCGGAGATGTAGGGGAAGGCGAAGTCGTCTCAATCCTTGGCGCAGAGTTCGCAGTTGGCTCTATGGGACTCTTAACCTCAGTCTCCTTGTCAGGCGTTTCAGGTGTTTGCGATTGTAAAGTTGATTTCCGTGTAGGCTGAGATACCCTGATGTCTCTGGTAGCTTCTGGAGCAGAAAACATCCGCCTATGACCGTAAATATCTTTACGATGAGTTCGTGGAAGCGAATGAGCCTGTGTGAGTTCTTTTCTCAGAATCTCTGCAGCTGGCTGAAGAACTTTGGTTTCCTTCTCCTGAGGAAATACTACCACTGGAATGGTCTCACGAAGTTGTCTCGGTGATGAAGTTGGCGCAGACGCGGTATCCATCACTGATATATCCGATTCCCCACTATATCGGTTTTTCCTGTCAGGTATTCGTGACCTCTTATGGACCAGTCGATGCAAAGGGACATCATCAGAGGTGAGAGAGTTCCGGTTCGACCGGGTTACTGGACTACGCTCAGTAGGAGAATCACCATCTCTACGAAGGGCAAGATTCTTTCCAGTATGGCGGAGAGTCCGGTGTCGTTGTGGGGGTGTAATGATGACCACTGCTTCCACAACGGTTGAAGCAGTAGACACCGTAGAGAGTCGCTTCGGGTCGGCATTTCGTAGGTGGGAGTTCAGAATATCGTTGACCTCGTTTGGCCATCCAATCTCGTGCGCAAATTTCTCCATGGAAGGTGTGCGAGGACTGTTTTTGCTTACATTGACACGTTCACGCAAGCTCGAGCCTCTTCTGACGGTTGACCCGGTCCCTGATGACGTGGTGTCCAGGAGATCCAGTTTCTGTTTGGGTGATGTCTTTGGTCGCCGTTTTCTGCGTACCGTTACATACCTCATCAAATTTGTATCCCATTCCCGGTTCGGAACATAATCAACATTAAAACTCTCATTATCGTCCTCTTCATCGTTCTCTGTGGGTGTCTTAACAATCGTATGTCCGTGTGGAGTTCGAGCAGTCGGCGTCGAATCGCCATCGTCGATTTCAAACGCCAAGCCCAGTCCCCTATCATCCGCCCGTCCGAGTCTCGACGAGCCTGAGGACCCAGGTATAGGAGCATCATCTAACGGAAGATGTATTCGGCTATCTCCTGCATCAGATGACCACTGTTCTTCTCTTGCAGTTTTAAATGACTCGGCCCTCGATGACGGGTATGTAAACGGCAGAGATCGCTCCGGAGTAGCTAAGGAGTCCGTCGTCCTGGGTGGACTAGGACCAGGCGTTGGGGGACTTCGTTGATTAATCGGGGTGCTGAGAGATGGCTTCTTCGAGATCAAGGAAGACATGACGCCGTCCGCAAAAGGTGGTGGGCTGAATTCAACCCTCGGAGCATGGTCTAGTGAATTCGAGGGTGGCGTTGGAGGTAAACCTGAATCGGCGCTTTTCAAAAGACTGGGCGATGCAAGAGGCGTTAGATCGTGTGTGCTGAGCTGCGCGGAAGTTTCATCATCAGTAAATGAAGCAGCGACCTTAACAGGCGCGGCGGCAGGGGATATGCTACGAAAGTCGTTTCTTCGTCGTGGTAGAGCCTTGTGAGATTTTAGCAGTGGCATCTCGTGGAAAGATGGCTCGAGAAGAGTGTAAGTTTGATCCGAATGTGGTCCTGGCATGTTGGAAATGCTGATCATTTTTCAGGAGATGCCTCCAGAATAACCCGTCTGGTCGCCTAAGCTAAGTCTCCGTCTCCTATCTCCAATCAACTTCGCGGTAGACCGAAACTCGCACATGAAGATATCAAAGCCTCATCTCCTCAGCTGTCTAGGATGGCGAGTTGTGATGTCGTTGACCGAATTCTAGGATCCCGGTGTCGATCCCCTATACCATCAAAATATCGCCCTTTCCAATATTACCACGCCAGAGTGTTGCGCAAATTTTGTCTTGGTGGTGGGAGGGTTTCTGGTTACTGTAGCCAGATTGGAGGATGCAGGCAGCCTGTGGGAAGGAATGAATCGGACTGCGGCCAAGAACTGGGCGGCAGGACTCTAGGCAGATCCACCAGAAATGGCTCGGGGACTGCAGCTAGGAAACAGGGCTATTCTAAGAATCGGATGACGCTTCTATTTTAGCAGACCAGGAAAACGGCCAGTAGGATGGTTGAAAGTCGGTGGTTGGAGGCCAGTCGCAAGGTGTCGAATCGTGGACGTCGCTTGCGCGTTTGGGGGGATGAAAGGATGGCTGGGTGCAGGACAAGTGTCGTGACAGAGATAGCTTGGTAGTGATACAACGGACAAGGATACAGAAGATGGAAGTCGATGCGGTGAGTGCAACTGCGACTTGAGATTCGGGCCGTGTTCTGAAGGAGGAATCGACTTGGAGGCAGGTCCGGAGAGAGGAGACGGTCACGATGGGTGATGATCCAGGCTCGATGCGACAAGGTTTCCAAGTGCCAAAGTGCTTGCAGAAGGGTGATGACGCCAATGAAAACAGGCCAATGAGGCGCCCTCGCAGCGCCGCGACAATCTCCTTTCCCTGTGCTTTTTTCTATTTCTAACCGCTCTCGTTTTGCAGCTTCCCTATGTTCATCTGCATGCATCCACCATTTATCTGGATTCAAAGGGCCAAGGGCAGATGCCGCAACTGCGTCTGCAGTTTGCGACTCACCCTCATGTGCCCGCACACGCACACCGGTGAGAAGCCATGCCGTAGCGCCAGACGAGAACTATCCGCCCCCGGTGTGCACTCTGCCTCAAACGCATCTCGAATATTCGATTTATTTTTTAATCCCATCACACGCCTAAGCTACTCCAAGGCCCAAGTGCGGCTGAAGTAACGACGGACCGCCTGCTTGTTTCGCAAGGCTAAGTCTGTTTCCGGGATTTGGGATTTTCAGGCACAGCGTCAAGGCAATGCATCAAATCCGTTCCACCGTTTTGTTATCTGATCTTTGCTTGCGCTTCTACTCTCGACGCCTTGGAATTATCCAATAATCTACACTGTGAATGAATAGATACCAAATGCTTCTTCAAAGTGTCTGGCAACATCTGTCAACGGGACAACTACTTGTCATAAAGTGCTGGAAACCAGCCAATACGCCCGGCGGAGTCGTTCGGGGAACGAAGACATGGTTTTGGAGAGCCCCAAGATCTCCCCCCGCCCCATCTCAGCCGCATGTCCATACACTCTATGCACGCTTAATTAAGTACACTAAAGGTTTCATCCATGCGCTCTTCCTTCGTATAGAGCATGTAGCTATCTTATCTAAGAAAAGAAATTAAGCAGGACAAAAGCCTGTTTCAAAACTTGCACCAGGCCTTTAAACAACTCGTTTCACGGTCGAAAAAGTTACGCTCCCCAGTCTATCAGTCAAGTGCTAAGGAATCGCTACTTATTTCTACTATGATTCTACGGTAACACGGGTAAACCGCGGTTTATCCCTATCGTACGACTCTCCAACACCCCTCTTTCCAAATCGAACTCCTTCGCGCCGTGGACATATCTGCGTGTCCACAAAAGAGATACAAGAAAAGGTAAGGAAATCAGGCCGTCAAAATAAAAAAGAAATATCTCATAGAGCCTACAGCCATCGGCTCGTTCCAGTAGGGTATAGCCCAAACCAATTCAATCCAGCATAAAAAGAAGACGAAAATGGAGAGGAAATCATCTAATCCCTCATAGAAGCGTCCTCTCCCCTTGGATTCTTATCCTCGGTCAGCAACGACGCGATCGGTACGTTCTCCCGTGTAGAGGTAGATCCCCAGGTTGAGCTCCGGCTTAGGTTTCCTAGGCTTGGCGTCTGCACAGGCATGGGCAACATAAACTGCATACGGTCTGGCGCTGACACCGCACTGATGCCGTTAAGTGGGCTGAAGTTCTTGCTGGGTTTGGTAGCCGAGGCGGACGGGTAACCGAAAGGTGAGGGTTTAAGTACAGGGTGTGCCGTGATGCTACCATCCGGGGACACGTCGGGAGTAGGAGGTCTGGCAATGTTGGTGCCTTGACGCCATATTTCCTCAAGCTGAGAGGGAGAAACATCGGCGCCATAGTCGGCAGCGATAGCCGCCCAGAAGGAGGCACGACGTGCTTCATAGATAGCACGAAGGCGGTCCGTGTCTACGGCTTTGGGGTGTATATCAGTGGTATTGATGCGGAGGGCGTTTAGGGGTTCTGGCGAACCGCGAGGAGTCAAAGGCCGCGGCTTGGGTAGAAGGATCTTGTGTTGGTTGCGATTGGGAGAAGTGCTGAGAGCGTTGTTGCGACTGGTGGGGCTGCTATCATAGCTGACAGGCGTGCCGTGTCGGGATGCTTCGACAGTAGAGTAATCATCGTGGTCCAGATGGACTGTATATTGAGAGCAGTTGGGGGACTGGCCTGCCGAGGTAGAGGAAGTGGAAGACGACACAGAGGCCGTTCGTTTTCGGCGGTGGCTTCCGTGAGACAGCTGGTGATAGTGAAGGCGGCAGGCCAACTCAGTCTTCTTAAGGTGTGCTGCAATATGCTTATAAGGCATCTTCTGCATGCGTGTTTGGAGCAGATAGTTTTCCTGTGAATTTTTACATTAGTATGATTGTAGTCATCCCAAAGCAAGGTTTGAATGCCACTCACCTCTTCCTCAGACCAAGATCTGTTCCCACCGGTGGACGACATCTTACGAGCTCTGAGGCTTGATGAACTGTGACGGTCCATCTCATTGAGAGGAGAAAGGGATTGGGAAGCGCCGTGATGAAGCATGGTGAGTTGAGAGCCAATTGATTGAAACTTTGAAATTGCGTTGCTTCGTCTTTGAGAGCGTATCAAATCGTGAGTGTTTTCCGTTCTACGGTAAGGGAATGTCCGAATTGATGCCGTGTACTGGTCCTGAAGGAATGGATTAAAAAACGTGTATGTACACACGACGGTGGTTATTGCTCAGCAATGTCAATGAAGGAATGTAAGACAGCCCAACCAGTGGGAAGTGAAAGAAAGTATTACAAGGCTGCTAAGAAGAAAAGGATTGGTGCTGATGGAACAATAGCGGAATGATGTTCAAATGGTGGGACATGAGCGGATCTGATATAAGAGTTTGGTCCGGACAACAGACCGCTAGCTTTCCGTGTCAGCGGCATGGTTGATTGGAGTGGCAGGATTTGATGTTAGCAACGTTTTCAAACCTTCATCCTGCAAGCTAAGTTTTGATCGTCGCCATAGTGGCCGCTGGGCTCTGTGCGAATATGATTGGGAAATCCACGATGCGACACACACCAAGCCGCATTGGGGTGGCGCGACGGTTTGGCTGAGATCTTGGCGTAGCGGCCGCTGGGGATCAGAGGCGGTACTGCATGAATTCCAGCAACTCTTACGGTCATAGTGGAGGCAGTTTCAAAACTCAGTTGCTGGGAGGGTCAGACCGTGGCAGGAAGTGGTATGTGGCCCTCCTGATTGCTCGAAGCGAGCGATGTGTCAAACTACTATGAAGAGAAACAAGCCTTGCCGAAGCATTGCCTGAAGATGGGCGCTAACACGAAAGAGCCTGAAAAGACGGATGGTAGCCGCGCACTATTAAGGTTATCTGAGACCTTATAACAGCCAATACTCCACAGCTTCCTGTTGGTTGTCGCTGTTGTGTTTACCATTGTTGGTTGTTGCTGAGAGAAGGCAGCGTTTAGGGCCGCTGCGGCGGTATATGAATTACACCAAAACCACAAAAAAAATAATTTAGGGGTACTCAACAGCCCTGGCGACAAACCAGACGAAACAGCGAAAACGACATGTCGGGACAAGGCAATGCCGTGTTTAGCAGCATACACAGCGAGTTCCTGCTTGTAGCACTTGGCAATCCGCTCAAATCCTTACGTTGATGTTCGACACAGCGGCGGAGACTGCCTCAAACACGAGGCTTATGTCTGGGACGAAGATCGTGTCAAGCGTGCGCATAAACGCCCCCCTTCTTGGCGGGCGGGAAACAATACATCGGGGTTAAGAAGCCGCAAGCTTTACGCTTCAAAAAGGAGAGGGCGGAGCCGTATACGGGAATTGTGCTTTGATCCCCGCGCAGCGACGGCGATGCCGCAATAGCAACGGGCGCAAAAATTGTTGATAGCGTGAAGGTACACAGACTCGGGTTGCAGGCCTGGCTGTTTCAGACGGCCGGAGGGCATGTGACCGGGAGATTTTTCTGCGGAGGGGAAAAGGACGACAATAAACGCATAATCTGCGAAGGAGCGGGCCTCATTCGCTGGTCAAACAGAATATTCTGGGTGCTCAGGTGGTGTGGGAGTGTGTGGAGGTCAGCGATATGGGGGGAGGGACGGGGGAGGATGGCGAAGATGGCGAAAATGGCGAGGATGGCGAGGATGGCGAGGGATGACGAGGGCGGTGGAGGGATGTATGGAGCTTGTATGGAGCCTGTACGGAGCGCTCGAAGCGTGTATGGAGACTGGTAGTATGGAAGGCGCATCAAGCACGAGCCAGCAGAACCACACACCCGCACAGAACAGCGGCGCAAGGACCACCAAGCACCACCAGCACTCTCGCGACCTCAATTCAAACATCACTGCATGGCGACAGAAAAAGCACCGCCGACATCTGGGAAAGGGCTGCACGGGCAAATCCTCGCGGTGCAGGTCACCGTAAACATGACGGACGCAGCGAACCAGAGGGCGCGCGGCGCCGCGGTAGGCCAGCACCCATCGGGGCGTACTCCAGAATCCGATGTATGCATTCGATGCAACACTCGCATGAAGATAGGCGCGTGACGGCGACTCGCTCTGCATTCCCCCCGCCCACCAGGACTTGTCCCGTAACCTAATTCACTCAGAGAACTAGGAGGAGGCTGCTACCCCGCTTCTCGTCTTCCAACCTGCCTGGTACCGCTGGTATCGCGACTTCACGCCACATAACCTCTCCCGCCCGCCGCGAGGTAGCAGTACTCCCCAAGGCCGCTTTGCACGCTGCCCTAGCTGGCCCTTGGCTGATAGCTCCAATGACCCCCAGAAAGCCATCCTTGTCGCCCTCCACCACCCAATACCACCGAGCTCCCATTCGCTCGTCTGCCCGCGAACCTGACCCTCTTTGTATCCATGTACTTGATCAGCGTCTGCACCCGACTGAGGATCTGCCTACTTGAATATCATGATGATCTACCGCCTCCACGTTGGCGGCTTGTCACTTTGAATGAGCTTTGAACCTGCTTTGAGCATGAACCAGCGGCAGATGCAAACTCAGTAACAAGTGAAGCTGCCCACTCACCCTCCAGGTCGTCCTCGCTTCCCGCCGCCCTCTCAGACGGCTGAACTGTCATGTCGTGAGTCAACCTCCAACCTCGACCGTGGCCTTAACACCTGCTCTGCGCCGAGTACTGAGCCGTGTACTGAGCCGTGTACTGAGTCGTGAACTGAGCTTTCCTGAGCTTTCCACCATCTATCCCCAAGGCGCTGACGTAGTGCTCGCTGTTTCACAGGTCGTCGCCCGCCGCCTCGAAGCGCAATCTGAAACCCACGCCTATCTCCGCTTCACCTTCACAGCTAAACACGCTCTCGACCGAGACTCCTTCCCTGTTGAGCAATCCCACGTTTGGGACGTTTGCTCCTCCCGCAGCTTCAGCGAATCCCAGAAAGCGGAAGCCGTCAAGAGACGAAATGAGTACCAATGCCATAGCGCCCTCGTCGACGACGTCTTCGGCCGCGTATGCTGATCCGCGTGGGCTGGGGCCAGCAACTGCGGACCTGGACCCACCTCCACAGCAGCCGCCGGCAAAGAAAGGTCGGACGAACACGCCGTGGACTCCCGCAGAGGAGCAGAGGTTGAAGACCATGAGAGATGCTGGAAACAGCTGGAGCGAAATTGCAAAGGTAGACAAACACGCTCGGAGTTCGGACGCACTGCGGGCTTAAGTCGGAGCCGACTGCAAGGACTGGGGTTACTGATTCGAGTTTCATGCTTTCAGACCTTTCCAACGCGAACAGAAGGAAGTGTGAAGAAACACTGGTACAAGGTACACGAGCCCCAAACCAACGTACTTGTACTTCGCGCCGCTGACGACGTTGGATCAAGGACATGCATTATGCCGAGTTCGGGGAAGACGAGGTGGGTCCTCCAAGACACCTGAGCCGTATATATTATCAGCATGAACATTGACTAAATAATAAAAAGAGCGCCGCGCTGCTTGCAGCAATCAAAGAGTACGACGCCAGCAAATGGAAGGTCGTAGGGGCAAAAGTGGGCAAACCTGCAAAAGTAGGCCGTGCTTTGCATCTTCTGTGTTCAAGGCCGTGAAGCAAATCCAGCTGACCTATGGGATAGGCTTGCGAGCAGTATGCAAAGGAGCATTTCGGTGGGAAAGCCTGAACTTTAAGATCACAGTCTGCATCTTTCCGGTTTAGCGCGTTGCTTATGATACCAGCTCTCTTTTTTTATGGAGCATTGCATACGCAGATCGCAGACTTCTGTCGGCAGCCGCTCAATCCTTTCTTAGGAGTCTTCGGACATGGATTTTCTTAGCAGTGGAGCATACGAGGGCATATGCGCATTTCCGTTTGGTGAGAAGGTTGCTGATATCGGCGGCTTCTCTCGTGCTATCTCTCGCAGTTGATTCGTCTGTTTCCATTTTGTTCCCATGGTGCTGGGAAATCAGGTCGAGGGAAAATGTTCTGGGCGTAATATCCGCTTGCTTGATATAGCGGAACCGACCGCGCGGCGAGCCACTTCCTTGATGGACTTGGACGGCGCCCAGGTTGTCTGGGGCTGCGGAAGCAGTAATTGGTCAGTTGAATGGGTCTCCCGTTTTGAATTTGGTTTCTTGCTGTCCATCGTTGCCTCGAGAGAAACATTTCCCTCGTTTCCTTCCCTTGCCCTGTTCACAGATCGCTTGGAGCCGCCACCGCCTCCCGTCAAGTGGCACACATGCAGCTGCCCCTCCGCGGTATCACCGCGCTGCCGCAATCCCGCCGACCACACCACTCCCGCACTGACGCCGTCGGTTGGGGATCTTGAGTTGATCTCGTGCAACGGCGACGCTTGCAGGCGGGCCCTTTCGGCTGCCCTGCCGAACCGACATGGTGGCCGATGCCGCTGGGAGACAGGCTTGCAACGGGCACGCAATGACCGGCGGGATTGCACGAGGATCCCTCCCACAAGTCCCCCACCGATCCTCAAGGCGAAACAAGCGGCCGTTGAACGATGACCCGCTAGCGAATGGCCGTGGCCAAACGAGCCAGGGAATGGGAAGGCGCAACGCATAAAGGGAGATGACAAATGGCGAGTGGAAACATAGTTATTTCGGAGAAGCTAGGCCATTGAAATGGCAGCCAGGTAGAGCCTAAATGGTCAAAGCAGGTGCTTGACAGCTGGAAACGGTGAAGGCGTATCAAACAGCAATGCGATCCTGTCCACCACGTAGTATCACCAACGGAAAGCCGTGATATTGAAATGACGACGGCCGCCGGTAGGGAACACCCCAGGAGTACACCCAGCATGCTATGGTGAAAGCGGCTGTCACGTGTGATTCTTGTGGGTAACTAGGTACCCGGCATTGTCCAAGCTCCAAGCCTCAAAGCCCCAAGCTTCCACGCTTCCATGCGCTTAAGAGGGTGGAAAAGTAGCAGACAGGGCTGAGGAAAGTGGGCCGAACCGGCGGCCTGTTGTTAGCAAGGCGTTGTCGTTGCATTGTCCCGTGTATTGGCGCTTGGACCGAGTGGCTAGGGGGACATGCCAAGTGTGCAAATGCCCCTGCCGCCATTTCACACCTCTCCTCCCACCACCGCAGGCCTTTCCGCTGCGCGAACGCCGTCGTTGCTACTGCAGCTCGAACACTCTGCCGCGTGCGTTTGTTTGCACGTCATGACCTCGCACGTCGCACCCCGAAATATCGGAATACTACCACGGCTCAGGCGATCTTCGCAGGGCGGGGAGGGCGAAGCGCATATAGGCATGGGCTTCTGATATACCTCCTGAAACAGCATTTGCATGAGCTAAGACCTGAAGCCAGCCAGCATAATACGCGTCAGAGGTACACATGCAGTAAGTTCTCACCCACGGCAAAGCGCATTCCTTGCCGGCATGTCCGCCACCTCTAGTGTTGGCCTAAAGCTGCTGAAATCCTCCCATTACGCTCCCCATTCTACCCCAGTCTCCTGCCTAGTGTAGTCGTAGCCAGCCCTCAGTCCTCTCAGCGGCCCTGCCTCTGCCCAGCCTCTACCTAGTCTGCATAGCATACCTATTCCAAACGGGCGTGTCCAATCTCGTATGCTCTATCATGTGCTAGCTGTCCAGCAGCCACGGCGCTGCTTTCGGCGCTGTTTCTGGAGCTGCTCATCTCCCTTGCCAATATTGGGCTGTTAATGCCACGCTTTGAGGCTATGCTGGGCCGGGGATCGGGCATGCAAATTCTGTAACGGCTTTAGAGACTTCTGTCAACGTTCTAGAAATAGGGCTACGATGGCCTGGGGACCCTTTCGAGGGCCGTCTAGGGCAGTTCTGGATTGGAAGCGATTGGAAGCAGCCCAACCTTTTCTGAGCTGCCTTCAATTTGAGTCGTCAGCCACTAAAAACACGAGGTCCGCCGCATTTCAACCTGCTAAATGACCTCCGATTGCTCCTCCAGATCTGTGCTGGGGGCGTCCCCCAGCAATTGATCACCGCATTATGCTTGACGTAGAATTCGTCCTGAGCTTGCCCTACTCAGCTAATTCCCTACCCTTCAGGAACAAAGACCGTCTTGTCGAGGACCCATCGCCTCTCGTGCTTGGACTTCTGTGTCCGCGTGGCAATTGCACAAGACCGGTGCTTTTGATGGGGAGAGCAGCGCCCGAGATTTTCAATGCTTCTCCTGATCTTGCGCGGCTAAAGGTTATAATGCACAGCACACCCGACTCATAGTTCTTCGAAGGCTTTATCAGGCATCCTAACGCTTAACACGACTGATAAGATCCCTCTGCTTGATGGCGCACCGCTCTAGGCTGCTTCTGCTGCAATATTTGTCAATATAGCAAAACACGAGCAACCCCAAACACGTGCGATACATATTTCGAGTCGGTACCGAATCTCAAACCAGGCTTCCCTCTGGCTCAGGTCTCACTGCGGCGGCCTGCCAGAGCAAGCTAGCTCTGGTAGTCTCCATGCATATTCGCAACGCTGGCGAGCTCCTATCGAGGCTTCTCCCTCGACTACGCCGTGCAAGAACACCCGGAAGAAGAACAGAGTCCATCCTCAAACGCAGACACTCAACACGTCCTCCAATATGGCTTACCGGGCCAGAATCCCTTTCTGCAGCCACCCCACCATCATCAAACACTTCAACAGCATGGCGGCCACCATCAACTTATCCAAGTCACAAGTATAGAGGCTCACCCCAGTTTACATCAACCGCACTTGTTGCGCCATCAGCAGATGCAACAACAATCGCCGTCTTCTCCCTACGGTTCCGCTCCTTCCCACCTCGACTACACACAAGCGGGAAGCCGAAAGCGCAGTCGCCCGCACGAGGACCTTCAACTAGATCTGCAAGGCCTCCAAGAACTTCCCGCCGACGTCCACGCGCAATCCTCCGCTGACGTCCAGGTAGAACTGACTCCGCGCGGCCACCACGCCCAGCCGCAAGGCCTTTCTCTCCACTACCAGGCTCCCGCCCCGCCCCTTCCTCCGCGCCACCATCACCACCGTCTGCCGAACCAGCCTCCTCCCGGTAAGATGCCTCGCCACAGTAGCGAGGCCTCTTCTCCAGAAACGCAGCATCACGGGCTAAGCGTAGTGGGGCAGGAGGGTATGCCACTTCCTGCGCTGCGACCCCGAGGGCCGAAGCTCAAATTCACGCCCGAGGACGACCAGCTGCTTGTGGATCTCAAGGAGAAGAAAAACCTTACCTGGAAGCAAATTGCCGACTTCTTTCCTGGGAGAAGCTCCGGCACGCTGCAAGTCCGATACTGCACGAAGCTGAAGGCGAAAACCACCGTCTGGACGGATGAGATGGTAAGTGCGCCAAATTCGAGGCGTGAGGCATTTTGAAGCGGATGTGGTTCGGAGGTGCTAACCTGGATCGGACAAGCAGGTGCTTAAGCTACGCAACGCCATGCAGGAGTACGAGAACGACCGTTGGCGGATCATCTCCTCAAAGGTTGGCAGTGGATTTTCTCCGACGGCATGCAGAGACAAGGCTGCGGAACTGGAGGTCGAAGCGGAGGAGGCGGAGGAGAGTTACACGCAGACCCGAACTGCGGGAAGCTCGAGCGATCCCGCAGCGCCCTTCCAATGACACACCCTACATCCTATCCCTTAACCCGCCAAAAGTCGTCCACACGCTATCGATAAGGATTTACCAATCAAATCAATGCGTGCCAGGAATATACAGCTGATGTAGAGAGGTTCGAAATCAGGCAACGGCCAAGGCTCCGGGGGAGGTTTTTTGAGACACGATTTGGCTGAACGTTATATTGAGTCGGCTGAACAAGGTCCATATCATTGGAAGTACATTTGGAAGGCACAGTTTGATGGTTTGTATTGATCAAATCCATACAGCCTATACGCGTTTGTCGACGCGCTAATTGCGATCGTCGTTCTGTTTCCTATGTGGGTATAGATTAGCGGTGTCTCGGCTATTTCACTTGACTGTATATATTGAGGCTTAACGGCCTACATCAGTTCGACAGAGTTCTCCTTCTTGACGTGTCCGTTCGACAGCGTTGTTCTGATCCTGGTGTTCCGCACGGACCGCTTGCTTTGTGGACGTTAGCGGGTTTAGGGATGGGCATCATGCAGTAATTTTTGGAGACGTTTTCATTGTGTTGGTCATATTTCTTCATAGAAGCGCTATTCGCGGATCTTCCATTCTACCGGAAACCAATTTAATCACCTATTTCTCATGAATTTCCTACGACTCACAGCTGGGCTCACTTCATTTCTCGAGTCCCGTTAAGAATTACATTAGGGGTCTATTTCTCTCAGGTTTTTGGACCAGCGTCACCAAACCGGAGACGGCTGGTGTCCTTCACGCAGGCCGCGGGGAGGGTCAGGTCAGCATAGCGGGACAGCGTTGGCAAAAGTGGAAAGGTTCCTTGGTTCCGGACCGGTTGGGAGGAAGAAAGCACACTTATCCAACCCTTTTTCGCGGATTATCAAACTTTATAGGACGGATTGGACGTAGAACGGCTCGAGTAGCAGCGGTGCAGGGATGGTTCTGGGCCTTTGTGCCTTTAGTTTCGGGATTCTCAAATCGGCATAAAGGGGTGGAAGATACCCAGGCAAATTACAGAACGCTTTTCTTGTATTTCGTCATTTGAAGCGGCGCACATCACGGGGGTAGTTTTTAGTACGATGCGCATTATTGAAGAGGAGCATTTTGTCTCTCGTTGTTTTGGGAAATACACATCCCTTCCATTCGTTTAGAAGCACATTGCGCATACTCTCGTTACAAGATTCTCGGTACTGTTTCAGCACTCGGCGCATTTTCTTTGATTTGTATAGACAATACTTGTTTGTAATAGGCAGGAGGAATTGAAATTCAAAAGAAGATTCTCAAATACCCAAACGCAGACTGAGGGCGTTACTGTGCGTAACCCCAGGTAGATCTAAAACTCTCTCTAAAACTCTCTCCACTCTCGGCTTTATACCTTGTTCCTTTTCAGACTTTGCATTGCTTACTTGTATATCGCAGCGCACACTAGTTTCGAATGCAGTCCATCTACTCTAATCAATCTATCGATATATCAACATATTATATCGAGTCGCAGCTTGCGCCGGGACTGCTTCCCTTGTTTCTGGTCCCATCCTGCCGTGCCATACGGGGCACGGACCCCCACCACAGCGATGATGTTCCTGCTTGCCTCCATATTCGATACCGCCATTTCACGCCAACGGAGCCTACTGTTCCTTAACTGATCAAACGCGAAGGAAGTTAACATGCCATAAAGTGGAAATTATATAGTCATCTCCAAAATTATTCAAAAATCTCATCAGCGCATCGGACAGCTCAGCCCAGCTTTGCTCTCAACCACCCAGTCATGCGCCGCATGAGCGATAACCTAGATCTGTTAACCATACGGCAGACCCAGAGGCCCTGAATGTCACAAGAATGCCCTCTCGGTCAACAGGATTCGATCTGTGTGGCAACAGTTCCTTCCGTTGCTCCATCTATCGCCGCCGTTCAGGGTTGCACATAATCAGTGTAACCGTAATGGGCCCATAGATTTTGATTATTGTAAAATCGTCCCATCCGATTCTAATTAAATGTGTTGATTATTTTAATTAGGATTAGATTGATCTTGGCTTGAGAGATGCTCTACAAATCGTATTTACTACTTAATTCTCTTATCTATCTGCTGCCTTATTTGCTTCCTAATTGCTTACCACGTGCGTTATAAGGAAGACATAGTATGTAGGTGTAAAAATATAGGTAAGATGAGATACGCGTCGGCGTATATATTGACTTTGTCTAAAAGCCCGTACGGATGTTTTTTATTTATAAAACCACGGGCTCGGCACTTTAGTAAGCGCCGATTGTGAGGTGAGGATGTGGATAGGGAGTCCAATTGATAGAACAATAGGGTATATGTATAAACAGACGAAGCCTTGAGGGAAAAGGAGGAGTCTGTGTGCGAGGTAGGGGTTTTCCCTAGGCACGTGCAGCGCACGTGCCTCACAGGCGAGTCACCCCTGAGTCACCCTTGGGTTGCCCCTGGGTCGCCCGTACCTTGCGGCTATATAACTATCTACTCAGGTTTCACCTGACACCGATCATCATATAGGAAAATTAAAAAGTAACTTTCTCAAAACTAAAGCTTTATTACTACATTCTATTCCTACTCATTCTTACCGCGGGTGATTATATTAATTATATAATTGTAACTATAATCACAAAATTAATTTCGATTACGATTGGTTATATTATATAATAATCATAACTCATATAACTTATAGAATAGTGTCGACCAAAATCGGACTTTCTACCACCCTGTTTCTGTTGCCTACACCTTCCTCATGTATATGCGAGGCTCCTTGGAGCCAGTTTGAATAGACAGAGTCCTCATTCTTTTTATTCTTGGTATTCCGATTGACAAATAGTTATATACATCCCTACCGTCATCGCTCGGCGACGTTGACTCATGCCTGGAAATATTGGTCAATGGTAGAGTCCTTTCATGCACTAGTTATGCTTCCTAAACTTACCTAGATCTGGCGGGAGCAACTCAGTCATCTTTCCTCATTCCTTTACGGCACCTCTTTAGCCCCCTTCTGCCTCTTCGGCTTAAAGCACTTCAACCACTCCGTCAAAGCGCTCGTAAAATACCCTCTACTAACTGCACCTCCAGGAAACGTAGTTCTAAAATCAAAGGCGTGCTCCGCATTCGGCATGATATACGCAAAAATCTCGCTCTCAGCAGTACTAACGCCGCACTTCGGGATGGGCTCGGTGAACAGCTTTGGGTGTGGCGCCCAGGGCTCGCTGGACAGCGGGCTAAGAGTGCGCCAGGGATCGAATTCACCACCGCTCCAGTAGACGTTGGAGGGCCGGATGTTCCAGCCGCCGAAGTGCGCGTTGGTCTTGTCGACGGCGGGCCAGGCGGGCAGCAGCGAGAGCGGCGCGTCGGGGAATTGCCGGTGGCAGATGTCGGCTTGATGCTGCAGGCTGTTGTAGCGGGAGACAAGTTGTGTGGGGCCGAGGTTGGCAGATTGGAGGAAGCCTGGGGATGAAGGTTAGCGGAATGAGCGTTGGCCTATACTGTTAGGGCTATAAGGTGTAAATGTGGAAATGAGAACAGCTACGTAGAATAATGTAATCTAAAATCCGTGAACCGGGGCTTTGAAGTCCCTGAAACTGTTTTGGTGGAGTGCTTTACGGCCTCTTAATGCTCTCGTATAATCTAGAGTTCCTGGGGATGGCTCGTAATGGTGGTTCTGAGACATCATGACATAGTCCCGAGTGTCGAATCACTTCGAAAGAAAATTAAACTCACCCCATTGCGTGCAATACTGCCAAGTCCAGCTGATTGAAGCCGGATCAGAAAACCTGAGCTGCAGGTTGCAGCCACCCATGGTAGTCATCGAACCCGAGCAGTTCGTCGTCAAATACGAATTAACCATATCCACAAATACGGAAAGCTAGCCCATCGACTGACGGTGAAGTTTGCGCCCATGCTTGCAGCCCATCCAGCTGCTCCAGATAAGATATTTGTGGTCGGGTCTGTAGAGAGCCAGTCACAGAATGACCGAAGGCTGGTTAAGCCGCCTTCAACACCGTACGACTGCCATAAGTAAAATGGGGTGGTGAGGGCATCTGCAAAGCCGGCGTTCGTGTTGTTGCCAGCTCCAACTCCGAGGAAGCGCTCTTTCAAAGCTGCTGCTGCTGTGGGTTTCTCCATGACCCTGTCCATATAGTTGATAGCCGCATGGATATCCTTCGTGCAATTACCCCAGCCGTAGGCATTCATCCCGCGCCAAACGGGTTCGAAGTACATGGACATGTCATTCTTTGCTTCCACTGGCGCCGATGATGCAAAAGAAGCATATATTGTGTCGGGATAGAACTTGCGCATGAAAGCGGCCCGCATGCCGGGGTACGAGCCACCGACAAAGATCCAAGGTGTGGAATTGGGAGTGAGGTCGGCTTTGATATCTTTCCTTGAGAAGTTTGCTGCGAAGATAGGAATATCGGCCAGTGATTGCTCGGTTGTAAGGTAAACAAACTTCTCCGCTGGGGTGTCCAGATCAATTGGAGAGGGTGTTGAGTTGCCATAATAGCGATGCTCCCATACTATGCCAATTCCACCATATGCGTCAACGATTTGTTTGAAAAATGAAGTTTCGTTCTGCAGGCGAAATAAAGCATTAGGTTCTGCATCTGCCTCTCCGACATCGTAGAGGAATACAGGACCGCCAGGCCTGTAACCAGATTCGGCGACCCAGAATCGATTGTTAAAGGTACCCGCCGAGCCATACCCGGAGTGGAAATGGTCCAGAGGAAGTGCAACGTACTCGGGGATGATGGTTTCAGGAGTGCTGTTGGCAGCAGCTGGCGCTGACGCTTTTAACGACTGAATTTCCGCGGGTAGTCGCATCGGTGTCCCGTCGGGTAAAAGCCCCATTTCTGCCATTGTACGAAACCTATGGCTAAGGGAGCCGCCCAAAGCGTCGATAAACACATTTGGGAGAAAGGAAAGAGAGAAAATACATATTGAAAGCAGAGAACGCATCGTGACATGCAATTGAGGACAAGCTCAAATTCGGGCTAGAAACAATAGCTAAAGCAACGACCAACAAATGAGATCTCCGTCCGCTCTGCTGGATATATTCAAACACCTCCAAATGGCCTGTAGCACGAAAGACAGGAGGGTGAATGCATGGTGGGTACTTACTTTCATATATACCTGCGAGGCTCCTCATTGCGGGACGGGAGAATGGAGAACGATCGACGTGTTTAATGCAATCGTGTCCAGTGAAAAGCCATATCTCTGTAAAGATCCCGGATTTAGATCCATGCGGAAGGTGATACCCAGGTACGGCGGGAGTTGATCTTGTCTCCGATAGGCAGTTGTAGATGAGGCTCACAGGGCCAATCCAATCACAGGGCCTCAAAGAATGACACCAAGCTGCCAATGATGAATAGTTTCCCATCCAGGCATAGCGTCACGAAACACCAAGATTTTATTAACCACAGATTGCGGCTGACCCTCCTGCTGCTAACCTCGGGATCAAATCATATGAGAGTCCTAATCGAAATTGCTCCGTGGCGAACGGATACCAACAAGGCAACTCGCCTTCTGTATTGCTGAGCATGCGCCGAGGCAAAAGGTTTCGCCCCCAAGGCGAGTCGAATTGTTGTAGACCAAGCAAAGCATAAAGTGGCCTTGTTCCGGTTGTGTACATGTCAGATGTCTTAGATTTGGGAAGTCCTTCGATGTCACGTATGATAGTCGGGAGAGAGCATCTTTCATCGGCCGTGTGTAATTAATATAAACAACGAATATAGCAGTCAAAAGACGTGCATAAAGTCCAAAGAATGCTAGGCTATGCTAGACCGGTTCCTTGATCCTTTAGTTGATTATCGAAGCGTTGAAATAAGCCGGTCAACGACAATTTTCCAGTCGAGCCGCATTAAAAATATACAGGTCTCATCCTGACCACGCCAGCACCAAAATTGAAGGCTCCACATTGACCACATTAAACATCCGCCTCCTTATAACGCTGCACACTGCACACTGCTTACGGTCCTCCTATATTTCCATTGGGACCGATTCCGAATAACATCAACGGCCAGGACGTGTTCGATTGGCCCTGTCCCTGCATAGATGCGCCTTCAACCGATGCCGCGCCGTCCTGTCCAGGAACTTGTGTGCCGCCATCGCGCCCTCCCAGGGACATGAGAGTGTTTGCAGTATTGAGGTATTCCTGCGGACGATGGTAATCCTGAGTAGGGCCAAGAGGAGTCATCACGGCACGCGTCCACTGGCGCCAAGCATCATTGTGTGATGCGCCATGAGCTGAATAGTGCGAGACTGCATCATTACTAGCAGTGGGGGCGGCAAACAAATAGCTATCTCCAGTCGGCTGAGGTGCCGCAGCCGATGCAGCCGACGCAATAGCTGCGGCGTGAGCTGCGCTCATATCAGCTTCTCCAACACCAGGGTAATTGGATTGGTCGAAAGCGTTGGCATTGCTCTGGTAGGAAGGCATTGAGGCTGGCGTGCCGTTACCGTACGAATACTCAGGAGCTGGTGGCACAGTGGGGTAAGGATTGCTCGAGGAAGCCATGGAAGGATCGTCTGGAGGTAGGTAGCTCGGCGGTTTGGACTCCGCATCATCCGAGCTTGCGCTGGGCTCGTTATATTGCGCATGGAAACCATTTGTATTTCCGAAAACGTTGGAAGTAGGGCTGGTTTCTTGCTGGGGTGATTGGTTAAGAGCTGCTCGAGCCACTGCTACAGTGGCGGAGGCGGCAGTTTTCTTTACGAAATGATCGCTAATACTCTCAAGAGAGTGTTCCACAATCTTTTGGATTGCGTTCTTCAACTTTAGGTCGGTGCCTCCTGAAATCAGTGCACGTTTTCTTCAATGAAGAGTGAACCAAACTTACCGAGCAACTCGCCACATTCCCCCATAATGTCAAGCCAAAGATCCATGTCATTTCTTAGTTTGATCATGTCTGCTGAGGTCATGCTATCCTTTCGTTGTGAGTAAACAAAGAGCGTAGTAAAAATTGCGGCTATATAAACGGTACAATTAATCCAAGGAATGTCCAAGCTCTTAAACTTGCGCAGTTCGTTGACGTTGCGGAGCATTTTGGAGGACGCGTCCAGACAAATATCAAGATTCGAATTCATGAACTCCGGACTTGTCGAACGGCATATTGCTGGGTGATGAAGGAGAAGCTGAAATTCCTGGTCCCAGAACTCCAAGTAACGTGCGAAGATGTAACTTTCCTGATTGGCACGAAAGCTGCCTGAAAGTTCTGCAGGAAGTTCCTCCCGCCAACGTCGGATGTCTTCTTCTAGCCTTCGGACCGTCTCTTCATATATGTGTGGTGGTTGCCTGACGGCATATACTGTGCTATACATTTGGCCAAAAAAGACGGTAATCTTAGCTGCCTGAATTCCAACGTGGAATGAACATTTGTGAAAATTGCTCAAGTTACCGTCATGGGGTAAACTATCATCAAGCGGCTCTGGAAACTCGACATCCACGTCTTCCATCCTAATGGGCATAGGACGACCGAGCTTTCCGCTGAGGCCAACATTGAGACTATAGATGGTCCAGAATACTCGTTTCCTCAACTCAACTTCATGCACATCTCTTTTGGGTGCCGTTTCTGCCCAGGCATTGGCAGATCGATGAAGACCCATTTCAAGAGCGACCGCAAAGGTCATCCATGACATAATCCATGCAGCCCCGGGTTTCGGGAAATTGCGAAGATGTATACAGATCAAGATCATGGCTTGGACATCTTGAAGTGTATGACTAGCAACAAGGTCTTTGAAAAATCTAAGCGAATATCGATAGTGTTTATTGGATTCCTCCATCATCGCCTCGTCGTGGTTACGAGCCGAAATCTGGTACTTCAGTATTGCGAGCATCATCTGTACTAGAACAACTTCGGCTGAAGACGGCGTGAAACCTTTCTCATAGTAGATCCGCCATATCTAAGATCGGTCAGTCAGTGACGCAATCTGGGTGAAAAGCGATTTAAAGTGCTACTCACTAGTTCCATGAATGCTGATTTATGAACAACAGGTGTGTAAGGGTTAAGTGATCGGAGATACCAAATAGCGTATTCGTTCATCTGCTGAAAATCGGGCAGATGGGCAACTTCAACACTTTGGTCAAAGTTCATCGCAACATTGAGAAAATGCCCGTATGACATCACGGAGCGAGGATCATCTGAATCTCCTTGTACAAAATCGGTTATATCAATCTCTGCGCCAAAGACAGAAAGGGAGGTGCCTTTAATGGGACTGAGGAGAGAGTCGGCAGAAACACCGAGATAATTGTCCCCAATACATCCCGTCTTGAAAGCCGGTAAGGCAGGATATATGCCGCTGTCCAGGTCATTAGGGGCGGAGGGTGCTCCAACATGACTGTTGTAGGGCGCTAGGGGAGGAGCACTTCCACTGCTTTGGCTTTGTTCAGCTTCCCACATCTGACCCTCGTTCCCTGCAGAGGTGGGCGTCCATGGAATCCCATGGGGTTGTAATGTGGCTGGCATATATCCATTGTTATACCCAGCTAGTGGCTTGACTTCGACTCCTAGGTCCTTCAATTGTGATTGTAGCTCTGCGACTTGCTGCCGTAGATATGTGTTTTCGGATTCTAGCGCTTCGGTGTGACCTCTTGTGGTTGCTCGACCGGTAATACGATCGGTTGTCTTGCATGGCGTATTATTTTGAATGCACGGCGAACAGCCTCCTGGCCTACCATCGCATCGAATCTTCCGGATCTACATGCGGATCAGCGGGCTTTCATGGTAAAATATGGAGATACGGTAAGACAAGGGGTTCGCGGGAATCTTTCAGATTGAGAAACCCATCCCAACCATTACGATGAACTGTCGTAGAATGCTTTACGAAGGCATTGCAATTCTAGGTCAGGAGCTGTTTGTTTTGTCGGGCGCCTCTCATGTTCTTACCTTACATCTGTCGCAGGCCTGGCCAGTTCGCGTCGACGCAGAGAGCTTCTTTTTCACAGAACTCGAGAAATCAGCCGAAGTATGATGCGATTGAGCCAATGGTGTTGAGATTGTATTCTCGGTCTTAGGGAGTTTGTTGCCCGTTTGCGCATCATCGTCCGTTGCCCGTTTTAGCGCCATCCTCGAAGGGAAGGGGATGGAGAAATCCGCGGGAAATGCCTTCTGGAGATGCCTGCTCGTGCTGCGCGAGCTATAGGAACCCTAGAAGAGTTTAAGAGTACTTTTGGACGATCCAAACACGCAGAAACAAGAGGGAGGGCATAAAAAGTAGGGAGACCAGCGCAAAGCTGAGAAGAAGAAACCAGTGATCGACTGGAATTGGGCCGTGAAGACGACCAGTTTGAGCCACCTTTGGATAAGACTTTCAGTCACGAGTTTTTCAGCTCTTCAATATTTACAACAGCCACATCAGTCCACGGTTTCACGATATCGCATTTATTTCATTGCTGCCATTTTATTCTTCCAAATCCTTTTCAAGATATTTAATGATTCATCCAAAGTAAAGGCGACGACAGATATCAGCTAACCCCACAGTCGACCACACCGCCAAGGCACGAGGCCTGCGTGGAGAAGTCGTTGACATCAAAATCAAGACATCACTTGCGGGCCGCACATCAAGCTTCGAAAACATCTAGGGTCACAGCGCCTTCCCACGTATTGGGTTATCTTAGCATACAGCACGACATTGTCGGAAGGATGTCACCTGTTCAGACTTTTCACCTCCCACATTTCCCTTCATACCCGATTTACATTTCTCTATTCAAGGATGTAGAGAACGCAAGTTTTCTTCGCCAACAGCTGCTTGAGGCCAATACCGAATTTGAGTATGCATTTCTGGATGCCACGATGGTATGCGTTCTCCTCCCCGATTCTGCATTTATCTCTCGGTCACGTGCAAGACTTTAATATGCAACTAGATCCTCTCCAGTACACATGCCCTTGCGGCTGTGTTTCGCGCGTTGAATGATATGCTAAATAGTCGCCTGAAGAGCCGTAATGTGCATTCCGAAGTCGTTTTCTCGCTCAATCCAAACAATAACATTGCCGATGCATTCCGCCGATTCGGTATCGTCGACACTACACGTATACTTCTCGCCATCAAAATATCGACTAATCCAAACATAACTGCCGAAAGTGTTGAGAGGCATCTTTCGAGTTCCATCACTGGCGTGGCTATACCTTTCACAAACGACGTGCTGACTAATATCACGGATTTAGTGAAAGTTAGGAAGACATACAAATTAGACGCTAGCAACGTGAATAGCAGTGGCAGTGTTGGAAAGAAAGGGAGGAGGGGTAAACCCGGAGGTAATGAGGATGCTCTGATCAATAGTGATGCAAATAGGTTGGAAACTGGCCTAGATGAAAGGGTAGAAATGGAAAGCGTCATTCTAGGGATAATGGCGCTGAAAGGGTCTTGAAAGCGCATGCGTCATTCGCGATAGCTGACGGCTAGAGGCTACAGAATTGCCGCGCATCACGAAGCATCCCGTAAAGTCGGCTGGAGAGGATGCGCATACTTGTGGTGCAAATTGCACAGGACTTCGGACCGTGGAGTCAAGGGAAATAATCTAGAAGCGGGATTGGCTACCGAGCAAGCAGCCTGGGGTCGGGGGTTCCGTCGCCACACATTATAAAGCGTTCTTCCGGGACTGATTCAACAGTCTAAGGCAACAAGTCTTCCACTAGTCCACTATGCTACAAGCCTGCGTTTGAAGAGCAGTTCCAAATATGCTAGGGAAATGTACAATTGATTCTTGCTCCGATCTTAGATAGTGTCTATCACATTGTTCGATATTCTGGCTTTACGAAGTCGGCAAAGGTTTTCGGTTCTCCTTCGTAGTTATGTGCGCCATCGGAATCTATATTGAAGTTAGCCCAGAACAGTACTCGTACTCATTGCAGAACGCAGCGGTACGTCAAAACGGAGGTAGACACATACGGTCGTGGTGGTGGTGGGGGTCATCCTGAGGTCCGACATATTCTATCTTAAGAACGTTGCCGCATTCGGGGCAGCGTTCGATTGGTCGGTCGCGGGACATCTGTAAGACATCATATCAGTATGTACCAAAAGAAGATACAGAACAAAGGCACTATACCGCGAGCCAGTGAACGACGTGTGAATCAGCCGGATAGCCGGTGCAGCCAGCGTACTGTTCATCGCCGAAAGACTTTACGACGATTGGGTTATCAAGAGTGCCTAAATAAATACAGAGGCGATTAGTCAGTTATTCTCAAGTCCGAAGAATCTATTGCTAGCAGTTCCTCTCTCAACTATCCATCTTCCATGGCCCGTATTCAGAGCCGGTTAAAACTTACCTTTCCTCGACGCATCCAAAGGCTTCATATCAAATACATCAATTCCCTGCATCTTGCCCAAAATTTCAAAACGCTCTAAACCCGTAGCCTGTTCGACATCAGTGGGGACAGTGCCTGGTGTAGCTCCTGGTGGGATGAGATCCTCTTCAGATTTGATATCTACATAACCGCGAGTGGCATTAGCAATTGAGCCTAAAACATGGGTATTGAAATTCCACCGACTCACCTTCGAATTTCTTCATCTGCTTGCTGGTTTCTACAGCGACCTTGGCGTCCCCTACAGCAAACAGATTAGCGGGTATGCAATGGCTGGTGGTTCGGCTGTTCCTGAAGCTTACGGCGAACGAAAGACGAGGCGAAGGTGCGCTTGACAATGGGTCTGATAGCACTGCGCCGTGCTACAGCTACTGCAGAGCGTTGGAGGAACATTGGAGAGCGGAGAGGTACGTTGTAGAGCTCAGTTTGCAAAGTGAGGTTTGTCCCCGAGTTGACTGCGAATTGAATGATCTAAGTCGCGGAAACTACCGAAGTCTTGGCATTTTCAACTTCAATCACTCCAACACCGCTCATAGCACGTACTCAGCAGTAGAGTACAATTGGGCGCTATCGATTACTATATTTTTGCCCCAATTTTCGCCCCAGATGTCTGTAAGGAGGGGGCGACAGCGACTGACGCTACGATGGCCAGCATCTTGCGCGAAACGCAGCCCCGAGTGCCCTAACTACACTAGCCATCCTACGAGGAAGCATCAAGGAGGAGAATTCCTCATCCAAGATTGATTCGTATCTACTTCATAACGGCCTTCAGTATAGCGAGCTTAGATGGAATGCCTCAGCCATCCCGTACTTGAGTCTTACAAAGAGCATGACAAAGCGAAAATGTATTTAAGCTCACCCTTCTGCCCCTGAGCCCAACTCTACGCACCTACCGACTGACTTACTACTATATTAGGGTTAACTACCTTTAATATGCACGTGCCATATATTGACACTGGAGGTCCACAGCGCTCCTAGCGTCAAATCGTCTTTTTTTTGTGGATAGAGTGGATTTACCCTCGGATCCACGTCAGTCCAGTCCCGAATAGATCACTGACTCTATTCGTTCCCACGCGCATACATCATTCTACGTAACAGCGACCCCCAACATTTTCATATACACCATAACTCGCTCGCTAAAGGGAAAATTAAATGGCTGTGGCGCAAACACCCTTGATACCAACTCTATCCGTCGTCTCCATCCCTACAACATTCATAATAACCCCCTCCCTTCTTACCTCCACAGCTTCAACCATCTTCCCCCTTGCTGGCATTATCTCCTCAGCTGCAATAACCGTTTCAACCCCCGCGGGAACCGCCTCTTCCGGTCCCCACGGCAGCGCGTCAATGTCAATCTCCCAATTGAGCAAACTCTTAATGATAACCTCAGCACCAGCCTTACTCATAACCTGATTCGCCTCTTTACAGCTTTCGCTACAACAGCATTCCAGACAACCCTCCAGACAGTGGCACGCCGCCATTCTTTGGCACGCTTGCTTAAGCAACATATCGATGAACTCAAACGCCTTGGTACTAATCCCCGAGCCTCCCGCCCCGCCTTTCGCGTCGTAAAAGGTCAAGCGCGCGGGGCGCTTCCGTGAGGTTTCCTTGGTTGCGAATTCCTTTTTGGCGTTTTTGCATTCTGTACGCACGTCCCCGGGCATGCTTATGACAAAATTTGGCATCAGGCTTAGAATGGCGTGTTCAGCTGCATGGATCGCGCCGGCGACATTCAGCCTCCGCGAGTTTAGGATGTCGAGCGCCGACTTGGGAACGTCGAGCCACATGCCTTTGCTGAAGAGAATAATTGGCGGGTTATCGACTTGAACGGCATCTAAAATGCGGCCCTTCTTGTCGACTTTGAAGAAGCCGAAAACGACTTGTTTAATCTTGATCGGGCCGTAAAAGGCGCGGGACAGGGAGCCTGGGATGCGCCGGATGGCTTCGGTTTCGATGGGGTCGATGTCGGTGAAATCGCGCTGCTGGGTCGTCCAGTCGACCTTTACGTACTCGACTTTCGCGATCATGCGGTCCTGAGAGAATTCTTTGACTAGGTAGGTGTTACCTTGATGCAAGAAGATTCCTCCTTCGTATATGGTAAAGAAGGCTCGGGAGCCTTCAAGCTCTTCGAGAACGACGTTACGTCCATGAGTAACGTCGATAATGGCGAAGTGAGCATCTTCAGTGTCGCGAATGGCCACGAAGCGGGAGGGATATGGTAGGAAACGCTCGTTGCAGTGATAGAATCCTTGCGAATCTTTACGCATACGCTCGGCGGCAATTTGAGGCAGTAGAGCTCCTAAGTATAGAGAGTCTGCTTCCGGACGGACGGGCATTTCGTAGGCGGCGCATTGAATATGGCCTTCTAGTACTAGCATGTTCTCAAGATCGACCTGGAGTTCGCAGTTGGGCTTGGTGAAGATCTCGTCGGGATTTGCCATGTAATACTGATCTGTAGGGAAACTGTCTCCAACGAGAACGGACAATGAATCCTTGTTTCGTCTGCCTGCTCTGCCACTTTGCTGTCGGAGGTTTGCGATCGTGTAAGGGAATCCAACAGTGATAACAGCATCCAGAGAACCAATATCGACACCAAGTTCTAGAGCATTAGTAGCCACGATACCGACGAGCTTCCCGTCGAACATCTCTTTTTCAATCTGTCTTCGGTCTTGCGGTGTGTATCCGCCGCGGTATGACATGACCCTCGCAATTACTTCAGGTCGCTCCAAATTTGTTAGTTCGGTTTTGACGGCCGCAAGAAGCGCTTCACACTGTTTCCTGATACGGCAGAACGCAATGACTCTTACGCCCCGAAGGATAAGTTGACAGAAAAGCTTTGCAGATTCCTCCACGCTGTTTCCTCTCCCCGAAGTGGGATCTGCCGGGTCTTTGAATGGCGTGTTCCAGCAAAGGAATTCTTTTCGTCCAGAAGGAGAGCCATCGAAATCTGTCAATTTCACCTGCTCAACTCCAAAGATTGTCTTCATATGTTCTTCTGGGTTTGCGACTGTTGCAGAGCAGGATATGAACTTAACGTGGCGGTTTCCTACTGCTGCACATATCCTTCGCAGTCTTCTCATGATGAAAGAAACATGTGAGCCGAACAAGCCGTTGTATACATGCAATTCATCTACCACAACAAGCTTCAGATTCTGGAGAAATGTCCTCCACGCTTCTTCTTGTGGAAGGATGGTTATGTGAAGCATATCCGGATTGGTGAAAATGATTCTTCCCTCATCTCTGATGTAATTTCGTTCCGGTATGGGAGTGTCCCCGTCAAACGTCTCAACTACGAGATCTTGCAGCCCATCCATGAAGCTGAGGAGCTCTTTCAAGCTTCGGCGCTGGTCCTGAGCCAATGCCTTTGTTGGAAAAATATACATAGCTCGAGTATTGCGATTCTTTTCCAGTTCATGAAGGACGGGTATCTGGTATATCAAAGATTTTCCAGAGCTCGTGGAAGTCGATACAATGACATTGTGACCCGAGTAGAGGTTGTTGATTGCTTCAGCTTGATGTGCGTATAAGTAAGTGATGCCACGAGTGTTGTACAACGCGTCTACCATGCTTTGGGAGAGTTGGAAATTGAGTTCACCATATATGGGAAGCTGCGGATCAAAGACGCGGTGTCCATCCGGAACAATTTGACCGGTATACCACTCAAGAGTCTTTATATCAGCGATGATTTCCGGAATGGTTTTTCGCTCCTTGGGTATCGATGCTGGTAAACCGGCACGCATGTCGGGACCTGGCGTCGTATGCCTGCCCTCTGAGGACTCAGGAATGAATGCGATGTGCTCTTCGTGGATTCTTTCCACTGGATCGACATTCTTTGCTACACAATGATTGAGAAAGGCAGTTACAGCTGATGTGAATTTGTTATTCCTCTTTTCAATCAATTTCATCATCTGCTTCTGGCTATACACCGGCATTTTCAAGTCTTCTTGTCTCAATTTTTGCGCAGCCTTAGTAGGCTCTCCGGTCTTAGCATGCTGAACCTGTCGCTTGAGATCGCCATCGATGAACTCGAATAAAAGCACTTCTTTATTCTCATCTTTACCATCGTTCGTAGTCTCTGCTATGACGAATTCCTTTGCCTTCCTCCCATTAACGTTATCTTCTAAACCCATCAAATTGGCCTGTAACATAGCCTCGTCTACATAGACGAAGTTTATAGTCCTCGGGACCAACACCTTGATCTGCGCGACATCTTCTACAAGCAACTCCCGTTTTATGTGTCCCTTTACGGTCGCTTTGATGTTATCGAATGTTGTCGCTAAATGTTTACGTGTGCAGCAAAACGTGTAAACCAAGTTTAGCGCCCGATGAGTTTGTGCGAGCTTGGTGAAATGCTCTGGCCATGGTATCGAGGTCTCAACAGTGGAGAAGTTATGGCGTAGTAGTGCGGGATTCGATTTATCGGTTTTCACTTTTGGAGTACGACGAGATTTCTTGCCGCCATCGTGAGTCTTCGTCGGGATAGTAGTCGTTGTGGAGCCGGGGGTCAGGCCTCCAGCAAAGCGTTCCTCCGGAGGCGGTGTCGCTTCTACCTGACGCCCTTCATGATTCTTCCTCTTCCTTTTCCTTACTACCTGATTCGAGACTGTTGCGGTTTGCAGTCTAGCCATCGTTCGCGCATTGTGCTGTTGAGGTTGGAGGCGAGGGTTGTGGCGGGATTCAACGACGCCAAGGTTCTTAAAACAGCGGGATCAATCGATGCCTCCAGTTTCATGTGTGCGAGCTTTCCAAGTATCATCATCTTCGTATGAGACCACGGGAAGTTTAGTTCGTAAAGCATAATGTATATATCCATTCAACATTAAGGTTGCTTCCTTCAAAATGGCATTTCCACGGCAATGGCGCGCTGTCACGCGACTGCGTGTCACCACCATCCCTTGATACGTTACAAATATGTCGTTGCCTCGAAATCTCACTGGACGGTTACTTCGGTCACTATGGACAACGAATATTTGGGTCTAGGCCATAGAAATATTCTTCTCATCTCCGCTCTTTTAAATCAACCTTCCGTCCCTTACTCTCATCTGACTTATCTCATAGGTCGGGCCCCTGGTGGACCGTTGGTAGGTGATCCCGTGATTCCCCATGTGACCTCGCTTAGCCCTCGTCCCCTTCGTCCGTCTCTCTAAGTAGCCGTACTACTACTAATATAAGGCCCGTAACAATAGGAACTTAAAAAGCTTTAAAGTCAACAACGTTAAATTAAGAGCCTTACTTTATTAAGACCCAACTGTAATCGGCCGTTAGCCCATATTGAATTTGTTAATATTGAGGTTAACGACTCTTGGAGCTGACTCCTTAATTAGGCCTAGATCGTGGCTATGCACGCCAAAACAGCGTCAATATCGGGCGTTAATCTCTAGCAGACCCTATTTTATTTTATTTCGACAACTAGGTCTCTATATTATCTATTTCGTCTGGCCAAACCCGTTTTAGTTGCTGCAGTCTTTGAGTATGTGTACGTAGCTGCTCTCATGCACACCTTCTCCTCTGCGGTTTCACTTTTGGCTGGGCTGTTACTGTATTCACCATTAATCGGCCGCTTACTCTTCGCGCGCCTCACCTACGAGTTTGTAGATCATTTGTATAGGTCGATGATAATCATACACCCCTAAATGATACGCATATACCCCCTAATTAATATACGTACACCTCCCTAAAATAAGCCTAGATCCTTCTACTTTAGGTTTAAAAATTGCGTGAATTTAGCCTTATAGCTAGTTCTATAAAATATAAATCACATTAATACCTCAACTCGTCGTGAGCTATCGGCATTTAAGTAAAATACCGCATACATTAGGCGCTGGCGTGGGCGTAGGCGCTAGTTATACCTGCCGAGGCAGTTTGCAGGAGTTAAGTAAAAGTAGCAGCACCTAAATTAGCTTGCGCAGTGCCTTTTGGGCCCCTACGTAATCTAATTAGTTAACTTAGAAGTAGGTAGTAAGAATAGTGGTGAAAATGGCGACGTGCTAAACTGAACGGGAATAATCTAAGCCTGTTTGGGTGGGGGTGTATGCGTATCATTTAGGGGTGTATAATTATTATCGACCTTTGTAGAATCTGTTTTGATAAGCCAAATTAGGCCCTTGTTCAGTATTTTTAAGACTACTGATTAGAGTGATTGCTGTAGATAATGACCTTGCCTTGGTCGGGGCAACGGCTATTTTGAAGGGATTTGTGAGATCGGCGCAGGGTGTTCATGTGAGTCAATCCTAGTAAACATGAGAAGGACACATGCACGATAAAGAGGGTATTGCTAACAGAAATAAAGTGTCCTCTACATGTTTGACATATGACAGCAGCTAGGGGCTTCTTTCCACCGCCAGATGCAAAAAATGGGTATATCTTTTCCACTGTTAGCCTTTAGTTTAGCGGTACGAATGCGGTATTGTGGCTTTGAACATACACCACCTCGTCAATTCCGGTTGTTAGCGCCTTACTAGTGACGCCTCTCGGGCGGAAATCCTCATATAGATTAGTATGAGTTTCCCCGTCTTGGCAGTGAGCTTCGAAAGACCTCAATATCAAAAATTTATGAAGCTTTTTAAAACTAATGATTGTATGGTAGATTGCCTATATACGAATATTTCTGAAGTCACAGTAGCCAAATGAGTGTTAAAATCAACGCTTAGCAATTAAACGAGTGTCCAAATGTCTCCTCCAAGCTCCTAATCGTCCTCTAAGCTTTCTACTGTCCTCTACCACTTAGTAGGTCCCCCTTCTGCTTCAATTACTGCCTGAAGGCGTGCAGGCATAGAAGCAACCAGATCCTCAAAGTAGCAGGCCTCCAGATTCTCCCACTCAGATTCAATAGCTGCTTGCATTGCTTCTTTTGTTAACGGGCGAGGCTTCCGCTTAGCTAATCGAGTCTTCATTAAATTCCAAACGGCCTCAATTGGGTTAAGATCCGGGCTGTTTGCTGGCCATTGAAGCAACTCAATATCATCTTCCTGGAACTTGGCGATGGTAATACGAGCTCTATGGCAGGGAGCTCCGTCCATTTGCACAATTGTTGGGGTACTTCCAAATTCGTGATTAGGGAAATATATACTATACTCAGAGTTGTAGAAGTCGTAGAATTCTTTAAGCTTTGGATATATGTGATCCAGGAAGCCCTGCGCCGTAATATTGCCCCATTCTTCCTTGTTCCAAAATAGTAGAGGCCCTTTTTCTGCACCGCAGAATGCAGCCCATACCATCGTATGAGGTATGTTAGTGAACTTAGGACGGAGGCAGTTAGGAAGAAATCGTTCATCAGGTCTTCTAATGACATAGAGCCGCTGGTGCCCACCACGATGCATAGCTGCCTCATCTGTCCACATAACTCTCCACCAATCGTCTTTTTGGAAGTGACGGTAAGCCAATGCGAATGCTAGCCGGACGCGACGGTGAGCTGCAGTAAGCCAGGGCTTTGCATGAGCAACGCAGCGTCGAAAGCCCTCCTTCTTAAGATATCGGGCGACTGTAGAGTCGGAACAAGGGACTCCTGCGTGGAAGGAAAGCTCCGAGTAGGTAAGGCGACGCGCCCAAGCATTCGACTCTAGGAAATCAACTAGTCGACGCCGAATTGGCGAGCCGTATGCAAGAGCATTGCGATAGCCACCACGTGTCGGGGTCTGTGCTTCATTGACAATGTAGTGGACAGTAGAATATGGTTGCTTAACCAATGCAGCAATGGGAGAGATAGGTTCTTGAAGGTAGCGATAGAGGCCTTTGATCGTGCATCTCAGGGAGTAAGGAACAAGCGCTCGAGGGTTGCTTTCCTGAAGCCGTCGGCGACGTTGAATACGTTCTGCAGCTCGCTCCTCCCGCTCCTGTTCCTCGCGTCTCTCCCGTCTATCAAGACGAGCAATTGCTCGGCGAATGCGACGGTTCGGCGTTGGAGTAGAAGAACTAGATGCAGCAGAGCGAGTAGAGGGAGTATTTGGCAGAGTTGTATTACCAGGTAAGGAAGGAGCAAATAAGCCAAAGAAGCTTCCAAAGCTAGGAAGGCGCAGTGGAGCTCCAGGAGGATCAGGTAAAGTAGGTTCTGGAGTTCCTTCCGTACGGGAAGGATCATACCTAGGAGATGGCATGGTAGATACCTTTAAGGATAGAATCTAAAAGATTTTAGTCAGAACTTGTTGTAGGAATATGCAAATTTAGTATAAAAAGTGGTAAGGATGGTATTAACTTATAACAGGCGCAGATAAACATATTTATACTTAAATCTGTAGAGCCATCTAAAGTCCCTTACGATTGCGCCAAGACTTAATATTCACCCAAACGCAGAAACCTTATCTAGACCACCGCCATTAATATCCGTCTCAACAGCGTGATCAATACATCTGAGGGCCTATTTCCAACTTCTGCGAAGTCACCAGGACGAAAGCAAGCCATTTTTGAACTGATCACCGCCGGAAAGGTCATTCGGACGCAAGAGCTGGCAATCGTCGTGATAGAGGCTTGAGGAAGGTCGTGACAGAGGCTTGAGGAAGGTCGTGATAGAGGCTTGAGGAAGGTCGTGATAGAGGCTTGAGGAAGGTCGCGATAGAGGCTTGAGGAAGGTCGCGATAGAGGCTTGAGGAAGGTCGTGACAGAGGCTTGAGGAAGGTCGTGACAGAGGCTTGAGGAAGGTCGTGACAGAGGCTCGAGGGGGGTCGTGACAGGCTTGAGGAAGGTCGTGATAGAGGCTTGAGGAAGTTGAGGATTGTCACAAACAACGCGTCGGCGGCTTAGAAGAGGGGTAGGAAACTAGAA
>Ga0307515_10001910_pt1 | contig 46279 bp, 46 predicted proteins | sample 17_EM_MG_FD_194513 | JGI IMG/M metagenome (GOLD analysis project Ga0307515, IMG submission 194513) | Populus trichocarpa ectomycorrhiza microbial communities from riparian zone in the Pacific Northwest, United States - 17_EM | ecosystem: Host-associated > Plants > Roots > Unclassified | place... | reverse complement strand
CCCTTGTCCAAGGCGGTGCTTGCGGGCGAAGCGCATGCGGACACCACCTTCCTGGTGAAGCAGGAAGCCTTCGCGCAGCTCGACATCGACTGGCGGGCGAAGGTCAGCGCGACGCGCATCGACAGGTCGGCCAAGCTGCTTCACCTGACCCACGGCGAGCCTGTCCACTACGACAGGCTGATCCTGTGCAACGGCGGCCGCGCGCGCCGCTTGAATGTGCCGGGCGCAGACCTGCCGGGGGTCTTCACCCTGCGCAGCATCGAGGATGCGGCGGCGCTCGGCGCGGCCCTGTCGGCCAACAAGCACCTGCTCATCGTGGGCGGGGGCTGGATCGGGCTCGAAGTGGCCGCGACCGCGCGGAAGAAAGGCATGCAGGTGACCGTGGTTGAGGCCATGCCCCGCTTGTGCGAGCGCACCGTTCCGCCGGAGGTCTCCGACTACCTGCTGCGCCTGCACCGCTCGCACGGCGTCGAGATCGTGCTCGGCGCAAGCGTCAATCAGTTCGCCCGCACGCCCGAGGGCGCCTTGTCCGCCACGCTCGGCGACGGCAGCGAGATCGCATGCGATGCGGTCCTCGTCGGCATCGGCCTGGTGGCCAACGACGAGCTCGCGCGCGAAGCCGGGCTGGTGTGCGAGGGCGGTGTGCTGGTCGATGCGCAGTGCCACTCGTCGGATGCGGACATCCTGGCTGCCGGCGACGTCGCGACATGGCATTGCGAATGGGCAGGGCGGCGGATGCGGCTCGAGTCCTGGCAGAACGCCCAGGAGCAAGGGATTGCCGCCGCCCGTGCTGCGCTCGGCATGGCGGTGAATCATCAGCCGCTGCCGTGGTTCTGGTCGGACCAGTACGACATCAACCTGCAGATATTCGGCATGCCGGCGCCTTCGCATCGGGTGGTGGTGCGGGGTGATCCGGAGACCCACAGCTTCGTGGTCTTCTTCCTCGACGAAGACAAGGTCGTCGCGGCACTGGGCCCCAACGCCGCCAAGGATCTTCGATTCGCGCGACGCCTCATCGAGCGCCGCACCGCCGTCGACCCGGATCGACTCGCGGATACCCAGGTGCCGCTCGCGAAACTTTGAACCCGATCTGGAGATCATCGACGGTAAGGAGACAACGTGATCTATACATTCGTCTTGCTGGACAAGCCTCTTTCAACCGACCTGCGGCGCGAAGTTCGTCCAGCTCACAAAGCCTACCTGGCCGAACAGGCGGAACACATTGCGTTCGCAGGGCCGTTGGTCGCGGACGACGCGGAGACCATGATCGGCAGCCTGTTGGCTATCGACTTTCCGAACCGAGAGGCTGCAGCCCAATGGATGCGCGAGGAGCCATTCAACAAGAGCGGCCTGTATGCGTCTGTCCAATGCGTGCATCGGTCACGCGCCACCACAGACCACCCCGCGCCCGCCCAAATCCCCATAGAGTTGGAACCCCGAACACCCGTCATGGCGTGCTCCGCGGTTTCCTCCCTCGAGGCTTGTGCGACACCTGCCCTCACGTCGTCGTCATGCATCGCCCTGCGCCTGTCTCCGGGAAGGTATCCCACAACCCTCAACAGAAGGGGAGGACATCCCGCCAGAATCCCAGCTCGTCCCTAAAACGTTCAGCGTGCCCCCCATCGTCGCAGGACTGTTCACGAGCAGGTTCGGTCTCGAGGCCACGGCCGTCGGCTATGGGCTCGCGGCTGCTTCCAAGCGTCTGAAGTTCACTCCGGAGCGCCGGCCTGTTCTGTGCTCTTTCACAGCACGTGTTCGACCGGTATGCATCACTCGGCGCCGCGCGGCTGAAGCCACCAGCGCGTCGGAAACCAGTGCCATCCCAACCGACCGCCAGTGGCGCCCCAAAGTCCGCTCCGTGCATAGAGCGCGACAACAAGCGTCAGCAGGCCCAGCACGATCATGTATCCGGCACCATAGCTCGCGAACAGGCGATCGGCTGCGAAATAGAGCACCGCGCCGATCAACGGCCCCTCCAACGTTCCGATGCCGCCAACCATGACCATGAAGATCGCGATTGCGATCCAGTTGGAATCGAATCCGGCATTCGGCGACAGTCGCAGCGCACTGAGGTAGTAAACCGCCCCGACAAGGCCGGTTCCGACCGCCGCGCCCAGGAAGACAAGGAAGCGCAATCGCTCAACGTCGACGCCCTGGCTCATGGCGGATACCGCGTTGTCGCGCATGGCGGTGAGCGCCAGGCCGTGCCGCGACCGCAACAACCAATAGCTACCGCCGACCGTCAACACCAGCATCAGTGCCGCCAACCAAAGAACACCCAGTTGGCGCTCTTCAAGGCTGTACTTTTGCATGGCCCTCAGCGTCATGCCCGAGCTGCTGCCCAGCCACTCGGTATTCGATATGGCCAGCCGGCACACCTCGGCAACAACCCAGGTTCCGATCGCGAAATACGGCCCCTCCAGGCGACGCAGCAGCGCATACGTAGGCACGGCAAGCAGCGCGGGCGCCAGCAGGCAGAGCACTGCGGCGACGAATGGGTCGATTCCGAAGTGATTGGCCAGGGCAAACATCGCGTAGGCAGCAACACCCAGGAACGCCTGCTGCCCGATGGAGACCATCCCCGCGTAGCCCGCGAGCAGATTCCACATCGATGCCAGCGCCAGGTAGCAGCTGAACTCGACAACCGAGCGCGTGGTGCCGGAGTCGGCCCACCAGGGCAGGCTGAGCATCAGCAGCAAGGCTGCCGCTGCAAGGGTGAGCGCAGAACGCCCACCGCGCCTCTGCCGCGAAACGACTCCGTCCCGCAAAGTGACTGATTCCGTCATCGGCTGCCTCCACCAAATAGACCCTGGGGCCGGATCGCCAACACCGCGAGAAAGACCAAGTGGCCGGCCAATGACCCCCAGCCGGCATCGATTCGTCCGCCGACCGCTTGCGCGACGCCGAGCAGTAGTGCGCCGAGGAACCCGCCCCAGAGCGACCCCATGCCGCCGATGATCACCGCCTCGAAGGCGTAGATCAGCTGGCCGGGACCATCGGCGGGCGAAACAGTGACTCGCAAGGCATGAAACACCGCCGCCACCCCGAGCACGCCGACTGCCAGCGCTGTGGCTCCCGCGTAGACGTGCCGGGGATTCACCCCGATCATCGAAGCCGCGTCGGCGTCCGCCGCAGCCGCCCTCAGTGCGCGGCCAAAGCGCGAGCGACGCAGCAGCAGATGGATGGCGCCCGTCAGCAGCAGCGCCGCGCAGAAGATCTGCACTGGCAGCAGGCCGACGTAGAGCGGCCCGATGGAGAGGCTCACCGACTCCAGCCCACCGCCCGGCAGCGATCGCGCATCGGCCGTGAACGCGGCAAGCAACGCGTTCTGGATCGTGATCGACAAGCCGAACGTCGCAATCAGCGACGGCAGCGGATCGCTGCCGACCGCGCGATTCAGCACGAGCCGCTGAAGCGCATACCCGGCGACGGCCGCCAGAGGGACCAACACGAACATCGTCGCGTGGGGCCCGATGCCCAGGTAGGCGGCAATGGCGATCGCCGCGAAGGACAGCAGGATCAACAGATCGCCGTGAGCGGTGTTCACGATCCGCATCACGCCGAACATCAATGACATCCCCAGCGCATATTGCGCGTAGAGACCTCCCAGAAGCACGCCCTGTATCGTTGCGTCAAGCCACTGCATGGTGCGAGGTGCCGAAATAGGCTTCCGTGATTTCCGCCCGCCTGACGTCGGTCGATGGGCGGTGCAAAGTGACCCTGCCCTCAAGCAGGCAGTACAGGCGCGATGACGCCGATTTCGCCAGACCGACATCCTGCTCGACGATCAGCGCGGCGGTGCCTTCGGCGCTAATGGTGGGCAGAGCCGCATAGATCTCGCGGATGACGAGGGGCGCGAGGCCGAGCGAGATCTCGTCGCACAACAGCAGTCGCGGATTGCAGAGGAGCGCCCGGCCGATCGACACCATCTGCTGCTGCCCTCCAGAGAGCGACTCCACCCCCGAGCCGCGCTTGTCCCGCAGCACCGGAAACAGGTCGTGCACGCGTCCCAGCGTCCATGCGCGGCCGTTCTCGGGAAGGCGGCGTCCATGATCTCGCGCCACAAGCAAGTTGTCTTCCACCGACATCCCGGCGAAAAGCCGCCGACCCTCGGGGACCATTGCAAGGCCGAGCTTCACGAGTTCGTGCGGCGATCGGCCGGAGATGGATTCGCCGTCCAGCCGCACCGTGTCGGGCCGTGTCGAAACCAGGCCCATGAGGCACTTCAGGAACGTGGACTTGCCAGCGCCGTTGGCACCAATGAAGGCCACGACCTCTCCGGGATGAATTTCGAAGTCGATGCCGAAGAGCGCCTGGAAGTCGCCGTAGCCTGCGGTAAGCCCGTGCGTAGAAAGGAGCCGATTGCGGCTCACGCTTCGACCCCCATGTAGACGCGCAGTACCGCGGCATTCGCCATCACGTCTTGGGGGAGCCCCTCCGTGAGCTTGCGCCCGGAGTCCAGCACCATCACGCGGTCGGCCACGGCCATCACCGCGCGCAACACATGCTCGATCCAGACGACGGTCACGCCTTGCCGCTTGATGTCGAGCACGAGTTGCACGAGCTTGTCCGCCTCTTCGTCGGTCAGCCCGCCCGCGATCTCGTCGAGCAGAAGCAGTTTCGGACGACTTGCCAGCGCGCGCGCCAACTCGAGCCGCTTGCGGTCCAGCAGCGTGAGCTGGCCCGCCGGCACGTTTGCCTTGGACCGGAGCCCACATTGCTCGAGCACCGCGGCACAGTGCCGACCGGCGCCAGCTTCGTCCAAGCGCCCCCCGAACATGGCGGCTACGAGCAGGTTTTCGAACGCCGTCATCCCGGCATACGGCTTCGGGATCTGGTAGGTGCGCCCCATACCGAGCCGGCATCGCGCGAAGGGCGGCTCGCGCCGCAGCCGACGTCCGTCGAACGTCAGCTCGCCGCCGTCGAAGGCCACGTCGCCGCTGATCAGGTTGAACAGCGTGGTCTTTCCGGCTCCGTTGGGGCCGAGGATCGCCAGGGCCTCGCCCTGGGTGACATCGAAGTCAAGATCCGACGTGACGATATTCGCGCCGTAGGCCTTTCGCAGGCGCCGGGCCGACAACAGTACCGTGCTCACAGCGTCTGCAGCTTTGCCGCCGCTGGCACGATCTTGGCCGTGCTGTTGTCCACGATCGCAAGCTCGTACTTGAACTTCTGCCCCTTGATCCATTGGCCGCCGAGCACTGGGGTCTTGCTCACGTTGGCAACCGGCCCCTCCTTCCAGTTCACCCGTCCGACGACTGTCGTGAGATCGCTGGCCCGGATCGCATCGCGCACGGCCTTCGGATCGTGTGGTCTGCCGCTGCGCTTCAGCACGTCGATGGCCACCTCCCACAGCGCGTGCGAGTAGCCCAGGGGTTGGGTCCACTGCTTCTTGCTCGCAACTTCGTAGTCGGCAGCAATCTTGGCGCTGGTTTCGCCGGTCAGCGACGACTTGAACGGGAACGTAGGCGTCCACCAGACCTCGCTGCTCATGCCTTGGCCGAGGTCCCCCATGGCCTCTACCGCGGAGGGGAACAGCAAGGCCTTGCCGACTGTGACGATCTTCGGCTTGAAGCCCTGCTGCCTGCACTGGGCCATGAAGGTCTTCAAGTCTTGCGGCAGCGTGATGCCCGCGATGATGTCCACGCCGGCCCTCTTGAACTCGGCGATCTGCGGCGAGAAGTCGGCGGTGAGAGGCTGGAAGAACGGCGGCGTAATGAAGCTGTAGCCCGCCTTGCCGACTGCCGGCGGAAAGCCGAATTCCTTGTTGGCCCAGGCCTCGCCGTCCGTGCTGCGCTCGAAGAGGAAGCCGATCTTCTTGTTCGTTGGAACGGAGCCCCACATCCCGACGAAGCCGGCGATGATGTCCTCCAGGCCCCAAAAGAAGTGGTAGGTCCATTCGAAGGGCTTTTCCGGCTTGCCACCGCGCGAGAAGAAATAGCTTTGCCACGGCTGCACGGTCGACAGGCAGGGAACTCCGTTCAGCTCGCACTGGTCGGCAACCGGGTTGATGGTTTCCGACGTGCATGACGGCAGCATCAGCTGCACCTTGTCCTTCAGGATCAGGTTGCCGGCGAGTTCGGCCGCCTTGTTCGGGTTGGACTGGCTGTCGCGAACGAGGATCTCGACCGGGTAGGTCTTGCCTCCGGTCGTGATGCCCGCCGCCAGCAGCGTGCGCATCTTGTCGACCATGTACTGATCGGTCTCACCGAAGAGCGCATAAGGCCCTGTCAGCGGGCTGACAAAGCCCAGTTTGACGGATTTCTCCTGGCCGAACGCCAGGCCCGGAAGGCCAAGTGTGGCAGCGGCGGCAGTGCCCTGCAGAACGAGGCGGCGGTTGCGTGCATGAGGTGTCATCTTGTCTCCTTCGATTTCTAAATGGGCGCGGATGCGCCTCGGGGGTCAGACGGTCAGATATCCGCCGTCTACGGGCAGGGTCACGCCGGTGATGTAGCGGGCAGCGGGCGAACAGAGAAAGACGATGGCGTCGGCCACGTCGGCTGGCTCACCCCAGTGCCCGAGCGGCGTCCGATCCAAGATTCGCCGGCTGGCTTCCTCGTCGCGATAAAGCGCCTCGGACAACGGTGTTGCGATCCAGCCCGGCGCAACGGCGTTCACACGGACTTTCGCGGGGGCATAGCTCTGGGCCAAGGATTTGGTCAGCTGGACCACGCCGCCCTTGCTTGCCGCGTAGGCAGGCCGGTCCGCGCTGCCGAAGGTGCTGAACATCGAGGCGACATTGACGACGCAGCCGCGGGCACGGATCAGCGCGGGGACGGCGGCACCGCAGGCGCGCATGATCGACGTGAGGTTGACGTCCAGCACGTGTTCGAACACATCCAACTCATATTCCGCCCGGTCGCGGCTGATGCCGGCGCAGTTGACCAGGATGTCGATCGAGCCCTCCTGCGACAGCATTGCCTGCAGTGCCGGCCCATCGGTCACGTCGAGTTCGATGCAGCTCACCCGCTCGTGCATCGGCGCGTGCTCCCCGGCGGCCTGTAGTCCCGCGGCCAGGACGTTCGCCCCCAATTCCGCCAAGCGGAGCGCAGTGCCGGCGCCAATCCCCGACGTTCCGCCCATCACGAGCGCGCGGCGTCCCTCGAAAAGCGTTGGTGCAAAGGTCATTTCACATCCTCTCCGTTTGGTGCGACAAGGACCTTCACCTGGTCCTTGTCGGAAATCAGGGCGTCGAATCCCTGCGGTACGGCCTGCGTGAGCGGCACCTTCCGCGTGACGATGGCGGACGGGTCGATGAGGCCCTTGGCAGTCCACCCAATCAGCGTAGGAAAGACATCCCTGTAGCCGACGCTTGCGGTCAGCCGCAACTCGCGGTTGACAATGTCGAAGATGTCCACCTGGGCCTTACCCATCAAGCCGACGAGCACCGCCTCGCCACCCTTGCGGAGGCACGCGAGCGTCGAGTCGAGCGTGATCTGCAAGCCCGCAACTTCGAACGCGAGGGCAGCCCCTCGGCCTGAGGTCGCCGCGAAGACCGCGCTGGCGCTGTCCTGGCGGGAGGCGTCCACGGCCCTGCTGGCGCCCATCGCGCCGGCGAGCGCCAGGCGCTTGGCATGAACATCCACTGCGATGATCTCGCCGGCGCCGCACTGACGCAGCATGGCAACGGTCAGCAGGCCCACGGGCCCCATGCCGAACACCGCGCAGGCATCACCCGCCCGCAGCCCGCTCGTCCGCACGGCGTGCAGGGCGACGGCTGCGGGTTCGAGTGCAGCAGCCTGATCGAAGCACACTTCGTCCGGAAGATCGTGGACGGTGTACGCCGGCACCACCACTGTTTCCGCGAGCGCTCCGTCGCCCATGAGGCCGACAAATCCCATGGCGGTGCAGCGGTTGTACTGCCCTTGGCGGCAGTAGTCGCACTTGCCGCAGCGGTATTCCGGCTCGATCGCAACACGCACGCCGACCCCAACTCCCGGGGCGGCGGACTCGACCACCGTGCCACAGAACTCGTGCCCCAACGTCAGCGGTGCGCGTCGACCGGAGATCGGATGTGGGCAGTCGACGGGAATCGCATGAGGCCCGTCGATGTATTCATGCAGATCGCTCCCGCAGATGCCGCAGTAGGCGACGCGGATGCGCACCTCGCCAGACTGCAACGAGGAGTCCACTAGGTCCACCAGTCGCAGATCCCGCGGCCCATGCCAACGCAGCGCCTTCATTGCGCTCAGCGGAACAGCGTGTCCACGTACCGAGTGCCGATGCCGGCCTTCTCATAGTGCTCGCGGCACATCCGAATGTAGTCATGCACGTCGAAGTGGCCGGTGGAGCCGCCCTTTTCGTCGAGCCAGATCAGGGGCCCCTTGACGATGAAGAACACCCGCATCGGATCGGGGTGCTCATACGAGACCAGCGTGTGACCCTCACCGGGCGTCTCGTACACGAAGTCTCCGGCCGTCGCGATCCAGTCGTGTTCGAGATAGCCCCACTTGCCTGAAATCGTGTACGCGAAGACCTCGTGCGGGTGGTAGTGGCGGTTCACGAGGCCCGGCTTGTCGGAGCGGAGCACATCGGCCCATCTGTTCTCGCTGGGAGAGATCCACAGCGGGCGGGAGGACACGGTTTCGCTGAAGGGCACGTAGTAGCGGAGATCGTCCGTCGGTGCATTGGGGATGTGCACCTCCGGCTTGGCGTCCGGCTTGAAAACATCAGCAATCGGGGGAATGCTCCGCCAGAACTCGGTCTCGGCAATCATCGTGGTCTCCGTACAAACAGGTGTGGGGAGACACGACTTTGTCTTCTATTGAACGAGGCCGCTGTTCCAGGCAGGACGAGTTGCTTACCTCGCCAGGACAATGCGGCATGCCTCAGGGATTCCCCTGATCAGCCCGACAGGTTCCCCGCTAGCTCGACCGGTAAGATGGGTTGGACCAACCCATACGCCTCTGTACGCTGCAGTCGGCTTGTCTAACATCATGCAACCCATCGCCACTGGAAAGGGCCGTTGTGTCCCCTTCAGGGAAGGTGCGACGGAGTTCGCACCGGCGCGTGAGCGCTTGCGTTACTGGGAGTCATATACCGCTTCGGAGCTCGTCGGCCTGCGCTGTTCTTCCTACGCCGAAGAAGGTCTCAACGCACGACAGCGGAACTTCGACCTCGGCGCGCTCCGCATTGCGGATATTGTCGGGAACGAACACGTTGTGGAACGCACGATGCCCATCGTGCGGCGCCACCCGAAGGATTCGCTTTTTGCCTGTCTGCTGTTAGAAGGCGAGGCTTTCTTTTACCAATCTGGTCGCTGTGACCTCGTCCACAGCGGCGACCTCATCATCTACAGCACCGCGAAACCGTACCTGTACGGGTTCACGCGGCCGATGCGGCAGTTGATGATCGACATCAAGGCAGACGAACTGTTCGAGTCCGGCGACGGCATTTCACCAGCTTCGTTGCTCAAGATCGATGGCAGCCTTCGTGCAGGGCAGTTGCTCACACTGCCGCTGCGAGACAGGATTCTGGGTTTCATAGACAACCCCCTTGCCGACATTGCCCCGTCCTTGCACGAGGAGATTCGCGCGAGGTTGCGGATGCTGCTTCGACCGACTGCGCATGACACGCTGCGAGGCGACGATGCCAGCGCCCTTCGCCTCTTGAAGGCCGAGCGTTTCATCGCCGAACACCTTGCGGACCGCGAACTCGACGCGGAGGCCGTTGCAAACCACGTGGCAATGTCGTTGCGCAATCTGAACCGCGTGTTCGAGCAGCACGAATGCAGCGTCACGCAGTGGATCTGGCAGGAACGCCTTGCCTTGGCACATCGTCAGCTCGCCGACCCCGCTCATTCATCCCGTTCCATCGGCGACATCGCGTTGGGCTGCGGCTTCTCCACTCAAGCGCACTTCGCCCGCGAGTTCAAGCAGCGCCACGGGCTCACTCCAACGCAACATCGCGCGGCCCCAGCTAATACGCGGTGCACATGAAACCGCGGCATCGACCCTTCCCTTCAACGCCCTGCATACCGCAGACCGCGTCCCTTCCTGGACGACCGTAGCGCGAATGTCATCACGATCTGGGTGATCGGGAAGTCCCATGAAGTGAACGCGGCCACCGGGCGCAGCGACCCAGGTCGGGCCAGTGGCGCAAACCGCCACTTCGCGGCATCGGAACATCCTCCGCCACCGGTCACCAATCCCCGGGAAAACCCGCGCAGCAATTTGCCAAATCTTGCCTACATTGCTTGTATGCAAGATTAATCATTTCTTGCATGCAACAACTCACGGAGATCCCCCATGCCCCGTTTCGCCAAGTCCCTCTTCGGTCAGGTGGTCATCGCGCTGGTGCTCGGCGTGGTGGCGGGCCTCTTCTTTCCCGACTTCGCCGTCAAGCTCAAGCCGCTGGGCGACGGCTTCATCAAGCTGATCAAGATGATCATCCCGGTGCTGGTGTTCTGCGTGGTGGTGCATGGCATCGCCGGCGCGGGCGACCTGAAGCGCGTGGGCCGCGTCGGCGTCAAGGCGCTGATCTACTTCGAGGTGCTGACAACGCTGGCGCTGGGCCTCGGGCTGGTGCTGGCCTTCGTGTTCAAGCCGGGCGTGGGCATGAATGTCGACCCCGGCACGCTCGACGCCTCGGCCATGAGCGCCTATGCCTCGAACGCCGACAAGCTCACCAGCGGCGGCACGGTCGAGTTCCTCATGAAGCTGATCCCGACCACGGTGGTCAATGCCTTCGCGACCGGCGACGTGCTGCAGGTGCTGCTGTTCGCGGTGCTGTTCGGCTGCGCGCTGGCGCTTTTGGGCGATCTCGGCAAGCCGGTGGCCGCGGTGGTCGATTCGCTCTCGCTGGTGCTCTTCAAGATCATGGGCATCATCATCAAGCTGGCGCCGCTGGGCGTGCTGGGTGCCATCGCCTTCACGGTCGGACAGTACGGCGTGGGCTCGCTCAAGCAGCTCGGCATGCTGGTCGCTCTGTTCTACGGTGCCGTGCTGATCTTCGTGTTCGTGGTGCTCGGGCTGGTCATGCGCCTGTCCGGGTTCAGCCTGATCAAGCTGCTGCGCTACCTGCGCGAGGAGCTGACCATCGTGTTCGCCACCACCTCGTCCGACAGCGTGCTGCCGCAGATCATGGCCAAGCTGCGCCACATGGGCATTCGCGATTCGACCGTGGGCCTGGTGATCCCGACCGGCTACTCCTTCAATCTCGATGCCTTCTCGATCTACATCACGCTGGCGGCCGTGTTCATCGCGCAGGCGACCAACACGCCGATCTCGATGGCCGACCTCTTGACCATCCTCGCGATCGCACTGGTCACCTCCAAGGGCGCGCACGGCGTGCCGGGTTCGGCGATCGTGGTGCTGGCCGCCACGCTGCATGCGATTCCCGCAATCCCCGCCATCGGGCTGGTGCTGGTGCTCTCGGTCGACTGGTTCATGGGCATCGCGCGCGCGCTCGGCAACCTGATCGGCAACTGCGTCGCCACTGTCGCTATCGCGGCCTGGGAGGGCGACATCGACCGCGAGCGCGCCCATGCGGTGTTGAACGGCACCCACTCGCCCGAGGACGAGCCGCTGGCCGAGCCCGACTCCCCCGTCGCCGCCGCGCACGCCGCCCGCCCGGCGCACTAGGACCTGTCTCGCCATGACCGACGTCACCCCGACCAACATCGCCGAGCGCGTGGTCGAAGCCATCCTGGCGCAGAAGCTCGCGCCCGGCGAGCGGCTCGGCGAGCAGAAGCTGGCGGAGAACTTCGGCGTCAGCCGCACCATGGTGCGCGAGGCGCTGATGCAGTTGCAGGCGCGCGGCTTCGTCGAGGTGCAGTCGAGGCGCGGCTGGTACGTGGTCGAGCCTTCGGCCGAAGAGGCGCGCGACGCTTTCGCCGCGCGCCGCATCGTCGAGGCCGGCATCCTGGCCGAGTCGGGGGGCCGGCCGTTGTCGAAGGTGATTCGCAAGCTGCGCGAGCACATCGCCGACGAGAAGCGTGCCATCGCCGGTGCCGATGCCGCGACGCGCGCCTTCCTGCTGGCCGACTTCCACGTCTGCCTGGCCGACCAGATGGGCCATCGCCTGCTGGTCGACGTGCTGCGCGACCTCACGGCGCGCACCACGCTGGCGGCCACGCTGTTCCAGTCGAAGCACGAGGCCGGGCAATCGTGCGCTGAGCATGCGGCGATCGTGGCTGCGCTCGAGGCCGGCGATACGGCGCGCGCCAGGCAGTTGATGCTCGACCACATCGGCAATGTCGAGGAGGCGCTGCAAGTCGAGGTCGAGGCCGCCCCGGGTGCCGGCGAACGGCTGCGCGCGACGCTGGCGCCGGTGGCGCTGCCGCGGGCTGTGCGCTGACAGGAGCGCGGATCGGGGTCGGCTACAGTAGGCCGGCCTATGAATTCTCCCGAGCTTCAACGCGGCGTCTTCCTCTTCCTGCTGGCGGCCGTCACGGTCGCTTTCGGCTGGATCCTGTTCCCGTTCTTCGGTGCGGTGATGTGGGGCATCGCGCTCGCGATCCTGTTCACGCCGCTCTACAAGCGGCTGGCCATGAAGATGTCGGGCCGGCGCAACCTGGCGGCCATCGCCACGCTGGCGTTGGCGCTGGTGATCGTGATCATCCCGCTGACGCTGATCGCGGTGTCGCTGGTGCAGGAGGTGTCGCTGGTCGCGCAGAAGATCCGTTCCGGCGACATCAGCTTCGCTAGCTATTTCCAGCAGATCGTGAACGCCGTCCCACGCTGGCTGCTCAAGCTCCTCGACCGCTTCGGGCTCGGCAATGTCGAAGCATTGATCAGCCGCGTTTCCGCAGGCGCTGCGCAGGGCACCCAGGTGATCGCGCAGCACGCGGTCAGCATCGGGCAGAACACCTTCGATTTCCTGGTCAGCTTCGTGATCATGCTGTACCTGCTTTTCTTCTTGCTGCGCGACGGCGGCGACCTGTCGAAGACCATCCGCAATTCGCTGCCGCTCGCGAGGCCGCACACCCACTACCTGCTCAACAAGTTCACCACCGTCATCCGCGCCACCATCAAGGGCAACATCGCGGTCGCCGCGGCGCAGGGGATCATCGGCGGGCTGGTCTTCTGGTTTCTCGGCGTGCAGGGCGCGCTGCTGTGGGGCGTGCTGATGGCCTTTCTGTCGCTGCTGCCGGCGGTCGGCGCGGCGCTGATCTGGGGGCCGGTGGCGATCTACTTCCTGGCCACCGGCGCGATCTGGCAGGGCCTGACGCTGGTCTTCGTCGGCGTCTTCGTGATCGGCCTGGTCGACAACATCCTGCGGCCGCTGCTGGTCGGCAAGGACACGCAAATGCCGGACTACATCGTCCTGATGTCCACCATCGGCGGCATCGCGCTCTTCGGCATCAACGGCTTCGTGATCGGGCCGGTGATCGCGGCGCTCTTCATGGCGGCGTGGGACCTGTTCGCCTCGTCGAACGACTACCAGGACGACCCGCCGCCGGTCTGAGGCGGTCGAAACGGGCGCGCTTCGCACGCCTTTTCCGCATTTCGCGCGCGCAGCCGGCGTTTCGTCGCATGGCGCTGGGCAGCGCCCTTGCTCTGCGCGATCTTCGGGCCTCCACTACCGAAGAGGCCCCCATGAAATCCTCCGCCCGCGCCCTGTGCGCCGCCGCCCTCCTCGCCCCGCTGGGCGCATTCGCCGCCGATCTGAGCCTGAGCGTCGTCGACGGCCCTGCCACCCAGGCCACGCTCTATGTCGCGCTGTATGACAGCGCCGAGGCCTACGCCGGCGACAAGGCGCTGGCGGGACAGACCGTGGCCATGCCGGCCGGCACGGCGCGCCTGTCGTTCCCAGGCCTGGCACCGGGCCGCTATGCGCTGCGCGTGTTCGCGGACGAGAACGGCAACGGCAAGCTCGACACCAACCTCATGGGCATGCCGACCGAGCGCTACGGCTTCTCGAACGATGCCAAGGGCAACCGCGCGGCGCCGGGCTTCGAGGCCGCGGCGATCAAGGTCGAAGCCGACCTGCAGACCGTCATCCACCTGCGCTAGGAGCCCACCATGCAAAGACGCGAACTCCTGCGCGTGCTGGCAACGGCCGGCGCGACGCCGCTGCTGACCTCCCTCGTGCATGCCGCCGGCGCGGACAGCTGGCAGGCCGACTTCGACGCCTCCAGCGCCCCGTGGAAAACCGGCTTCGCCACCCCGCCTGCCGACCTGCCGCTGGTTCCGGCCGCGGTGCGCGGGCGCTTCCCCGACGCGGTGGCCGGCACGCTCTTTCGCGTCGGCCCTGCCGGCCACGACCTCGGCGGCGAGCGCTACCACCACTGGTTCGACGGCGACGGCATGGTGCACCGCTTCGTGATCGAGGGCACGCAGGTGCACCACCAGGGCCGCTACGCCCAGACGCCGAAGCGCGTCGCCGAAGTGCGCGCCGGCCGCCGGCTGACCGAGGCCTTCGGCACCGTGCCGCCGGGCGTCGAGCCGCCGACCTCGGCCGACAGCATCAACGTCGCCAACACCAGCGTGCTGCCGCTCAAGGGCGAGGTGCTCGCGCTGTGGGAAGGCGGTTCGGCCACGCGCATGGACGCGCGCACGCTCGATACGCTCGGCTTCAAGACCTGGCGCCCCGACCTCGCCGGCATGCCCTTCTCGGCGCACCCCAAGATCGATCCGGACGGCACGATCTGGAACTTCGGCGTCGGCGCCAGCCAGGGGCTGCTGGCGCTGTACGAGATCGCGCCCGACGGCGCGCTGCGCCGCGCGACCGCAGTGCCGGTGGCAGACCTGCCGATGGTCCACGACTTCGCCGTGACCGAGCGGCACCTGGTCTTCCTGATGCCTCCGCTGGTCTACGACGGCAAGCGCAAGGAAGCCGGCGCGACCTTCCTCGACGCCCATGTGTGGCGGCCCGAGCTGGGCATGCGCGCGCTGGTGGTCGACAAGAAGAACTGGGACAAGCGCCAGCTGCTCACGCTGCCGGCCGGATTCCTGTTCCACGTCGGCAACGCCTGGGAAGAGAACACGCCGCGCGGCGCGCTGATCCACATCGACTACGTGCGCTCGGAGAACGCGGACTCGGTGTTCACCACCAACCGCGAAGTGATGCGCGCCCGGCGCGTGAAGAGCAGCGTTCCGCACCTGACCGTGGCCACGCTGAACCTGGCCACCGGCACCGCCACGCAGACCGCGCTGGCGATGGATGCGGAGTTTCCGCGCATCGACCCGCGCCGCGTCGGCCTGCGGCATCGCAACGTGGTGCACGCGACGCAGGGCATGCGCGAGCAGCCCGGCTTCGGCGCCATCGCGCGCACCGATGTCGAGACAGGCCGCAGCCAGCGCTTCGCCTACGGGGCGCAGGCGATGGTGGAGGAGCATGTGTTCATCCCCGACGCCAAGGGGCCGGGGTGGATTCTCGGCACCGTGCTCGACTTCGGGCGGCAGAAGACGCTGCTGTCTTGCTTCGCGGCCGATCAGCTGGCTGCCGGGCCGGTGGCGCAGGCCACGCTGCCCTACGCGCTGCCCCTAGGGCTGCACGGGGCTTTCGTGCCGGCGTGACGCCGCCGCGCGCGGCGCTATGTGCAACGCGTCGCCACGATCCGGCCGTTGGGTTCGATGTCGACGATGAGCCGATCGGAAGCGAACGGCGTCACCGTTTCCTCCGGCAATGCCGTGCGCGCGGAGAGGGAGCCGGTGCGCATGCGCATCTCCTCCAGGAGCGGCCTGGTGACGCGCTGCCCCAGTGCAAAGCGTGCGCGTGCCGCGATGCAGCGCGCAGGGGCGTCGACGAATGCGGGCGGAGGAGGAGCTTCCGAGGAGAGAGGTCGCACGTCGCCGCGCATCTGGCAACCTGCCAGGACTGCGAGGGCGCTCGCGACGCAAAGGGGCAGGATCTGCCATGCGGGACGGATGATGTTCATGGTGGCTTCGCCGCTCAATGGATGGAGCGGCGAAGATGATGCGCGGGCGACCGCCCCGCATGGCCGGCTTGCGACAATTGAACAGAATTCGCGGGTCGCAGTGCCAGTCAGCGAGCCCACCACCCCTCGCCGAAGCGCCCCTGCAAGAAGGCGACGAAGCTCGACACCTTGCCCGGCACCAGCTTGGGCGAAGGGAACACCGCGTGGATTTCCTGCTCGGGCAGCGCATGGCCGGGCAGCACCTCGACCACCTTGCCCGCGGCCAGCGAATCGCTCGCCACGTAGCGCGGCATCAGCGCAATGCCCAGGCCCTCGCGTGCCGCGGCCAGCACGGCCGAGAGGTTGTTGGAGCGCAGCCGGCCCGTGACCGGCACCGTGACCGGCTCGCCCTTGGGCGTGTGCATGCGCCAGACGTCGTCGCCGACCACGCTGCTGTAGATCAGCGCCACGTGCGCACTCAGGTCCTGCGCGCGCTTGGGCGTGCCGTGCTTCTTGAGGTAGCCCGGCGCCGCCACCATGACCCACGGGTTCATGCCCAGGAAGCGCGCGCCCAGCGACGAATCGGCCAGCTTTCCCATGCGCACCGCGACGTCGATGCCCTGCGCGATCAGGTCGACATAGCGGTCCTCGAAGCTCAGGTCGATCTGCACCTGCGGGTGGCGCGCCATGTATTCCAGCGCCAGCGGCACCACCGCGCGGCGGCCGAAGGCGACCGAGGTGCCGACGCGCAGCAAGCCCTGCGCTTGAGTTTCGTGCAGCCGCACCACGCTCTCGGCCTCCTCGGTCTCGCGCACGATGTTCTTGCACTTCTCGTAGTAGAGCGCGCCCGATTCGGTGAGGCTCACGCCGCGCGTGTTGCGGTTGAGCAGGCGCACCTTGAGGCGCGCTTCGGTGGCCGCGACCTGCTTGGTCACGGTGGGCTGGGTGGTGTTGAACTCGCGCGCCGCCTTGGAGAAGCTGCCGGTCTCCACCACGCGCACGAACATCTCCATCGCAAGCAATCGATCCATGCCCGGATGGTAGCCAGTTATTCCACTGTGGAATAGCTTTTATGGTCCCGTGCCACCTTCTGCCCGAGCCCCCGAATTCCTACAGTCGGGGAACTCAAGGAGACAAGCACATGGCAAAGATGTCCGCGGCCCAGGCCGCCGTTCTGGTGATGGAAAAAGAAGGCGTGACGCAGGCCTTCGGCGTGCCCGGCGCCGCCATCAATCCGCTTTACTCGGCGCTGCGCAAGCACGGCAGCATCGGCCACATCCTGGCGCGCCACGTCGAGGGCGCCTCGCACATGGCCGAGGGCTACACCCGCGCCATCGCCGGCAACATCGGCGTGTGCATCGGCACCTCGGGGCCGGCCGGCACCGACATGATCACCGGCCTCTACTCGGCCTGGGCCGATTCGATCCCGATCCTCTGCATCACCGGCCAGGCGCCGCGCGCCCGGCTCTACAAGGAAGACTTCCAGGCGGTGGACATCGAGTCGATCTCCAAGCCGGTGACCAAGTGGTCGGTCACGGTGCGCGAGCCGGGCCAGGTGCCGCAGGTGTTCCAGCAGGCCTTCCATCTGATGCGCTCGGGCCGTCCGGGCCCGGTGCTGATCGACCTGCCCTTCGACGTGCAGATGGCGCAGATCGAGTTCGACATCGACACCTACCAGCCGCTCACGCCCTACAAGCCGGCCGCCACGCGGGCCCAGATCGAGAAGGCCATCGCGATGCTGAACGCGGCCGAGCGCCCGCTGATCGTGGCCGGCGGCGGCATCATCAACGCCGACGCCAGCGACCTCCTGGTGCGCTTTGCAGAAGCCACCGGCGTGCCGGTGATCCCGACGCTGATGGGCTGGGGCACCATTCCCGACGACCATCCGCTGATGGCCGGCATGTGCGGGCTGCAGACCAGCCACCGCTACGGCAACGCGACGATGCTCGCGTCCGACTTCGTGCTCGGCATCGGCAACCGCTGGGCCAACCGCCACACCGGCTCGGTCGAGGTCTACACCAAGGGCCGCACCTTCGTGCACGTCGACATCGAGCCGACGCAGATCGGCCGCGTGTTCACGCCCGACTTCGGCATCGTGTCCGACGCCAAGGCCGCGCTCGAACTCTTCGTCGAGGTGGCCGAGGCCATGAAGGCCAAGGGCCAGCTCCCGAGCCGCGGCGAGTGGGCCGGCGAGTGCCTGGAGCGCAAGAAGACGATGCTGCGCAAGACCAACTTCGGCGACGTGCCGATGAAGCCGCAGCGCGTCTACCAGTGCATGAACCGCAACTTCAGCCGCGACACCTGCTACGTGAGCACCATCGGGCTCTCGCAGATCGCCGGCGCGCAGTTCCTGCATGTCTACAACCCGCGCAACTGGATCAACTGCGGCCAGGCCGGCCCGCTGGGCTGGACCATCCCCGCCGCGCTCGGCGTGCGTGCCGCGGACCCGACGCGCAAGATCGTCGCGCTCTCGGGCGACTACGACTTCCAGTTCATGATCGAGGAACTGGCCGTCGGCGCGCAGTTCAAGCTGCCCTACATCCACGTCGTGGTCAACAACTCCTACCTCGGCCTGATCCGCCAGGCGCAGCGCGGCTTCGAGATGGACTACTGCGTGCAGCTCGGTTTCGAGAACATCAATGCCGACGAAGACAGCGGCGTCGAGCGCAGCTACGGCGTGGACCATCTCAAGGTGATCGAAGGCCTGGGCTGCAAGGCGATCCGCGTCTACAAGCAGGAAGAAATGAAGCCCGCCATCGAGCGCGCCGAGCAGCTCATGGCCGAGTTCAGCGTGCCGGTGGTGATCGAGGTGATGCTGGAGCGCGTGACCAACATCGCGATGGGCACCGAGATCGACGCCATCAACGAATTCGAGCCGCTGGCCGAAAGCGCCGAGGACGCGCCGACCTCCATCGCGGTGGCGATGCTCGACTGATTCCCGAGGAGACAAGACAGATGCCCAGATTCGCAGCCAATCTCACGATGCTCTTCAACGAGCTGCCTTTCATGCAGCGTTTCGAGGCCGCGGCCAAGGCCGGCTTCGAGGGGGTCGAGTACCTCTTCCCCTACGCCTTCGACAAGAAGGAACTGGCCGACGCCCTGCGCGACAACGGCCTCACGCAGGTGCTGCACAACCTGCCGGCCGGCAACTGGGAAGGCGGCGAGCGCGGCATTGCCTGCCACCCGGACCGCGTCGGCGAATTCCGCGAAGGCGTGGGCATGGCCATCGACTACGCCACCGCGCTCGGCTGCCCCAAGGTCAACTGCCTGCTGGGCAAGCTGCCGCAAGGCGTGAGTGTGGACGAAGCGAACAAGGTCGTGGTCGAGAATCTGCGCTTCGCCGCCAAAGAACTGCAGGGCGCGGGCATCCGGCTCCTGATCGAGCCGGTGAATCACTTCGATATTCCCGGCTTCTTCCTGACGCGCACCGACCAGGCGCTGAAGCTGATCGACGAGGTCGCCTCGCCCAACCTGCTGCTGCAGTACGACATCTACCACGCGCAGCGCATGGAAGGCGAGCTCGGCGCGACGATCACGAAGAACATGGCGCGCATCGGCCACATCCAGCTGGCCGACAACCCCGGCCGCGGCGAGCCCGGCACGGGCGAGATCAACTACCCGTGGCTGTTCAAGCACATCGATGCGGCCGGCTACACGGGCTGGATCGGCTGCGAATACAAGCCACGCGGCGCCACGGTCGAAGGCCTCGGCTGGCGCACCGCCCTCACGCAATAACGACGAACAGACAAGACGACAAGGAACTCAGCGAATGTCCAACACGGCACCCCAGAAGATCGGTTTCATCGGCCTCGGCATCATGGGCGCGCCCATGGCCGGCCACCTGCTCGACGCCGGCCACCAGCTCTTCGTCAACACGCAGGGCCCGGTGCCCGAGCCCTTCACCGCCAAGGCCACGGTGTGCGCATCGGCGGCCGAAGTGACGAAGCAGGCCGACATCATCTTCATCATGGTGCCGGACACGCCGGACGTGGAGAAGGTGCTGTTCTCCGAAGGCGGCGTCGCGGCGGCCCTGACCAAGGGCAAGACCGTCGTCGACTGCAGTTCGATCGATCCGATCGCGACCAAGGGCTTCGCCAAGAGGATCGTCGACCTCGGCTGCGGCTACATCGATGCGCCGGTCTCGGGCGGCGAAGTGGGCGCCAAGGCGGCCAGCCTCACCATCATGTGCGGCGGCGACGAAGGCACCTTCGGCCGCGTGCGGCCGCTGCTCGAGAAGATGGGCAAGAACGTCACGCTGGTCGGCGGTGCCGGCGACGGCCAGGTCTGCAAGGTGGCAAACCAGATCATCGTCGCGCTCAACATCGCGGCCGTGAGCGAGGCGCTGGTGTTCGCGAGCAAGGCCGGCGCCGATCCGGCCAAGGTGCGGCAGGCGCTGATGGGCGGTTTCGCGTCCTCGCGCATCCTCGAAGTGCATGGCGAACGGATGATCAAGCGCACCTTCGCGCCGGGTTTCCGCATCGCCCTGCACCAGAAGGACCTGAACCTCGCGATGCAGAGCGCCCGCTCGCTCGGCGTGGCGCTGCCGCAGACCGCGGGCGCGGCACAGCTCATGAACGCCTGCGCCGCTTTGGGCCACGGCCAGTCCGATCATTCGGCGCTTGTGAAGGCGCTGGAGGCGCTGGCGCAGCATCCGGTGGCACCCGACGCGGCCTGAACCGTTCCCGGCCGTCCGTCAAGAGGCCCCCTGCACAGCGATTACACCGAGCGTCGGGTCATCACTTTGGGGTAGCCTCTCTCCTTAGCCAAGAACAGCAAGGAGACTCTGATGGCCCAGACACTTTCCCCCGCCGAAGAAGCGCTGCGCGACGCGGCGCGTGAATACCACCGCTCCCCGGTCAGGGGCAAGATCTCGATTTCCCCGACCAAGCCGCTCTTGAACCAGCGCGACCTCTCGCTGGCCTACTCGCCGGGGGTCGCCTACCCCTGCCTCGACATCGAACGCGACCCCTCGCTGGCCGCCGAATACACCTCGCGCGGCAACCTGGTCGGCGTGGTCACCAACGGCACCGCGGTGCTGGGCCTGGGCAACATCGGCCCGCTGGCCGCCAAGCCGGTGATGGAAGGCAAGGGCTGCCTGTTCAAGAAGTTCGCCGGCATCGACGTGTTCGACATCGAGCTCGCCGAGACCGATCCCGACAAGCTGGTCGACATCATCGCGGCGCTGGAGCCCACGCTGGGCGGCATCAACCTCGAGGACATCAAGGCGCCCGAGTGCTTCTACATCGAGAAGAAGCTGCGCGAGCGCATGAACATTCCGGTGTTCCACGACGACCAGCACGGCACGGCCATCATCTCGGCCGCGGCGCTGATCAACGGGCTTGAACTGGTCGGCAAGAAGATCGAAGACGTGAAGATCGCGGTCTCCGGCGCCGGCGCCGCCGCGATCGCCTGCCTGGACGTGATGGTCGGCCTCGGCGCCAAGCCGGCGAACATCTACGCGGTCGATTCGAAGGGCCTGATCTACATGGGCCGCGCCGGCGGCTTCGACGACTCCAAGTCGCGCTACGCACAGAAGGACACGGGCGACCGCACCCTGGCCGACGTGATGAAGAACGCCGACGTGTTCCTCGGCTGCTCGGCACCCGGCGTGGTCACGCAAGACATGGTCAAGAGCATGGGCAGCCAGCCGATCATCCTGGCGCTGGCCAACCCGGAGCCCGAGATCCGGCCCGAACTCGCGAAGGAAGTGCGACCCGACTGCATCATCGCCACCGGCCGCTCGGACTACCCGAACCAGGTCAACAACGTCCTGTGCTTCCCCTACATCTTCCGCGGTGCGCTCGACTGCGGCGCCAGCAAGATCACCGAAGAAATGAAGCTGGCCTGCGTGCGCGAGATCGCCGACCTCACCAAGGCCGACATCAGCGAGGAGGTGGCGACTGCCTACGCGGGCCAGGAGCTCGCCTTCGGCCCCGACTACATCATTCCCAAGCCCTTCGACTCGCGCCTCATCCTGCGCATCGCGCCGGCCGTGGCCAAGGCGGCGGCCGCCTCGGGCGTGGCGGCGCGGCCGATCGAGGATCTCGAGGCCTACCGCCAGCATCTCACGCGCTTCGTCTATCAAACGGGCATGTTCATGCGGCCGGTGTTCACTGCCGCCAAGCTGGCGACCGCCAAGCGCGTGGCCTACGCCGAGGGCGAAGACGACCGCGTGCTGCGCGCCGCCCAGCTCGCGGTCGACGAAGGCCTGGCCAAGCCGATCCTGGTGGGCCGCCCGGCCGTGATCGAGACGCGCATCAAGAAGGCCGGCCTGCGCATCAAGCTCGGCGTGGACGTGGACGTGGTCGACCCCGAGGACGACCCGCGCTTCCGCACCTACTGGGAGGCCTACCACCGGGTCATGGGCCGGCGCGGCATCACGCCCGAGGCCTCGAAGGCGATGGTGCGGCGCTCCAACACCACGATCGCGGCGCTGATGGTCCAGCTGGGCGACGCCGATGCGATGCTGTGCGGCCTGGTGGGCCGCTTCGACAGCCATCTCAAGATCCTGCACAACGTGCTGGGCCTGAAGCGCGGCGCGCCGGGCTTCGCGACCCTGAACGCGCTCACGCTCGAGAAATACACGCTCTTCATCGCCGACACCAACGTGCACGAAGACCCGAGCGCCGAGACGCTGGCGGAGATCGCGGTCATGGCGGCCGAGGAAGTGCGCCGCTTCGGCCTGCCGCCCAAGGTGGCTTTTCTCTCGCACTCGAACTTCGGCTCGTCCGAACGCGGCTCGGCGCGCAAGATGCGGCTGGCGCGCGACCTGTTCGCCAAGATGGCGCCCGACATCGAATGCGACGGCGAGATGCACGGCGACGCGGCGCTGTCGGACACCGTGCGCCACAACGCCCTGCCCGAGACCACCCTGAATGGCGAAGCCAACCTGCTCATCTGCCCGAACCTCGACGCCGCGAACATCCTCTTCAACGTGCTGAAGATGACCGGCGGCAACGGCGTCACGGTCGGCCCGATCCTGATGGGTGCGGCGAGCTCGGCCCACATCCTCACACCCTCGGCCACCGTGCGCCGCGTGGTCAACATGACGGCGCTGGCCGTGGCCAACGCGAGCAACCCGACCAACGCCAAGTAAGCCGCGCACCAGGATCGACGCCCCGCCGCGGTGCAGGTGGCGGGGCGTCGCCGCATTCGGCTCGGTGTGGAACCCGGCCGGCAATGCACCCCATTGGCTCACCGGAAGGGTTCGCACCAAGTGTGTGCCGGCACCGTTTTTGCTTGAATCCCGTGCATTCACCTTTCACGGACTCCCATGAACAAGCGCCACCTGCTCCAGACTTTTCTTGCCGCTTCGGCGCTTTGCTTCGGCCTCGGCACGGCGCATGCCCAGACCACGCCGATCAAGTTCCAGCTCGACTGGCGCTTCGAAGGGCCCGGCGCCTTCTTCACCCACCCGGCCGCCAAGGGCTACTTCAAGGCCAGCGGGCTCGACGTCACGGTCGATGCGGGCAACGGCTCGGGCGGCGCCGTCACGCGGGTCGCCTCCGGCGCCTACGACATGGGTTTCGCCGACCTCGCGGCGCTGATGGAATTCCACGCCAACAACCCCGACAGCCCGAACAAGCCGGTCGCGGTGATGATGGTCTACAACAACACGCCGGCCTCGGTCATGACGCTCAAGAAGAGCGGCATCACCAAGCCCGCCGACCTCACCGGCAAGAAGCTCGGCGCGCCGGTGTTCGACGCCGGCCGCCGCTCCTTCCCGATCTTCGCCAAGGCCAACAACATCGGCGCCGTGACATGGACCGCGATGGACCCGACGCTGCGCGAAACCATGCTGATGCGCGGCGACATCGACGCCATCACCGGCTTCACCTTCACCTCGCTGCTCAACCTCGAGGCGCGCGGCGCCAAGACGGCCGACGTGGTGGTGCTGCCCTACCCCGACTTCGGCGTGAAGCTCTACGGCAACGCGATCATCGCCTCGCCCAAGCTGATCAAGGAGAACCCGGCGGCGGTCAAGGCCTTCCTCACGGCCTTCACCAAGGGCGCGAAGGAAGTGATCGCCAATCCCGCGGTCGCCGTCGAATCCATCAAGGCGCGCGACGGCATCGTCAACAGCGAGCTCGAAACGCGCCGCCTCAAGCTCGCGATCGACACCGTCGTCAACACGCCGGACGCTCGTACCGAAGGCTTCGGACAGGTCAACGCCGGCCGGCTGTCGCTGATGGCTTCGCAGGTGTCGGACGCCTTCGCGACCAAGACGCGCGTGAACCCGGATGCGGTGTGGAACGGTTCGCTGCTGCCCGCAGCATCCGAACTCAACATCCTCCGCAAGTGATGGCGGACGCGCAGAGCGCCCCCTTCGTCGATTTCCAGGACGTCTGGCTCGCTTACAACGAGGAGCTTCTGCGCGCCAACCACTTCGCGGTCGAGGCCATCGACCTGAAGGTGCAGCGCGGCGAATTCATCGCCATCGTCGGCCCCTCGGGCTGCGGCAAGTCGACCTTCATGAAGCTCACCACGGGCCTGAAGATGCCCTCGATGGGCAAGATTCGCATCGACGGCCAGCCCGTGACCGGCCCGCTCAAGATCTCCGGCATGGCCTTCCAGGCGCCGTCGCTCTTGCCCTGGCGCACCACGGTCGACAACGTGCTGCTGCCGCTGGAGATCGTCGAGCCCTACCGCTCCACCTTCAAGTCCAAGCGCCGCGAATACGTGGAGCGCGCCCGCAAGTTGCTGCAGAAGGTCGGCCTGGGCGGCTACGAAGACAAGTTCCCGTGGCAGCTCTCGGGCGGCATGCAGCAGCGCGCCAGCATCTGCCGCGCGCTCATTCACGAGCCCAAGATGCTGCTGCTCGACGAGCCCTTCGGCGCGCTCGACGCCTTCACGCGCGAGGAGCTCTGGTGCATCTTGCGCGACCTCTGGACCGAACAGCGCTTCAACGTGATCCTGGTCACGCACGACCTGCGCGAGTCGGTGTTCCTGGCCGACACCGTCTACGTGATGAGCAAGAGCCCGGGCCGCTTCGTGGTCAAGCGCGAGATCGAGCTGCCGCGTCCGCGCGAGCTGGAACTCACCTACACCAAGGAGTTCACCGACATCGTGCTGGAGCTTCGCGGGCATATAGGTGCCATCAGGAGCAACGCCATCTCGGCCGCCGCCGCAGCGAGCCCCGCATGAAGAACAGCAAACAGATCGAACGCTGGTCGCCCTGGCTGCTGCTGGTCGCCGTCCTCGTGCTGTGGCAGGTCATCTGCTCGGGCTTCGGCGTCTCGGAATTCATCTTCCCGAGCCCGTGGCGCATCTGGACCCAGTTCTGGGAGTTCAAGGAAATCATCGCCGGCCATGCGTGGCGCACCTTCTGGGTCACGATGGCGGGCTTCGGCATCGCGATCGTGGTCGGCGTGCTGCTGGGCTTCGTGATCGGCAGTTCGCGCCTGGCCTACGCCGCGGTGTATCCGCTGATGACGGCCTTCAACGCACTGCCCAAGGCGGCCTTCGTGCCCATCCTCGTGGTGTGGTTCGGCATCGGCGTCGGGCCGGCGATCCTCACGGCCTTCCTGATCAGCTTCTTCCCGATCATGGTCAACATCGCGACCGGCCTCGCCACGCTCGAACCCGAGCTCGAAGACGTGCTGCGCGTGCTGGGCGCCAAGCGCTGGGACGTGCTGACCAAGATCGGCCTGCCGCGCTCCATGCCCTACTTCTACGGCTCGCTCAAGGTCGCGATCACGCTGGCCTTCGTCGGCACCACGGTGTCGGAGATGACGGCCGCCAACGAAGGCATCGGCTACCTGCTGATCTCGGCCGGCTCGTCGATGCAGATGGGCCTCGCCTTTGCCGGCCTGATGGTGGTGGGCGCGATGGCGATGGGGATGTACGAGCTCTTCAGCGCGATCGAGAAGCACACGACCGCCTGGGCGCACCGCGGCTCCCAGAATGAATAGGGAACAGATCGTCCGGGCCCTGCGCCGCGCCGACGAGGTCGCGCGGCGCGCGATGGCGATGGGCCGCCATCCCTTCGGCGCGGTGTTGATCGCACCCGACGGCGACACGGTGCTCGCCGAGCAGGGCAACATCGACACCGTGCAGCACGCCGAGGCCACGCTGGCGCGCACCGCCTCGCTCAACTACCCCGCCGACTACCTGTGGCAGTGCACGCTGGTCACCACCTTCGAGCCCTGCGCGATGTGCGCCGGCACCGTCTACTGGGCCCACATCGGCCGCGTGGTGTACGGCGCCGAAGAGAGTGCGCTGCTCGCGCTGACCGGCGACCATCCGGAGAACCCGACGCTCTCGCTGCCCTGCCGCGAGGTTTTCGCACGCGGGCAGAAAAAGGTCGAGGTGATCGGGCCCGTGCCGGAAGTGGTGGACGAGATGATCGCCACCCACCGCGGCTTCTGGGAAAGCCGGGGCGCCTGAGGGGCTCTGGCACGGAACCTGCACAAAACTCCGTGAAGCCCTACGGAGTTTTCATCCATGCAACGTCGTTCTCTTCTGCATGCCGCCGGTGCCGGCGCCCTTGTCGCCGCCGCGCCCTTCGTGCGCGCCCAGGGCTCGCTCCAGAAGTTCAAGTTCAACCTCGGCTGGAAGGTCGAGGCCTCCGGCGCCGGCTTCCTGCTCGCGCAGCAGCGCGGCTACTACAAGGATGCGGGCCTCGAGGTGGCGATCGACACCGGCAACGGCTCGGCGTCGGCGATCAGCCTGGTCGCCAGCGGCGCCTACGACTGCGCGTCGGCCGACCTCGCGACGATGATCGAATTCAACGTCAACAACCCCGCTGCCGGGCTCAAGGCCGTCGCGATCCAGTACGACCTGAATCCCAACGCGATCCTCGTGCGCAAAGGCGGCCCGATCGCCAAGCCGGCCGACCTGGCCGGCAAGAGCATCCTCGGCCAGCCCTTCAACGCCTCGCGCAAGCTCTTTCCCGCCTTCGCCAAGGCGCAGGGCTTCGACCCCTCGGGCGTCAAGTGGGAGAACGTCGCGCCCGACATCGGCGACACGCGCTTCGTCAAGGGCGACTTCGACGCCTCGGCCTATTTCTTCTTCACTGGCCTGCTCAACCTCCAGGCCCGCGGCATGGGGCCGGAGCAGATCACCGTGTTCCGCTTTTCCGACCACGGCATGAAGTCCTATGGCAACGGCCTGGTGGCCAACGCCAAGAGCATGCAGGAACAAGGCGACGCGATGAAGGCTTTCGTCAAGGCCTCGACACGCGGCTGGATCGAGGCGATCGCCGACCCGAAGGCCGGCGGCGCCGCCATCAAGGCGCGCGAACCGCTCGCCAGCGAAGAGATCGAGTTCGAGCGCCTGAAGCTGATCGTCGACGGCACCATGAAGACGCCCGAAACCCGCAGCAACGGCTGGGGCGCCGCCACCGCGGCGCGGCTGCAGGCCACCATCGACGAGACAGTGGGCGCCTTCGGCCTGAAGAGCAACCCGGCGGTCGCCGACCTCTGGACCGAACGCTTCCTGCCCGCAGCGGCCGAGCGCAGGCTCAAGGCCTGAGGCGGCGCCGTCATGGCGATCCCCCTCATCGACCTGCGGGACGCGCTGGCGCCCGGCGGCGCGCGCAGCGCGACCGTGGCTGCGCAACTGCGCGCCGCCGCCATGGCATCCGGCTTCTTTTATGTGCGCAACCATGGCGTCGATGCCGGGCAGGTGGCGCGCCAGTTCGAGCTCGCGCGACAGCTGCTGGAACTGCCCGAAGCGACGCGGCTGGCGCTGGCCATGGAGAACTCGCCGACCCTGCGCGGCTTCGAGAACATCGGCGCCCAGACGCTCGACGCCGAGGCCCGCCCCGACCTGAAGGAAAGCTTCTACTGCGGCATGGCCTATCCCGACGAGCACCCCTACGTGCGAGCCGGCTACCAGACCTACGGCCATAACCAGTGGCCGAGCGAACTGCCCGATGCGCCGGCGCAGAGCGAGCGCTACATCCGCACGATGCTCGCGCTTTCGAAGCGGCTCATGCAGCTCATGGCGCTGTCGCTGCGCCTGCCCGAGGGCTACTTCGACGCGACCAGCGAGAGCCCGATGGTCACGCTGCGCATGATCCGCTACCCGGCCCACCCGGCCGGCGCCGACGAGCGCACCTTCGGCGCCGGCGCGCACACCGACTGGGGCGCCGTCACGATCCTCGCGCAGGACATGCACGGGGGCCTGGAAGTCTGCATGCCCGGCGGCAGCTGGGTGCCTGCGACGCCCATCGAAGGCTGCTTCGTCGTCAACCTTGGCGACATGGTCCCGCGCTGGACCAACGGCCTCTACCACTCCAATCCGCACCGCGTGCGCAACCTGCATTCGGGCGGCGCGCCGCGCTATTCGATTCCCTTCTTCTACGAGCCCGACTACTTCGCGCGCATCGAGGCCGTGCCGGGCACGGTGCCGGCCGGCGAAGCGCCGCGCCACGCCCCCTGCACGGCCGGAGAGCACCTGCGCGAGATGTACCGCAAGACCTACGGACTGAAGGCCGAACCGGCAAGCCCGTGAAGCTCGACAGGGCGGCACACTTGCAGGCGAAGTCCTGAGCGCGCTTGTTTCGCGCGCCGCCTTCTCCTATGCTCGCCAACCCGAAACAAGGAGAACAGAAATGATCAAGGTCAGCGTGATGTACCCCAACACACCCGGCGCGCGGTTCGACCACGCGTACTACCGCGACAAGCACATGCCGATGCTGAAAAGCCGGATGGGCGATGCCTGCAAGTCCTACACCATCGACAAGGGGCTCTCCGGCGGCGCGCCGGGAGCGCCGGCGATCTACGTCGGCATGTGCCACATCTTCTGCGACTCGGTCGAATCCTTCCAGGCCGCCTTCGGCCCGCACATGAAGGAGATCATGGGCGACGTTGCGAACTACACGGACCTGAAGCCGGTGATGCAGATCAGCGAGGTGGTGGTGGGCTGAAGCGCCGCCGCCGGAGGCGTCGCCGGCAACAGACCGGCGTATAACGCGACCCATGAAGAAACATGTTGTCGTGGCCTTCCTGGGCCTCCTGGGCGGCTTGAACGCCGTTGCGCAGCGCGACAGCGACGCGTACGAAAACGACCGCAGGTATTGCGCCAGCGGTCGCTCCGGCGTCGATTTCAATTCATGCATGCGGCAACTTCGGCACGAGCGCGATCGGTATGAACGCGACCGGTACGAACGCGATCGCTACGAACGCGACCAGTACGAGCGAAGGGAATACGACCGCCGCCAGCCGGCCGAGCCGCCCAGGCTGAGCGATATGCAGCAACGCGCCTTGAACAACTGCGCCATGCTGTTGCCGCGCGACCAGCCCAGGTGCCGTGCCACGGTAATGTCGACCGTGCGGTAGGCAGCAGCCGTTCGACTGCTCTACTTTGGCGTTTCGCCCTGCGGCGTTGCGGCACCGCGCAATTCGCGTTTCTGAATGAAATCAGCGCCTGCAGGCAAATCCCAGGCATCGCCCGGCATGATGGTGTACGTGTCGTAGGGATCGACAGTTGCAGCCCCCTTGGGAAGCGCTTTCACTTGAAAGGGGTTCGCGTTATAGAGCTTGCCCCTCAGCTTGTAGTCGATATTCAGTGGGAATTCGCCTGCGGTGAACTTCATGTCGGTCTTCCTTCGTATGGTCATGGCCCGACCGTACTCATTCGAGAGAAAACCGCATCCTCAATCCAGAGGGGAGTGCTCGTCGCGAACCGGCGATCGTCGCCTTCCAGGCCGCCGATCGCGAATGCCGGCCGTGGGTCTACGAAGCGGTGCGGTCGTCAAACCAGCGTCGTCTCGATCTCCGTCTTCACCTCGGTCATGAGGCGATGCAAAGGGCACTTGCCCGCGACACGCAGCAAGTCCTGCCGCTGCTCCTCGCTCAGTGCGCCGGTGAAGCGCAGCGTGGTGTTCAGCCGGTAGACGCCCTTGCGCTCTTCGCTGTCGTCACGGTCTACGATGACCTCGATGTCCTCCACCGGTATGCTCTTCCGGCGCGCATAGACCAGGACGGTCAGCGCCTTGCACGCGCCCAGCGAGGCGTCGTACAGGTCGTGCGGCTGCGGGCCGGCGTCCTCGCCGCCCGCTGCCACGGAGGGGTCGACCACGATCTGGTGATCGCGGATGCGCAGGATGTGACGGGTGCCGGTGATGCCGTCGCGGCGGACTGTGATGCTCATGGATGTTCCTTGGGTTGGGATGGATTCAGTCGGCGCCGCCATAGCGCTCGGTTCGGATGATGCTTGCGGGCAGCGACGCATCGGGCAGTCCGATCGTCACGCCTTCGACGAAGCGGTTGGAGCCGCAGACGAACACGTGCCGCGGCGCGTTCCACTGCGACAGCAGCAGCCGCAATGCGGCGGCGTCAATGCGGCGCTCGATATCGCTCGCACGCTGCGACGGGCCCCGCGTGGTCGCGGCGACGAAACGGAAATCCGCGCGGGCTGCTGCCAGTTGCAGGAGTTCGTCGCGAAAGGCCAGTTCCTCCCAGGTGCGCGCCGAATAGACCAGCAGCAAGGGCGTGGCCACGGCGCCGCGCGCCCAGTCGCGCACCATGGCCATCAGCGGCGCGATGCCCGAGCCGCCGGCCAGGAGCAGCAGCGGCCCGCCGTCTTCGGGACGCCATATGAAATGGCCGCCCAGCGGTCCGCGCAGTTCGATGGTGTCGCCGGCCCGGGCCACCTCGTGGAAGTACGGCGAGACCTCGCCGTCGTCGAGCTTCTCGATGATGAGTTCGGTGAGCGCCTCGCCCGGCGCCGAAGCGATCGAATAGGCGCGCTGCGCCTCGTAGCCGTCGGGCGCCGTGAGCCGCACATCGATGTGCTGGCCCGCGATGTGGCGCGCGATGTCCGCCTTCAGGAACACGCTGGCGATGCGCGGCGTCGCCGGCTCGATCCGCGCGATCAACGCCTCCTGCCAACGACTCACTGGCGCCACGCTCATGGATCGTCCGAATAGCGCTGCTGCCGCCACGGATCGCCGTACATGTGATAGCCGCGCAGCTCCCAGAAGCCGCCCTCGTCGCGCGCGGTGAAGCGCAGGCCCTTGACCCACTTGGCGCTCTTCCAGAAGTACAGATGCGGCACCAGCAAGCGGGCGGGCCCGCCATGCTCCGAAGCCAGCGGCTTGCCATCGTAGCGTGTGGCGATCATCGCGCGTCCGCCGAGCAGATCGGCCACCGGCACGTTGGTGTCGTAGTCGTCGTGTGCGAGCGCGAGCAGCCACGCACTCGGCGGCGCGAGGCCGGCCGCGGCCAGCAGGTCATCGATGCTCACGCCCTCCCAGGTGGTGTCGAACTTCGACCACTTGGTGACGCAATGGATGTCGCCCTGCCACACGGTGCGCGGCAGCGCCTCGAACTCGGCCCAGCTCCAGCTCGCGAGCGGGCGCGGTCCCTCGCTCAGCGTGAAGCGCCAGGTGGCGAGATCGACGCGCGGCGTCGGCCCCTTGGCCAGCACCGGGAAGTCGTCGGTTTCATATTGGCCCGGCGGCAGGCGGCGTGCGAAGGCCGCGGTCGGGCGTCGTCCTGTGAATCCACGCGTTGCCATCGGCGCTCCTGGTGATTGCGCCCGATGGTATCGCTTCGATCATCGATTTCGCGTCACCGAGATACGGCCTACGGCATCGATGGCGAAGCACTTACAGCGGCGTCGCCGGATTCGTGTCGTGATGTAAACATATGTCTCGATTTTCCGCCATGCACCATCTTCCCCGTTCGCTCGTTGCCTTCTTCTTCTGCGTGGTGCTCGCAGCCTGCGGCGGCGGAGGCGGTGGAGGAGGCGGTGGTGGAGGCGGCCTGGCGGCACCCCTCGTCATCGGTTCGCCCGCCGCGAACGCCGGCGCAAGCGCTGTCGCGGAGCCTGTTTCATCATCGGTCAACGCGCCTGAGGACGGAGTAGCGCCCTCGACGCTCGTGACCGAAGTGCCGGCGCAAACCTACGGCATGTTTTCGGAAGGCTATCAGGCCTTTGCGTTGCTGAACGCCGAGCGCGCGCGCTGCGGTTTTGGCCTTCTTGCGCAGAATGCGCAGCTCGACGCCGCCGCACAGGCGCATGCGGACTGGCAGATCCTGAACAACCAGCTGACCCACTCCGAAATGCCGGGCACGCCCGGCTTTACGGGCGCCACGCCGGCGGACCGGGTCTCGGCAGCGGGGTATCTGGCCGGCGGTCTCAGCGACGAGATTTCCGCGCTGTTCTATTCGGGTTCCATTGCGGGCACCGGCGTCTTCGGCGTGCGCGCGCTGCTCGCACTGCCCTACCATGCGGTCGGCATGCTCGGAGGCTATCGCGACATCGGGATCGCGCTGCGCGGCAGCGATCAGCTCGGAACGACCGCCAGGTTCGGCCCGCGCAACGTGCAGCAGTTCAACCTCGGCTTCGCACCGGATGCCGGACGCCAGGAGCCTGCCGGCGACCAGGTGCTGACCTATCCATGCGAAGGAACGAGCGGCGTTTTCTTCGAGATCACCAACGAGACCCCCAATCCGGTGCCCGGCCGCGACTTGCGGGCCAGGCCGCTCGGCCCCGGCCTGCTGGTGGCGGTGCGCACCGGACAGACGCTGGCGATTTCCTCGGCAACGATGAAGACCCTGTCGGGGAACACGGCCGTGGTGCTGCGGCCGACGATGACCAGGGACAACGATCCCAACGGCGTTCTGGGCGCCAATCAGGCGCTGATCGTTCCGGATTCCTCGCTGCTGCCGAACACGGACTATGCGGTGAGCATCGCCGGCGACAACGACGGCGTTCCGTTCATCAGGACTTTCAGCTTCGCGACGGGGAGCGGCGCGGCCCGGTGAGCTGGCGCGCTCGTGGAGACAGCTCAGGCCGCCTGCGCCAGCGGCACGACACGCATGCCGCGATGCACTTCGGATTCGCCGTGCTTCGCCAGCAGCTGCATCAGGTGCTTGCGGATCAGCATGCCCGGCCGGTCGGATTCCATCGAGTACTCGACGCCGCGCCGGCGCGTGTCGACCAGCGCGTCGGGGTCGGTGGATTCGAGGATGTCCTTGTCCTCGCGCGTGATCACCTCGTCGAACTCGATCAGCATCTGCGTCGCGCAATCGGCCTCGGTGTCGTTGCGGAACAGCCACTGGCACAGCTGCATGCGGCCGTCGTCGATGGGCGTGAAACAGTTGATGATGATGTGGCGGATGCCCGAGGGATATTCGATGTCGAGCCGGCGCGAGAACGGCAGGAAGTAGGCGTTGCGCATGTGGCGCGTGGTGATCGGATCGGTCACGCCGCTGATGGCGTGGAACTTCGCCGGATTGGCGGCGTCGATCACGGTCTCGGCGTAGAAGCCGTTCTCGTTCTCGACGAGTTCGTACTTGCTCGGCTTCGGGCTCGCCGCCACGCCGAAGGTCGCGCGGTGCACGAAGCTGAAGTGCGAGTTGTCGAATGAGTTTTCGAGCGCACGCATCGGGCTGGTCTGCCACTCCTCGTAGAACTGGAAGATGGTGCGGAAGCCCGGGTCGTCGAACTCCGGGATCGCAGGAATGTCGGCGATCGGCTCCTCGAGTGCGACCCAGGCATAGCCGTAGCGTGCCGTGCAGCGGTAGGCCGTGGTCTTGTAGTCGGGCGATATCTTTCGATCGGCTTCGTACTGCGGGATCCGGATCACCTGGCCGCTGCGGTCGTAGGTCCAGCCGTGGTAGCCGCACTGGATGGCGCCCTGCGCGCAGGCCTTGCCCTCGGCATCGACGCACCAGCCCTTGGAGAGCTTCGCGGTGCGGTGGCAGCAGCGGTCGCGCAATGCGGCGGGTTGACCGTCCGCGTCGAGAAAGAGGACGATGTTCTCGCCGAGCAGCGTGAAGGGCTTCGGCCCCTGCTGCAGATCGGCCAGCGGCATGACGGCATGCCAGAACTTGCGGAAAACGGGTTGCTGCGTGACGAGCATGAAAAGACTCCTTCGGTTGCGTGAGGACCAACGTGAAAGAGCAATTTCCCGCCGTGGACGGTCGCTGAAACCAGCGAGGTCCGAGGCTGAACGCTTCTACTCTGCGCAGAATTCGTTGCAAGTTGCGCGCCAGGATTGTCCCGCGACACGGCCGCCCGCGGCAAGAGGGCCAGGCCCCGCGCTGGCATGCGTCATGCAGTTGTCACACCAAACCAATAGGCAATTCGCAGTGCACGCACCGCCCCAGTGCATCGCACTTAACATCCAGGCATGAGAGCCACCTCCCTTTCCAGCGAAATCGAACTCGACGAGCGCGACGGCCGCTACCTGCGCAAGGCCATCGTCTGGTCGCATGCAGCGCGCCGGCGCGGCAACCGTCCCTTCGGCGCCGTCGTGGTGTCGGCCGCCGGCGAAGTACTGGCCGAGGCGTACTGCAACACCGCCGAAACCGGCGACGTCACCGGCCATGCCGAGACCAACGCCGTGCGCATGCTCGGCGAGCGCAAGCTGTCGCGCGAGGAGTTGGCCGGCGCCACGCTCTATTCGTCCGGCGAGCCCTGCGTGATGTGCGCCGGCGCGATCTTCTGGTCCAACATCGGCCGCGTGGTGTTCGGCATCGACGCCGAACGGCTGCGCGTGTTCCGCGGCGAGCACGGCGACCAGCGCGACGCCGAACTCTCGTGCCGCGACGTGTTCCGCGCATCGCCGCATGCCATCGAATGCATCGGGCCGGCGCTGGTGGACGAGGCGAGCGCGGCGCACGTGGGGGCGTGGAAGAGCTGAACTTCCTGTCCAATAGCGGCATGCAAAGCCCGCACGACACCGAACGCCGCCTCGAACCGATGCTGGTCGTGTTCGGTGGCTTGCCCGGGGTCGGGAAATCTACGATTGCACGCGAAGTCGCGCGCCGGTGCGCTGCGACGTACCTGCGCATCGACGTCGTCGAGCAGGCCGTGAGGGATGCCGGCGTCCTTGCAGCGGACATCGGCCCGGCCGGCTACATGGCGGCTTACGCGCTCGCACGATCGAACCTCGATCTCGGCCAGACGGTGATCGCCGACTGCGTCAACCCGCTGCCGATCACCCGTGCGGCCTGGCAGTCGGTGGCGCGCGATGCCGCGGTGACGCTGCTCGAGGTCGAAGTGATCTGCTCGGACGCCGCGGAGCATCGCAGACGCGTCGAAAGCCGCGCCGGCGACATCGATGGACTGGTGCCGCCCACGTGGTCGTCGGTGAGCGCGCATGACTATGCGCCCTGGACCGACCAACACCTGCTGATCGACACCGCCGCGCTCGGCGCAGAGGATGCCGTCACGCACGTGCTGGCCGCGATGAACGCATAGACCCACCGCACCAGGAGTTCCTCATGCACCTGCCGCTCCGACCGCTGATCCTCGGCGCACTGCTCGCACTGTGTGCGCACGTTCATGCCCAGAGCTCGCAACGCGTGGTCGACATTCCGACGCGTCCCGGCGTGACGCAGCGCATGGTCGTCATCGCCCCGCCCGACCCCAAGGCGGCGGTGGTGCTGCTGGCCGGCGGGCACGGCGGGCTGCAGATCTTTCCCAACGGTTCGTTCAAGTGGGGCGAGGGCAACTTCCTCATTCGCAGCCGGCAGTTGTTCGCGGACCAGGGCCTGCTGGTCGCGGTGGTCGATGCGCCCTCCGATCGCCAGTCGCCGCCCTTCCTGCAGGGATTCCGCCAGCGTCCCGAGCACGCGGCGGACCTCAAGGCGGTGATCGCCTGGCTGCGCGAAAACGGCAAGGTGCCGGTCTGGCTGGTCGGCACCAGCCGCGGCACGCAGTCGGCCGCCTACGTCGCGACCGAGCTGGCCGGCGCGGACGGGCCGGACGGCATCGTGCTGAATTCCACCATCCTGAGCGACGACAAGGGCCGCCCCGTTCCGGCCATGCCGCTCGACCGGCTGCGGATTCCGGTGCTCGTCGTGCACCACGAACAGGACGGCTGCGCGCTTTGCGCCTTCGCGAACGTGCCGGCGCTCATGGGCAAGCTCGGCAACGCGCCGCGGAAGGAACTGCTGGCCTTCCAGGGCGGCGCGAGCAGGGGCGATCCCTGCGAGGCCTTCGCCTACCACGGCTTCAACGGCATCGAGCGCGAGGTCGTGACGCAGACCGTCGCGTGGATCCTCGCGAAGTAGCGCCAGCGCGCGCCTGCTTAAACTCGCACGATGCCATGGCACGCGCGACTCGATCTCGATTATCAACTTGAAAACCGGCGCAGCGTCGCGCGCTTCCGGCACGAAGGCCCGCTGCGCATCCTGCAGAGCCTCTATCCCGAGGGCGACGCGGTCTGCCACAACGTGCTGGTGCATCCGCCAGGCGGCCTGGTGGGCGGCGATACGCTCGACATCGCCGTGCGCGCCGCGGCCGGCAGCCACGGGCTCATCACCACACCGGGCGCCACCCGCTTCTACCGCTCGGACGGCGAGTTCGCGCTGCAGCGCACCGCGCTCGCGCTCGAAGCCGGCGCCCGGCTCGAATGGCTGCCGCTCGAAGCGATCTGCTACAGCGGCTGCCGCGCCGAGAACCGGCTGACCGTGCGCGCCGCCGAAAGCGCCGAGCTGATCGGCTGGGACGTGACGGCGCTGGGGCTGCCCAATGCCGGCAAGCCCTTCGAACTCGGCACGCTGCAGCAGCACATCGAGGTGCCGGGCGTGTGGCTTGAGCGCGGCCGCATCGACGCGGCCGACCGGCGATTGCTGCAGAGCCCGATCGGCCTCGCCGGACATCGTTGCCTGGCCTCGATCTTCTTCGTCGCCGGCGCGCCGATCGCGCGTGCGCGGCGCGATGCCGCGCTCGATGCGGCGCGCTCGCTGATCGAGGCCCACAGCCTGCGCGAGAGCGCCGGCGCCACCAGCCCGCACGTCGAGATCATCGTGCTGCGATGCCTGGCGCCGGTGGTGGAGCCGGCCATGCAGTTGCTGCGGCAGGTGTGGCAGGCCTGGCGCGCCGAGCTCTGGAACATGAAGGGCACGCCGCCGCGGATCTGGGCGATGTAGCCGACTTACACGCTCCTGTCCGACTAAGCGTAGGCGCGCAGCTGGCCTAGACTGCCAGCCGCATGGATCCACTTCACAGCGACATTCCCGCCCGGCTCGACCGCCTGCCCTGGTCGCGCTGGCACTGGCGCGTGGTGATCGCGCTCGGGGTGGCCTGGGTGCTCGACGGGCTCGAAGTCACGCTGGTCGGCTCGATCGGCGGCGTGCTCGAACGGCCCGACACGCTGGGCCTCAGCGCGGCGCAGATCGGCTGGTCAGGCTCGCTCTACATCGGCGGCGCGGTGGCGGGCGCATTGCTCTTCGGCCGGCTCACCGACCGGCTGGGCCGCAAGAAGCTGTTCCTGATCACGCTGGCGGTCTATGCGGCCGCCACGCTGGCGACCGCGTTCTCTCCCAACTTCGCCTTCTTCGCGCTGTGCCGCTTTCTCACCGGATTGGGCATCGGCGGCGAGTACGCAGCCATCAATTCGGCCATCGACGAGCTGATCCCGGCGCGCGTGCGCGGGCGCGTGAACCTGGCCATCAACGGCAGCTTCTGGATCGGCGCGGCACTGGGCGCCGGCCTGAGCCTGTGGCTGCTCGATCCGCAGGTGCTCGGGCCGGTTTGGGGCTGGCGCGCAGGCTTCGGGCTCGGCGCGGTGCTGGCGGTGGCGATCCTGCTGGTGCGACGCCACGTGCCCGAGAGCCCGCGCTGGCTGATCGCACATGGCCGCATCGAAGAAGCCGAGCGCATCGTGGCCGGCATCGAGGCCGAGATCGCCGCGCAGCACGGGCCGCTGCCGCCCGCCATCGGCCGGGTGCGGTACGGCGGCCGCGCGAGCCCGGGCTGGCGGGAGGTCGCGCAGGTGCTGCTGCGCCGCTACCCGCAGCGCAGCATGGTGGCCATGGCATTGATGATTTCGCAGGCCTTCTTCTACAACGCGATCTTCTTCACCTACGCGCTGGTGCTGACGCGCTTCCACGGCGTGCCTGAAGGCAAGGTCGCGCTCTACATCTTTCCGTTCGCGCTCGGCAACGTGCTGGGGCCGCTGCTGCTGGGGCCGCTGTTCGACCGCGTGGGTCGGCGCCGCATGATCGCGCTGACCTATGTGCTCTCGGGCGTGGGCCTGGCGCTGACCGGCTGGGCCTTCATGCAGGGCTGGCTCGATGCACGCAGCCAGGCCCTGTGCTGGTCGGCGGTTTTCTTCCTCGCCTCGGCCGCGGCGAGCTCGGCCTACCTCACGGTGAGCGAGGTGTTCCCGCTGGAGATGCGCGCGATCGCGATCGCGATCTTCTACGCGGTCGGCACCGGCGCCGGCGGCTTCATCGCACCGGTGCTCTTCGGCGCCCTGATCGAGACCGGCAGCCGCGGCGCGGTGGCTGTGGGCTACGCGATCGGCGCGGTGCTGGTGATCGTGGCCGGGCTGCTCGCGCTGCGCTACGCGGTCAACGCGGAGCGCAAGCCGCTCGAAGAGGTGGCGCCGCCGCTCGGATCACAGTCCGACGAGCGCGCAAACATTACTCGATGAGCGCGCGCTTGACGTCTTCCTGCAGGCTGCGCAGGTGCTCGCGCATGGCCGCCCTCGCCCGCTCCGGGTCCCTGGCGCGCAGCGCGCGGACGATCTCGCCGTGTTCGTCGTGGTTCTCCCGCTGGCGATGCAGCGGGCTGTGCAGGCGGAACAGCCGCGCATTCACGCGCAGTTCCTCCACCAGCCGGGGAAACACCACGTTGCCGCTGGCGGTGGCGATCAGGAGATGGAAGCGATCGTCGAAGTGCCAATGCTCGGTCTCGTCGTGCTCGCCGGCATCGAGCGCCTGGATGTCCGCTTCGAGCGCTTCGATCTCTGCATCGGTGATCTTTCCGACCGCGAGCGCGATCGCCTCGCATTCGATCACTTCGCGGGCGCGCATGCAGTCGAAATATTCCTTCGTGCCCAGCGCGCGCACTGCATAGGAACGCGCGTCGCGCCGCACCAGCAGGCCCTCGCCGGCCAGCCGCACGAGCGCCTCGCGCATCGGCGTGCGCGAGATGCGCAGGTCGTCCGCCAGCCGGCCTTCCTGCAGCGGACTGCCGGCGGAGATGTGGCGATCGAGGATCAGCGTGCGCAGCCGCGCGTAGGCCTGCTCGGCCAGGCTGGCCGAACGCACCTCGAGCGGTGCGATCGTGATGGTGGCGGGTTGCGCCGGACTGGGAAGGCTTGGCATGCGAAGGAAGGCGGTTTCCACGAAGAGCAGGGAAAAGCTTAGCAGGCCTGCGGCGCGAGGGCCGCCAACTTCACAGCCACTTCTGCAGCGGGTTCGTGTCGCTCGGCGCGCGCGGCCGCAGGCAGGGCTGGAAGTGGCCCGAGCCGGCCTCGGCCGAGAACACGCCGTCCTGCCAGACCACGCGCCCGCGCGACACGGTGAGGCCGGGCCAGGCGCGCAGCGTCATGCCTTCGTAAGGCGTGTAGTCGGCCGCGTGGTGGAGCATGTCGTTGGAGATCCGCTTCTCCTGCCCGGGGCCGAACATGTCCCACACCACGAAGTCGGCATCGCTGCCGACCGCGATCGTTCCCTTCTTCGGGTACAGGCCATAGAGGCGCGCCGGGTTGGTGGCAGTGAGCTCGACGAAGCGGTGGATGTCGATGCGGCCCGCGAGCACGCCTTCGCTCATCAAGAGCGGCAGGCGCGTCTCAACGCCCGGAATGCCGTTGGGAATGCGGTCGAACGAGGCATCGTCGCCGGCGACGCGCTTGCCGTCCGCGCCGTTCATGTTGAAGGGCGCGTGGTCGGACGAGAAGATGGTGAAGAGCCCGCTCGACAAGGCGTTCCAGATGAACTGCTGGTTGGCCTTGTCGCGTGGCGGCGGACTGCAGATGCAGCGCGCACCGTGCATCGGGTCGTCGGGGTCGATGCCCAGATCCTCGGCGCTCAGGAACAGGTACTGCGGACAGGTTTCCGCATGGATGGGAAGTCCGCGCCCGCGCGCCCAGTGGATCTGCTCGACCGCCTCGCGGCCCGACACGTGCACGATCAGGATCGGCGTGTCGACCAGCTCGGCCAGCGCGATGGCGCGGTGCGTGGCCTCGCGCTCCACGGCCATCGGCCGCGAACTGCCGTGATAGCGCGGAGCGGTGAGGCCGGCTTCGAGCAGCTGCTCGGTGAGCCAGGCGATGCAGTCGCTGTTCTCGGCGTGGATCATGGTCATCGCGCCATGCCGGCGCGCGACGGCGAGCACCTCGATGATCTGCCGGTCGTTCAGCTTGAGATCGTCGTAGGTCATGTAGATCTTGAGGGAGGTGTAGCCCTTGTCGATCAGCGCCGGGAGTTCGCGCTGCGTCACGTCCTTGGTGGCGTCGGCGACGATCAGATGAAAGGCGTAGTCGATCACCGCCTTGCCGTCGGCGCGGCGGTGGTAGTCGTCGACCGCCTCCTGGAGGCTGCGCCCCTTCTGCTGGGCGGCGAAGGGCAGCACGGTGGTCGTGCCGCCGCAGGCCGCGGAGCGCGTGCCGGTGAAGAAGTCGTCGGCGAAGCGCGAGCCGTCGCTGGTCGGCTGGTCGAAGTGGCAGTGGCCGTCGACGCCGCCCGGCGTGACGAGGCGGCCGGCCGCATCGTGCTCGCGCGCGGCGCTGCCCTCGAGATCCTGCGCGATCGCGCAGATGCGCCCGTCGCGCACGCCGATGTCGGCACGGTAGCGGTCGCCGACGGTGGCGATGTCGGCGTTGCGAAGGATCAGGTCGTACTTGCTCATCGGATCCTCTAGCGCTGTTCGAGCACGGTGTCGACCGCGAGCGGCGCGCTCGCATTGCCGTAGGCGCGGCCGTAATGGCGTTCGATGCGGCGCTGGACGAAGTCCCAGGCCGTGGTCATCAGCAGGTAGTAGATGGCGGCGACGAGGAAGAGCTCGAGCACCATGAACTTTTCCTGGATCAGCACCTGCGTGCGGCGCAGCAGTTCTTCCATCGAGATCACCGAGGTGATCGAGGTCGTCTTCAGCAAGCCGTTGATGCTGTTGCCCAGCGTCGGGATGATCAGCCGCATGGCCTGCGGCATCACGATGTAGCGCATGCTCTGCGCGCTGCTGAAGCCGACCGCACGCGCCGCGTTGGTCTGGCCGGCAGGGACCGACTGGATGCCGCCGCGCACGATCTCGGCGAGGTAGGCCGCTTCGTTGAGGATCAGGCCGAGCAACGCCGACTCGACGACCGACAGCTTGAGTCCCAGTTGCGGCAAGCCGGTGTAGATGATGATCAGCTGCACCAGGAGCGGCGTGCCGCGGAACACCCAGATGTAGAAGTGCGCCGGCGCGGCCAGCCAGCTGCGGCTGGAGAGCCGGGCCAGGGCCAGCGCACACCCCACGACCAGGCCGCCGGCAATCGACGCGAGCGTGAGCCACAGCGTGGTGACCGCGCCGCTCAGGATGTAGGGATTGAACAGGTAGTCGAAGAACCCCTGCCAGTTCCAGCCTTGTCCCATGGACTTTCCTTCGTGTGCTCAGTGGCGCCGCTGCGCGGCGATCAGGTCGCGGGACCCTTGACGCTCACCGTGCCGTCGATCGCCTTGACGCCGTACTGGTCGAAGAGCTTCTGGAAACTGCCGTCGGCCTTCATGTCGTTGAGCACCTTGGCCATCGCGTTCGCGAGTTCCTTGTTGCGCGCGGCCAGCGCCACGGGCGTCGGGAACAGGCCGTTCAACACGCGGTCGAAGTCGCCGCGCTTCTGGTATTCGGCGCCGGTGGAGTCGATCGACAGCGCCACCTCGACCTGGCCCGCGCGCAGCGACTGGAAAGCCATTGCGAAGTTCTCGAAGGTGCGGATGGTCATGCCCTTCATGCCCTTGTCGGTGAGCTGCTTGTCGAGCTCGCGCGCCTTGCGCTCCTCGAAGCCGCCGATCTCCACGCCGATGCTCTTGCCCGACAGGTCGTCGGGCTTGGCGATCTTGAGCGGGTTGCCCTTGGCGGTGCTGATGCTGATGGCCTGGTCTTCGTACTGGAGCATCTGCATCAGCTTGGCGCGCTCCTCGGTGTAGAAGATGCCGGTGTTGATCACGTCCCAGCGGCCGGCCTGCAGACCCGGAATCATGGCGGAGAACTCGATGCGCACGTATTCGGGCGTGAGGCACAGGCGCTTGGCGATGGCTTCGCCGAGCTCCACGCGCATGCCCTTGAGCGCGCCCGTCTGGTCGACGAACTGCATCGGCGGCAGCGTCGGGTTGACAGACATGACCAGCGTGCCCTTCTTGACCAGGGCCGAATCGGGCACCGGCGATTTGCAGGCCTGCGCGCTCGCGCTGCCCATGCCGAAGATGAAGAGAGCCGTTGCCGATGCGAGAGCGGGAAGCAGTTTCATGGTGGATTCCTCCAAGAGGTGGACGAGAGACGAGAGACGAGAAAGGGGAAACGGGTGCGGAAGGCGCTCAGGCGTGGATCGAGTCGAGCAGCCCGAGCTTGTCGAGCGCGCGCCGGAGATCGACGGCATCGGCTTCGGGCAAGGGCAGGCGCGGCGCGCGCGGCTTTCCGACCGGCAGGCCCATCATCGAGAGGCCGTCCTTGGAGGCGGCGACGTAGCGATGGCCGCCGACCCAGCGCACGATCGGCAGCATCTGCTTGTAAAGCGCGAGCGCGGCGGGCATATCGCGCTCGTCGGCGACCAGCTCGAACAGCCGCGCCGACATCTTCGGGATCAGGTTGGAGCAGACCGCCACCCAGCCCTGGGCGCCGAGCCAAAACGACTCGTAGCCGAGGATGCCGGCGAACACCGTCATGCGATCGCCGCAGAGCTCGATGATGTCGCGCACGCGCGTGACTTCGAGCGTCGACTCCTTGATGTACCTGCAGTTGTCGATGCGCGAGAGGCGCGCCACCAGCGCGGGCAGCAGGTCCACATTGGCCGTGGCCGGGTTGTTGTAGACCATGATCGGAATGCCGATCGCCTCGCCCACCTTGCGGTAGTGCGCGAACAGCTCGTCGTCGGTGGGCGTGCTGTAGAAGGGCGGAATGATCATGACGCCATCTGCGCCCATGCTCTCGGCCTCGCGGCTCAGCCGCACGCACTCGTCGGTCCACTCGGCGCCGGTGCCGATCAGGACGGGCACGCGTTTTGCTGCCGTGCTCACGCAGGTTTCGATCACCAACTGCCTCTCTTCGGCCGTCAGCGACAGGAATTCGCCGGTACTTCCCAGGGGGATGAGCCCGTGGATGCCCTCCTCGATCTGCCAGTCGACCAGCCTCTTCAACGCCGGCACATCGACGTGCCTGCCGTCTGCGGTCATGGGGGTGATGAGCACCGTGTAGGTGCCTCGGAACGCTGTCATTGCTCGGTCCTCGGTGAAAATCGGATGACGAAGTATTTGTATACGTGTAGTATACGTATACATTGAACCGCGTCAACGTGGTTTTTGCTTCGCCAACGCAATGAGCGCCAGACTGACCCATTCCTCCATCACCGCCAGCGGGCGCCCGGTGCGCTTCTGGTACGACGGCCGCCCCCTCGACGGCCTGGAGGGCGAGACCATCGCCGCCGCCCTGGCGGCCAGCGACATCCGGCAGCTGCGCCATACCCGCGGCGGCGAGCGCCGGGGCCTGTACTGCGGCATGGGCGCCTGCTTCGACTGCCTGGTGACGATCGACGGCCGGGCCAGCCAGCGCGCCTGTCTCACCAAGGTGGCCGACGGCCAGCAGGTGCGCTCGCGCATGCCGGCCGGGACGCCGTCGGACCCGCTGTGCCCGCTCGCGCCCGAAGCGGCCGCCGAGCCGGCCAGCCGCCAGGTCGACCTGCTGGTCGTCGGCGCGGGACCGGCGGGCCTGTCGGCTGCACTCGCGGCACGCCGGGCCGGCGCCGAGGTGCTGGTGCTCGACGAACGCCTCCAGTCCGGCGGCCAGTTCTACAAGCCGCTGGCCCCCTCCCATCAGGCGGCCGCGCCGCCGGATCGCCAGTTCGCGGACGGCCTCGCGCTCGAACGGGAGGCGCTGGCTGCCGGCGTCACGGTGCAGCAGGGCGCGCAGGTGTGGGCAGCCTTCTCGCCCCGGCAGGTCGGCGCGCTGATCGACGGACGCGCGAGCGTCATCGACTGCAGGCAGCTCGTGATCGCACCGGGTGCGTACGAGCGCCCGGTGCCCTTCCCCGGCTGGACGCTTCCCGGCGTGATGACCACCGGCGCCGCCCAGACGCTGGCACGCGCCTACCGCGTGGCGCCTGGACAGCGCGTGCTGATCGCCGGCAACGGCCCGCTCAATCTGCAGCTTGCCGCGGAATTGCTCGCAGGCGGCGCCAAGGTCGTCGCGGTGCTCGAGTCGGCCGCGCGCCCTTCCCTGCGCCAATGGCGGCAACTGTGGACCGCCGCGCGCACCGCGCCCGATCTGCTGCGCGACGGCTGGCGCTACATGCGGCAGCTGCGCGCGCAGCGCGTGCCGCTGCTGTGGGGCCACGCGGTGGTCGCCGCCGAAGGCGAGGGCGAGCTGCGTGCCGTGCAGGCCGCCAAGCTCGATGCACAGGGCCGCGCCACGCCCTCGGCGGCGCTGCGCTTCGAGGCCGACACACTGTGCCTGGGCTACGGCTTCATTCCTTCGACCGAACTGGCGCGCATGCTGGGCTGCGAACACCGCGCGGTGGATCGCCATCTCGGCTACCTCGCCACCGTCACCAGCGAAGACGGCGCCACCAGCCTGCCCGGCGTGTTCGTCGTGGGGGACGGCGCCGACATGGGCGGCTCGCGCGTCGCACTGGCGCGCGGGACGCTGGCCGGCACGGCGGCGGCGCGCAACATCGGCCGGCTCGCCGCCGAGCCGTTCGAGGCGCTCGGCCGCCTGCGGCAGGCCGCGCGCTTCCAGCAGGCGCTGTGGTCGCTCTACGCGGCGCCGCCGGTCTCGTTGACAGCGACGCCAGACGACACGCTGCTGTGCCGCTGCGAGGAGATCACGTTCGGCTCGGTGCGCGATCAGATCCGCGCCGGCCGCGACACGCTGGCCGCGCTCAAGCGCAACACGCGCCTGGGCATGGGCCGCTGCCAGGGACGCTACTGCGCGGTGACGGCGGCCAAGCTTGTGAGCGAGCTGACGGGGCGTCCGCCCGAGGTCGAGCAGTACTTCGCGCCGCGCCCGCCGGCCAAGCCGGTGCCGGCCGGTGCACTGGGCTTCGAGAAGCCCGAATGGGGCGGCCATAAGCCTGCTATCACCCCCAACCTCGCGCGACCGGTGGAACACGCGCCCTTTGCGCCGCTGCGCACCGACGTGCTGGTGATCGGCGCCGGCGTGCTCGGCTCCTGCCTCGGCTACTACCTGGCCAACGCCGGCCAGGACGTGACGGTGGTGGACCGCGACGACATCAACCTGCAAGCTTCGGGCGCCAACGCCGGCAGCCTGCACGTGCAACTGCTGTCCTTCGACTTCGGCGCCAAGGCGCAGGAAGGCGGCGGCCCCGCCGCGGCGACGCTGCCGCTCGGGCCGATGTCGGTGCGCCTCTGGCAGCAGATCGAAGCCGACTGCAGCGAAGACCTCGAGATCAAGATCACCGGCGGACTCATGGTGGCCGACAGCGAAGCCGGCATGCGCTTCATCGAAGCCAAGGCCGCACTGGAGCGCAGCCACGGCATCGATACGCAGGTGATCGACGGCGCAGAGCTGCGCCGGCTCTCGCCTGCGCTGTCGGAGCAGTTGCTGGGCGCGGCGCTGTGCCCGATGGAAGGCAAGATCAATCCGCTGCGCGCAACCTACGCGGTGGCCGCCCGCGCGCAGCAGCAAGGCGCGCGCATGCTGCGCGGCTGCGACGTGCAGGACATCGAGCGGCTGTCCGGCGACGGCGCCGGCTTCGTGGTCCACACCTCGCGCGGCACCATTCATGCGGGCTGCATCGTCAACGCGAGCGGCGCCTGGTCGAGCACCGTCGGCAACATGCTGGGCGTGAAGATCCCCGTCAAGGGCGCGCCGCTGCAGATGATCGTCACCGAGCCGGCGCCGCCGCTGGTCGATCACCTGATCGCGCATGCCGACCGGCACCTGAGCCTCAAGCAGGCGGCCAGCGGCGGACTCATCATCGGCGGCGGCTGGACGGCCGCCTTCCATGAAGGCATGCGCCTGAACCGCGCCGAGCGCAGCAGCATCGAAGGCAGCCTGTGGGTGGCGCGCCGGGTGCTGCCCGCCGTGAGCGGCCTGCACATGGTGCGCTGCTGGGCCGGCATGAACGTCAACATCGACGGCGCGCCGATCATCGGCGAGGTGCCCGGCGTGCCCGGCTTCTACAACGCCGTGACCTCCAACGGCTACACGCTGGCGCCCATCACTGCACGGCTCGTGGCCGATCTGATCGTGCACGGCCGCACCGAGATCGATATCACCCCGTTTCGCATCGACCGCTTTCTCTGATCCACATGACCGATTCCTCCTTCGCGCACGCCACGCTGCGCCGCTTCATCGACTTGCATTTCGACGAACAGGTGCGCGCGCTCGCGCAGCTGGTCGGCTGCCCTTCCGACAACCCGCCCGGAGACTGCGCGCCGCATGCGGAGCTCACCGCGCGCCTGCTGGAGGCCATGGACTTCCAGGTCGAAAGGCATGCGGTGCCGGCCGAATTCGCGGCAGCGCACGGCATGCGCAGCGTGACCAACCTGATCGTTCGCGAGCGCTTCGGCGACGGCCCCGTGGTGGCACTCAACGCGCACGGCGACGTCGTGCCGCCGGGCGCGGGCT
>Ga0307515_10001909_pt1 | contig 46285 bp, 56 predicted proteins | sample 17_EM_MG_FD_194513 | JGI IMG/M metagenome (GOLD analysis project Ga0307515, IMG submission 194513) | Populus trichocarpa ectomycorrhiza microbial communities from riparian zone in the Pacific Northwest, United States - 17_EM | ecosystem: Host-associated > Plants > Roots > Unclassified | place... | reverse complement strand
CAAATTGCGCCCAGCGTTGGGAGATTCTGGCCAGATTTTAAGGCCTTTGTAAGGCTTTGTAAGCAGGTGGCCGTGTCGTAAGGGGTAAAAGGTTTCCCACATTTTCCCGATGGCCCGTGTTCGATTATGGCAGTAGCTGGCATTGCGGCGAGCGACACCGACGGTTCGCCGCGAGACGTCACGACGGTCTGAGTTCAATGGAGATCCTCCAAATATTGCGCACACCCCACCCGGTGCCTTTCCAAATTTCAGTCGAGATGAGGCCCTCGTCATCCGGAGAATGCGAGGACTTTGCCCATATCCAACTCCACCCGGCCATCCACTCTTATCCACGCACCATTTTCCTTCACCACGTTCAACACTTCTATGTGATCCGGGCCTTCTACAAGTAGCGCGTGGTCGAGTATGTCCCGGGTGGTGACGCTTGACACTCGAGGAGAACAACTGAGGGCAAACAGTAGACTCAAGACCAAGACAATAATACATGCCACGGTGAGGGTACCAGACAATCAGAAACCCCCTGACGAGGTCTAGTGAGGGGTTGTCCTGGAAGGGGATGAGATCGGTGGGGAGCTAGACAAGCGAGGTGTTGTGTTTACTTCAACTATGGTTCTGGGGTACTAGTAGCTGCTCGCTGTCCCCCCTCGTCTTTATGTGTGTGTGGCTTGGAGTACAGATGGGTGTCGGGACCCACAAAAATCGAGTGGCGGCGTAAGTATCTGGGAGCCTACTACACTCAAGCTCTGCCTGTACGTATTTGTGGGGAAGGTTGGAGGTTGGCAGCGAGACGACGGATGCAAGTCCCCCGGACGACATTCCGGCCCCTCCTCAGGCAATATGGTGTGTGGTCAAGCGACAACTGGCAAACGCTTCCAGCCTGCCCGACCTTGTCGCATGGTCAGCCCAGTGTTTATCCGCTCTCGTCCGAGCCGTGGCACGGTCTCTAAGCTGGACTCGAGCGTCGTTTGGTTCGAATTCTCGTGCGGTCGTCAAGTCGGTGAAACGAAGTGGGTTAAAGTTAAAATACCCGATCCTCGGTAGCTCGTGTACATTTAACAGAGGTTGTGGAATATGCCCTTTCTATGTCCGTTTCTCTTCGGAATATAAGTGAGGTACGTAGAAGATCTTGTCCGATACCCTTGGCGCGAGAGCAACCTGGAGTCCAAACTGCGGTTGTGAACGATGGATTTCCCAGCGCACCAAGGTTCGGAACGGACGGCGAGGATCCCGGGAAAGTCAGAGGGGTTTCCCCCACGGAGGTCCAGTCGAGGACGAGTAAGGCAGTGAGATACAGATCCGCGATGCTTCAAACGAGCCGATCATCGCTTCTCTCTGACACTCACCGCTGTGGTGGCGTTCGAAATCAGCTCTCATTGCCTGCAATATCTCGCCACCTCGCATGGATTCTTTGGAGGCAAGATCTCGCGATGTGCAAGAGCGGACCTTCTGCAAATGGTCCTCAGTCTTTCTTTTACCTTCACCTTCCGCCCTGACATTATGCCTCGCTTCCCGTCAGGTTGAACACGAAACTAGAATCGCAAGGGTATCAACCAATGACCTCCCTCGTCAAGGATCTGTCAGATGGTGTTCGGCTTATTCAGTTGATGGTGAGGCCTTCCTTCATCTCTTGGGCGTATTCTCACATACACGGCAGGAAATCATGGGTGCGTTCCACTTGTTTCGGCTTGATCGGAGTCCCGAACGCTTGATCCGCCCTAGGTGACGTTTCATTGGGAAGATACAACAAGAACCCAAGGATGCGCGTTCAGAAGGCGGAGAATGTCAATCGGGCTCTCGAGTTTATCAACTCGCGTGGTGTTAAGCTCACGAACATCGGGCCAGAAGGTTCGCCTCTCATCGAAAAACACAACGCGCTTCCCTCACTTCAAGTTCAGATATCATCGATGGAAACTTGAAACTAATCCTTGGAATGATATGGACGTTGGTGCTCCGGTTTACCATCGCGGATATTAGGTCTTTTGTTCGTTTGTGCTCCCAAACCTAACGATTGCTCAAGCAATTCCGCATTACATAAAGTGAAGAAGGGCTTTCCGCAAAAGAGGGCCTGTTACTCTGGTGCCAGCGCAAGACGGCCCCGTACAAAGAAGTGGACGTCCAAGACTTTTCTACAAGCTGGTCCGATGGGCTTGCTCTGTACGTCATTTTGCCTCATCTGCGACACTGTATGCGCGTCCTCCAACCGAATCCTGTTGTAGATGTGCATTGATCCACTGCCATCGACCAGATCTACTTGACTACGATAACCTAGACAAGGCGTGTCGTGCAGTCGACCTGCCGTTTAATGGTTCTCATCACCTGTCCACAGGCAAATCGGCATGAGAACACCCGCCTCGCGTTTCAAGTAGCAGCCGAACACCTCGGGATCCCGGTACGCCCATCCAAAAATCCGCGCAGGCTCCGACTCACCGTCGCTGTAGCAACTCTTAGAAGTTGAAGATATATGCGATTCGAATCGTCCCGATGAACGGAGCGTCATGACCTATGTTGCGAGTTACTTCCACGCATTTTCGACCATGGGTATGTGTTATTTCAAATAATGTTTTGCGCATGGCTGAGCTTTCTATAGATCAGGCCCAGACGGTGTCTCGAAGAGTAGAAAAATTTGCAGAGCTCATGCAGTCGGTTTGGGTCAGCAGAAATGACTATGAACGCCGCGTTCGAGCGGTATGTCCTCATCACTGCGATGATACGTTGGTCTTGACCCTGTCATCAAGTTGCTTCATGCGCTCGAAGAGGCACAAGCACGGTGGACCGGCATCACATTTGAGGGCACCTACGCTGACGCCATGAATCATTCGGTCCAATTCTCAACCTACAAGCAAACAATCAAGAGGAATTGGGTTACCGAGAAGCAGGATCTCGCGACTCTGTTTAGTAACGTTCAAACTAAACTACGAACATATGGTCTCAGAGAGTATGTGCCACCACCAGGACTCGCTCCTGCGGTATGTACTACTCCGTTGGCCCGTTCTCATCTCGCTCACTTCAATTGCAATGCAAGGATCTTGACAGCGCGTGGGCTTCTCTGTTAAGCTCAGAAGCGAAGACTTCGAAGGCTATAAACGCCCAAATCCGAGAGTAAGTCAGATTCCGAGTAAACGCCTCCCTGTTAAATCCGTATACAGGATCAAGGATTCATTACGGAGGGCATTTGCAAATTTGGCCAATAGCTTCGAGAGAAGGTTGAACGTGATCTCTACGGAGCTCGCAAACATTGGTGGTCTGTTGGAGGTAATCAACCCGATATCAATGCGTTGACGCGTCTCGTAGCTAACGCTCCTCCATAGGATCAGCAAGAACGCATCCGAGCCCTCGAAGGTCGTATCCCTGGACTCTCAGACGCACTGAAGGAGGTTGCCGAAGCAGAGGCAGCTTGCAGTGACGCTAATATCGATGAAAACGATTATACGGTGTTCACTTGTCAGGACCTCAGGTTCGAATTCGAGTTGGTCATCCAGAACATCTCGAAGAAGATTGCATTTCTCGACAACCAGGTTTGGACCCTTCTCGCTCGCTTCGTCAGGCTGGCCTGACCAGACAAGCAGATCGTATCCCGCAATATGACCAACCTCACACCAGCACAATTAGAACAATTCGAAAGCACGTTCCGGTACTTTGACAAAGACAAAACCAATACTCTCAACCAGTTTGAGATGTCTGCCGCCTTGGCTAGCCTCGGCATTGTATATCCAGTGAGTTCTGTCCGCGGCCGGGGGAGTGGATATCTGATTTTACCATCTTTTCAGGACGAAGATCTGGACATTATCTACGATGAGCTCTTGCAGGGATATGGCGCGGTCACATTTGAAGCGTTTATTAACCTTCTGGTGAGTGCGCGCACATGGGTTGTTGCATGGCTGTGGGTCTGAAATTTGCTGCAGGTTGATATAACAGAGGATCAGACGACGCCGGAACAACTCCGTGATGCGTTTAGGGTTCTGGCGAACGACAAGGTTAATGCGTGCACGTTATTTCGATGGCCCGTTGTCTTACTCCTACACAGCCTTTCGTCACGGAGCTGGATCTTTGTCTGGCACAGGTTCCAGGGCATTCAATTGATTACCTGAAAGAGGCGGTTCCGTCCAAAAACAACGAGGTTGGAGAACCGGAGTATGATTACGAAACTTGGTTAGACCAGGTCTTTGCATAGAGTCATTGTATTGTTTGTGTTTTTTGGCATACCGCTATTTCTTGGGAGAAGTTGGAAACGTGGGAAAACGTCTGCTCATGATGATGGAAACCCCTTCCGAGTCCACGCCAAAGTCAACCACTCCAAAGAAGCCCGTGTACGCTGGAAAAGTTGAGACTTCTGGAGATACATGGACAGATATTCGCGAGGCGACAAAGGTACGCTCGCACTGCAGGTTATCACATCGTGTCTGACGAACTTTGGTGTACAGATGTTGTCGTTCTCCGACTTCTCTCGCATCAGTGAGATGCCCTGTGTCCGGAGTAGCCTCCTGACTGGGATTGCCAGCGGCGTCGGGGTTGGCGTCATTCGTGGGGTTTCCGCGCGTAAGTCTGCCCATGAGCTGGTCTTCGCCTCGTATAACCGACCCCTTTACATAACCCAGGACCATTTGTCGCGTCTAATTGGGCCATGTCCACGTTCCTCGTGATATCAACTGGATCCTGGTACGGACCTCCGCACGCGCACTCCCTTCCAAGATACTTGATGGACTCCATCTGATAGGATGTTGTGCCAGAAGGCCAAACGGGATGAATTTATGCGAATACATCACGTTATGAATTCTATGCCTGCGCGAACCCTGAAGAAAGATGGGGAGGTGGAACCTCAGAATGATTGAGACGTCGGGTGAGTTGCTTTACCGCCGGTGTATTGGTCTACGGTCTACGAAATCTAATCCCACGATCGTCTGTCCCAGTTTTCGACCAGTTCGGGATCATGCTGGAGAAACGAAGCGTTGAACAACAAGTACACTACTAGTAATTGACGAACCCACTTACCCTAAACAACTTCTGGAAATCGGAAAATCCGCCCTTCAAGACGAACACCTCGTACTCAATATCGGTGGCACCTTCCTGCAACAACCTTGCCTCGGTGTATATCTGATCAAGAAACCTCAGTGAACCAGCGCTGGTTTGTGTTGGATGACTCTGCCTACTCGTGCGGCCTTTGGGCCTCTTCCGGGGAGGGCGGGTGAACCTCTGGATAGGATCTAGGCCGGATAGACCCACCTCTGTTGAGACAATGCGCAATGGAATATTATCTTTGATACTTTCTGGGTGTCGTCGATTAGCTGGTGCAGTTTGAGGAGGAATTCTTCAGATGGGATGTTTATTCCGCCTTTGACGTTGCCTCCCCGGTAGTCATCGTCGCGGACGTCAACGATGAGGTAGTCTTTGGTTTGGCTCTTGATGAGAGCTTCGAGCTCTTGCGGGGTTATGAGCTTGACCATCCTCTTCGTCCGTCCGAATCTCGGCGCGAATCGTGCGAGTTTGTTGCGGGAAGGAGCGCCGGGCATAAAAGCCGGCTCGAGGATCGAACGTGATGACGCGACCATCCTCAGCCCTTCCACCTCACGACTAAACCCAAATGGCTCTCCCTCAACCAGTCCCACCCTCCTGGAAGGTATTGCCTCCCCTAGCGTCCCCTGCCTCGTTTCTGACGCGTTCTTCCGCTTTCAGGATCTCGGAAAATCCTCCAATGACCTCCTCGGCAAGGATTTCCCCATCCACGGCACCGCTCTTGAAGCCAAGACCACCACATCCTCTGGCGTGAACTTCAAGGTAGCCCTTGTCAGGGACTCCAAGGCCGCTATCACCGGCGACATCGAGACCAAGTACAACCTCAAGCATCACGGTTTCACTCTTACCCAAACCTGGACGACCGCGAACGTGCTTCGGACTCAGGTTGAACTCGAGAATCAGATTGCCAAGGGTTTGAAGTTCGATCTCGCTACCGCCCTTTTGCCTGAGAAGGGTTCCAAGTCCGCCTTGTTGACTGCCACATACAAGCAGCCCGGCCTCCACACCCGTGCTTTCCTTGACATCTTCAAGGTTCGGCATTTACATCCCGCGAACGTATCCTCCAAAATGTCCTGACTTCGCCACCCCAGGGACCAACTTTTACTGCTGACACCGTCTTCGGTCGCAACGGATTCCTCGTTGGTGCCGAGGCTGCTTACAACGTCACCGAGGGTAGCCTCACCCGTTACTCTGGTGCCGTCGGCTTCAGTGCTCCTGACTACGCCGTCGCCATCCACAGCTTGGGCAATGGATCTACTTTCGCCGCCAGCTACTACCACCGTGTGAGCCCCGATGTCGAGGCCGGTGCCAAGGCTATCTATGATACCAAGGCTACCACCCCCGGTGTTAACCTCGAGGTTGGTGCCAAAGCGTACGTATTCCTTCTCGTGATCTACTCAACTTCGGACTCTAATCTTTTACGTGCTTATAACAGCTACCTCGACTCAGCTGCATTCGTCAAGGCTAAGATCAACAATGCCGGTATCCTCGCACTTGGTAAGCGGTAGACGGACGGGACGTGATTTGGGTTCTAATTTCTCTACTAGGATACACCCAAGCTCTGCGTCCTGGTGTCAAGGCTTCATTCGGTCTTGCTATTGATACCCAGAAGCTAAACGACGTCGCCCCTACCGGCCCTGCCCATAAGGTTCGTCACCACGTAACCAAGCAATTTACTCTTCCGCTCACTTCTCTTCCAGGTTGGCGCCAGCTTCACTTTCGAAGCGTAGACGAGTAAAGTAGAGTAATGCAAATAATCATTAGTTTTGCCTGTCCTGTTGGCGAGGGAATCACGTGTGCACTCTTTTTTCAATTGCGAACAGCACGGACCTGGAGCGGACGGTTGTTCGTATTCTCCTCTTTACCACGACCCGTCACGATGCGCCTGCGCTCGTTGTGTGGAGTCCTGCTGTTGTGTCTTTGTGCAATACCCTTTGTGGCTGCTGGCAATGGACAAACGCTGGGAATTAGGCGACCACACCAACCAAGGAACGTTGATCGAATTACTCGTACGTACCTCCATTCTGCCGCTGTGACTAGCTTAGGGGAATCAAGACACAGAAGGCCAACCGTTGGGCCAGCTACTTGTACGAAGGAATCCGTGGCCTTCCAAACCTCCCCTCGGTTCGAAACCGATTGTTACACCCGGGGCTGTTGCACCCCGCAAGCTAGCCCGCCGCAATACATTCTGTCGCCCCCAGTTGTGCGGTTCTGGTGAGCACCGCTCATCAATACATAGCCGTAAATGTATTGTTGAATCTGGGAACACTGTCCAGTAGTGAGCGGTGTAAACGGGACGGCCACTTCGAATGGGTCGGCCCGGGTATCCCGTCCTGGGGGTGGAAAATTGTTGTGTGCCTTGACATCCCTGGTGGCTGTTTTGTTGCTTTACTTTGCATGAGGCTTTCGTTCGGTGAGGCACGGTGCTCCAATATCTTTGTCTCTGTTCACCCTTTGGATTAGACCTGATGCCAGCGGACCCTGTTCTAAGAAATATATATTGGATACAAACAATACAACACTCCTTTGACCTCTGAATGCACGAATGGCTGTGAAGCCTATTGTACAGATACAAATGGATGGATGAACAAAATGACGAGCATGAAAGGAGCCGAAATTACAACCAAACCACTAATTAGAAGAGACAGTGTCAGTTATCCAAACATGTATGGCCTCGAGCTTTGCGTAACCTCGAGAGCCACTCAGACCCCCGACAACGATGATGAAATGTGCCAATCCCACCGCCACCATGAATGCTATCACCGAACTCACTGAGAAGACCTCGGGACCCTTCGGTTCTTGGCTCGGCGTCATCGAACTGGGAGTCCATGCAGTAGGCTTCTGTGCCTTGGGATTGGGAGCCTTTATCTCGTCGAAGATATCTTTGTGGAGAACATACGCTCTCGTCGTCTCATCAAGAAGCGCCTCTGTTTAGGCGCAACCAAATTAGCCTCTCAAGACCAAGACAACGGTCGATAGGCCCCACCTTTCATCTCGACATCATCCCCAACGCCAGCATCGATACCGCCCCTGAACCATTCTTTGATCCTCTTGAGCTCGCCCATATTCGCCGTGGACTGGTTACTCTTTCCCTCACCGCCCATGACACCAAACTCGTAAAACGTCGTTCCTTGCTCATCCACGAGACCGTATGCTTTGCGAATATTCCTCCTCGTTATCTGTCCACCGCTGAGATCTCCCATGTATCGAATATAGGAGTGGGCTAGGAGTCTCCGGGGTTCCTCCTCTACGAGGTGGGTCAGGCGAGATATGTATGCGTGGAACGCGGGTGGAGGTGAGAGGGTTTGATGGGCGGGGTGAGTCTTCCACGAGGCGTCGTCGTCCGAGACACCCAATAAGAAGGAGATGTCCGAGGAGAGGGCAGAGGCGCGGGCGAGCAGAGCAGGGTTATACGTTGGGGAGAGCACGTTGTCATTGGCATTTGCGGCCAAACCCTCCTCGAGCACACTAAGGGTGGGTGCACAAACCCAGAGATCGATGGTCAGAATACGCCAAGGATTGATGAGAGGACGTACTTGTAGATATGCCAGAACATCATGAGGTAGCGGATGTGCTCCTCGCGGTCTAGTTCACCTTTGGCGAGGTAACTGGCACCCTTGCTCGTCCTGATCTCTTCATGGATCTTCGCGGTTCCTGCCCTCAGTATCGAGCTAGCGGGTTGCGCCATATCGACCTCCGCTTCGGGGTGGTGGACGGACATGGTGGGTGGCGAGAGGAGGGATTTCTGGAATAAGACCGGCTCTTATAAGGCGTGAACGCGAAGCGCCTGGGCCCACCGCCACATCTTACGACCCCGCCACCAGATATAGCGAACTCCCATCATCCGATCCGAACTCGACCCATTTGGCACTATTAGGTACATAGCGGGATGGTTTGGCATCCTACTATGCACAGGTATCTGCGAGCTGCGAGCTACCCACAACGCCACAGAGATGGTGGGACTAGCATTCAGTATAATATCACTCATCGATCAATATTTCAATATTTGTACTGCACCGGCCGCCGTGACTCCAGACGGAAGCGCGGTGAGGTGGATGTATTCAATCGCCAAACCATAGCTACAAACTCAAGTACGTATGCACTTGCATTCCAACCTATCCGACCGAGGTCCATACACAATTTCAGACGCGAACGACTCAAGCGACCTCTGCGTGAGTAAAGAACGCCTGCGGATTCATTTGGTCAGGTTTCTACTCCGGAAGAGCAACTGCAAACGAGTCAGACTGACTGCAAGTGGAGAGTCCCTTGTGGACGGGAGCGATGACTTGGGTCTCTCGATGATATCAGGGAGCGGCGGTCGGTTGATGGTTAGTTTAACGGAAGCAACAAGATTAGCGAACTCGAGGCTTTCATCTGTGGAGCGGTTTAACTCGAGGCTCTCGTTACAAGATGCGTTCAAACGCTCCTCCGCAGCCGCGCGCGTGTGCGACTGCAGTCGCTTCAACTTCCGACGGGAGGTAGGGTCTTTTGGAAATTAGAACGGTTTGGAACGAGTACCGTGACGACACGCACTCGTTGCAGTTCCCAACATCACGCCGCCGCCGATTACTCGCCAGGTTTCTTGGTGGGGTTTCATAGACCCGCTATCCGAGTCGGAAATGATATAGGATTTACGAGGTGCCACTCCTTGGAGAGCTACTGGTGCGGGAGACCCGGTTTGTTGGTTAGTTTTGGTGGCCAAAATGCTGGGGCAAGTCAGTTTGGCAACGACAAATGCCAACCACACTCACGGTTTGACTTTCCTTCTCCGACGCCGATTGTTTGGACCACGCGCACGGTTATTCCGATACTCAAAGCCTCGCTGAACATATGGAATTGGCGTCAAGTAGGTGGGGGAGATGGACGATGGGGAATAAAACTCTGCAAACTGCACATCCGTGGAGGGAGACAAAAACTCGTCTCGCGCGACATCAGAGCGAATCGTGGAAAACTCGTCGCAAGATGTGTCCCCATTCGCGGTGATGGGGGCTCGTGTTGGGGTTGTCAAGGCCGGGTTAGCTGACATGATAGCTGAGGCTACCATTGATGGCGTGGATGATAAGCCCTCTTGGGATCGGGAGTTGAGAAGGGGAGGTGCTTCATCTGACGTTGTGACAGATGAGGATGATGGGGACGGTGGGGGGACTATGATTGGCTTGGGACTGGGGGAAGAGCACCGTGTCTTGTAATGGTATTCCGCGTACGGTTGGGGTGAGAATGCTACCGAAGTCGTTCATACCACGCTAGGAAGAACCAAGTAGAACTCACTTGTGCAGTTGTTCCAGAAAGGTACGATCATATGATGATTGCCCTGTAATCCTGAGGAACCATGAGTATGGCTAAGCGTGGAACAAGTCGACGGACAACCTTGAGGTTGTGTCGGATCGTAGAAGGAGTGAGAAAACATGCAAGAGTCACCACGACTGCAGTAACCTCGAGCAAAATAACGACAGGGAATCAAGTGGCGGGGGGTAGAACCAGCCTCGTGGCGAGGAGCCTTCGGGGGTCGAAGAGAAGGAGCGAATGTCCGGGAGTTCATGTTGATAATCGAGCACCAGGCGGATTATCGTTGGTCGAGTGTACAAAAGGAAAGAGGGGTCGTTGAACGAGGGAAGTAGGCGCCGAAATATGCCGGCTTTTAACACGTCCAAGATGGCTTTAAGGTTCATTGCTGCAGCGGGCTTCATCATAGCAGAAAGGAGGGCCGAGAAAAGCGGGACGGTAGTACAACCGTGCCTGCCTCTCCGATCGAAAAACGGGGGTGTAAACGACAAAAGCAATCAGATTAGGTTCCACCTCAGGAGTGGTCGACTTTTGTTCTGCATCTTCCCTGCCGCTCGAGGTAACAAAAGACCGTCAGTGCCTCAAGCGCTGTTACACGATTGAGACGTTCCGCTGACCTACACGTGCGACAGGGCGAGTTTGAACGAAACGAATCATGAAAACAAAATGGGCGCTTCAGACACAGACTGTTGAGCGCAACGCACATCCGCCAGGGGATAAGAAATTGCCAAGTTTGTCTCCCCAAAAAAGGGGTGAAATCTGGGTCTGTGAGGCTTGAAGGGCAGAGAGTAGGGCAAAAACAATAGGATCAGGTAGGGCGGCCGTAGAAGACACAATAGGCGGGAAGACAAAAAGGTCAGCCAGGGGTTGGCGCGAATGCTCGGCAAAGCCCCGACAGCGGTGAACAAACTAGTCCCCGCTCGGAACCAAGAGTGATCTCACTAGACTGTCAGTGTATTGAACGCGCAAAGGACACCACTTTATCTGGGCTCATGGCGAACACGTCGACGGCGATGGTCACGTTGCTATTTTACAGATCTCGGGCGGAGGTAAGCGGCCTCACGAGAAATCACTTGAGCCCGGTCGCCTTATATAACACCTGGAAGTGAAGAAGAGTGAAAAATCGTTAATCCCAAGACACATCGTCATACGGTGTGGCCATTATTCCGGAGAATCACCTCGCGTGTCTTATCCACATAGCCTCCCAAGTTTCTGTGCCCCCTCCAAGCCGTCCTAGAGAACTCCCCTATCCACGCCGGCCCAACATTCAGAAATAGTTCGCAGATCTTTTACGTGACGAACAATAAGTCGGACCACGCAACATCCCGACACGCAGTGCAAACCCGTTGGAATACCCGCGTTCATGAAGACACTGAGATCTTCATCAGAGATTATGAAGCACCCCCGATGATGGGTCCTTGGGGTAGAAGGTATGTGGACCCGGATGGTGTGGAAGTTGGGTTTGGAATCACGTCCTTCGCCGGACATGGGCGACGAAATTGGCTGAGGCCAGCTCGCGTGCCTTTTCGCACGATCGCTCATCCTAGTCAACTCCCAGTTCGGAAGTAAAGTCCGTCCATTGGCGGACACGGGCTGACAACCATGGAAAAAATAGGTGCAAGTCCAAGAAGGATGCCAATCAAAAGGCCACCGTCGGTCGAATTTCCAGAACCTTCCAGGATTCGCGTTTCGATACAGGGCCGTCCAAGGACTGTAAGTGGTGACCCTTCCTACGTCGCCTCTAGGTTCTGATGCTTTTTCTTCAGATCGTTGAACTAAAGATGTGTACACTCTCTAATCATATCAGAAAATTCGACCAAGAGATCCCATCTGCAACGGATGTACATGACACCTCCACAACCCGAGTGGATGACCGAGGACATGCACGGGGCGGGTCCGAGTTCTGCGTTTGTAAGGCTTCCCGTCGAACCCTCACAATTATCTTGGCGGAGCACGACTCTGGAACTGACTAGTTTGGAAGCTGAGAAATATAGGGAAGAATTGGTGGCCAAAAGAACCCCATTTGCGGAGGCGAATGCCGACGCTTATTCCGGGATGGTTCGCCCCTGTCTTTGTCGCTGGCCCTGCCTCCGACGAACCACAGAGAAACCCAATGATTAGTGCGTTTCCAACTTCGGCTTCAAATTTTTTCTCGTGATCACGGTTCACAGTGAACATCGAGGTGCAGGGGGGGGGCTTACATATCTGGTACTGATACTCGCGCCAGAAAGCACTAAACTACCAATCGAAGGGACTGCCCATGATCTGCGATACTAAGGATCATGAATGATATCCCCCGTCTCTCTCATCCTTATCTCCCTCTGTGGATTAGAATGCGCCACCTTCTCAATTTCCGTATTCAATGCCCAACACCACGCATCCCTCTCCAGCTTACTCCTCGTTCTAAACAGCGCGACCTTCCGTTTTGCAGACAATGGTGGCACCACGGCGCTCCGGGATGGTCCCCTTGCCTTTCGGATTTGCGCCGCAGGACTGGATCCCGTCTCGTCACCAGCCCCTAGAGGGTGGGGGTGGTACCACAGCATGAACAACGTATCCTCCTCAGGGTCATCGGTCTCCAACCCGTCCGCGTATCGACGTGCCGTCGCGGGCGTGTCGGGCTTGAACTGGCCAGAAGGGAGTATCTGAGCGGCAAAGTAGCCAGAACAAACGTAGGCATCGATGAGGTTGATGGTTTTGCGTTTATGGTAGTGCAGGGACATCGTCGGCTGGATTCGAAACTGGACCAAGTGCCCGTTCACCAGAACCAGCTGGAGATGCCTGATCGGAGCGCCAGGTGGGAGAGATCAGCACGATGAATGAAGTCGGGTGAACGGACGTACTCATATTGGCCTCTCAGTCCCTTTCTCGCAAAAAGCTTCCCGCATTTGAGGACCGGTCGACAGTTTTGGTAAAGACACCAGTTGTAGATTGCGGAGAGGTCTGGGAGCGAGGATTCAGGGTCCGGAGGGTCCTCAGGGGGAAGGTTTTGGTCTACAACGTGGACATGCTTGAGGGGTGTCACACGTGCGCGTCCGGCACCATGGTGAGCCAGGTCCATTTCTTGTTCGGCGTCGATCTGATGCCTTTTCTTCCAATAGGTTATCAGCGCACGGAGACGGTGGATCCATTCCAAGGCAACAATGCACGAATGGGCCTAGAGTTGCGTAAGGATCATCGTATTCAATCGAGAAACAACACACCTCGAGCCTCACAACATGACCAGTGACCATGAGTAACTCGAAAGACCTGCGCATGTGCTTTCGGGGTTTATCATGCGCCGCTGTCAGCCCCGTTTCTCCACCTCTGTCTTCGTCATCGCTCTCCGTCCGCTCAAGTTCCTGCCAAACACCGACTTCGTCATCGTTGTTGGAATCGTCGTGTGTGTGTCTTGGGGTTTGATGGAATGCTCTCCGTACAGCGAGGATATTGCGTAGATCCATAACCCCGTGAGCAGTCAGAATCTGTTTCGCACCGCGACAGACTTCGGCCTCTTTCAGTTCCTTGGGTGAATGAGTTCCTGCGGATAAACCAGGTGGTGGCGGCGAATGCGCGTGTTCGGGAGACATCGTGAAGAGATACCCGTCGTGGGTGGCCACGTATACCAATTGCTTGGTCTGGGTCGCAGGTTTGATCCTATCGAGGTAACCTTCAATGCCAAGAGGTTCGTCCAATCGAGTTCCGTCCTTTAAGTGTAGTTTGTTGGGGTTATGGACTTTGAGGCGAACCTCCAGGTGTGAAGGTTTCCCACTCTGAATCATTCGTGGGTTCAATCAGGACGGGAAAGGTATGGACGCATTTAAACCGACCTGATTTAACGCAAGGCCATGCAATATCGCCCAGTCCCTCGGCTGTCCGCGTAGATCATTAAGTTGCCATACCCAATCCAACTTTGCGCCCATTCTCCAAGCCAACTCCAGGGATGATCCCTCGTTGATTCGTCGTTGGATAAGCCATTCCCACTCGCGAACAGTCCTCAACGATTTCTCACAGAGTTGGACTACCGTATCACGATCAAAGAGCCCGTAGTCCGATACTATAAGTGCATTGAGGTTGGGTAGGTCCAATTTCAAACGAGAGTCCAAGATTGGACATCGAATTTCGATGGACTTGGGCAAGCGACCGCCGACATGACGCCTTGCAACAAGTCATTTCTAGTACCTCATTAGCGAGAGGGTATAACGCACCACAACTTCCAGATCCAGTCCTGGGCGCGCGAACGGATCTTGACCTTTAATACGAACACGTTGAGGCCTGATTTAGCGGAGTGGAACCGTAAACGATCCTTGGAAACATCGAGGACGGGGGTAGGCGGGCAGACGAAGCAGAATGTCATGTCTACAAACGAGTAGAGGGAGAGTTTCGTTCTGGGACTGTCCAAAGGGATGACGAACGCAAGGTGCTTGTGCTTTATAACCCACTCCTTGCCGGGAAGACTCTAATAATCAGAGGTTCAGTGGGCGGGTTTCTGAGTACATGAAATGGTGACGTCAACTTGCATGGTCTTCGTATAGCTCTAACCGTTCCTTCCTCCAAACAACCATAAACTCCGACCGGTCCTCATACTCTAAGTGTTGGGTAATCTGATTTTGATTCTCATCGAATGCTGCGCCGACACTGTCAGCGTCTGTGTGAGACACATGGACAAGCATGCGATCTGGGGAAGTGTTACTGACAGGACACGCATCATGGGTTCGTAGAAAGGCTAACCTCTCATCAAAACACCCCTCTCCTCTCGGTTAATGTCGACACAGGCAGCTTCAACCGCACCCGCACTAGTTTCAGCTACATCCTGACCCGACCGAGCAAGGACGTCGGAAGGGGGCGTGGGCTCGTCTTCATACGTGTTATCCTCGTAGCGAACTTTCTTCTTCCCTTTGCGCTGCGAAGGCGTAACCGAGTGGTCGGCAGTGCCATTCGACCGTGATGTGGAAACAAGATCCGGAGCATGTAGGCGATCCATGACACGAGAGGAGCCTTGTAAGGATTCCCCTGCACCGGTTCCAGGCTGTTCATCAGAGGGGGTGACGAGTGACGGGGTGTGCAAGTCCGTCGGAGTCCCTGAAACAAGGCCGTTCCTCCGCGTTGGTGGATGCGGAGAGAGTTGTGATGGCGCAGTAACAAACGTTTCTTCGGCAGAAGGCTGTTCCCTGGTCTTGGTAGAAGTGGGACGTGCGGACTTTGTGGGAGAAGCGGGAGGGCTAGGCATCGGAGAAGTGGTGAGTGGGGCCTCGTCGAGGATGTTTACGCCGAGGAAGGTGCCAATATCGAAAGAAGTTCCAACCCAACGGTTTTTCGCACCACTCTCCTTCGCATCCTTCGCACTCTGCAACTTACCCCATTCACTCTGCCTCCAACGTTGGAGCATTTCCTCCCGGACGCTCATCTCCTCCTCTTCTCCCCAATCCTCATCCTTTCCCCCATGGCCCTTGAAGAACTCGTAGGCGTGAGCCCCGATGACGTCACGAAGGCATTGATCCTCGTCCTTTTGAATGGTAACTGAGACACCAGAGCTGGAGGAAAACCATCTACGCTTCTTCTGGGCTTGTCGGTTGGCAGTTGCCTCTGAGGTCAGGACACTCTCCGGCATAGGGCCGATGAATCGACGACGGTGTCTGTGTTCCTCGCTCTTGGGGCCGGGGTCGGACAGCATGCCCCGACCTTCGTGAGACTGCGAGGCGAGAGCCATTCAGGTTCAGTGAGATGAAAGCAGGCAGTAGCAGGGAGACACGGGAGATCGACGGTGGAGAGGTGCATCACGCCGCCCAGTCGGATCGGCCCGAATGCCTCCCCAGAGGAGTTTGCTTGTATGACCTCATCTTCTAGTTTTTTGAATAAAAAAAACACGGAGTGCACGCGACTCGTGATTGGCCTACGCCTCCCTCTGAGTGACGACCCACAAAGCCAATTGACATCGCTTGCAAGCTCGGATTATTATAATAAGCTTGTGAGTGGTCAGCGGTCTAGTTTAGGTGAAGCCCGGGTGAATCTCAGATCCAGGTCCAAGCTAGCACGACGGAAATTTATTGGCGTAGGAGATATTGCGTGCTACCGCAGGCCGCCAATGATTCAAAATAACGCCTTGGAGCTGATAACAGCTTCAGAGTAGGTTGCTGTGCTATGCTAGTAGCGGCGTAAGCGTTGGCCGATCTGTCAACCCTAGATACCAAATGGATACTTAGTGTTGACAGTGGGGGGCTCGACTTCAGAGACGTAGGAGGGCTAGGCCTAATGGATTCTGCGCCACATGAAGTGTTCCCAGTCGAGGTGCCATCCCGGAGAGTCCTGAACGATCCCATGCTCCTTCAAGTATTTGCCGAGGGCACCAATGTGACCCTCCGTGACAGACTTCCTGGCCTTTAGGAAGCTGTAATTCGAGGTGATTGTGAGGAGGAAACAGTATTCCTAGCTTGAACATGAGCCCCAGTGCGGGGCTCCAGCTTTCTCCACAAGGATCGCCAAGGCTTCCGGTTGGGTAAAGGCCAATAGGGAGTTGGGTTCCTCGACAACTGGACTCTTTTCATTGGCCTGATATCTCATCGTGGTTTCAATCCCATTCTCCGCTGCCTACCCAAAAAGTACTTCCAATTCGAAGGACCAGCCGAAGCAGAGGAGGCGGGATTAGTAGCTGGTGTATCCCTTTGGAAGGCGCGTTTTGGTGATATTCTGGAGCGGTGGAGCGGTTCCCACCTTGCGAAGTCCTTGAGAGTGGGGAGGCATCAGCAGGGGGACATAGACCCAATTACCACACCACGTACTTCATCATTGGAGGGATGTCCAGGGGCACAAGGGATTGATGAAGAGGCGAGCTGTTTTTTCCAGGCATCGCAGGTGATGTGGATACTGGAAATTGTGGTTTTGGCGTAATACAAGACTTGTCTTGTCCCGTATTGTGACACTTCCGAGTCAGGCCTTGATCCAGGCCTTGCACATACACCACAAATATCCAACTCAACAGAAGGCACGCTGCCTGATCCTTGTGGGTACCTACTATGTGCGCATGCAGTACAGTCAGAGCAATCACGTTCCTTGGCTCAACGCAACTCTGGATAGCGGTGATGCCACCAAGTTGGCCAAAACCGCCAAACCAACATTCTCGTCCATCCTCTCACCCGCGTTATAGGAATACGCAGGCGATGAGGGGAATGTGCCTGGTTCATGAAGCACTTTGGGGAAGACTGGCAGAAGTGTACATGCGAATTCATTGAGTGAGGATAGATGTATGTGCCTCATTTGAAGGGCGGGCAGGTGACATCCGAAGGGAACAGTCCGATCGCTAAGTGCTGAAAGTTACGAAAAGCGGAAAGCGCACAGAAGGGCACCTTCGTGGACCCATTGTCCACTCGCAGAAGTCCAAGGCTCATAAACGCTCAAATTTGGTGAAAATAACTGGCGCTCACAAGTGATCCCGACTTTCCCTGACGAACATTTCAAATCAGTACCACTGTACATCCTCGTCAGATACTCCTTCATCTTCAGACTCAGACTCATCGCAACCTCTGCTCAAGAATATGTCACGGCCTTCACCCTCCGTTCTAAGGATCCTACAAACCGTTATCAGATCACCCACCACAACTTCGGTTCGGTCATAATGAATGATACGTACTCGTCAAACAACGCAATTGTTTCCGCGTCCTCGCCCGAGTCGTTTGTACCCAGACCCAAAGATAAGGCACGAAGGAATCGCCCATGATCCTCGGGGGATCCTGTTGGGAGTGCTCGCACCGTTGTTGGTGTCAATGCGAGGCCCTTGGCGCACGGTGACGACCTCGTTGGACTGTGAAGGACTACGTTTCGTTCGATTCCAGCGGTTACGATATGAAGAAGGCTGGGGTGAAACAGCACGCTGTTCACTATTGATCTGTGTCCTGACGGGGCCTAAGTACAGGTTTCAGGAGAGAACATGGAGGTTACCATTCAAACGGAACAATGGCTGTGAAAGAGAAAATGGCTGATAACGTGTTCCATGCGTAGATTTCGCGAACGCTGGAGACACCGAGGTTAAATCCCAAGGTCCACTTTTAGAGCTTCTCGTAACATACCAACAGTCTCATCCCCCTCGAGTGACCAGCGATTCACATCAATCTCTTTCCGTTGTTCCAACAATGTTGGCGTCTCTGGGATCTTCCACACATAGCCCCTAAAATCATCGGAACCTGCACCGTAGTAGGCATCCAAAGTTAGAGATGGTCCCCCAAAAGACCCGTGCTACTCTTCGGTAAACGCATTTCCCCCATCCGAAGCTCGGAGATGGTACCTTGATAGTACAGGCGTTCGAGTACGTTCGTTCCCCATCTGAAACCGGGTTCCCATCTGGCAATACAGTACCTTTGCAAATCGCGATAGGGTGGGGGTCATTGAGCACGTAGATAGTCGGATAAAAATTCTGTGATAAACGTCAACTTTAGGTTGGGTGTTTCTTTCAAACGCCGAATGCTGCATACAAGCATTGTAACAGACAACCTTGAGCCTATTCAGTGAGATTAAATCTATCAACATATCAAGGTACGGTGCACTTCAAGGCCCACCTTCGCGGTCCCAAGCAATAGAACTAGCCTCTGGGCTCGCCAGTGCAGTGAGAGACGGCTTCGACAGCGATGTGACAAACTATCTCCTAGCAACTGTAAATGGGCACAGGCCTATCGTTAAACGAGCGGACGAACCTGTTCTAGAGGTTGGCGGGTGCGGTTCACGGAAGACCCGAAAGAAGTCCTGGTGTCCCTCAAGTAGACTCCTCCTTGATTATCTGAAGTCGCAAACAAGTTGTCCATCCGCGGATTCCACCGAACCCCCGTAAACTCGCGATCATTCTGCAATGTCATTTGCGCGCTTAAACGCCTTGTCTCGACCCTACTGTCACGTAAAACAATCCTGCCGTCTTCGCTTTTCGAACGGAATTTCAGGATGGCATCCCCCACTCCAATCAGTACCAGTGTGGATCTTACCTTGCAGTCATGGTCAACTCGCTTTGCCATGGGTGACATGTGAGGTCTCGAATGGTGTCGCTGTGGTCGTCGAACACTTCGATGGGTGAAGCCGGGAAACCCGAAATCCTCTCAAGTGTAGCTAGATCGTACTTGTATAGCTTCCTTCCCGTGGTGCCACTGGAAGAGGATGTTTCAGTGAGCAGATGTGGCTGCAGAGTCTCAAATACAACACACCAGTAAAGGTTGGTATTGTTCGCAGAAAAGGCCAGTGAAAATATATTGGTCTTCGAACCGCACCGTCAGCACCACGGAAACACTGAAACATATGCAAGGAAACACACTGTGGGACCAACAAAAGCCCACGAAGGATGAGTCAAGTCTTCTCGTTGAAAATCAAACAACTGGATTTGGAGGTCTGTCGAGTGCGGAAGAGATTTCAGCCCGGTCGGTTTCTGATCGATCGGGGACGATTAAGTACCATCCCCTCCGCTTGCAAGGAAGCGGCCATCCCCATTCGAGAACGCAAGAGCGTTTACACAAGAGGAATGTCCCAGAAGAGATCTAGACGGACAGAAGTATTTTCAGAGCTCAATCTCTTATCGGGCACTCGGTGACGTCACGGGCGACCTTGAGTATGTGAAACCAGCGTCAAGGATATTCTCAACGGCCTTCTCTTTGATAATTTCAGGCCGCCGGACAAAGCGCGGACTGGTTGGGGTGCCTGTGAAAGACATCTCGCTGTCGTCGGGAGACGGGCAAGCAAGAGGTGAGAGAAAGCGTAGGTCAACCTGTTCGGGAAGTTGATCGACGTGGGGGCTTCATTCTCTCGCGCCAGATGTGGAGTCCGCACACGACGGATGGCCCAGGTTAGTATTACACAAGCTCGATACGACACGACCCGCGAATCATGTTGGGAACAAATCATTAAGCTTAAGTGTAAAGAGCTGGGGAAAAGAGTTGGGTGTAGTCGGGACGAGATATACGATACGACAAGAGGTGAAAATCCTATAACCCGTCTATGGAAGCGGTGGCGTCTATAAAGTGTCTATAATTAAGGAGATGCGGTGGATGAGCGAACAAAGCGTTCCGTCTAAGAAGAGCGGGGCAAAAGGGACGAAGGATATAATTAAAGGGGGGATAGCATTACGAAAGCGATGGAGGACGGTATCAGGCCGGCAGATTTCTAATACCACTGGCCGCAGTGAACTGGCTGAAACCCGGCAATTCGATTTTGGGCTTCGACGATGGTCTGTTACTTGACACAGTGACATCCTCCATCTCTGCGTCTTCTATGGGGGAAGTAGGGCACGAAGAACGATTGGAAGGATCAAATTTCAACGGAGGAAGAGTGATGGGAGGGGAGGAGGATCTCGACACGGGCATAGATAATGCCTGAATGTGGCCAGGACCAGTTGAGAATGGGGTTGCTCCGCCTGGTGTCGTCTTCGATCCGGACCCTCCATAGCCGGACATCGGGTGGGGATGGATTGGCGTCATCCCGAACGCAACACGTAACGAATGAGCAAGGTTACGATGGGCTGGACCGGGCTCCCGATCGCGCGTTTGTGGCGGATGAGGAAGGTGAACAGAAGAAACCGAAGAGCTCTTGATATGACCAGAGTTGCTCGGGAGAAGCGGGGAGACAGCTCTTGAGCCACCGTTGCTCGCCATGATGTCAGGTTGTTGTCGGGTCGTATTCGAAGCGAGAGAGTTTGGATAAGAACCCGGACTACTATCGTTACTACTGGGTCCGCTCGATAACTGGGGGGTGCTGACAAACCTGGAACCACGACAAACTGGGAAGTGGCCAGCGGTAGGTATCGAAAAGCTGGATGGTGGTGACATTTCGACGGAACTTCGGCCCCTCATGTCGCTGAAACCAGTTTGCCGAGGGGGGCTGCCCACCAGGCTTGACCTCGAGGGGCTCAAAGGGTGATCTTCGATGGGACTACCCGAGAGATCACCATCTAGAACACCCGAAGGTAACCTGAATGGGGATGCTGCACGCGAAGGGCCCTCGGAATGGAGGTTCAAGGTTCGAAGTGGTCCCAAGAAGGGACTGGTTGAAGGCGTGTGGTGGACGGAGAGGGATGGATGTGATTGGGAATGTGAATGGGTGCGCGTTGCGGGGTACGATGGGGACGTGGTCGCAAGAGGTAAAGATTCCGAGTCTGAACTTATCGGTGAGGGGGACTCCTCGGGACGTGGTCGGTGGTGATGGTGATGATGAGAGCCGGAACCAGCGTGGTACTGATAAGGATGTCCCCACTGACCACGACCAGCGAGGTGAGAGTGAGAATGGCTGCGGTGTGGAACGCCACTATCTACAACGTGCCCGGAAGGGTAGGACTGGATTGCATCCGGTCGGGGGGTGGGAGCCATCCAGGTAGAACCGCTCAGCCTTCGTTTGTTCTTGCCCTTCTTTTCTCGCACATCGTCGTCCTCCCGATCGTTTGAAACGGTGAAGTAGCCATCGTGAGTGGAGAGGAGCCCCGGGGTAATCAACGGGGTGCTGCTAGCGCTGAGGGAAAGCCGCATTGAAGCCTCGCGTTCGGCCCGACGGAGAGCCTGGGAGTGAAGCAACTCGTATTCCGCTCGTCGGAGCGCCTCCTGGCGTTCCAAGACGAAGAGTTCTTCCATCGCAACGCTAGAAAGTGTGGAGAAGGCGCTTGGGTTGGACATGAGGGTGAAACTCTTCTTGTCACGACCGACTTGCTCATCGGTGATGGAATCTGCTGGATGGAGGGCTGTGGGTCGAGAGTAGTATTCACCCTAAAACGAAAGGGTGAGAATAGATAGAGAAAGGGGGATGGGCGGTTTCCGCACCTCGTCGTCGCTGTTGGCACGACTCTTGGCCTTCTTCTTGATTCTACCAGCAGAGATGGCGTGTCTATCGTCCGGTCGAGTGGATGTAGTGGTGACAGATGGGACAGTAAAATCCTTTGACCTCGATTTGGTTCGGCCTTCGTCGTGTCTATCGTTGTTGTGTATCCTCGAATGGCGTGTCAGCTCGTCAGAACGAGAGAAACGTTTTTCGCACCCCGGGAAAGCACAGGCAAATGGCTTCTCGCCGGTGTGTGTGCGGATGTGGCGAGTCTTTGGTAGTGGTTAGGGTTGATAAAGGGCGATTTATAGAAGGTGGGATGTACCTGATGTTCCAACCTGCTGAATGCTCTTCCACATTCTGGATAAGGGCACTTGTAGGGACGGGCGAGGACTTTGTCTTGAGATTGAGGGGGCAAGGTTGTGCTCATTGGGCAGAATGGGGGGAGTGGCGAAGAGGTATGGGACGGACGGAACGGGGGTTCGAAGGGTATATCAGAGCAAGTGCGGGGGTGGCTTTTAGATCGAACTGGCCAGGCCTGGAATGAAGGAAGGATATCACCGAGAGGGTTCTTCGGTCAGTAGAGAAGATAGCGGGGGTCGAGAGAGGAGAATTAAGAGGAGATTGCGAAGGAATCCCGCACTAGGTAGAATACGAAAGAGAGGGACCGTCTCTCGCAGGAGGAGAGAGCGATGATGATGATGGTAGCTGTCAAGAACAGCGGAGGAGGCAGACCGGACCGGAAAATCATAGGGCGAATATGTTCCCCGCTCCGCATAATTATTTTTTTATGGATGTTGAGCGTTATCTTCATTCAGATGTCCAGGCCCGACTGGAGAACGTTCACCCAGGTAAGGTACGGTCGTTAACGACCTCGAACACCAAAACACAGTCACAGCGATTCGCCCATCCCAACCCGAAGAGGTCTTGTCCTCGTGTCACCCCATTCCGGCTTTCGCCTGTGCACGTAAAGTGCACACGAGCCAACCGCATCATAGACCGGCTCTGGTCGACGCGTGGTTGCCGGTCCCACGGTGTCGCGAACGTTGGACGACGGTGACGAGTCTCGAGCGTGCCTCCCCCGTGCAGTCCATCTTCTGATTCTAGATCGAATGTGCGGGGAAACGGCGCATACAATTCCCCCAGGCTTCGATCTTTCCCACGAGGCAAAATATCAAACTACAGCCATCTGGAACTTCGACTTGAAGCTCTCGACCCGCCCACGACTGGAAATACTCTAAGTAACGCACCCCTGGGTCACCAACACCCTCTTTCGCGGGATCACTTGTCACACTCTCAATACATGACCTCCGGGAGAACTGATGCACCCTGCCGGAAAAAGCTTTAGTCGACTCAAAGGAAACCGGGGATCCGTCGCCACTGGCAACCACATCCCACACCTCATCAACATCCCCGGTGCCTCGCTCCTGGGCCTTGAGCTTGAGCTTTCGCGCGTACTCCGTGCCTTCCAAAGTCAGCGATCCCCTTAAGCTTGTGTTTCCCTCACCAGACAGAAAATCGACAGGGAACACTCTCGATCGGGAGAACCGACCAACCCATTCGACCCAGTATTCACCCACGCTGTCCTCCCCACACCGGCTACATCTCGACGAAATACCCACGGACCTCCATCACCGTGCTTGTGGTGGTCCGACTATATATCCTACACCGACAATCACCCTCGTCTTCTCTGATCGATTCTGGCTTCCCCAGAGTTTGATCTCTCCGATTCTCCGTTTCGTTGTCCACTGTTTCATCGGTGCCCACCTGTATTGTTTCGTCGTTTCGGGGTTTTGAATTTCGAATGTAGCCGCGTCTGTTACTAATTGCACAAGCCCCTACACGGTGTGGCATCTCGTACGTCTGTTCGGCTACCGAACCACCCCGAATGTGAAATGCCACAGCCCCGGGCTCAGCCGCTTGTCGGCCCTATGCCCTGTTTTTTTTTTTTCAAGTGACACGGGGGAGGGGTCACCACGCGGAACCGTTTGCCCCGTATCAAGTACTTAATTAGCACCATCCCGCCCCACGAACACGCAAGCCAAGTTTCCCCGGTCTATCACCAACCGTGGAGCAAGAAGAATACCTTGTCGCGCCATTTGTCGTTCTTTGGATATTAGCGGAGGCATAATTATTTGGGAAATAAGATCAGGCGTGTGCGCGCGGTTCCCATGTTTTGAAATCGGCCCAACCGCTGATGGGCGCACCTCAACCCCAGCCACGACCATGCGATACCCAATCAAGTTCGTCGAGAAAAACGTGCACTCACTCGCTTCACCTGATCTGTGGACCAGGCACGACGATGCCCCTGCTCCAAGGGACTATGGGGATGTTCCCCAGCCTACTCATCATCCCAAACAGTTTCTCTCCTTCCCTTCAACCACGCGGAGCTTTGGCGTGTTGTTGACAACTTTTGTATTTGCCTACCTCGCGAATGTCTTTGGACAGACTCCGGTCGAGTCGTACATTGCAACCGAGTCCCCGATCGCAAAATCGGGCCTCTTGGCCAACATTGGACCTGACGGTTCCAAATCGTCTGGCGCAAAGGTTTTTCAACACCGGTGTCTCCCGAGTTTCGTTTTCCAATGACCCGAAATTTTTGCCCATCAGGCCGGAGTCGTCATCGCAAGCCCGAGCACCGTTGACCCGGACTATCTTTACAGCTGGATTCGTGATGCTTCTCTCGTTTTCAAAGTGATTACTGAAAAAGTCGTCAGCGGGGAAGATGTTTCCCTACGCGGAAAGATCGACCAGTTTTTCGAGTCCCAGAAGCGTATCCAGCAGGTGTCCAACCCCAGTGGCACTGTCCTCAACGGTGGTTTGGCCGAGCCAAAGTTTCACATTGACGAGTCCGCTTTTACCGGTTGTTGGGGTATGTTTACACATTCCGATGGCTCGGTACTTCTTTCTGGCTTAAGATAAACATAGGTCGGCCACAAAGGGATGGTCCAGCTCTGCGAGCCACTACTCTCATTCTTTACGCTGACTGGTTGATCGAGAACGGGAACACTACATGGGTCAACCAGAGCCTGTGGCCCGTCCTCAAGTTGGATCTCGATTACGTTCAAAATAACTGGAACCGTTCGACGTAAGCCTTGGCCCACGGTATGCATTTTGTTTGCTGACCTGTTCCAGCTTCGACTTGTGGGAGGAGGTCAACTCTTCTTCCTTCTTCACGACTGCCGTTCAACATAGGGCGTTAAGGGAAGGTGCCGCCCTCGCTCAGAAGCTTGGTCGGACCGAGGTTATTTCTGGGTACGATGCCCAAGCAGCCAACCTCTTGTGTTTCCAACAGGTACGCATTTCTCGGCTCATCCATCGGCCTTCTCGCTGATCGACAATTGAGACCTATAAAAACGCCGCCCGCGGTTACTTCACCGCTAACACCGGCGGTGGCCGCTCTGGAATCGATTCCAACACTGTTCTCACCTCCATCCACCTCTTTGACCCGACCGCGGGATGTGATGCTGTAACGTTCCAACCATGTTCTGATGTCGCTTTATCCAACTTGAAAGTATACGTTGACTCCTTCCGAAGTATCTACGCGATCAACAGCGGCATTGCGTTCAACGCGGCTGTCGCCACCGGAAGGTACCCGGAGGATGTGTACTATGGAGGCAATGTAGGTGCACCCGGACTTCTGCGCGATCGTCCCTTTGACCGATGTCGTTATGAAATCCAGCCCTGGTATTTGTCCACCTTCGCTGTTGCTGAGCAACTCTACGAGGCTCTCATCGTTTGGAACCTACAACAAAACATTGACGTCACCGTCACCTCTCTCGCTTTCTTCAGTCAATTCATCCCCAGCCTCGTCACTGGTTCTTACGCAGCGTCAACCTCTACCTACTCTGCCTTGGTCACCTCTGTTAAAAGCTTTGCCGATGGGTTCATCCTCATCAACGCCAACTACACCCCATCCAACGGTAGCCTGGCTGAACAATACACCCATACCAACGGTTCTCCTCTGAGCGCCCGAGACCTTACTTGGTCTTATGCTAGTGCTCTCACAGCCTTTGCAGCTCGGGACGGTTTCACCCCATCATCTTGGGGAGCTGCCGGATTGACCGTTCCATCATCCTGTGCCGCTAACCCTGGTCCTATCGTTTCCATCACTTTCAACGTTCGGGCAACCACAATCCCTGGAGGTGAGAGGAAACCTTTCCCATGGAAGGGACCCATTGACGCACATGGCTCAAATGTTTTTCCATTCGTAATTCGAACAGAGAACGTCTTCCTCGTCGGATCGGTTCCGGAACTTCGCAATTGGTGTCCAGGCGACGCGATCCCCCTCTCCCCCGCGAATTACCCGGCCTGGAGTGGTGAGTATTTGAACCCGGGTTTGCGTAAAAAAAAAAATTATGTTCGCTGACGGGGATATGGGCACCCAGCGGCTGTCACGTTGCCAGCTAGTGCGGTCATTGAGTACAAGTATATCAAGAAGAACGGTAACAACGTCGTCTGGGCTTCCGATCCCAACTGGAGATGGGAAACTCCTGCCTCCGGCAGTGCCACCCTCACCGATGATTGGAGGTAAAACCGTTCGTTATGCACGCACTCTCTACACTTCCGCCTTCCGCCTTGTCCTCTGTGCTCGCTCTTGCTGCACACTGTGTCCCTTCTATTCACCGAAACTTTGTTGGAAATTTCTCGCCCCTCGTACAACAACTTTTTTGACCGGAATTGCTCGGCGGAAGCCTCAGCAATAGCGCCGTATTTACGAAGAACAAGGCCATTGTCAAGCGGCCGTGAAAGTCTCGGGAGATCATCCGATGTGCAGACCGTCCACAGTCAACTCGTAAGGATATGGTTCAATCCGAGGGTTGCGTTAATGTCTGACGTTGAACGCCAAATGACAATATTGGATTAAGAAGGGGATTACAATACAGGCAACTCCACGTTGTACAGTACTTGGCCGTTGAGAGATCGATCGATACCTATCGATACTATGGTACACAAAGGCGATGTCGCAGACAGAATGGTCAGGGGGAGGGGGTTTATGCCAACTGGCCGTGCATCAACTTTTTTCCTTCTTCGACCTTGGTCTTGTCGTGACCGAGCTTTCCAGAAACGACCTTCATCCCGCCGGAGATCTTTTCCTTCAAGCTGGCCTTGTGTTGACCTTCGACGCTACCCTCGCTACCGCCGGACCTTTGGACGCTAGCGAGGCTCTTGGACTCATTAGACACACTGCGAAGTTGACTAGGCTCGGAACCGGCGTTCTTGGGTTCGGTCCTGACAGTCGTTTTTGGGAGGCCCTATAATAAAACAGTTGGCACAGAGGAAACACGGATTGGGGGACACCAAAGGGACAGGGGTGGATACGTTAGTCAAGCGGTAGTGGATGCGACCGAAATTCATTCCACGCCAGCGAGACACGTCGCCACCCAGAGGGTGTACATAAGGCTCGAGTTGAACGGTAGGATCGTCAAAGCGAAGGGACCGTTGTACACCCTCCTGGGTAGACAGGGTTTACATAATCGCGGAGACGAAGATCGTTACATACCCTCGATTGTGTATCCTGCTCCACAAGATTTGTCGCACCGCCGACGCCGGCGCCACTGATACCAGTGGACTTTCCCGTTTCGTCTGGGATATCACCGGGCTCTTCGTGGTGTTCTGGGCGAACCATTTCGGTGGGTTTCGGTGCCCGCTCTTCCGGAAGGACAGCGACGCCCTGCTCGTCCTTAGCACCTGGAAGGGAACCTACACCATCGGAGTGTTCTCCGGGTTGTTGTCCTTGCGTCTCCATCGAGGGTTTGGAGACGTCGCGTGCCTGCTTAATGTCGAAAGCGACTAAAAGTGGGAGCTCTGAATCATGCCGTGTACGAAGAGAAGGGGTGTGCAGGCATACCTGGCTTGATATTCCCCACGGCTTGCTGGGCGCCAGCAATGTCACCGCTGGTGAGAGTTTCGGGATACCCCTTACCAACATCCTCGGTCGTCTGTTTCGGAGGATCGTCAGCCTTGACTATGCCCGCGGCGACTCCAAGGTTGGTCGCCTTCTGGGTGACAGTTTGGCTGAGGCCGTTAGCGTTCCCCTGGACTGAGGGGACATAAGTCTGGGTAAGGAATGGTAATGAGGATAGATGGACTAACGGTTACTTGGGGTTTGGTATCCAGGGGTGTTGCGCCCAGCAAAGGTGTTCCATTCGGACCACTCTGCTTGTTCGTCTGGCAGGAGAGCCACGCTTTTCTCGACGGAAGCCCCGGGGAGGGACCCCGCGCCCCCGGTGTGTTCACGGGGTAAGGCTCCACGCAGTTCTTGCGAAGGGAGGGACTTTTTGTGATAGACGTCATGCTCCGAAGCCCTGACTTCTTTGTCGGGTCCCGTGGAGTTGTTGTTGCCGCCTTTTGAGTGGTGAGACAAGGAACGTTTCTCATGTGCGCTGAGAGATGGGGGCTTACCGAGGAAGGTGTTTACAACACTGGTGGGAAGGTACTGTTTCGCAGTATCGACGATAGTCTCGGTGATGTTGGTGGTACCGGTAGAAGTCTCTCCCTGATCGCGATTAGGAAATGCTCCGGGAAGTTCGCTCCCAGGAGTCTCACTGGACGATTGACCGGTGGTTTGTCCAGAGGTAGTATTCTGAGGTGTTCCTTGGGAAGATGGATCGAGAGAAGCGGTGGTCTTGTTGGCCCACTCGGTGGAGGGCGTGCCGAGGGAAGGGTTGAGAACTGGGGGTTGAACGGAGGAAGTCATGGTAAAGAATCAAGTTGTAAGATAGGGGGCACAATGGCTTAGAGGGGTAACACCCCTCTTTATACACACCCCACTCTGGAGTCGAGCGGCGACCGGTGATGTCATAACCTGCGAAGGGGACGAGGAGTGATTTTGATCGACGGGAAGGTCCAAAACGGCGTAGTCTCGGCGCAAGCCCGGATTCGGCTCCGGCCGCCGAGACCTACCTCAAGGGTCCGGTGCGAACCTACAAAATGGTGTACTATGTTCTTCACGGACCGTCTCAGGCCAGCTCAGGCTCTGCACAGCTCTCCACGATGTCTTTCTGACCATTGGATTGGGCGGGGATCCATTTCGTCCCAACGTCACCGCTACGGATACAATGTGAACGAACTGGCAATGGTCGGTTATCTCCTTGTAACTGAACGGAGCAAAACCCAGCATCTATTCAGAAACTACTGGGACGCCATAACCATAGCCGCTCAGAACCTCCCCAGCGTATGCGGTCACACCGTCTGCGCAAGCAGAATCTGGACGTGTCGGTCTAACATGGCGTTCATAGGCACCTCGATGGGAGACAATATTCGCACCCTTGAAGACGACAAGAAGCCGAAGAACCTGGAGCAAAAGCTTACGGACCTGAAGCTCGTGGCTACTCCAGAGCTTGAAGTCCTCTGCTCCTGCACGTACCGATTTCGCCTTGAGGAACCCTTTGATATGGGCGTACTACCTCCCCCAGAGTGGCCCTTCGGGGGAGGAGAAGAGATCTTCTGGCTGACCTAACACTGGAGGGAGGAACGCGGGTGCCGACGTCGACGTCAGGACGAAAGGAAGGTTCAACAAAGAGAGAGGGAAGACACAAAAATGCGGTGAGCGTGATCTATTTGTTTGGCACGAGGTAGCCTGCGTGAGCTGGAATTGGACGATAAGAATGGCGAACGTACTTGAATACTACGCCATTTCGTTGTGTACTATGTATTACCATCCCGGCGGCGAGGTGTCTAGCATCGCACTTGTTTCATAATCGCGGAGGATGCGACGCACGGGCCAGACTGGGAACAGTCAGTTGCGCTTCTTCGGCTCTGACCACCACTACCGACCAACATGGATTCCTCCCTCAACCTCAACACCCTCGCAAGCTCGCTTCCAAACTCGAACCTCGCGAATGCGGAAAAGGATCTCCTCAACAACTTTAAAGGTATCGATCTTATTTTTTTAATCCAACCCCAACCCGGAGGCTGACAAAAAGAGCGATTCCTTTGCGGTTCACAGCAGCCGCTCTGAGCATCACCACTCTCTACCGATCCTCTCGACAGACATCGAAACGGGCTTACAATTCCGGATACGTGGCCGCTTGCCAGGATATTCTCTCCATGATTCAGCAGGGTGTTTCCGCTGGTGGCGATCACACGGGCGAGAACCCAATGTCGGTAGGAAGGATCATGGACTGGGTCGAAGCCCGTTGCGACGCTATCAAGTCTCGCGAGGAGGAGGAAGACGAGGAAGAGCAGAAGGAAAAGGAGAAAGACCCTCAACCACCCCAAAGTGGCCCCAAGCCACCGTCCCGAACAAAGCGGCAAGTGAGTACCCCCTTTGTGTCTCTCCCATTCATCTATTGAACAACCGATTTGTCTCGCACCCCAGATTGTAGGAGGGCTGGCTACTCCGAACTCGCCACCCGGTCGGACCTCTTCGCATCTTCCAACTCAACCCCCCTCCCCTTCCCCCTGTTCATCTCGTTCCCCTCTGCCTCCATCTCATTCAACCAGTTTTTTACTTGGGAAACGAAGAAAGGAATCGCCCACCCCTCCGGTGATCTCAGCCATCGAACCAGTTACAATCGGCGACACTCCCGGTCCTTTCACCTTTTCCAATATCCCAAACCAGGTTGAACCTCCTTCCGCCGGCGCCAAACGTAGACACGCAGTCATGATGATGATGGATTCGCCGACGGCGACGTCACCGACCATCCCGTCTCCAATCCCGTCCTCGAGGCGGCGCACGAGGAGCACGAGGAGCATGAACGCTTCGAATAGCGCCAGCGCGCCTCCTGTTGTCTTCCCGTCCAGTGATCCGATGGAGGTGGAATTGGAGGACGGTCGTGAGCGCAAAAGAGTCGCCCGAAGGTGATTAACCCCGGCATTCCTCTATTTTCACCCCTTTTGCTTCACCCACTTTGTCCCTCCCTTTGTCCATCCTCTATGTATTTGTTATCTCATGACCTTATGACATTAAACCCTCCAAGACACTGATATCGTATAACTTCTAATACAATCGCTCGTTCCGACGACATTGTGTAGGTGTAATGTGACAATCGCGACTTTGGATATCATGACTGAAAAGAGCAAGAGGCACTACAACGGACTCCCAGAAGTGGGTCCCAGCGTAAGTTATCAACTACATCCGGGGAAGTGACCGTGATCGAGCACCGCGAGGTCGTGCTCCTCGATGATTCCGAGACTCTCCCCCTCGCAGGCGGCGGCTCGTGACAACATCCCCAAGTCCAGTTGGGTAACGAGCATGTCTACCCCTCCCGGCCCAGTCAAAATCGGCTAAGAAAGCTTTACCGTTTGAAAACACGGTATTTTGTGGTCGCAGGTCACTGAAAACGTAGACTGATTCGTGGAGCTTGTCGACCATAGCCTTGACCTGGACGCACATGTCCTTGGATCTATCGTCCGTTGAGCACTCCCCCATGTGTCCCATCAATATGCTCCATATCACGACCGGCGTGGGAAGTGGACCCAGATACTCACGAGCCAAACGCGCCCCAGCGCCCTCCCCAGAAGCCTCCCTTACGTCATCCCGATGGCATCCATTGAGCCGCAGAAAAGGAGATGAGGTGCCGCGCCGACGTCTGCGCCATATCGTGCGACGAACTTGACCACGGCAGTTTCATCCAAAGATCTGAGCTTTACGAGGAATGGGACCTTGTTTGAGGGAACAAGTGTTGCGGGGTTGTGTCCGGACGGCGCCGGTTCACTTGTGCAGTTGTGTCTTTGTGGGTGGGCCTGAGTGTCCGTAGAATTGGTCCCGAAGCGAGCACGACCTGATCCGAGGTGGTTTGAAAGCGCATGAGGATTTTGCCAGAGGTATTTGCATAGAGGATTTGGCAGGAAAATTTGGAATGACACCGCTGTGCGCCACTGGGAGCCGTGGTGCCGATTCCCACGGGTACTCATCCGCCATGGTTTGTAGACAATGATTGCTACACCAGAGGTCCCCTGTTACTACACTGGCCGCCTGTTTGACTGTATCCACTGGTATCACTCCATTATATCTCCCTTCACCCGACTTCGCTGCACTGGTACTCATGAAGGACATCAGTAAGCACTGGATCCCGAGAACTTAGGAGGGCCTCTGCGATGGACATCCGAGGAAAATACTCATTAATAATGGCCTTTGCCCATATCTACGTCGTTGCTTTCCCAACCATAAGCCAAAATTATGTCAGCCTACAATTCCGGTGACTCAGCCAACCCCTCAGTGCGCAGAGAACCCGCTCCAAATTGTATAAAAGACCAGTCGTTCGCCCGCTCTCTTTTTTCCCCCAGCTCTCTTCCTCGCCCGGTCAGTGGGACGCTCTGCTCCAGACCGGCAGCTGACCACCCCAGTGTCAACCCGACTACTGACCCTAGCGGGTTAGCGGGAGGCTCTCCCCTTACGACCCTGAGTAAAGTGGTTTTCGCCAAGTGGTGCGATGGGGGAGGTAGAGCGTAGTGTAGCTTAGAACTACGTAGGGACGGTGGCGTCGCCTGGATCTTTGGGGAGTTATGATGGTCTTGTAGGGAACTGCAGGCCGTATACCCTTAGTCCGGGATTTAGATCCATATGATCCTCCCATTCTCGCTAGTGTCGAGTTGTGGGCGGGGCGATGCCACCCAAAGGACTAACCGTGGCGTGTCGGTGCGACACGAGCAAACTGTCTCGGACCTCGCTATGTTATACCCTAGCAGGTTGCACCCGCTGAACCCGTTCGAGTGGTTTAGAGGTGTTACGAGATGGTTGGATGCGCCTCCCCGGCGGTTTTTTTTTGGAACCCGAAAAAAAGTAAGCTCAAACTTAAGGTTCTCTAGCTGCCACTGGATGTCAGATTATCGCACCTTTTGACCTCACGAGTACAACAGTTGTGGAAGGAGCGTGATGCGAGGTCTCGGGATTCCGCTGCGGAACACCGTTCAGGGCCGGGAAATTTCTACCACGGAAGCGAAGCGAACGACCCTCAGTCCGGGCCTTCTCGAAGCTCGGCGGACTAACGGGAAGGAAACAAATCAAGGACACGTCGATATGGGAGTATGGGAGTGGGCAGAGCCTATCTTCACTTGCCCGGCGACATCCCAAAGACTGAGAGAAACCGTCTTACCTTCGACCGTCATCACACTGACGCAGCAGTTGCCAAACAAAGATGACCGGGGTGTGAGACGCCAAAGGGGCATCATAGCTAGGCAAAGTATACTGGGGCGGCTTGCATTTACTAACAATCAGGAAACAGGTTCTCGATCGGTACGGAATCGATCGAAATATACACGACCGACCAACGTCCGAATAGACACTCGACGCCCCAGATACAATGAGAGGGGGGCGTCGGCCCGATGCGTAATTGGTGAGTGTCGTACAGTATGGGTAGAACCGTGGGTGTGGTTCTCCATCAATAAGTTTGAGAGCCTGTTTGTCGAGTTCGTCGCGGAATTCGTCGAGATTTCGTGACGCTCTGCGGAGGGAATCGAAGATCTGGGCTATATTTATGCTTATCCTCAGAAGCCTGACCCATTTCAAGCCGCTTTAGATCTGTTAAGAGCTGGACAGTGCACCTGCCTGTGATGATTGCACCGAGGATGGACCGCCCCCCGCAAAGATGGGGTGGGATAACTGAACTTGTCACGGATTTCCCACAACTGTTGTGTGTCAGCCCCTCAGGATTGGAGTTGCATTTAGAAGCCAAGCGCAACTGAACTCCGCCAGATATTTACAGGCAGAGTACGGCGCGTAATTTCGTGTCCGCATCGTGAGCACCACTCGGAATAAGCGGACATCAGCAAGTCCCGCTATTCTTAAGATTAAGTATATTCCCATCCCTTGGAAATCCTCACATAACTCTTATTTTTTTTACATATCTCCACAAGGCGTAGCCATCCGCCCATCATGTAACCTTCTAATACAATTGTATGTGTCGACGACATCACGTAGGTATAATAATAAGACAATATCGTTGGATATCATAGAAAGGTGTGCCGTCGCAGTGATGCTTCACAAAACAAATTGAGTGACACGGGGTGCCGGTAGGGACCGACGATGAAGTTTAGAGGAGGTTTGGAGGGAAAAGATCCGAGATATATGGACGTATCCGCGCAAAGACCAAGGTATAAAGGAGAGACGGGCGAGCGAACGGATGGTTCTGGCTCGCGAAATCAAAAATCAACGATCCGAAATATACACGTGTTCTCACATCACCCGTCCGGCTAGCAACGAGCCAGGCTCGAACACCGCATTGGTGGGCACGGTCTGTACGGTTGACGGAGGGATCGAGACGAGAGCAGGCTTGCTCGGAGCCCGACGGGTGCCGGCCCGAGAAAGAGAAGCGCCGGCGGGTTTAGGTTGTGGTCGCCTTCCCCGATAGGAAACGCATGACTTCATGAGGTGCAAGTAATCAGCCCGGGGCGAACAAGATACAAGCCGAATGCGATGAGGGCTTACCCGAGCAAGAAGGATATTCATCATCCACTCCAACCCCTCCTTCTCCTTACAACAAAATGAGTGTAAATAGTCCGCGGTGTTCTCGAATAACGAGAGGTTCTCCGTCGACTTGACGGCGAAGACGAACGGTTTCGGTGTCTTCATCACTCTCGTTACGGAATAGACATCGAAGTTTGTGAGTTTGCAGAGAAAGACTTCGTCTTTGCCGTTGTCGCGTTTCGAGAGCCAGAGGCTATTGTCCCGGAGCTCCATCCATCGCTTCGACCATTTGCCTCGCTTGACCTCGTACTCGAGGTATCCTCGATACGTAGGGGGGGTCGATGGCAAAGCCTAAAAGCTAAAGTTAGCGCCATCACGAGGAGTCGTAGACAGGCGTTTCTTACCTCCACGGACAAACGCGAACTCAAAGCGGTCCTCTTGAGTAGGATGGAATTTACGGTTTTTTCCTTACTCCAAGAGGCTCTGACGTCTGCAAGGACTTCGAAACATCGAATTGGTCGCTCTACGGACACTCATGTTCAATTGATGTACAGTCACATCGCAAGGGAAAAACATACCCATTCCGAAATCCTGAGCAAGTTCGAACAACATCCACCCCTTTCCCCCATTATGGCTAGGATCGTTTGGGCCCGTCTCGCCCCGACTCTCTATAGCATCGATGACATCCTGAGCGGAGGTGCTCGCGCCAACCTCGACGACCGTGGACCTCTGCATATCACCTAGGAAAACAGTCTGTTGCCAAGTCTCTCCAGCCTTCTGCCTCATCAACATATCGTACGTGGGGATGGGAGGAACGGGCGGCAAAGCGGCGGCTTTTTCGCTCCAATGGGCACGGGAATCGACAGAAACCTCTGCGGAGGGACGGGACGTAGAGGGTCGACCTTGAGAGACGTAATCCTCATCTAGGAGTCTTGCCTGGTTTGTGGGCTTGGCTGACCTAGACCTTTGAAGGGAAAGATTGGAGAAGGCGGGGGTAGAGGGTTTGTTGGTGGTCGGATCACCTGTCCGTGGTCTACGAATGGATCGTGAGGGGGTAAGACCAGTACCTGCTGACTCTGAAGTCGGCAGCGGTTCGCGGGTATCTGCCTGTAAGGCCGGCGCAGGACGGTGAAAAGAACGCACAGGCCTTAGTGTGGGTTTCTGGAAGGTTTCGTGGATGGGATAAGTGGGTGTTGGAGGGAGGGGTTGAGGTAGTTCTTGCGAGGGACGCCGTGATCGTGAGGAGGGACTAGGTTCATGAGTGTGTTGGTGAGATGACTTTGTCTTGGATCGATGTAGTTCTGGGTTGTTGGGGCCGGTAATCGAAGCTTGGACATCCATCAATTTCTTTGTCAAGTCGCCCACGGCAAAGGGAGAACAATGGCTTGCCATTGGAGGTAAAGTCTGAGTCCGTGCCCTCCCCGTGATCCTGGTGGGAATACGAGGGGGAGAAAGTTGCTCGTGTCGGAACGCAGTGGTGGTGGGTCCTGCAGAGTGAGGAACGCCGGAGATGTTCTGCATCTTAGCTTGCATCCGCATCGCCCTCTCTTGCTTCCTTTGCACGCTCTCCTCCTTCACTTTTTTCCTGATGGTCTTTTGAGCCTTCAGGGCAGTGGGAATCGACCGGGCAAGTGGTACGTCGTCTTCATCCGAAGGTTGTTTCCTGACTGGGGCTGCGGGTCGACGGGGATTGTTAGAAGGCTTATCCTCACCGTATTCATCGGTGGAATCGGTATCTTCGTCTTCCTCCGTACCGTGGAGAGGCATTGAGGGTCGTTGTGGTCGTCTCCCATCCCCATCCCGTCCACCACCGGAACCAGAAGCACCTCCGCTCGATCCGTACGTTCCAGGGGATCGACTGCCCACGCTGCCATACCCATACCCACTCGAACTAGTGCTGGTATATCTCCCACCACCATAGTGACCGCTTGACGAGCCTTCCCCATCCTCAGGCTGTTCCGAGCTTGTCGAAGACAGGTCCCCCTTCAAGTCATCGCCACGGGGGCCGCCGATCACTAGGCTATGGCGGTCATACACCGTCTCGACCTCAGATTGAAGGTCGTCCTCTACGTTGTTAACTTGATCATCTTCACATTCAACATCCTGGTCATATGGAATGCCGTCCTCGTCATCCTCCTCATCAGAATCTTCCATTGAAAGGTATGAACATTCAGAAGGGTCCGGTGAGACAGTTCTTGTGTCTGGCGGGGAGATGACCGACGAAGACCAAGAAGACGAGCGGGATCTCTGCCTGGAGAGACCTTCTGAAGATAGTCGCTCGCTCAGTCTAAGTCCTGCAAGCTGTGAAGGCGAAGGGCGGATTGTTTCTGCGGAAGTGCCAGGGTGGAAGTCGACGAGAACGGACAAGGCGATAGGGGTAGAGGTATGATTGCCATCAAGGGGAGGCGGTGGGGCCAGGTCCTCGTCCGATAGTGAAACGGAAGAATAGGAGTTTGAACGAGAGAGACCGGTACCGGAGTTGAGGGCATCTATAACACCGACGAAAGAAGAATGGGGTAAGGGGACGTCGGGGACGCTCGAAGCGTTACCTTCGCCCGAACTCCGACGAGAAAAGGCGCTCCAGGTGGGGCTGGTCGGGTCTTGAAAATCGGACTCGGACTCGGCGGTGAACGATGACAAAGATGAGAGGCTGTCATCCCACACCGACAAAAAAGAAGGATCAGAAGGATGCCTGGAAAGGGAGGTCGGGATCCTGTAATCCATTTCTGGACGGACCGGGGGGCTAGCTGAGGAGACGAGGTCTTCAGTCGAATCATTGAACCCTCCGGAGTAAATTGCGACATTGTCAATGGTCCGCATACGATCATGCGGAGACGGACTCTCCGACGGGCACGGGTCATCAAAAGACGAGAGCCATGATTCTTCCAAGACGGGGTCGGGATTTTCGACCTGATTCCAAGGCTCAATTGGCAGAGTCGCGCCGACACGTCCCTTACGTATCTGTCCGGGGAGGCATGAGAACGGGGCGGATGGCCGATCGGAGTATCAACTCACCATACGCGTCGGGATATATTGACCTTGTGACAGAGAACGCAAGGACGGTAAGGACGGAGTGGGCTTGAACACGGGCTTAGTGTACGCAGGACGCGCCGGGGAAGAGGGGAGGTGAAATGCGCCAGAGACGGGTGAGGAAGGGGTTGTCGCGGAGGTATGTTTGATGCTGGTGGTAAGGAGAGGGTGTGCACGGAGCTTGGCTGGTGAAAGAGGGGAACGCGGGATAGAAGAGGCGGGGAGGGCGCCGTGCAAGGAGGGAAGCTGCGGGAGAGGTTTGTCCAGTCCGGTTGGGGAGCACGGGGGTGTGGAGAGATTTGCAAATGGGTCGGTGTCTAAGAGATCGTTGTAGGACGAGTCCAGCGAGACTACATTGTCCGTGGATGTGAAGGAATAGAGGGCTTGAGAGAATGGATCCAACTGGGGCGAGTCTTGGGAAATGGTGGAGGTGGTGGTGGTGGTTTGAGGGGCAGGGCTGTTGATGGTGACAGGCTGGCTCTGTCCGGTCTCGGAGCGAGACCTGGACCTATTGGTTGCCGAGGTCTGAAGGAAGGGCGGGGTGAAAAGGGCCTGGAGCGATCGCCTCCGCTGTTGTACCATGTCTGGTAGAGACGGTTCGAGGAACGAGCTGTACGAGAGCAGCAGATGCGAGTGCGGACAAAAGACCTGAGGAGAACAACAGGGATGTCGAGGGCACCCCTGGACGTAAAACGTTTACATATAACCAATCCGAAGTAGCGGGAGACTTCTGCAAATACCTTATCCATGCAAACGCATAACGGCGCCAGTCCCTCCTCGCGAATGAATGCCAATCCCATCCCGCCGTAAAGCCCGAAAACTGCACACGTTTTCCAAGAGACGGCGTCGACGAGGACGACGGCGCAGCACAAGCGGTATCTATGATCGAAACTGGAGTTCCAACGCCATCACGACCGTCCCCCATCCATCCTCTCTCACCCGTCCACGACTCCACGACGACCACGCCGACGACGAGGACCCCATCCGAAAGAAAGAGAAAAAGAAAAAACCAGTCGAGCGCCCCATCAAATATTCTTTTTCGTCCGAAGTTTCTTCTAATCAGAGTCTCAGGAGGAAGATCATCCTCCCTCCTTTTTTTCCACAACCCTCAACCCGTTTCCGTGTCGGCTGGCAATTTAGATCTTGGGCGGCAATCTGCCCAGTCTTCGACTAAAACCCTTGGTCGTTGGCTGTTTTGTTTTTTCTTCTCGTCCCACGGTTCCTCATCCTCGCGGCGCATGACCACACGTCGTGACGACGATCATGCCACCACGAGACATCCCGGGTTTCTACTGGGATCCCCAAAAAAATCGGTATTTTCCTCTCCATGTCGCATCACGTTTACCCCCTACCTCCGCCGCATCCCCGCCACAACATAACCTCCCGTTCTCGCGACATCAACCACTTCAACCGTTCAACTCGCCAAAAGCACCCGTGATTCCATCTATCTATCGTGGGATAAACACTGTGCTACGAGCCCCCCCGTCCCTCCCACGTCTCTCCCAGCTCCACCAGTGAGTGTATTGATACACAGTCTCTGATTTATTGAGGGACGATGATAGTGCGCCCTCCCGATGGTAGCCAAATCTCCTGTTCCCATATTGTGAAAACACCTAGACCGCCGCCCAATAAGGCTTTTCATACACAGGGCACCATAAATGCTTTCAATGTCAGTCATTCCCCCATTTCCAGTCAACATCCCCAACGTGGGCCACACCGCAGATCATCCAACTGCAAGACCACCACACCCACACCGTAATCAGCGATGTCAACTGCTGGCTCTATTCCTTGAGTAAAGGTGACGTTGCCCCAACGAGGGAGTTCAAGCTGCCCTCACATGTAACATAAGTGTATCCTTTGTTGCGAATTCCATCTCATTCTGTGTAGATTTCCTCCATCAGTTCTTCTGGAACGCTCTCTGTGTGGGTTCTCGTTTCTTGATCCTTACGTCTCATGACTCATACAACAGTCCCTAACCTCAGGGCAACGACTTTCGGATCACCTTGCAAAATTGTTGTTCAAAATGCGGCGACCGCCGAGTAAGTAGAACCCCGCAAGATATGACAGTTTTTGATTTATTTTTACCCCGCAACAAACGTCTGACCCAATCACAGGTCGTTCATTCTCAGTCCGGGAACCAAGTCCGTGTACGACGTCTGGACTTCTCACCTGATGGACAATAGTTTGGCATTGGGTAGGTTTTTCGACCCATTCGCCCCCGGCTCAAAATAGACTTGACGATTTCCACTCAGGCATGCATGGCAAAGGAATCTTTATTCCTGATGTGAATGCTTCCGTTGGGTTCCGCGTCTTAGACACGTTTTCCGACGTACTGGCGATCTATCAGGACCCGGTTCGTTCACTTCGCCGAATTCCTTTGTCCTTTGATGCCCTTGTTCAACTGACCTTCTCTTTAGAACCTGGTGTACACAGGCACACGCAGTGGAATGATTGTGAGGTGGGACACAAGGACGTGGTCCCACAACCAAAAGCCTCTCCTATCCAATCGATATAAGACGAGCTCTATCACACATCTACGTACGATTGGGCGGGACCGGCTATTGGTCAATAGCATGGACGGCCGATTGGAACTCTTCGACCTCAGATACCCGCTCGAGTCCACTCCCTCCACTTCGTTCCTTGGTCATGTGAATTCATACAGCCAAAAGCTTGTCAGTCAAGTTCCCGTAGCGGGTTAACACCTCGATGTTTACTAAATGCCGTGGCCTAGGCGTTTGCCGTGGACCCTTCCGAACGATTCATTTTTGCCGTTGGGCAAGACAAGGTGATTCGGGCTTGGTCGGTATTGAATGGACAGCTACTGTGCGGTCCCGAGGCGGAGGTCGTTATTGGAAAGGACGCGAGGTTATTGAACATGAGGTTTGAAGAGGGTGTGTCAGAGATTCAAATAGTCGAAGACGATTGTGGACTTCAATTTTGGTATTCGGCCGGCTCAGCGCTTTACAATCAAACGATCTTGTAGCCTCCACCCTTATGGAAATGATTTTCCCACTGGCCAGGTCATCCAGGGGGGTCGTGCCCTCTAGATTGATAAGCATCCAGGCCAAGGGGCTAATAAAACACTCCTCGCTGGGCTAGCCCTCTCCACAGCTCCTCTCCTCACAGCCTTCAGGTGCCAGCAAACACGAAAAATGTCCCGAGACGTCTCCGGCCAGTCCGACATCAACAAGATGAAGGTCGAACCTGATGGCTCTTTCAAAAGAGCGCCTTCGTCCTTCAGGAATTTCGTTCAGAAAGGTGGCCAATTCCCTCCGGAAAAAGGTACTCCTTCCAAAACTCGCTTTTCCATTCAGATCCTCAGTCCCTCCCCCCCGTTACAGACCGCTACCACCTTTACGTGTCGTACGCCTGTCGTGAGTAGTCAGCTGAACAGAATGCTCTGAAACGAGGGACTTTGGAGTGACACACGTCCCATGTGTAGCCTGGGCGACGAGGACCTTGATCACCCGAAAGCTCAAGGGTCTCGATGAGGTCATCCGTACGTCAAAGCGGCAATCCATTCCATGGGAAAAAAAGTAGATCTGACGTCGCACCCAGCTGTCACGGTTGTTTCCCCTCGCATGGGCGACCGCGGATGGCCCTTCGCAAGCGTCGATGAATTTCCTGCAGCAGAGATCGATCCGTTGTACGGTTCAGAACACGTCAAAGATTTGTATATCAGGGCCGAACCAAGTTATTCTGGAAGGTCCGTCCGCTTTACCGTGTTCTGATATTCGAAACACGTTACATAACAGTCCCACAGGTTCACCGTTCCCGTGCTTTGGGACAAGAAGGACCAAAAAATCGTGAATAACGAGAGCTCCGAGATCATCAGAATATTCAATACCGAGTTTAACGATCTCGTTCCCGCCGACAAGGCCAAGATCGACATTTATCCCAAGGAACTTCGCGAGGAGATAGACTCCGTCAACGATTGGGTTTACAGCACTATCAACAGTTGGTCGCTTCGGTTTTCTCTCGCTTCCAGGGTGTTAATCAGTTGTTTGTCTAGATGGAGTTTACAAAGCCGGTTTCGCGAACAGCACCGAAGCATATGAGGCCGCTGTTTATCCACTGTTCGAGGCCCTGGACAAGGTCGAAAAGATGCTCGAGGGCAAGGAGTTCCTCATCGGCAACCAACTGACTGAAGCCGACATTAGGCTTTGGGTCACCATCGTGCGTTTCTGTGTCGCTTCTCCTGCGGGTGCTTGATTTTTGGGGTTTCTAACTCTTTGTAATCCGCCCAGATCCGCTTCGATCCGGTCTACGTCAGACACTTCAAATGCAACATCCGCGATATCCGCCATGGATATCCTAATATCAACAGGTCGGCTGGTTTCGTATCCGAGCGTCCGCCGACTCTGACCTTGACTTAGGTGGATGAAGGACTTGTACTGGAAGAACTCTGCGTTCAAGGACTCCACGAACTTTGACCACATCAAAACTCACTACTTCTGGTCCCACGCCTTTGTATGCCACTTTCTGATCGTTATTTCGAAGCTGTGACTAACGCGCCGTGTAGGTGAACCCGCAGAAGATCGTTCCGGTCGGACCTATTCCCCACATTGAACCTCTCTAAAACCCTGCATCCCGGGGATAACTCCAAAGGTTGAATCTGTTTGAAGATTTTTGTACGTTGAACGGGTTATGTACATGAGCACTATTTGGACGATATATGGTGTGCTTTACGGCTACCAAAAGACGCAATTCCAGTACCATCTGACGTCTTGATCCCGTACCATCATTCGCTCACCCACGATCTGCCGTGAACACGCCAAGGGCTATTTATGACTCGAGATCCGGTACTGTGCGTTCTGCCGGTGGTTATGTACCAGCCTGCGCCGTGCTCCCAGCTGCTGTCTGAATGGTTCAAGGTGCCGACGTAAGGATCGCGCAATCGCCCAAAACTTCAAGCTTCATCGTCCCCTTACCATGGCCACCAACATTACTTTCCACCCCGGCTCTGTGAGACCATCCGAACGTATCGACCTACTCAAACAGAAGGGTGTTACGATTTGGCTGACTGGCCTCAGTGCCAGTGGAAAGGTCGGCGATAAACCGATATCTATAGGGTGATGCGGATCGCTCATGGGAGGTTTCAGTCCACTATCGCTTGTGCGTTGGAGCAACACTTGTTGCACCTGCGCAAGTTTTCGTACAGGCTCGATGGCGATAATGTCCGGTTCGGATTGAACAAGGATCTCGGGTTCGACGAAAAGTCGAGGAATGAGAACATTCGAAGGATCGGCGAGGTCCGTTGTTTTCCACGCGAGCAACTCCGTCTGTACCTCTGACTCCGATGGGATTCGATTCAGGTGGCTAAGCTGTTCACGGACGCTTGTGCGATCACGATAACAGCTTTCATCTCCCCGTATATCTCAGATCGCGCACTCGTTCGAGACTTGCACGAAAAGTCATCCTTGGGATTCATAGAGGTTTTCGTTGACGCACCGTTGGAGGTTGTCGAAGAGCGCGATCCCAAAGGTTTGTACAAGAAGGCTAGGACTGGGGAGATCAAAGGCATGTACCGTGCATCCGATGCCCTGCGTGTATTGACGCCCGTTATCTTGTGCCTTCAAGAATTTACCGGTATCTCTGCACCATACGAGGCTCCACCGAGCCCAGAGATTCACCTCAAGACAAACGAGCTGGATGTCACCCAGTCTGTAGCGGTCATCACCGAGTACTTGACCTCGAAGGGATTCGTGTAGGAATCAAATCCCGCAAAAGCAACGGGACAACTGTAGATGAGTAAGAGCATACTCTGTGTTGATAGCACAATATATATTCCACACCGTTTTTTAGAGACTCTCCCCCATAGCTGAGCGCTGACCGGTGGTCACGGAGGGATTCGGCCCGGTCCGTATTGCACCGTGGTCCACGCCAGTTTAGTCCGATCCTCTCCCCTTTTTCTTTGCGCCGCTTCAGGACCACCCCGGCGATCCGTGGACGATAACAAGGCAGATTGGACATTCTCGGTATACTTTTTTTGCTCTTTTCTTCACCACAGGCCAACTAAACTGCAACATAGGTTGACCCCCCACCGCGCCACGTCATACCACACACTACGCCATCGGGATGGAACGCATTCCCCAGGAATTGATCGACAAGTTCATAGACAAGCTCAAGGGCGACAACCAATCATTACACGTGTGCTCCTTAATATCGCGCCGTTGAGTTGACAGAAGCAGGCATTACCTCTTCCAGGATATTATGTTTGCGGATGAGGAAGAGTTTGCACGATACTGCGACTTGTTTCCCACCGACCACAGCGTGCAGTCTTACGTTCGCTGGTTGGCCATCATCCAATGGGACCGAAAACCATGGGTGGATAAGCAAGTCCTCCATCGTAGGTCGGAACACCTCAAGACTTTTCGCGCGTTGAAGTCTTTGATCCTGCGTGGTATCACCAATGGGTCTATGCAGGGATACGGCCCTGTTGAGGCTCTTGCTGAGGGTTTCGAGACGATCGCACCCCAAACCAAGACCATGAAGTTGGTTCAATGGAAGGTTTCCCCAATAACGCTTATCGAATTCATCTGCCGGTTTCCATCGTTGGATAACTTGGTCGTTGAAGACATGCACTACGTCGTTGGGTTACAAGACCGGAAACACCCTTTCAGATCCCCCCGGTTTGCTGGACGCTTTAGATTCACTGATAGTAAGGGGCGCGGCCCCTCAGAGAAGTTTTTGTGTCTCTTATCGAGATTACCTCTGGGTTTCCGCGAAATCTCCATCGACGTTGGTTTTTCTGGCGCGCCGGATCCTATCATCATGATCCTGGAGAAGTGTTCTCCGGTTTTGGTGAAGGCGAGACTATATTACGGATACCACCCAGGTATGGCTACGGCTTTTCTTTCTTTTTACGGCAGAATCGTTAACCAAAGTTCAACCACCGTGACGAACTTTCTAGGGTCCACCATCCGTGAAATCAACGCATCATTCCCCGAGCTCCGCGAGCTGACTCTTAGGCCAGACGTAGAAGATGCCGGAATCGTGGATGATCTCGCTCTGAAACTTCTATCAGTCATCTCTTCCCCCCACCTCTCCCACGTCACGCTCGATCACACCGTTCCCCACAGTTTCGACCAAACAGAAACGAACAAATGGCGCGAGGTGGACCGTACGATGTTCAAACTTACACAAAGAATTGGTCGGAAGGTTTCTTTCAGCTGGCATTTTCCGCATGAGGTGACGGATGTTGAACGGGTTGTTCGGCCCTGGAAAGAATTGACAGTTTGGGAGCTTTGCGTATCATAAAAGTGGTGGGGGGTTTACGACGGTTCAGAACGGCCGGTCCAGTGTCGTGATTGAGACTGATCGGACAAACGTTCCGTTCAGCAACTGAGTACTGAGCTTTAGCAGGGAGAAATAGGGCTTCCACATGGGAGGTGATGCTCGTCGGCGTAGGGTTATGTTTACGGGTTCCGTTCACCTTGGGTCTTGATAGTGACTCACACGACCAAGAGGCGGTCAAAGTCAAAGAAGTATCTGCCAGTTCTGCGAGCGTGATGCTGAGATACGTCGCCGCCAAGATAATAATACACGGTACACAGTAACACCAGAACATTCAAGCGCGTTCGCCACCTTCATCGTCCAATTTCAGCTCACGCAGGCCATCCTCTATCTCACTGGAAGATAAACGTCAGGGAACGTGCCAAAAAAAATAGATCATTGCTCGCCGCATTTCTGCCCCGCCCTTCTTTCCTCGTGGGCGCTTCCTTTTACCCTGACGCCGGCGCTCGTGTTCCTCCCTCCAGCGTTTGGCCAGTTGGAAGATTTCTTCTGCACCGTAGCGATCTGGGGGTGGCAGTATGCTCATATGGAAGGGTTCCTCAAGGTGAGGTAGGTACGAGCAAGAGCAGAGGATTTCAAGCTCTGGTGTGGTCACGAGCTTCAGTTCCACAAGCTTTCGCTCCAGTTTCTTCAGCTTCTAGTCGTCTTCAGGGGTGCGATCATCGTCTCCCATAAAGTTGCCCATGAACACCATGCCGAGACCGATACATCCACCACCAACCCAGATGCGGTCTGCGTAGACAGGGAGACCACAATCGTCGGAGAGGTCTCGAGCGACAATGGTCATGGCGGCCCAGTGGTTTTTGTATAGATGATAGACTTTGCTCCACTCGGGGTAGTTCTTCAGGAGGTAATTGATCGCTGCCGGTTCGTTCACGTTGTAACCATAGTAGTAGTTTTGGAGTGAAATGAATTCTTTCCTAATCCAACGGTCAGAAGGGCACCGTGAAGAGTTATGCAGGGGGACGGTACGCGGTGGTGGACATGTGTGGCCGTCGTTTTGGATCAAGTTCGGAAGGGACTCCCGAAACTACACCGCAAATATAGTCATTTGCTGGATCTAATGGCGTCACATAGGGGTTCCATGGACAACGATATCGCGCCTTGCCGGAGTCCTGGATCCCAGCTGGGGCGTCTGTCAGGCGTAACTTCTCTTGGATTGGTTGCGCGGAGGGGAAACTGCAGGCGTTACTCAAATGTTTGAGCACCACCAAACACGCTTCTGTGAATGGGTGCCGGACCGTCACTCCGTGTCAGTGGCGTCGGCCACTAGCGGAGCCAAAAGTATGTAAAACGAGGGTAAGCTAATATGCCGTTCAAAGTGCACAAAAATAAATTGCATCGCGCACACACAAGTCCCGCGCACGCACCCCCATTTCGCGCGCGCGCACACCCCAGCTCACCGCGCGCACACCCAGACTTCCCCTGAGGGAAATTTCCTGCCATTTTCCGGACTGAACCGAAGGCAGGCGGTCTGTCCCGTCGGTTCTTACACTATTTAGAGGCGGTTTCGAGGGGATATGGCCGTTTTTCTGTTGGACGGAAGGGATACGGGATTTTCCG
>Ga0307515_10001908_pt1 | contig 46296 bp, 36 predicted proteins | sample 17_EM_MG_FD_194513 | JGI IMG/M metagenome (GOLD analysis project Ga0307515, IMG submission 194513) | Populus trichocarpa ectomycorrhiza microbial communities from riparian zone in the Pacific Northwest, United States - 17_EM | ecosystem: Host-associated > Plants > Roots > Unclassified | place... | reverse complement strand
GCGACAGGCCGAGTTCGGTGGCCAAGATGCGGTCCAACCTCGGGCCGGCAGTGACCGGAACCGAGAGTTCGATCTGAAGAACATTCCATCCCCGGATATCGGCGGTCACCGACTTGTGGACAAGGCAATCCGCGAACGCATCGATACGTTTGGTAAAACGGCCGAGTGCGCCGACGTCGAACGCATGGCCGGGAATCCAGTTCGGGTTGTTGCTTTGCAGCGCCTCAAGCGTGGCGGGATCGATGTCCCGCACGTTTCTGCGTTCAAAGAGCGTGCGGTTCCAGGTCTTGCCGCAACCCGTGCATTTGTAGCTCAGCCAGGCGTCGAGCCGCCGGCCATTGGCGTTGAGCCTCAGCTTGTCACTGCATTTGAAGGGTCTTGGCCCTCCGCAACCGCTGCAGGCGATCCATGGTTGCGGTGCGTTGGTCGGAATGATGGTCCATCTTACGTTGAGAGTATTGGACATGCCGTCTTGGTCTTCCCTCGGGAAGTTCACCAGGATGGCGGCAGGGACAGCCTCTTATGGGCACGGCGTGGCGAGGTTTCGGGTGACTGAAGAGCTGGCGGCAGCAAGGACGCTGCGCATGGCACATTTCAACGATGCCAAACCGGTCTCAGACCACCAACCCGCGAACAGAACACAAGCCAGAATAGCGGATGCTATCCTGCCCCATGCGGGTGAAACTGGATGAGACCGGTGTTTACGACGGCAAAGCGGAACCTCGGAAATGCCCAAACTCTTCACGATGAGGGATAGCAGAGTTCGCTGGTGCCTTGAAGTGCAGAAAGGCCACAGTGAAACCTGGAGTGATCAAACGCTCAGATGCTTTTCCAGCGTCTCGGGCGAGGCAAGCAGCGCGTCTGACGTATCGCGATAGATGATGCCGCCGCGTTCGAGCACGATCACCTCGTCGGTGAGTGGCAGCACTTTGCGTGCCTTCTGTTCGACGATGATCGCCGACATGCCTTCGCGGGTGACGATGTTCCGCAGCGCTGCCAGCAGTTCATCGACGATGATCGGGGCAAGGCCTTCGAGCGGCTCGTCGAGCAGCAGGATTTTCGGGTTGAGCATGAGCGCGCGCCCGACCGCCAGCATCTGTTGTTCGCCGCCAGAGAGCTGGTTGCCGAGATTGCGGCGGCGCTCCTCGAGGCGTGGGAACATGGCGTAGACACGCGCCGTATCCCAGGGACCGCGCCGCGCGATTGCCGTGAGGTTCTCCTCGACGGTCAGCGAGCGGAAGATGTTGCGCTCCTGCGGCACCCACCCGATGCCGAGCGCTGCGCGATTTTCGGCACGCAGCCGGCTGATGTCGCGGTTGGCGAAATGAATCGCGCCGGAATGCCGCGTGGTGACGCCGACGATCGAATTGAGAAGCGTAGTCTTGCCGGCGCCATTGCGGCCGAGAAGTGCGAGGGAGCGGCCTTCTTCGAGCGAGAATTCGATCTGCACCAGCACTTTGGCATCGCCATAGCCGGCGACGAGCTTGTCGATGCGTAGCAGTTCCACCATCACGCATCCTCCCCGAGATAGACGGCCTTGACCTGCGGATCCCTGGAGATTTCCGCGACCGTGCCTTCGGCGAACAGCGCGCCTGCGGCCAGCACCGAGATGCGATCGGCGAAGGAGAAGACCAAATCCATGTCGTGCTCGATGAGTACCACGGTCACATCGGCGGGAAGCTCGCGAACGAGAGCCAGCACCTCATGCCGCTCTTCTTCGGGCACGCCTGCTGCGGGCTCGTCGAGCAGCAGGACGCGCGGTTTGGCTGCAATGGCGAGCGCGATCTCCAGCAGCCGCTGCTTGCCATAGGGCAGGAGCGTGGTGGGCGAGCCCATCACGTCGGCGAGCCTGAACCGTTCAAGAATCGCTGCGGCCTCGTCTATGATTAGGCGTTCGGATGTGAGCGCCCGCCATCCGAGGCGTCCGCGTCCCTCGCGTTCGGAGATCGCGAGCATTACCGATTCGAGGGGCGTGAAATCGCCGAATAGCTGGTTTATCTGGAAGGTGCGGGTCAGTCCGCGCCCGACGCGCTTGTGGGCGGGCAGGGTGGTTATGTCGTCGCTAGAGAGAAGCACCTGTCCGCTGTCGGCCGTCAGCACGCCGGTCAGGAGATTGATGATCGTCGTCTTGCCAGCGCCGTTGGGGCCGATTAACGCATGGCGCGCGCCCTGGGCGATCTTCAGCGATACGTCATTGGTCGCGATGAAGCCACCGAAGCGTTTGATCAGGTTGCGGGTTTCGAGCGCGAAGGTCACGGGCTCTGCTCCGCAGCCGCAGCCTTGGCTTTTGCCAGCCTGCGGCTTTCGGAACCGGGCAGGAAATTCTGCCAACGCGTAAACCTCTCACGGCCCACCAGGACGATGACGATCAGGATCAGTCCGATCCAGAACATCCAGTATTGCGGCGTGATCACGGAAAGCCAATCGCGGAGGATCGAGAAGATCACAGCGCCGATCAGTCCGCCATAGAGATAGCCGGCACCGCCGATCACCAGCACCAGCAGCACATCCGCCGAGCGGTGGAATGCGAGCACGTCCGGCGACACGAAGCTGTTGATCTGTGCCAGCAGCGCGCCCGCCACCCCGGCATAGATCGCCGATATCGTATAGATCGCCACGATCCGCCGGGTTGGCGAAATGCCCAACATTTCGGCGCGGCGGGAGTTGCGCTTGATCGCCTTCAGCGACAGGCCGAAGGGTGAGTTGACGATGCGGCGGGCCATGAAGGTCAGCAGCATCAGCACCAGAAGGGCATAGATATAGCCGGTGCGGCCCCAGAGATCGAACTCGAACAGGCCGAGAATGGGCGTAATCGTGATGCCGTTCAAACCATCCGCGCCGCCCGTCAGCCAGGCGGCCTGGTTGGCGAGTTCGGCGAGCAGCATGGCGACGCCGAAGGTGGTCATCAGCCGCGTCAGGTCGGAACCGCGCAGAACGAGGAAGCTCGTCACGAAGCCGAAGGCGCCGCTGATCAGCCCGGCCGCGATCAATCCGGTGATCGGCTCGGTGGCGACATGCATAGAGAACAAGCCCGCGGCATAGGCGCCGAGGCCGAAGAAGGCGGTGTGGCCGAGCGAAACGATGCCGGCATAACCGAGGATCAGGTCGAGCGAGATGGCGAAGAGCGCCAGTATGGCGATTTCGGTGAGGATAAGGGCCTTCGACGGCAGGACGAAGATTGCAGCAATCGCCACGATCCAGATGGCGATTTCCCATATCCGCCAGCGGCTTGCGCTTCGAAGCTGCGACAATGCCTGATGCGCGGTGTTGGTCATGTCGTCCTTCATCGTCCGCCTTCCCGCGAGAAGAGGCCGTGCGGCCTGACGATCAGAACGAGGATCATCACGGCGTAAATGATGAAGGCGCCGAACTGCGGCAGGTAATATTTGCCCGCGACATCGGCGATGCCGAGCAACAATGCGGCGATGAACGGTCCGGTGATCGAGGACGTGCCTCCAACGGTCACCACGATCATGAAATAGATCAGGAATTCGAGCGGAAAGTTCGGATCGAGCCCGAGAAGCTCCGTGCCCAGCGCACCTCCAAGACCTGCAAGCCCGGAACCGAGGGCGAAGGTGAGCGCGAAAATCAGCGAGACGTTGATGCCGAGGCCGCGCGCCACCCGCCCGTCATCGACCGCCGCGCGCAACTGGCTGCCGAAGCGGGTCTTCGTAAGGGCAAGTTGCAGCCCGACGGCCAGTACCGCGCAGATGACGATGATGAACAGCCGGTAGCGGCCGATGCCAACGCCCAGGAAGTCGAACCGGCCCTGGAGTGATGGCGGCAGGTTGATCATCTGCTGCTGGCCACCCATGAAATAATCGACCGCCGAGATCGCCATGAACACGAGCCCGATCGAAAATAGCACCTGGTCGAGATGCGAAGCCGCATAAAGCCGGCGGTAGAGCAGGCGTTCGAGAACCGCGCCAAGCAGCGCCGTGACGATGAAGGCCCCAGGCAGGCACCAGTAGAAGGAAATACCATAGCGGTTCATCAGCAGGACGGTGACATAGCCGCCAGCCATGGCGAAGGCGCCATGGGCGAGATTGATGAAATTCATCAGCCCAAGCGTAATGGAGAGGCCGCAGGCGAGAACGAAAAGAAGCATGCCATAAGCAATGCCATCGAACAGGATTGTCAGCATGTTTCCTCGGCCCTTACAGGCGTACCGGGCGGCAGACTTGCCGCCGCCCGTTTCTTGGCTCACTTGACGAAAGGATCCTTGATCTTTTCGTATTTTGCGAACTCGACATTGTAAAGTTCGCCGTCCACTTCCTTGACCTCGCGGATATAGATGTCCTGGATGGGATCGCGGGTGGCGGGATCGATCGACATCGGGCCGCGCGGGCTGACCCAGGATTGGCCCTTCATCGCCTCGATGAGCTTGGTGCCATCCGTGTCACCACCGGTCTTTTCGAGCGCGGCATAGGCGAGATGCATGGCGTCGTAGCCGCCGACGCACATGAAGTTCGGCCGCATATTGTTGTTGGCCTTGCGGACCTCGGCGACGAAGGCCTCGTTCTCCGGACTGTCGTGGTTGGCGGAATAGAAGTGCCCGGTGATCACGCCATTCGCGGCCGGGCCGATATTCTGCAGCAGATCGTCGTCAGTCACATCGCCGGTTGCGATCAACCTGATGCCGGCTTCCGCCAGTCCACGATCGATGAACTGTTTCATGAACAGCGCACCGACGCCTGAGGGAACGAAGACGAAGAGCGCGTCGGGCTTGGCATCGCGGACGCGCTGCAGGAACGGCGCGAAATCCGGGTTCTGCAGGGGCACGCGAATGGCCTCGACGATCTCGCCGCCCTTGGCCTTGTACTCGTCGGTGAAGCCCTTCTCGATGTCGTGGCCGGGGCCGTAATCGGTGACCAGGGTTACGGTTCGCTTGATGCCATTTTCCACCGCCCAGGTGGCCACGGGCACGGCGGATTGCGGTCCGGCCATGCTGGTGCGGGCATAGTATTCGGACTTGCTGGTGATGATCGACGTCGTAGCCGAAGTGATGATCGCAGGGATCTTGGCTTGGTTGAGCAGCGGGGCCACCGAGAGGGCGAGCGGTTTGAGGCCGAAACCGACAAGAATATTGGCGCCATCGCTCGTGATCAGTTCCTGTGCGATGCGGCGAGTCTGGTCGGCAGTACCGGCATCGTCACGCAGCACGACTTCGATCGTCTTGCCGGCGACTGTGTTGCCGTTGAGGGCCATATAGGCATTGACGCCCGCCTGCACCTGGCGTCCCGTCGAGGCGAATGGGCCAGTCATCGGCAGGATCAGGCCTATCTTGACGGTTTCGGCCGCGAAGGCCGGCGTGCGGATCAGAGCCGCGGTCATCGTGCCGGCAACGAATAGTCTTCTGGTAATCATACGCATTCCTCCCGATGGATTGTACTCCCACCGCCGCTCTCTTGTGGCGTGGTGCGGTCTGTGCCGCATCCTGTTTTGTTTGCCGTCAGTCCTCCCGAATGACGCAAGCCGAACCGTTATTCCGATCGACGCTATGGTAAAGGCATCACCGCGGCAATTTCGTTCTTCTCATGGGGCATAAGCGCAGGTTACAGGCGGCGATTCAACGGGTGGTCGGCCGGTGGCCCGAGACCTCGGAACCGGCATCGCGGGCAAGGCTTAGAAAGCGCAGCGACGCGACCACGCCAAGCATGCCTATGACGAAAAAGGCCCAGCGGAAATCGGTGATCGACATGCTGTCCGCGCCGCGAGCCGCTGCCGAAATATTGAGCACGGCGGCAGTGACAGCCACGCCGAGCAACATGGAAATCTGTTGCAACATACTCGAAAGCGTCGATGCCGAACTGCGCTGGGGTGGCGTAATGTCGGCAAAGCCGATCGTGTTCAGCGCCGTGAACTGCATGGAACGTGTGAGGCCGGCGAAGAAGAACAGGACGAGCGTGATGGCTTCAGGTGTGTCCCGCGACAGTGCGGCGCATGCGGCGATCGATCCGCATGCAAGCACGCCATTGACCACCAGCACCGTGCGGAACCCGTAGCGGCGCAGCATGCGCGTCGTGACGGATTTCATGACTAGGTTGCCGGCGAAATAGACGAGAAGATAGGTGCCCGTTGCGATCGCATCGAGGCCGAAACCGACCTGCAGGGAAAGCGGTATCAGGAAGGGCATGGCATTGATCGAAAGCCTGACGGCCGTTCCGGCTGAAAGCGTCGAGAGCGCGAAAGTCTGGATCCGGAAGGGCGAGAGATCAAGCAGAGGATTGACGACGCGCTGGAAATGCCATGTTGCGACGACGCCGAAGACGACCCCACCAGCCAGCAGCAGGCCTATCAGCGGCAGTGCGGCGCTTTCATGGGTGAAGGCTTCGAGGCCGGCTAGAAGCAAGGTCAATCCGAGCGCCGACAGCAGGAAGCCGGGTATGTCGAGCTTGCCGGCGCCGTCGTCGCGCTGGTCGGGCACGAACATCCAGACGAGAACAAGGCCCAGGATGCCGATCGGCACGTTGACGAGGAAATTCCACTGCCAGGAAAAATAGGTTGTGATGAAACTGCCGAGCACCGGGCCGATGACTGGCGCGATCAGCGCCGGCCAGGTAATCAGCGCCACGGCATTGACCAGTTCCGACTTCGGTGCGTTCTTGAGCACGATCACCCGGCCGATCGGGTTCATCAGGGCGGCGCCGAAGCCTTGAACGGCGCGGCCAGCGATAAACTGGCCGAGGCTTTCCGACAGGCCGCAGAACAGCGACGCGAGCGTGAAGATGGCGATCGCCGCCATGAAAATGTTGCGCGCTCCGAAGCGATCACCCAGCCATCCCGAAAGCGGGATGAAGGCCGCCATGGTGAGCATGTAGACGGTAAGGCCGATGCTCATCGATACTGCCGGGACGCCGAAATCCAGGCCCATTTGGGGGAGGGAGGTGATGACGATCGTGCCATCCAGCATCTGCATGAAGAAGGAGACAGCCACCACCAAGGCCACGATCCGCGAGCGGCTCGGCGAAGAGGTAGCTTCTGAATCGTTGCTGAGAGTGGTCATACGGCGACACTAAACTCAAAACGCCCGGCGGGGGAATGCCCCACGAGCCAATTGAACCCGGTCGCGACACTTTGCCGTCACTTGACGTATATCAAATTCCGCCTTCCTTGACGGACTCCATGGCCACTGCGGTGGAGGTGCTGGCGACATGGGGAAGGCTGGAGATTTTCTCGCCCAGCACCTGCCGGTATTTACGGATATCCGACGTCCGGACCTTGAGCAGGTAGTCGATGCGGCCCGCGATCATGTGGCATTCCTCGACCTCCTTGATCTTGCGCACGGCGGCGTTGAATTCACTGAGCGCCTGCTCCTTGGTGTCGGACAGTTTGACCTCGGCAAAGGCGATATGATCCATGCCGAGCTTGCGCTGGTTGATGCGGGCATGGAAGCCCTCGATATAGCCCTCGTCGATCAACTTCTTGAGCCGCACCTGGCAGGGCGTCTTGGATAGACCGACCACCGCCGAGAGATCGGTGATCGACATCCTGCCGTCGCCCGCGAGGGCATCGAGGATGCGGTGATCGAATTGGTCCAATTCACTGTTGGCGCGGATCTGTGAAGCCATAATGACCAATATCTCCCAATATTAAGGAGAAATAACGCTGCATCAAGCGAAATTCAAGTCTGAAATGTCTAACCGAAACTGATAGGTTCCCGGCAATCCCGCAAGGCAAGGACCGGCGAATTTCGCGAAAGCGCGGCAGAATTGATTCTGCTAAGCTTCGCCGGCTGGCATGCCGATGCGCGTGGGCTGGGCTTGGTGGAGAAGTGCCGAAATGAACGTTCAAACAATCGATAAAAACAAGACCCTCTTTGCCGAATTCGCGCCGCCCATTCGACCGCAGAGCCCACTCCGACAGGCTATCACCGCAGCTTATCGGCGCGACGAGGCCGAATGCGTGCTGCCGCTGATCGAGGTCGCGACGCTGTCGCCGCGTCTCAAGGAGGCGTCGCGCGGCACGGCCCGCAAGCTGATCACGGCGCTGCGTGCCAAGCATTCCGGTTCCGGCGTCGAGGGATTGGTACACGAATATTCGCTCTCCAGCCAGGAAGGCGTGGCGCTGATGTGCCTCGCCGAAGCGCTGCTGCGCATTCCCGACACCGATACGCGCGATGCGCTGATCCGCGACAAGATCTCCGAGGGCGACTGGAAATCGCATATCGGCGGCGGCAAGTCGCTGTTCGTCAATGCGGCGACCTGGGGTCTTGTGGTCACTGGCAAGCTGACCTCCACCGTCAACGATCGCAGCCTGTCGGCAGCGCTCACCCGGTTGATCGCCCGCGCCGGCGAGCCCGTGATCCGCCGCGGCGTCGATATGGCGATGCGGATGATGGGCGAGCAGTTCGTCACCGGCGAGACGATCGAGGAGGCGCTCAAGCGTTCCAAGGCACTGGAACAGAAGGGCTTCCGCTATTCCTACGACATGCTGGGGGAGGCGGCGACCACAGGTGCCGATGCCGAGCGCTATTACAAGGACTACGAAAACGCCATCCACGCCATCGGCAAGGCGTCGGCGGGGCGGGGCATCTATGAAGGCCCAGGCATCTCGATCAAGCTCTCGGCGCTGCATCCGCGCTATTCGCGCTCGCAGGCGGCCCGGGTGATGGCCGAGCTCGTGCCGAAGGTGAAGGCGCTTGCGCTGATCGCCAAGAGCTACGACATCGGCCTCAACATCGATGCCGAAGAGGCCGACCGACTGGAACTCTCGCTCGATATCCTCGAGGAACTCTGCCTCGACCGGTCGCTTGCGGGGTGGAACGGCATGGGCTTCGTGGTGCAGGCCTACGGCAAGCGCTGCCCCACTGTGCTTGATTTCATCATCGATCTCGCAAAGCGGGCCAATCGCCGCATTATGGTGCGGCTGGTCAAAGGCGCCTATTGGGACGCCGAGATCAAGCGCGCGCAGTTGGATGGGCTTGAAAGCTTCCCGGTCTTCACCCGCAAGATCTATACCGACATTTCCTACATCGCCTGCGCGAAGAAGCTGCTGGCGGCGACCGATTATGTGTTCCCGCAATTTGCCAGCCACAATGCCCAGACACTGGCGACGATCTACCATCTCGCCGGCGGCGATTTCCAGGTTGGCAATTACGAGTTTCAGTGCCTGCATGGCATGGGCGAGCCTCTTTACGACGAAGTGGTCGGCAAGGAGAACCTCGATCGGCCGTGCCGTATCTATGCGCCGGTCGGCACGCATGAGACGCTGCTGGCCTATCTGGTGCGACGCCTTTTGGAAAACGGCGCGAATTCTTCCTTCGTCAATCGTATTGCAGACCCCAAAGTCTCGATCGACGAATTGATCACCGACCCGGTCGATGTCGCCTGCGCGCTGTCTGTCCCGGGCGCCGGACATGACCAGATCGCACTGCCGCGCAAGATTTTTGGCGCGTCGAGAAACAATTCGGCCGGCCTAGATCTCTCGAATGAAGATTTGCTTGCGGACCTGTCAGGCGCGCTCCAGGCTTCGGCCGAAGGGAACTGGGATGCTCGACCGCTTTTAGCCTCCGATGCGATGCCCGGCGAGGCACGATCGGTTTGTAACCCCGGAGACCGCAACGACGTGGTGGGAACTGTAACGGAAGCCTCGGACGGCGACGCGCGCACGGCCGTCGCACTGGCGTCGGGCAATGCAGCGCAATGGGCCGCCATCTCGCCCACCGAACGCGCCGCCTGCCTCGATCGCGCCGCCGACCTGATGGAATCGCGGACCCAGCAATTGCTCGGGCTGATCATGCGTGAGGCGGGAAAATCCGCGCCGAATGCCATTTCGGAAGTCCGCGAAGCGGTGGATTTCCTGCGCTATTACGCCGACCAAGCGCGCCGGACGCTTGGCCCCGGCCATAAGCCGGTGGGGCCTGTCGTCTGCATCAGCCCGTGGAATTTCCCGCTGGCGATCTTCACCGGCCAAGTCGCGGCGGCGCTCGTCGCCGGCAATCCGGTGCTGGCGAAGCCTGCCGAGGAAACGCCGCTGATCGCCGCCGAGTCCGTTCGCATCCTGCATGAGGCCGGCGTGCCGGTCAGTGCCCTGCAATTCGTGCCCGGCGATGGACGCGTGGGTGCGGCGCTCGTCGGTGCGACGGAGACGGCAGGCGTCATGTTCACCGGATCGACTGAAGTCGCCCGGCTGATCCAGGCGCAACTCGCCGGCCGGCTGTCGGCATCCGGCCGGCCGATCCCGCTGATTGCCGAAACCGGCGGGCAGAATGCCATGATTGTTGACTCCTCGGCGCTTGCGGAACAGGTCGTGGCGGATGTCATCGCCTCGGCCTTCGACAGTGCCGGCCAGCGCTGCTCGGCGCTCCGCGTTCTATGCCTGCAGGAGGATGTAGCCGACCGCACGCTCGCGATGCTCAAAGGCGCGCTGAAGGAACTCAGCATCGGCCGTACTGATAGGTTGTCGGTCGATGTCGGCCCCGTCATCACCGACGAGGCAAAAAGCATTATCGAAAAGCATATCGAAGCGATGCGCAGTCTCGGCCGACCGGTCGAACAGGTCGAGCTCAGGGGCGAGACGGCGGAGGGCACATTCGTGCCACCGACGATCATCGAGCTCGACAAGCTCTCCGACCTCAAGCGCGAGGTGTTCGGCCCCGTGCTGCATGTGATCCGTTACAGACGCGACGATATCGACCGGCTGATCGATGATATCAACGCGACCGGCTATGGGCTGACCTTCGGCCTGCACACCCGGCTCGACGAGACGATCGCCCATGTGACGAGCCGCATCAAGGCGGGCAATCTCTATGTCAATCGCAATGTCATCGGCGCGGTGGTCGGCGTGCAGCCGTTCGGCGGGCGTGGTCTCTCTGGCACTGGACCGAAGGCGGGCGGGCCGCTTTATCTCGGTCGTCTGGTGCAGGTTCCGCCGGTGCCGCCGCATCATAGCTCCGTGCATACCGATGCGGCGCTGCTCGATTTCGCCCTCTGGCTTGATGGCAAGGGCGCCAAGGACGCGGCGAACGCGGCGCGCGACTACGGCAGCACTTCGGCGCTGGGTCTTGCCTCGGAGCTTCCCGGTCCGGTCGGTGAGCGGAATATCTACGCGCTGCATCCGCGCGGCCATATCCTACTCGCGCCGCAGACCGAAGAAGGTTTGTATCGCCAACTGGCGCTGGCGCTTTCCACAGGCAACCGTGTGACGATCGACAATGCATCGGGCCTCGAAGCTTCGCTTTCAGGCGTGCCGCAATCCGTTGCTGCGCGCGTGACCTGGGCCTCGGATTGGGCGGCGGCCAGTCCGTTTGCGGGCGCGCTTATCGAGGGCGACGGCGAACACGTCCGGACCATCAACCAAGCGATTGCTAGGTTGCCCGGACCGCTGGTGCTGGTTCAATCCGCCTCGACGGTCGATATACTTGATGGCGAGCCTTACAGCCTCAACTGGTTGCTTGAAGAGGTTTCGACGTCGATCAACACGGCAGCGGCGGGCGGCAATGCCAGTTTGATGAGCATTGGCTGATGTTTCGGGTCTGAATTGAACGGCTGCTGCCATACGTTGTCAGCATGTTCCTGCATCAGAGGTAGCGGATTGCTCCGGCAGTCCGCTATTCTTTTATCCGCATGCTGAGTCTTCAACCTGATGGGGTCGCATTGAGCAAGAAGCCGATTTCAGTTTCGCCCGGCCGTGCGCGGTCGATCTGGCTCCGCGCGCAGAAGCTTGATGAGGAAACGCCATTTGGGTCGGGGCCTGAAGCGACAGGCAAGGCGGTGGAGCATCTCGGTTATGTGCAGATCGACACGATCAACGTGATCGAGCGCAGCCATCACCACATCCTTTTTACGCGTATTCCCGGCTATTCAAGCGCCGATCTCGACCGAGCGCAGGCCGAGGATAAGTCGGTCTTCGAATATTGGACGCACGCGCTGTCCTACGTTCCGGTGCGCGACTACCGCTACTTCCTGCCGAGTATGAAGCAGCAGAAGAGAGCACCAGATAAGAACGCGCCAGCTTCCTGGTTTTCAAATGTCAGCCACAAGGATTATCTCGCGATCATCCGGCGAATCCGAAACGAGGGACCGCTATCGATTCGTGACATCGACGACGACGAACTGGTTGACAAGGATCACCCGTGGGCGAGCCGGAAGCCCTCGAAACGCGCGCTGCAGCTTGCCTTCTATTCCGGCGATCTTGTTGTTTCCCGACGATTGGGCATGCTCAAGACCTATGAACTGACCGACCGCCACTTCGGCTGGGAGAGGCCGAAGCCTGCGACGGAAGGGCAGTATGCGGCCTATCTTCTGGAGCGAGCGCTCCGGGCACAAGGTATCGTCAGCCTGGATTCGATCTGCTACGGCGATCTCAAATGGAAGAAGCGGGTCGCGGCGCAGCTGACCACCGCCGTACGCAGGAAGGAGCTTCTGCCTGTGCTGATCGAAGGCGCGGGCGCGGTGGCGCATTGGGTGGCCCCCGGTGTACTGGAGTCGGCCGAGGAAAACCATGCGCCGCGGCTTGTGCACATTCTCTCGCCATTCGATCCGCTGGTGATCCAGCGCAAGCGGCTTGCCATGCTGTTCGGCCACGACCATCGCTTCGAGGCCTATGTGCCGGCCGACAAGCGCGTGCTTGGCTATTTCGCGTTGCCGGTGCTGGTGGGCGACAGGATCGTCGCCGCGATCGATCTCAAGGCCGATCGCAAGGCCGGTAAGTTGCTGATCCAGAAATGGACATGGCTCAACGACGCCGATCCGGCGGAATATAAGGCGCTTATCGACGACGCACTGACGCGGTTCGAAGCATTTCAGCTGGCGTCGCTCAGCTCGCCCTCTTCAGGCTGATGTAATTCCGCCAGCCGCCGAGATGGGTGATCTCTTCGGCGCCCTTGATGGCATGTGCTTCGCAGAGGAAGCCGGAGACGCTTGTGCCATCGTCAAGCCGGATCTTGCCGATGCCGAGCGGCGCGGGGATTTTCTGGACGAACCCTCCGAACGCCGCCGGCGACAACGCCCAGACCTCGACTGCAATACCCTTGCCTGAAAAGCCGGGCTCACAGACGAGGCCGGGCTTTGGCGGAACGGTGCCTGACAATACGTAGAGCCGATAGTCCGGCGCTGTCGTGCACGACTTGAGAAGCCGTCCGCCTGTACTGGTCAGTTCATGGTTGAGCGGCATGCCCTGAAGGTGGGCGCCGACCACGACCACCGGCACGAAGCCGTCATCGGCGGGTGCTATGCGGTTCGCTTCGGGCAGCGCCGCATTCCGGTCCCTGCCCATTCCAGGCATGGCGGCCCGATGCAGCGCATCGGCGAGGGGGGCGAGTGTGTCATCGGTGAAAGCGGGTGCGATCAGTGTCACACCACCCGGCAGGCCGGATTTGCGGAAGCCCGCGGGCACCGCGATTGCCGCGCAATCGAGCAAGTTGACGAAATTGGTGTAGCGGCCCAGCCGGCTGTTGAACGTGATCGGGTCTGCCAGCATGTCGGCGACGGTGTAGGTCGTCGGCGTGGTCGGGAGCAGCAGCACATCCGCCTTCTTCCATTCGGCATCGGTCAGGTGGCGCAGTTCTTCCAGCCGGTAGCGGCCCTTGAATGCATCGACCGCGGTCTTGCCTTTGGCGCCCGCGATGATCTTGCGCACCGTTGGGTCGAAGTCGTTGGCGTTGGTGGCGAAAAAATCCTCGACGGCGGCGAGCCGTTCGGCGACCCACGGTCCGTCATAGAGAAGGGCTGCAGCCTCGCGGAACGGCGCGTAGTCGAAGGGCACGATGATCGCACCGAGCGCTCGCGCGCGTTCGATGGCCTGGTCATAGAGCGCTTCCATTTCATGATCGCCGAAGAACTCGCGCTCCGCGCCATCGAGTACGCCAATGCGAAGTCTGGATACGGGCAGCGACGCAGGAACTGCATGCCTCGAAAAAGGATCGCCGGCATCGAAACCTTCGACGATCTTGCGGATGGCAATGCCATCGCCGACAGTCGTCGAGAAGATCGTGATGCAATCGATGCTCCGGCAGGCGGGGACGGCACCGGTGTTCGGCAACAGGCCCGGCGTCGGCTTGATCCCGACCAGGTTGTTGAATGCAGCCGGCACACGGCCGGACCCCGCCGTATCCGTGCCGAGTGCGAAGACCGCCATGCCTGATGCGACGGCGACGCTCGAGCCGGAACTGGAGCCGCCCGAGATATAATCGGCGTTGAACACCGAGCGGGGCGCGCCATAAGGCGAGCGCGTGCCGTTGAGTCCAGTGGCGAACTGGTCGAGATTGGTCTTGCCGATAACGATGGCGCCGGCAGCCCTCAACCGGGCGACGACAGTCGCGTCCTTTTCGGGAAGATAAGTGTAGGCGGGGCAGGCAGCCGTGGTGGGCAAGCCGGCAACGTCGATATTGTCTTTGACCGCGAACGGCACGCCCCAAAGCGGCAGGCTGTTGGGCTCGGACGCGCGCTCCATCAACTCCTTCGCGGCCGATCGCAGGTCGTAGTCCGGCGTGGCTGTGATGAAGACGGCAGGGTCGTTCCATGACCGTCTCCGTGCAATCACCTCCTCGATCACTTCCAGCGGCGTCAAGCCGTCCGCATAGGCGGCTCGGATGCTTGTCAGGTCGAGAATGGCAGGCAGCATTGCAGTGTCTCCACTTGGGCAGTTTAGCGCGCCTGCCCATCATTGTATGCAATGCTGCAATCGGCATGCCAACCGATAATTTATTGAACAATAACGATTTTTATAATAGCGGCGGTTGCCGTTACAGATATTTTCGTAGTTATTGCATATTTAATAGGCAATGTTTGGTGCCGCTTTGGCGGCGGCGCCAATCCGTAAATACGATGCAAGACGTCACGTACGGTCGATCACGTCCATGAACGCCTTCAATTCATCAGGCGCCATGCGAACGATGTGCTTTTCCTCGGGATAGGCATTGCTTTCGACATCGGCCACATATTCCCTGAAAGCGGTGATGCGCTCCTGCTGCAGCCGGTCATATTCGGCGGCGAAGTTGCGGTAGACCTTGGAATGGCGGGGCATGTGGCTGCGATTGGTGCCGAGGATGTCTTCCGCGAAGAGATATTGCGCATCGCAGCCGGTGCCCGCGCCCATGGAGAGCATGACCAGGCTGGTGCGCTTGGAGATCGCCTCGGCGACTTCCACCGGCACGACTTCGATTTCGGCACCGAAGGCACCGGCCTTTTCCAATTGCTTGACGGCTTCCCAGATTTCCAGCGCCGATTGCGCCGTCTTGCCGACGGCCTTGAAGCCACCAGTCCAGGTCCTGCGCGATGGGATGAGGCCGACATGGCCGATCACAGGGATGGCCTCGTCTGCCATGCGCTTGACCGTGGCGTAGCTGGCCGAGCAATAGACGGCATCGGCGCCGCCCTTGTACATCTTGAACGCCCAGCGGACAAAATCATCGCCCGTGCCGATCTCGAAGAAATTCTCGCCGGGCATGGTGAAGAGGGTAGGGGCGACCTCGCGGTAGCGCGGATCGAGGCAGAGTTCCGGCGGCACGGAGACGATATCGATGCCGGCCTTCTCGGCGGCCTCGGCCTCTTCCAATGTCAGCACACGAAGCATGGTTAGCTGCTTCTTGCCCTTCATGGCACGCAGATCGGCGACAGTCGGCCTGTTTTTTCTCATATTCCTGTTCCTCCCAGATATCGGTTATGCGGCGAGAAGCGCCTTGAGTTTGGTTTCCGGCGCGGCGAGCTGTGCCGGATCGGGGTGAACGCGCCTGGCGATCAGCATTTCGGCGATGCGGATGTCGCGTGCGACGCTGTTGCCGGGACCGATGCCGCTTGCGGCCACCAACCGGCCATCGTCAGCGAGGCTGAACAGGATGAAGGCGCCGTCACCGAGGTCGCGGCGCACTGTTGTTGCTCCTTCGTCCGCCAGTCCGGCCACTTGCAGTCCCAGGTCGTATTGATCCGACCAGAACCACGGCACGGCATCGATGATCGCGTCGCGGCCCATCATGTTGGACGCTGCGATCTTCGCCTGTTCATGGGTGTTGCGCCAGGATTCGAGCCGCACGCGGCGTCCGCCGTAGACGGCAACAGGAAATGATGCGCAGTCTCCCGCAGCATAGATCGAATTGTCGCTTGTGCGCAGATTCTGGTCGACGGCGACGCCATTGGCGATCTCAAGCCCGGCCGCCTCGGCCAGCGCCACATTGGGCGTGGCGCCGATGCCGACGACCACCATATCGGCCGCGAGCACTTCACCGTCGGTCAGTGTGATGATTGCCTGATCATCACTGTCTTCAATGGATGCGAGGCCCTGTGCGGTGATGATCCGCGCGCCGTGCCGCTCGTGTTCATCATGGATCACACGGGCGATTTCCGCAGGCACGCCACGCATCAGGATGCGTTCCAGGCCCTCGATAATGGTGACGGCACATCCAAGCTTGCGAGAGGATGCCGCAATCTCGAGGCCAATGAATCCGCCGCCGATGATCGCCACATGGCCGCCCCTGCCGAGCCTCTCGCGGATAAGGATGGAATCGTCGTGGGTGCGCAGGTAGACGCAATGTCGCGAACCCTCGGCCATCGGCAGGCGGCGCGGTGACGCACCCGTTGCCAGCAACAGCCTGGAGTAGCCGAGCGCCTGCCCATCGGAAAGGCATATCTGCTTTCCCTCGCGGTCGATTTCCACGGCATTGGACGATGGGAGAAAAGTGATGCCTGATGTCTCGAACTGTTCACGAGACGCGATCTCGCGAAGAACCGGGTTGTCTATGCCGGTCAGCGCGTCCTTGGAAAGCGGCGGCCGTTCATAGGGCAGGTGCGCCTCCGAGCCGAGAAGGGTGATCGCGCCGGCGAAGCCTTGATCCCGAAGCGCAAGGGCGGTGCGCGCACCGCATTCGCCCGCACCGATGATGACGATGCCGTCCTGCGCGTCACTGCTCATTTTCCCCTCCCGGGCCTGCTCAGAGGCCGATATACACTTGGCCGCCCTCAACCTTCACCGGATAGGTGGCGAGGTTGACGCAGACCGGCGCGCCCTTGGCGGCGCCCGTCTTATAATTGAATCGCCCATTGTGCTTGGGACATTCGATGATGTCATCCATCACGAGGCCGTCGGCCAGATGGACCTTCTCATGCGTACAGAGCCCGTCCGTGGCGAAATACTCGTCGTCCGGCGAGCGGTAGATCGCGAAGGTCCGGCCGGAATGGTCGAAACGCATCACGTCTTCTTCGTCGATATCGCCTTCCGCGCAGGCGGCTACCCAGTCAGTCATGAAATTCTCCGGGAAAGAAGGGCGCCCGTGCCGCGCCCTGATTTAACGTGTCTTGCCGATTCTATTCCGCGGCCGCACCGACCGGCGAGTCGTGGAACTCGGCCTTATACGGCCGTGCCGTCGGCGGCAGTTCGCGCTTCAGATAATAGTCTTCGTATCTGAGCTGGCGCTTAACGACGGGCCAGGCCTCCTTGTAGGCGTGCCAGATCGACGGATTTGCTGCTGGCAGGTCGTGCTTGATCAGCTCATGCAGCTTCGGCAGCGCGTGATAGGGCACCATTGGGAACATGTGATGTTCGACGTGATAATTCATGTTCAGGTAGATGAAACGGCTGATCGGATTCATATAGACCGTACGGCTATTGAGCCGATGGTCGATCACATTGTCCGCGAGGCCGATATGCTGCAGCAAGCCCGTCATGACCATGTGCCAGCATCCATAGAGCCGAGGCAGGCCGATAATCATCAGCGGCAGCCAGGACCACATGTAGAGCGCGAGCGTTATGGTTGCGATATAGATCGCCATGTGCCAGCGGGCGGCCGTGATCGCCTTTCCTCGTTCCATCTCGGGAATATAGCTCTTTTCGTCCTCGCTGAGATTTCCGAGCGCGTTGCGGCCGAGCGTCTTCAGCGAACCCCAGGCGTCGAGAATGCCTATGAAGGCAAGTCCGGCGCGGATGAGGTCCGGCGGGCGCATGACGGCGATTTCGGCGTCGCGGCCGACGATGATCGTGTCGGTATGGTGGCGCGCATGGCTCCACCGCCAGGTGACGGGATTGCGCATGACCTGGAAGCTGGCGATCTCATAGACGACATCGTTCATCCAGCGGGTCTTGAAGGCCGTACCATGGCCGCATTCGTGCCAGCGGGAGTCGCACGCCGATCCATAAAGGACGCCATAGACGAAGAAGAAGGGCACGCACCACCAGGAACCCCAGAAGTAGATGCCGCCAGCCGCCATGAGAATGAGGCCGCCAATCCAGATGATCGTGTCGCGGATTGCCGGACCATCGGAGCGCTGCATCAGTTCCTTCATGGTCTTGCGGGGCACATCGGTGTGATACCATTCCGCAGAGGCAAGTCCGGTCTCGATCGCCCTGCGCGTGCTTTCGCCCACGAGGCTGTAGTCGCGCTTCGTCGTGGTTGCCGGGCCTGCTTCCGTGATTGCCATTGCGACCTCCCAGTATATATTCGGCGACTGCGTCCGGCTTCGCCAGGGCGCGCGCTCCTCCGGCCCGCGCAAGCGAGCATTGCGATTTGATGTATAATGACGTCTCAAAATGAGGAAGTCAACATCCTCATCTGGCGTCCAGTGGGCGAAAATGTGGAAAATCGCCCATTATTTCATCTTTCAGCAACGCAAACTCGTCCGCGGGCTTCAATTCACATCATTTCACATCAGTGCTCGGGAATATTCTCCCGGAAGATCACCTGAAGCCTGGGCGGATGGTACTCGAACACATTGCCCCGGATCGAATTGACCAGCAAGGAGATCGCTTCGCGCGCCTCGACTCGCGGATTCTGGTCGATCAGTGCATCCATTGTGCCTGACAGAAGAAGTGGTTTCGAATTCTCAGTGAGCTCATGGCCGATGAAGATCACGGATTTGCCCCGGCCTTTTTCGTTGAGTGCGCGGCCGATGCCGGAACTTCCGCCGCCTATATTGTAGATGCCGGCGAGATCGGGCTGGCGCTCGATAAGGGCGGCGGCTTCCTCATAGGCGCGCTGCCGGTCGTCCCTGATTTCACGCATCTGGACGATTTCCAGATGCGGGAATTCTTCTGATATGATGTGGCGGAAGCCCATCTCCCGTTCCTCGTGGCCGCGGTATGAGAGCGACCCGGCAAACAGCGCAATCTTGCTGTAAGTAGTCGGAAGCAGGCGGCCTAGCAGGTAGCCACCCAATCGGCCGGCCGCGCGATTGTCGATGCCGACATAGCCGGTGCGGGCGACATGCAGGATGTCGGACACGAGAGTGACGACCTTGACGTCGGCGTCCGCCAGGGCGCGCATTTCCTCGCGCACTGTGGGATGATCGAGCGCGACGAGCGCGACGCCCTGCGTCTTCGGGCGAATCTCAGCAAGCTTCTGCGCAAGCGACGCCGGATTGAAGCCTTCGACCGAGTGCACATTGAACTCGATGCCCTCCTGGGCGGCGCATTGACGTTCGATCTGGGCCTTGAGATTGGCGATGAATGTGTTGGTGCCTTCGGGTAGCACGAAATCGAGCCGAATCTTGCCCACGGTCGCCTCGGCGCCGCCGAAATATCCCAGGCGCGCCGCAGTCTCCATCACGATCATGCGCGTCCGTTCGCTCACACCAGAGCGATTGTTGAGCACGCGGTCGACTGTTGCGGTCGAAACCCCTGACCCCCGGGCGATGTCGATCAAGGTCGAGCGCACTATGATTCCCTCGTCATGAAATGATGGAAGCTGATGTATTCGACGGAGTGGGACTTGCAATCTAAAAAACGCGCGCAGCGCAGCATGGCGCTCATTTCCTCCCGCAATGCATCAAAAAACATCAGCGCCGTCTTATATGCCGACTTTGATTCCACTGTGTTTTTTGTATTTGATCGTGTTCGATGTCATTATTGAGGTACGTTGATCAAATATGATGTTGACATCAATAGACTGACAAATCAATATGCATCATACGACGAGATGGAGGTCTGGTCGCCAGGGAGGAAAATATGACAATCAATCTCAATGTGTCTCGCCGTGGATTTCTGTCGGCGTCTACCCGAATGGCTGGCCTGACGGCCGCCGTCGGCATCGCACCCCAGTTCATTCGTCCGAGCCGCGCATTCGCGGCCGACGCCCTGGCAGCCGGCATGATCGGCGGCCCGACGGGCTTCGATGGCGCCGAGCGCTATCAGTATGGCGCCGATACGCCTGAGGGCAGGGCGATCGAAGCCGCCAAGGGCTTCAAGGCCAAGGGCGTCACCAAGATCGTTCTCGGCCTGTCCGATGGCTCGATCGGGCAGTTGACCCAGCCGTTCCCCAAGGGCGCGCCTTCGATCAAGCAGCTCTGGGAGAAGGAAACCGGCATCACACTTGAAATCGTCGGCGTGCCGAACGGCCAGGAATTCACCAAGACGATGCAGGACATCTCGACCAAGGCAGGCGCCTTCGACATCTATGCCGTCGAATGGAACCGTCTGGGTGACCTCGCCGAGACCGGCGGCATCGTTAATCTCGACGAGTTCGTCGCGAGCCACAAGCCGGAATGGGACGCGCCTGAAACGGGCTACGTCAACGGTGCGAAGGGTGTGTCGCTGCTCAATCAGTATAGCGGCTCGACCTATGGCGTGTCGCTCGATGGTGACTTCCAGATCTGGAACTATCGCACCGATCTCTTCAACGACGAAGCCGAGAAGAAGGCTTTCTCCGACAAGCACGGCTACGAACTCGCTCCACCGAAGACCTGGAAAGAACATGGTGACATCGCCGCCTTCTTCCATCGTCCCGACAAGGGTCTGTTCGGCTCGACGGACCTGCGTAACCAAGGCTGGGGCTATACCAATTGGTACCAGCGCTACGTCTCGCTCGGCAATCCCAACCAGTTCCTGTTCGATGACGACGGCAAGGCGCTGATCAATTCCGAGGCGGGCTGGTCCGCGACCAAGGATTATGTGGACTCGCTGTCGCACCATTCGCCGGATGCGATTTCCTGGGGCTGGCCGGAGCAGTACGGCAATTTCGCCGGTGCAGGTGCGGCGATGACCTGTGCCTTCTCCAACCTGCCGAAGTTCCTCGACAATGCCGGCAATACCGGCTCGAAGGTCACCGGCAAGATCGGCTCGATGTTGCCGCCGGGCAACGAGGTCGATGGCAAGCTCATCCGCCGCACGGTGCTTTGGCTCAATCTCTCGGCTTCGGTTTCCTCGCAGAGCAAGAACCCGGAAGCCGCCTATCTGCTCCTGCAATGGCTTGGTTCGGCGCGCATCTATGCCTGGATGACGGCCAATCCGGGTGGCTATTTCGATCCGTTCCGTCTTTCGGACTTCTCCGATCCGCTGGTGCGCGAGACCTATCACGCCTACCACATGGACGTCGTCCGCGAGAACGTGGCGCGCACCGTGCCGACGATCAACTATCCCGGCGCGACGGCATTCCACAATGCGCTCGACGAGAACCTGATGGCGGCTCTGACCAAGACCAAGACGCCTGAGCAGGCGATGGCCGACACCGAGAAGCAGTGGCAGCGCATTGCCCGCCGCACCGGCGAGGACAAGCTCGTCGCTGCCATCAAGGCGAACAAGGCAGCCTGGCCTGTCATCACCGACTAAGCCTCCCAAGCCCAAGCCAGCGGAAGGCGGCAACCCGCCCTCCGTTTCATGTGTGAGTGAAGTGCAGAAGAGACGATGAACCGGTCACCCCTTTTTGAAGTGTTTCGTTATCTGGCGGTGATACTGGCCGTCGCGGTGACGCTCGTGCCGATTGCCTGGATGGCTTCGATGGCGTTCAAGCCGATCGCCGAGTGGACCGCGACCGGGGCTGACCTCACATGGTGGCCGAACGAGCCGACGCTCGACAATTTCCGCTTCATCTTCGGCACCTCGAATTCCGATCTCATCGTTGCGCTCGACAAGACCGCAATGCGGCCGATCGTGTCCTCGCTGCTGTCAGCGATCTTCGGTACGCTGATCGCGATGATCGCAGGCACTTCGGCGGCCTATGGCCTGTCGCGTTTCGGCTCGGGCCAGAACCTTCCCCTGGCGCTGATCCAGCTCCGGCTTTTCCCTCCGATGGCGGTGATGATCCCTGTCATGATCATGTGGTCATTCCTCGGGATGATCGACACATGGTGGGGGCTGGCGCTGATCTATGGCATCGTCACGCTGCCCTTCGCCTTCTGGCTGATGAAGACGTTCTTCGACGATATGCCGCGTGAGATCGAGGATGCGGCGCGCGTCGAGGGCTGTTCGCGCTTCCGCGTATTCACCCAGATCACGCTGCCGATGATGCGGGCGCCGCTTGCCAGTTCCGCTCTGTTCGTCTTCATCCTGAACTGGTCGGACTACCTGATCGGCCTGTTGCTGACGACGCGCGACTGGGTGACGATCCCGGTCTATATGGCATCGCTGTCATCCTCGATGACCGGCCAGCTCTATGGTGCGAAAGCCGCGCTCGGCCTGATTGCCGCCGTGCCTCCCGTGATCATGGGTATCGCCATCCAGAAGCATCTGGTGCGCGGCCTGACCTTCGGGGCGCTGAAGCAATGACCGATGCCCTGTCCAACCCGATCCTTCCTGTCGCGGCACCGGTGGCCGATCAGGAAAGCCGCAGGCTTGGCTTTCGGCTGACGCTGCCGGCGCAGATCCTTGTCCTGTTCATCTCGGTTTTTCCGCTGCTAATGCAGCTCTATATCTCGCTGACCGACTGGTCGCCGCTCGACGGCGTGCCATGGTGGTCGGCGTGGCAGATGTGGAACACATTCGCCAATTATACCGATCTCGCGGTCGATGACCGGTTCTGGTCGGCGCTCGGCCGCACGACGCTGATCATGCTGGTCTGCGTGCCGGCGGAATTCCTGCTCGGTTTCGTGCTGGCATTGCTGTTCATGGATGATTTTCGTGGCAAGCGCTTTTTCTATTCGATTCTGCTGATGCCGATGATGGTGGTGCCCGCGGTCGCGGGCTACATGTTCTTCATGCTGTTCCAGTCGGGCGGTCCGGTGAATGACATCATTTCCTCGCTGACCGGAACGCGGTTCACGTTGGCCTGGCTTTCCAGTCCCACTTGGGCGCTGATTGCCGTGATGATATCCGATATCTGGCAATGGACGCCGCTGATGTTCCTGATCCTGCTCGCGGGCCTCGCCGGCGTGCCGGAAGACCAGTTGCGCGCGGCGACCTTGCTCGGCGCATCCTGGCCGCAACGTTTCCGTACGATCATCCTGCCGAAGATGAAAACGATCATCATCATCGCGCTGGCGATCCGCGTGATCGAGAACTTCAAGATCTTCGACACGCTGTTCATCATGACTGGGGGAGGCCCGGGCGTGGCAACCGAGACGATCTCGGTCTACATCTACAAGGTCACTCAGAATGACCTGATTTGGGGTTATGTCGCGGCGATCGCGCTGGCGATCCTGATCTTCTTGTCTGTCTTCGCCAACTTCGCCATTGCGCGAATGAACAAGGCGAGGGCCGCAGCATGACCGCGATCCATCTCGAAAACTTGGTCAAGAATTTCGGTGCCTTCACCGCCCTCAAGACCATGGTTCTGCATATCAGCGACGGCGAGTTCGTGGCGCTGCTGGGGCCGTCGGGCTGCGGCAAGTCGACGACCATGAACATGATCGCGGGCATGGAAAACCCATCCGCCGGACGCATCCTGTTCGACGATCGCGACATGGCTGGTGTGTCCATGGGCAAGCGCGGTGTCGGTTTCGTGTTCCAGAATTATGCGATCTTCACCCATATGTCGGTCTACGACAATCTCGCCTATGGCTTGCGCATGCGGAAGCTGCCGCAGGCCGAGATCGACAGGCGCGTCAAGGCGATCGCCGAGTTTCTTCAACTCGGACCTTTGCTGAACCAACCCTCTGCCAAGCTGTCGGTCAATATTCTGCAGCGCCTTGCGATCGGCCGTTCGGCCATCGTCGAACCTGCGATCTTCCTGCTCGACGAGCCGCTGTCGAATGTCGATGCGGCCTTCCGTGCCGTGATGCGGACCGAGCTCAAGCACTTGCAGCGCCAGTTTAAGCAGACCATGGTCTATGTGACGCATGACCAGTTGGAGGCCATGACCATGGCCGACCGTATCGCAGTCATGGACCATGGCGTGTTGTTGCAGACTGGTTCGCCGGTCGAGGTGTATAATAATCCGGCCAACACGTTCGTTGCGGGCTTCCTCGGCTCGCCGGGCATGAACCTGATCAAGGGCACGCTTGTTCATGAGAATGGCGCGACAATTGTCGATATGGGCGAGTTCGGCAAGTCCGCTGCCCTGTCAGACTCGCTTGCGACGACGGCCAATGCCGGTGCGCGGCGCGACGTGTTCTATGGCTTCCGGCCGGAACAGGCGTCGTTGACCGCCGATGATAGCGGCTTGCCGGTGTTCTTCGTCGAGCGCATCGGCGCCCGGACAATCGTCCATCTCGGCCGCGACAAGGCGTCGGTGAAGGTTGTTCTGGACAATGACAACGGGCTCGAAGCGGGCGTGAAAGCCAGGCTCATCGTTAACCCCGATGCCGTGCGGCTGTTCGATGCCGCAAACGGTGCGGCGATCAGGGAGATCTGACCATGGCAAGCATCGCCCTCCGCAACGTCTCGAAGCGCTATGGCGATACCATCGCCGTCAACAATGTCTCGTTCGACGTGCAGGACAACGAGTTCTTTTGTCTGTTCGGCCCACCGCTATCGGGCAAATCGACGATCCTGAAGCTCATTCTCGGCCTTGAGACGCCGGATCATGGCGAGATCCTGATCGGCGGCAAGCCGGTCAATGCGCTCTCACCAGCCGATCGCAACGTGGCGATGGTGTTCCAGAACCTGGCGCTCTTTCCGCATATGACGGCCGGGCAGAATGTCCGTTTCCCGCTCGTGGAACGCAAGGTGCCCGAGGACAAGATCAAGGCGCGCGTCGCGGCCGTGTCGGAGAAGCTGCATATCGGCCATCTCCTGCACAAGCCCCCGGCGCAGCTTTCGGGCGGCGAGCGGCAGCGCGTGGCGATCGCGCGCGCCCTGGTGCGTGATCCGGCCGCTTACCTGATGGACGATCCGATCTCGGCGCTCGATGCGCGGCTGCGCGAAGAGACCCGCGTGGAGCTCAAGCGCATTCAGCGCGAGCTTGGCCATACGCTGATCTACGTCACCCACGACCAGGAAGAGGCGATGTCGATTGCCGACCGCATGGCGATTTTCGAGAATGGCGCAATTCGCCAGATGGGCGAGCCGTCCGATATCTACGATCATCCGGCGAGCCAGTATGTCGCGCGGCTGCTCGGCTCGCCAGCGATCAACCTGCTGCCGCTGACCCAATCCAATGGCTGGACAGCGGGTGCCGGCACAATCGCCCTGTCCGGTGTGCCAGCTGGTGCCGCCGGGATCGGCATCCGGCCAGAGGATCTCAAGGCGGAGCCCTGGACCAACGAGCGGGCAGGGGCGCCGGCGAAAGTCTTCGAGGTCGAGCCGCTCGGCGGGTATACGGTGGTGACGCTTTCGGCGGGTGAGGAGAAGCTCCGGGTGCTGATGCGCGGCCAGCCGAAGATCGAAGTCGATTCCCCGGTGGCGCTGAGTTGCGATCCGAAGCGCGTGCATTTTTTCAAATCGGATGGACAGGCGTTCACGTCTGAGCAAGCCGGGACATAATGGGAGGAAGTCATGGCTGACGCCAAAGGTTTCAAGCCGGATGCAGACGTTCGGGTCAAGGAATACAGGATCGGCGCGATCGGTGCCGGCATGATCATGGCCGAGTGCCATCTGGCGGCCTATAAAGAGGTCGGCTTTAATGTCGTGGCCATCGCCTCGCGCACCAGGGCCAATGCCCAGAAAGTCGCCGAACGCTGGGGCATTCCCAAGGTGCACGACACGCCGGAAGCCCTGATCAAGGACACTGACGTCGACATCATCGATCTTGCTTTCCCGCCCGACCAGCAGCCGGCGCTGATCCGTGCGGCGCTGAAGGAGCCGCATATCAAGGCGATCCTGGCGCAGAAGCCCTTAGCGCTGTCGCTCGATGAGGCGAAAAAGCTCCGCGACGAGGCCAAGGCCGCCGGCAAGATCCTCTCGGTCAACCAGAACATGCGATACGACCAGTCGATGCAGGTGCTCAAGCAGATCCTCGACAAGGGCGAGCTCGGTGCCGTCGTAATGGCGACGATCGACATGCGCGCCATCCCGCATTGGCAGACCTTCCTCGAGGGTTTCGACCGGCTGACGCTCTCCAACATGAGCGTGCATCACCTTGACGTGCTGCGCTTCCTGTTCGGCGATCCGGAGGAAATCTACACCGCCACGCGCTCCGATCCGCGCACCAAGTTCCAGCACAAGGACGGCATCACAGTCTCGACCATCAGGTTCCCCGGCAATGTGCTGGCGGTCTCGATGGAGGATGTCTGGGCCGGCCCGCGCGAAGAAGGCTTCGACAGCGAATTCTACATCAAGTGGCGCGTCGAAGGCACCGATGGCGTTGCTCACGGCACGATCGGCTGGCCCAATGGCGAAGCTTCGACGCTGACCTATGCCTCGAAGAAGACCACCGGCGGCAATTGGGTCACGCCCACTTGGGACACGATGTGGTTCCCGCATGCCTTTATCGGCGTAATGGAACAGCTTCAATATGCCGTCAAATCAGGCAAGGAGCCGGTACTCAACGTCGCCGACAACGTCAAGACCATGGCGCTGGTGGAAGCCGGCTACCGGTCGATGGACGAGGGCCGCGCCATCAAGCTCAGCGAAATCGCAATCTAACTCAATACTCAAAGGGAGGAATACGACCATGATGCAGACAGGTATTTTCACCGGCTATTTTCCTTACAGCCTCGCCGAGACCGCGAAGAAAATCCGCGCGCTCGACTTCAACACCGTGCAGCTCGACATGCATTTCAAGGATGTCGATGTCGGCCCGGGCCAGATCACCAAGGACAAGTGCACGACGATCCGCAACACGTTTCGCGACAGCAACCTGCCGATCTGCTGCATTTCCGGCTACACCAATATCATCCACCCCGATAAGGACGAGCGCGGCCGCCGCGTCGGCTACCTCAAGGAAATCATCAAGCATGCCCAGTATCTCGGTAGTCCCTACGTGATCTCGGAGACCGGCACCTACAACACCGAATCCGACTGGGTGCATCATCCGAAGAACAAGACTGAAGAAGGCTTCGAGGAATGCCGCAAGGTCGTCGCCGACCTCTCGCAGTTCGCCTATGATCACGGCGCGGTCTTCCTGCTCGAAACCTATGTGAACAATGTCGTCGGTTCGGTCGAGGAAACCGTGAAGATGTTCGCGCAGGTTGATCATCCTGGTCTCGGCCTGCTGATGGACCCGACCAACTATTTCGAAAGCCACAATATCGACGACATGGACAAGATCCTGCACCAGGTTTTCGACACGCTGCAGGACAAGATCAAGATCGGCCATGCCAAGGACGTCAAGCGCTCGGGCGACGACAAGGCGGAAAAGCACGCCGATATCGGTGATGCGGACGCGCTCGAAAGCCACACTTTTCGCGGCGTCGGCGAAATCGAACTGCCGGCACCGGGCCTCGGCTCGCTGAATTACGATCTTTATCTCAAGCTGCTCTCCCGCAAGCACCCGAATATTCCTATGATCATCGAGCATCTGGAAGAGTCCGACGTGCCGCGCGCCAAGAAGTTCCTCGACGGCAAGCTGCGCGCGCAGGGACTTTGATTCGGAGCGAATTTCGGGCGGCCCTCGTCTAGGCCGCCCGATCCAACATTTCGGGAATGACATCATGGTCGAGCTTTACGGAAGCCAGCGGTCGCAGCGCGATCTCTCGGCGCATGCAGGTTCCTTGTCGCAATTTGCCGGCGTGCGGCTGATGACGCTCGGAGATGGTGTCGAGCGCGGTGTCCGCGTGCTGGAATTCAAGAGCGGCACCGGGCTCCGGTTCACCGTAATGGTCGATCGCTGCCTCGATATCGGCGAATGCGAATATCGAGGCATGGCCATCGGCTGGCATTCGCCGGCTGGCTTCAAGCATCCCGGTCTGCATGATGCCGAAGGCGAGGGCGGCCTCGGCTGGCTGCGTTCGGCATCGGGCCTTCTGGTCACCTGCGGTCTCGATCAGATACTGTTCATGAACGAAGAGGCCGGCGACCATTATGTCTACGGTCCGCGCAAGACGGTAAATCATCCGCTGCATGGCCGCGTCGGCATGCTGCCCGCCAGGCTGAATGGCTATGGTGAGCGCTGGGAGGGCGACGACCTGATCCTGTGGTGCGAAGGCACCGTCACGCAGGGTGCGGTATTCGGCGAGCATCTCGAACTCATTCGTCGCATCGAGATCAAGGCCGGCACCAATGACATCCGCATTCACGATCGGGTCGTCAATCGTGGCTTCTACCGCACGCCGCACATGTATCTCTACCACGTCAATGTCGGCCATCCCGTGCTGGCCGAAGGTTCGCGTTACATCGCGCCGATCCGGGATGTCGTCTGGGCGGGGCACGCGGGCGAGAATTATCGCAAGCAGGGTGTCGGCTACCGGACAATGCCGGCGCCACGATTGGGTTTTCACGAACAGGTCTGGCAGCACGAAATGGCAGTGGATTCGAATGGCGATGTGCCGGTCATGCTGGTCAACGACACGCTCGGCATCGGCTTCGAGGTCATCAATCGCAAGGATCAGTTTCCCTGCAATTATCAATGGCAGAACCTCCATTCCGGCCAGTACACGGTCGGGTTGGAGCCGTCGACCAATCATGTTCAGGGCAGGACATTTGCCAAGGATCGCGGCGAACTAATCTGGCTGGAGCATGGCGACGAGCGGCGGTATGACACGGTGTTTCGCATTGTTTCGGGGACCGACGAGATTGCGCGCGAAGAAGCCCGCATCCGCAGCATCGCCCAACAGCCATCGGACGATTTCCCCGAACCTTCGGGTAAGCACTTGCCGATCGCCGGACGCTAAACGTACACCGTAACAACGCGTCCGGTACTGTAGATAGTTGCAGTGTCGTGGCTCAATGCCCCAGCGCCGCCGCCATCAATTCCCTCGTATAATCCTCCCTGGGCCGGTCGAAAATCTCATCGGTCGAGCCCTCCTCGACCACCCGGCCATTCTTCATCACCATGATGTAATCCGACAACGCGCGCACCACAGCGAGGTCATGGCTGATGAAGAGATAGGCGAGATTGTGCCGCGCCTGCAGGTCGCGGAGCAGGTTGACGATCTGCTTCTGCACCGAACGATCGAGCGCCGAGGTCGGCTCGTCGAGCACGACGAGCTTCGGTTTCAATATGATGGCGCGGGCGATGGCGAGCCGTTGGCGCTGGCCGCCGGAGAATTCGTGCGGATAGCGGTTGCGGCTCGCCGGATCGAGGCCGACTTCCTTCAAGGCCTCGACTGCGCGGCGGTCGCGTTCAGCAGTGTTCAGTTGTGGCTCGTGGACCAACAGCCCCTCGGTGATGATCTGGCCGGCGGTCATGCGTGGCGAAAGCGAGCCGTAGGGATCCTGGAACACCAGTTGCATCTGCCGGCGCAGCGGCCGCATGGCCTGCCGGTCCGACGTGGAGATGTCCTTGCCGCTGAAGATCACGCGGCCCTCGCCGTCGATGAGCCTGAGAAGCAGGCGGCCGAGCGTGGATTTGCCCGAGCCGGACTCGCCGACCACGCCGATCGTCTGGCCTTCACGCAGCGTCAGCGAGACATTGTCCACGGCCTTGAGTTCCATGGGCTTGCCCGCCAGGAAGCCGCCGCCGAGCTTGAAAGTGATCGAGACGTTGCGGCCTTCGATCAGGCGCGTCGCGTTGGGCTCCACAGGTGGCTTGCGTCCTGTCGGCTCGGCCGCCAGCAGCATTTTTGTATAATCGTGCTGGGGTGCGCTGAAGATCTGTTCGACGGTGCCGGTCTCCACCACCTCGCCTCGCCGCATCACCGCCACCCTGTCGGCGAAGCGTTTGACGATGCCGAGATCGTGGCTGATGAAGACGATGCCGAGGCCGATCCGCTCCTTGAGTTCCTTGAGCAGGACGAGGATCTGGGCCTGGATCGTGACATCGAGCGCGGTCGTAGGTTCATCCGCGATCAGCAGTTCGGGATCATTGGCGAGCGCCATGGCGATCATCACGCGCTGGCGCTGGCCGCCGGACATTTCATGCGGATAGGATTTCAGGCGCCGTTCAGGATCCTGGATGTGGACCAGTTTCAAGAGTTCGAGCGCACGTTCGCGCGCTTTCGCCTTCGAGACCTTGCGGTGATACCGGATCGGTTCCGCCAGCTGATCGCCGATCGTGTAAAGCGGATCCAGCGATGTCATCGGCTCCTGGAAGATCATGGTGATCTTGGCGCCCCTGATATCGTTGAGCTGCTTGACGGGGAGGCCGACCAGTTCCTGGCCGCGATAGCGCGCCGACCCCGTCACCTTGCCATTGGCGGCGAGCAGGCCCATCACGGCCATCATTGTCTGACTTTTGCCCGAGCCGGATTCGCCGACGATGGCGAGCGTTTCGCCCTTGGCGACCTTCAGGCTGAGATTTTTGACCGCGTGAACCGCGCCGTCGTCGGCATCGAAGCGAACATTCAAGTCGTTGATGTCGAGGATTGTTTCCACCATGTCAGCGATCCCTAGGGTCAAATGCATCGCGCAAGCCGTCGCCGACGAAATTGAGCGCGCTCAAGGTCAAGACAAAGATCAGCGCGGGATAGAGCAACAGCCATGTGCTGGATTCGATGGAACCGGCGCCTTCCGCGATCAGAAGCCCCCAGCTGGTCAGCGGCTCCTGTACGCCGAGACCCAGGAAGGACAGGAAGCTCTCAAGCAGAATGACCTTGGGCACCATCAAAGTGACGAACACCACCACCGGCCCGGCAGTGTTAGGGATGATGTGACGGCGAATGATCTGTCCATCGGTGAGCCCCATCGCGACCGCCGCGCCGACGAATTCCCGCCGCTTGATGGCGAGCGTCTGGCCGCGGACGATACGGGCCATGTCCAGCCATTCCACCGCGCCGATGGCGATGAAGATCAGCACGAAATGGCGGCCGAAAAAGACCACCAGCATGATGACGAAGAAGATGAAGGGCAGGGAGTATAGGATTTCCACCAGCCGCATCATCACATTGTCGACGCGGCCGCCAATATAGCCGGAGATCGCACCGTAGATCACGCCGATGACCAATGAGACGACGGTCGCCAGCACGCCGACCATCAGCGAGATCTGACCACCCACCATGATGCGCGCCAGCATGTCGCGACCGTTGCGGTCAGTGCCGAGCAGGAAATACTGGCCGTTGACCTGGCCAGTGATCACGGCGGTCTTGCCGTCGTTCCTGGTCTCGCCGATTACGGCGCCTTCGAATTCGTTGAGTCGGTCGAGATAGCGGACGACGCGCGGATCAATCGCCTTGTCGGCGGTGATCGTCGCCGTGTAGGTCGTGCCGTCTACCTCGAAGCCATCGAGCTTCGCACGGGCGCGCTCCACTGCTGCTTTCATGACAGGCTCCAGCGTATCCTCGTGCGGATAGGGAGACATGCTTGGTGGCACGGCGACATAGCTCGGATAGACCGCGGAATAGGTATGCGGATTGAAATATGGGCCGAAGAAGCAGAACAGCGTCACCAGAAGCAGGACGAAAATGCTGACCACGGCCGCCTTGTTGCGCTTGAGGCGGGCAAAGGCGATCGAGCTGAGGCTCCGTCCTTGCACCAGTTGGTCGGAGAAGCCGGTATCGGCGGGGAGCGTGGGCGCGACGTCACTCATAGCGAACCCTCGGATCGATGAAGGCATAGATGACATCGACGAGCAGATTGAGGACGACGATGAACACCGAGATCAGCACGACCGTACCCATGACGAGCGTGTAATCGCGATTGAGCGCGCCGAGCACGAAATAGCGGCCGACACCCGGCAGCGAGAAGATCGTCTCGACGATGATCGAGCCGGTCAGCACCGAAGCCGCCGTCGGTCCGAGGTAGGAAACGACGGGCATGAGGCCAGCGCGCAGCGCGTGCACGCCGACGACGCTGCGGAAGGGCAGGCCATAGGCGCGAGCGGTGCGGACGTGGTCGGCGCGGAGTGCCTCGATCATCGCGCCGCGCGTCAGCCGGGCGAAGACCGCGAGCTGTGGAAGCGCCAGTACGATGACGGGCAGGACGAGATTGCGAAAGCCGCCATTGCCCCACGATCCCGTCGGCACAAGACCGAGTCCGAGGGCGAAAATCAGCGACAGGATCGGGCCGATGACGAAATTCGGCACGGTGTTGCCGATTGCCGCGATGCCCATCAGCAGGTAATCGGCCCAGGAATTCTGCCGCAGCGCCGCGTAAATACCCATCGTGACGCCACCGAAGACGGCGATCGACAGCGCCCAGAGGCCGAGGACGATGGAATAGGGCAGGGCCTGTAGGATGAGTTCGGCGACGGTGTAATCCTTGTAGATGAAGCTCGGGCCGAAATCGCCCTGGAACACATTGCCGATATAATAAAGATACTGCGCCCAGACAGGCTGGTCGAGGTGGTAGACCGCCTTGATATTGGCGAGCGTGGCCGGATCCAGCGGCCTTTCGAGATTAAACGGGCCGCCGGGGGCGATCCGGATCATGAAAAAGGATATCGTAAGGACGATGAAAATCGTTGGTAGCGATGACAATAATCGCACCAGGATGAAACGCAGCATGACGCGCCTCCTCTCAGTCTGAGTAATCGAATGCGCCCGCCGGCGGTTCCCGTGCGGGAGCGTGGGCGCGTCCGATCAAGATCGATCGGACGCGCCCGGCTGGATCACACGATGGAGAGGTACTTGGTCAGATGCTCGTTGACGAGATTCTGGTTGAAACCCTTGACTTTCTTGTTGATGAGCCAGAGGCTGGCGTAGTTCATCATCGGGGCGATCGGGTATTCGGCAAGCATCATTGCTTCGGCGTCCGACAACAGCTTCATGCGCTTGGCCGGGTCCTGTTCGTCATACGAAGCCTTCATCAGTTCGTCGAACTTGGCGTTCTCCCAATGGCCGTAATTGAAGGCCTTGTTGGAGGAGATCATCAGGTTGAGGAAGTTTTCCGGATCGGCATAGTCTGCCGACCAGCCGGCACGGGCGACATCGAACGATCCGCCTTCCTGGAGATAGGCGTAGTGCGCCTTCACGTCGAGGTTCTGCGTGGTGACGTTGATGTTTGAGCCCAGCGCCTTCCACATGTCGGCCACTGCGATGGCGACCTTCTTGTGGTTTTCATTGGTGTTGTAGCGAATGTCGATGTTGAGCGGCTTGCCGCCCTCGCCATAACCGGCTTCCTTCAGCAGTGCCTTGGCAGCGTCCTCGCGGTCGAGCTGGTCCATGTCGGCGATATCCACCTTGGGCAGCGTGTAGCCTTCCATGCCATCAGGCACGAGGGTGAAGGATGGCAGCTGCGCGCCGCCGTAGATCTTGCCCGCCAGGAATTCGCGATCAAGCGCCATGGACAACGCCTTGCGGACGCGCACGTCGTTGAACGGCTCCTTGCGGTTGTCGAAGACGTAATAATAGGTCGAGGTCGCGGGTGCCGCGAACACCTGGTCGGCGCCGTGCTTCTTGGTCAGGAATTCACGCTGGTCAGCCTGGAAGTTATACACGATATCAAGCTCGCCGGCTTCGAACATGCGTTCGGTGGCGGCCTGATCCTCGGACGGATTGTAGATGACCTTGTCGATCTTCACATTCGCCGCATCCCAGTAGTTCGGGTTCTTGACGGCAGTGATGTGATCGTTGGCGATGTATTCGGTAAGCATGTAGGCGCCGTTGGTCACCATGTTGCCTGGCTTAGTCCATTCCTTGCCGTGCTTGTCGATGCTGGCCTTGTTCACAGGAATAGCGGTGTAATGAACCAGCAATTGCAGGAAATAGGGTGTCGGGCGCTCAAGCGTAATCTCCAGCGTCTTGTCGTTCACGGCCTTCAGGCCGAGTTCCTCGGCCTTGCCGGTCTTCTTGTTGAAGGCTTCGGCGCCCTTGACCGGGTAGAGAATGTTGGCATAGCCGGCAGCCGTCGCCGGGTCGAGCAAGCGTGTGATCGAATAGACGAAATCGCCAGCAGTCACGGGGGAGCCGTCCGACCACTTGGCATTGTCGCGGATCTTGAACGTATAGACCTTGCCGTCATCGGAAACCGTGTGGCTCTCGGCGGTGCCGTGAATGACCTTGCCGTCGACGTCATAGACCATCAGGCCTTCGTTCAGGTCGCGCTGGATGAAGCCTTCGATGTCGATCGAAATCTGTGCCTGGTCGAGTGTTTGGGGTTCGCCGCCATTACCTCGTCGGATCACTGTCTCGGCCATTGCCGGAAACGCAAGGGTTGCAAGCAGCGCGCCTGTCAGCGCTACGCCCGTCAGTGATTTGAAAAGTGGATGGATGCTCATGGGTATCTCCTTTTTCTTCGTTTTCCCCAGTTCCCCGCTGGTGGTGCAGAGACTATTTCGCGCGCCCGGAAAAGCAACTGAAAATCGTCAAGCCCGAAATAACCCTTTTCGGTACGGATGTCGGATTATCTGCGGAAGCCTGCCGCCCAAGGGCTTCGGGTCGCTTTCAGCCTGTGGAAAGACGCCGATTGACAGGTCCGGCGAAACGCGCATAATCTTTCGTACACAAATGAAAAAGGAGCCGTAGAGCTCCCGTGTGGGGAAGTATCAAAGCGCAGTTCAAAGGCTCGCGGCATCGCCGTACGCCAGAGATCGGCTCGTGTTCGCTTGCGTCCGATTTTTCATCGGCATAGGTTGCCAAACGACAAAACTGGGGAACGCCAAATGACCAAATCCATCTTTTCCGAGGGTTCGATAATCACGCGCCGCACGGCGCTCAAAGGCTTCGCCGCGGGCGCGAGTTTGCTCGCCTCGCCGCATGTGCCTCGCGCGCAGACGGGGGGCACGATCAAGCTCGGCGCACCGTTCCATCGCACCGGCATCGGCGCCTCCTATGGCCGCTGGTACGAGCGCACGGCGCAGGCAGCCGTCAAGCTGATCAATGAAGGCGGCGGCATCAATGGCAAGATGATCGAAATGATCGTCGAGGACGATGGCACCGACCCCAAGCGCGGTACGGAAGTCATCGAAAAATTCGCGACCGAGCACAAGGTCGACGTTGTGTTCGGCCATCTCTTCAGCCACGTCGTGGCGGCCGCCGGCCCGCGTGCCGGTGAACTCAAGCTCCCCTATCTCGTCTGCTCGGAAGGCCATCAGCTGGCAGGCGGCGGGCTCAACCGCTACACGTTCCAGCCCGGCATCACCGATGTGAAGAGCCAGGTCGCCTCCATGGCACCTTGGATATCCAAGAATCTCGGCAAGAAGGTCACGATGCTTTTCCCGGACTATGCGTTCGGCCATAACCATCGCGACTATTTCTCCGAGGCAATCAAAGCGCAGGGCGGTGAGATCTCGGCGCTGATCCCGATCCCGCCGACCGAGAGCTCCTTCACCCGCTATTTCCCGCAGATCCCGTCAGACACGGAAGTGATCTACCATGTCATGGTCGGCCCGGCGGTGCTGACCTTCGTCAAGGAACTCGGCGATCATTTCGGCTCGACCCGGCCGCAGATCTTCGGCTTCATCGATTCGCTCGAAGCCGTGGACCTCGCGACGCCGCAGCTCGAATATCTCGACGGTACCTATTTCTGGGAGGCCGCACCGCGCTATGCGCAGAAGGACCAGACCGAATTCGACAAGTTCTTCCGCGAAAAGGTCGGCGTCGATGCCAATGGCGCCAGCACCAGCGACCCGAAGGATGTATCCACCTATTCGCACATGTTCTCCGTCTGGGAGACCTTGTTCGTGATCAAGCAGGCGATGGAAATGGCCAAGTACGAAGGGCCGGACCAGAAGAAGGACTTCATCCTGGCGCTGGAATCGCTCGACAAGTTCTCGGCGAGCAATGAGCATCCACAAGGCGACAAGGTGTTCAACGGCAAGACCCACCAGGTCTTCGGCAAGCAGAACATCTCCAAGGTCGAGGGCGGCAAGCTCAATGTCGTGCACACGACCTCGATCGAGGACGGCATGTACGAGCCGGAAGTCGATTACACCAAGATGGAACTCTGAGTTCTTTTGCTTAACATCTCGACACCTCGCCGGATAAGGTTCCGGCGAGGGTTTTGAATTCGTCCGCCATCCAAGGTTCTGCCGCCCATGGCTTTCGGCCCCTATCTCTTCCTCGCGATCCTCGAAGGCCTGGTCCAGGCCTCGGTGCTGACAGTGACCGCCGTCGGCCTATCGCTGGTCTTCGGCGTGATGCGTGTGGTCAATGTGGCGCATGGCGAGTTCTACATGCTGGGTGCGGTGTTCGCCTGGTTCGTCACGAGTTTCATCACTGGACATCCGGCGCTCGGATTCATTGCGGCGCTTGTTATCAGTCCGCTGATCGTTGGCGCCATCGCCTTTGCCAGCGAGCGGCTGGTGCTGAAGCGCCTGAACTACGATCCCGAGGCGACGATCGTGGCGACGATCGGTCTGCTCTATATCTTCCAGCAATCGGCATTGATCTTCTTCGGCCCGAATGCACAGGCCGTCGAGCCGCCTTTCTACTGGCGCATCCGCTTTCCCTGGTTCGGCTACGATGGCTACAAGCTGTTCATCATCGCGGCGGCGATCGTGCTGATGGGCGTGGTCTGGTATCTGATGAAGCATACCAAGGCCGGGCTGGTGATGCGCGCGACCCAGCTCGATCGCGAGACGGCGCAGGCCTTCGGCATCAATGTCGATAATGTCTCGGCCTATGTCTTCGCGCTCGGCGCGATGCTGGCGGCGGTCGCCGCGGTGCTGGTCGTGCCGATCCAGCAGGCGCATTACCTGATGGGGCTCGACCCGCTGCTGCTGTCCTTCATCGTCGTCATCATCGGCGGGCTGGGCAGTATCCAGGGCACGATCATCGCCGCCATCATTATCGGTCTTTCCGATGGCATTCTCTCGGTGTTCTTCTCGCCGACGCTGGCGAAAATGGTCTCGACGCTGCTCGTCGCCTTCGTGCTGATCTTCCGGCCGAACGGCCTGTTCGGAAAGGCCGAGCGATGAGCGCCAATCATATCGGCCGCAATCTCATCCTCCTCGCTGTCGTGTTGGCAATTGCCTTTGTCATGCAGTTCGTGCTGCCGACATATTACGTGCTGACGATCACCCGCATGATGGTGCTGGCCGTATTCGCGGTGGGCTACAACATGCTGCTCGGCTATGTCGGCCTGCTCAGCCTCGGCCACGCGATCTTCTTCGCCGCCGGGCTCTATTTCGCCGGGCTCGCAACCTATCATCTCGGTATCAGCGTGCCGGTGGCCTTCCTGATTGGTATTGCTGCAGCATTTCTTCTCGCGCTTGCAATTGGCGTGGTGGCGCTGCCGACCATGCGGGTGTCGTTCATGATCGTGACACTGATGTTCGCGCAGGTCGGTTTCCTGACGACGCTCTATTTCGCGGAATATACCGGCGGTCAGGACGGGCTGTCGCTGCCGCATGCCGCACGGCAATTCGATTTCTTCGGTACGACGTTCAGCCTTGCCAATGAGCAGGTCCGCTTCAACCTAGCCTTCGGCCTGCTGGCGATTGCGCTTGGGGTTTCGTTCCTCGTGCTCACCAGTCGCCGGGGCCGCATCTTCGCCGCGATCCGGGAAAACGAGGGCCGCACCGAGATGCTTGGCTTCAATGTCTTCGCCTCCAAGCTCGAGGCGTTTCTCTATTCCGGCACGATTGCCGGCGCGGCGGGGGCGGCCTATGGGCTTCTCTTCGGCTATGTCGGCTCGACCTTCGCCTCGATCCAGTATTCGATCGAAGTGCTGTTGTTCACGCTGCTCGGCGGGGCGGGCACGCTGCTCGGCCCGCTGCTTGGCGTGCTGTTGATGACGACGCTGATCGACCGGCTGAGCGAATTGACGACCGCCTATCTTCTGGTGATCGGCGTGGTGCTGATCGTGCTCGTGCTCTGGTTTCCCAAGGGCATCCTCGGCACGATCCGCGAAAGGTGGCTGCCATGGCTGATGTGACACCCATTTTGGCGACAAGAGGGCTCAAGCGTTATTTCGGCGGGCTGAAGGCGGTGGACGGCGTGGATTTCTCGCTCAACGAAGGAGAGATTCGCGCGATCATCGGGGCCAACGGCGCGGGCAAGACCACCTTCGTCAGCCTGCTTTCGGGGCGGACCTCGGTTACCGACGGGCGCATCACCTTTCGCGGGCATGACATTACCACGGTTCCGGCGTTCAAGCGCGTGCGGCTCGGCATCGCCTATACATTTCAGATCACCAATATCTATCCCAAGCTGTCGGTCGCCGAGAATGTGCGGATCGCGGCGCTCGGCCGGGTGCAGCGCGAGAAGGGCGCCCGGCTCGATATCGAGAAGGAAACCCGGGCTGCGCTCGAAGCCGTCGGCATCGCCGATCGTGCGGAGGCTCGCGCGGGCGAGATGGCCTACGGGCATCAGCGCCTGCTTGAAGTGGCGATGGGGCTGGCGCTGCAACCCTCGCTGCTGATCCTCGACGAGCCGACACAGGGGCTCTCTGATTCCGAGATCGCCGGCTTTTGCCAGTTGGTCAAGCGCATCTCGAAGACCGCGACCATCCTGCTCATCGAGCACAATATGGATGTGGTGATGCAGCTTGCCGATCGGATCACGGTGCTCAATCGCGGCCGGACGCTGGCCGAGGGAACTCCTGCCGAAATCAGCGCCAATGCCGAGGTTCAGGCGGCGTATCTGGGGACTGGCGCATGATGCTGGAGGTCAAGGATTACAACACCTTCTACGGCGAGCTTCAGGTTCTGCGCGATTTCTCGGTGTCGGTTGCGGCGGGAGAAATCCTATGCCTGCTCGGACGCAATGGTGCAGGCAAGACGACGGCGTTGAAATCGATCCTTGGTCTCGTGCCGCCGCGCAGCGGCACGCTTGCGATCGACGGCGAGGATATCAGCGGCCTGCCGGCCGAGCAAATTCCGCGCCACGGCATCGGCTACGTGCCGCAAGGCCGGCGCCTCTTCAAGGAGCTGACCGTCCGGGAAAATCTCGAGGTCGGGCTGATGACGCGGAAATCCGGGAGTGCGGCCATGGAGCGGGCGCTCGGCTATTTCCCGGCGCTCAAGGAACGGCTCGGCCAGCAATCCGGCACGCTGTCCGGCGGCGAGCAGAGCATGGTGGCCATCGCCCGTGCGCTTTGCGTCGAGCCGAAGATCATCATGCTTGACGAGCCGACCGAAGGCCTGATGCCCTCGATGATCCAGGCGATCCGCGACGTGGTGACCAAGCTTCGCAACGATGGCGTCGCCGTGCTGCTGGTCGAGCAGCGCATCGATGCGGTCCTCCCCGTCGCCGACCGCATCGCCTTCATGGATCAGGGCGTGGTACAGGCGGAGTTCGACGTGGATGAAGTACGGGCGGATTCGTCGCTGGTGCAGAAATATCTCGGCGTCGGGCATGGGTGATCAAATCCTCGGCGTCGCCAGCAGCCACAGTCCGAAGGCCGTATAGAACACCATCAGCGTCGCAAGCGGGATCTGGCTGACCACCGCCTGCCGCGGCGTTTCGAAAATCCTCAGTGCGATCAGGTGTGCCATCACGATGCCGGTGACGTGGCCCAGTACGATGACGAGTGTTTGCGTGTTGAAGATCAGGCTCACGCCGGACATCGTGTTGAGGAAGGATGTCGTGGTGTGCCAATCCGCCGTGCCAAACAGGTTCCAGCCGAGCGCATAGGGGTCGGAGAGCGCGACCAGCGCATTCTGGCCGTCCACCAGCACGCTGGTGAAATAGTGCGCTGCCTGAAAGGCGAGCGCGATCGGTACGAGCGAATAGATCAGCCGGCCGGCCGCCGCCAGCCACATATCCCCACGGCCTGCAAGACGGCAGCCGATCGCCACCGTCCCGAGATAGAGCGTGGACATCGCGGCGAACATGCCGATCAGGCCTGATGTGCCCGATGTTTCGATGTCGCTGCGCCCCGGAAATTCGAGTGGATTGACGTGGATCGAGCCGAGCCAGAGGAATGTGCGTGAAAGGCCGTCGAAGGACACGGTCGAGAGCGTGAGGAGAATGAAGAACACGCCGGTGAGCGGCAAGGCCGCCGCGCCGATCAGGCTCATTCCCGGCCAGGTCAGCACCACACCGGTTCGTCCTTCGCCGGCGGGTTCGCGGTGGAAGGGGGAGAGCCGGCCGATCAGGCCGAAGAAGATGGAAAACGGTTCGGCGCGCGCCATCCAGTCCTTCTCGCCGAAAGTGATCGCACCTGAGAGGTTGAAGAGCCAGAAGACAATGACGGCGATGGCCAACCGCAGCGGGTCGCTCGGGGCGATATAGATCAGCTCGAACCATGCGAAGACCGCGAGTTGCAGCACCGCGATGCGATAGCCCGCGCGATCCGGCAAATTCAGCAATCCCTCTCGCCCTTGCCGGCCGAAAAGCGCCAGGACCGCCGTCCAGGGATTGAGGTGCTGCCAGAGTGGCCCGACCAGAGCCTGGAGCAGCGTGAAGCAAACCCACCAGACCGCCCAGATCATCGTCGGCAAAGGATTGACCACCGGATCGCGGCTGCCGGCGATACCGGCGAAGACCAGAAAGGCGAGGAAAAAGAATCCGATGGCGCCGGTTACTCGAGGCGGCACGTCAGGAAGGGTGACGAGCGGTAGTCGCATGGCCGCGACGCGCTCGGTCTCACCGGCGGTCACGAAGGCAAGCAGCAGAAATGAGGCGGCAACGGCGAGGCCTGCGCCGAGCAGGTAGTAGCCGGTGGGCAGAAGCAGGACGAGGCCGCCCTCCGTGCCGTGGGCTAGGGCGCTGGCGGGGAGGGTGAGGAGAGTGAGCAGGGCTAAGGTGATGGCCGCCGTTCGAGGTCTGGGAACACCCCCCTCTGTCCTGCCGGACATTTCCCCCTCACGGGGGGAGATTGGATGGAGCCCGTCCTTCGCCTCAAATGAGCGGTTTGCGGTATTGGATTGCGGCTTTGATCTGAGGTGGCATACGAGCCACTTGCCGATCTCCCCCCGTGAGGGGGAAATGTCCGGCAGGACAGAGGGGGGTGTTCCGACGCAAACCCTCAATGCCCTGCGCTCCGCATCCGCGCCGCCGCATCCTGCAATCCACTCCATTGCGCCTTGTCAGGCGCAAACCTCGCCCTGATATAATCGGCAAGGTCCGCCAGTTGCCGGTCGCTGAAACTATCCTTGAAGGCCGGCATGGACATGATTTCCATCTCATCAACCTTCACTTGCCGCGTCAGAAGTGCCGGCGCTTTCGCGCCGTCGAGGATGGTTTGTAGCGTGTTGTCTGGCTGATCGCTGTGGAGATTGCTGTTGAGCGCGAGACTGGCGAGCGGGCTGTCATCGAGATGGCATGAACTGCACGCGCCTTCAAAAATCCTTGCGCCTTTGGGATGGGCAATGGCCGCCTCGGTGGCTGCGAGCCGGGAGGCTTCGAGCGCCGCGGTCTTCTGCGCTGCGGCAGTCGCTCCATCCGTATTGCCCGAGAGATAGATCGCCATGGCGCGGATGTCATCATCGGGTAGCGGCGCAAGCGACAGCACGACATGCGCCATGGGGCCATTGGCACTGCCGTGATCGCTGGAATGACCATCCCGGAGATAATCGTAAAGCGCCTGTTCCGTCCAGCCGACTGGTCCCTTGCTGCTGCCGAGAATGGCGGGCGCTTCCCAGCCCTCGGCGAAGCCACCAGCGAGATGGGCGGCGCCCGTGAGTTCGGCGCCGAGAACATTGCGCTCGGTGTGACAGGCCGAGCAATGGCCGAGACCCTCGACCAGATAGGCGCCGCGGTTCCAGGCCTCGCTCTTTGCCGCATCGGTGACGGATGTCTGGCGCAGGAACAGCGTGTTCCAGCCGGCCATCAGCCCCCGGATGTTGAAGGGGAAGGCGAGCTTCGATTGCGGCGGTACATTGGTGGCGGGCGTCTCGGCCATCAGATAGGCATAGAGCGCCTGGATGTCGGCCTCATCTGTATTGACGAAGCTCGTATAGGGATGGACGGGGTAGAGGTGGCTGCCGTCGCGATGCACACCCTGGCGCATGGCGCGCTCGAAGGCGGGATAGGACCACGCGCCGATGCCGCTTTTCACGTCGGGCGAGATATTGGCGGCGTAGACGGTGCCGAAGGGCGTCTCGAACGCCCGGCCGCCAGCGAATGGCGTGCCGTCACTGCCGACATGGCAGACATTGCAGGCGCCGGCAGCAGCGGCCAAGCGCCCTCGCTCGATCGTGGCAGCGCTGAAGGCGGCGGGATCGGGCCGAGCGATCTCGGGAATCGCGGGCCGGATCGGCGACATGACGGCCAGTCCACCGGCTGCGATGCTCGCCAGACCCGCGACGCCGAGCCCCCAGCGCCGTCCGCGCCTGGCTTTGGTGGGTCCTGATATCGCCGTGCCGCGCTTGCGACCGTTGAGCGCGTCGAGGATCCGATCAGGCGTCAGCGGCAGTTCACGGAAGCGGATGCCGGTCGCGTCGTAGACGGCGTTGACGATGGCCGCCGCGCTCGGCACCGAGGCGGATTCACCGGCGCCGCGCGGCTCTTCAAGTTGCCGCTGCATCATCAGCACGTCGATTTCGGGCACTTCGGGGAAGGTGATGATCGGGTAGCCGCCCCATTCGACGCTCTCGACCTGGGTTTTGGAGAAATCCACCTTCTCCTTCAGCACGCGGCTGATCGACTGGATGACGTTGCCATGGATCTGGTGGCGCACGCCGTCCGGATTGACCATCATGCCGGTGTCCTGACCGACGGTGACGCGGGTGATGGCGATCTCGCCGGTGCGCTTGTTGACCGCGACATCGGCCACCCAGGCGGACCACGCGGCCGGTGTACCCGGAAATCGCCCATGGACATAAAGTGCATAGGCGAAGCCGCGTCCGTAGAGCAGATCGCCTTCGCCGCCTTCGGTCCCCCAGTGGGTGCGCGGCGTCCATTTGGCGCGTTCCACCGTGGCACGGACAAGGTCGATCGCGCGGCTATCCGTCAGGTATCTGAGCCGGTATTCGACGGGATCGACGCCGGCAGCGGCCGAGAGTTCATCGATGAAGCTTTCATGGGCGAAAGAGTTCGGCATGGCCGAGACGCCGCGAAACCAGGAGGCGCGGGCGATCGGCGGCATGTCGTGGACCTGTACGCGCATATTGCCGAAGGCATAGGGTGGGATCGCGGTACGGTCGCCCATCTCGGCCGTCGCGTTGCCGGTCACCTTGCCGGTCAGGACCAGCGCCAGCGTCGGGGCGAGGTTCGAGGGGTAACGTGTCTCGAAGTCATAACCGGCGGGACCGCCCTCGAGGTCGAGGCCGCCCCTGATGTCGATGACCTGGCCCGCGCCTTTGGGCTCCCAGCCATGCTCCTGCTCGCGGGTGAGCTGGACGCGCACCGGACGTCCCACAGCGCGTGACAGTAACGCTGCGTCGGCGGTGACGTCGTCGGCACAGTTGCGGCCGTAGCAGCCGGCCGCTTCCAGACGCTCGACCACGATCGCCTCCTCGCGGATATCGAGAAGCTGGGCGAGATCGCGGCGCATCCAGTGCGGGTTCTGGGTACCCGACCAAACGACCAGTTCGCCTTTAGTCCAGTCGGCCACCGCGCAGGAGGGGCCGATCGAGCCGTGCATCTGATAGGGCCAGATATAGGTCCGCTGCATGGCCGGCGAGGCGGCGGCGAGCGCGCCTTCGACATCGCCGGTTTCCTTGAGCAGGCGGGTCTTTTCCCTCACGCCGCCGCGCAGCGAGGCTTCGACATCGTTGAGATCAGGCCGATCGGGCTGCTCGCGCCAGAGTACTTTCAGACGCTTCATCGCCTCGATCGCGTTTTCCTCGCGGGTGGCGACGACGCCGACGAAATCACCCTCGGTGACGACGGCAACGAGGCCCGGGATATCGGCGACGGAGATTTCATCGACGGATATCAGGCTGTTGCCCACCATCTCGCCATGGTCGAAACCGGCATAGGGCGGACGAACAACGCGGCCGTGCAGCATGCCGGGCAGGCGGATGTCATGCACATAGGTCCAGTCGCCGGATGCCTTAGCGGCGATATCGTTGCGGCGTTGCGGCTTGCCGACGATGCGGTAGCTCTCGACGGCCTTGAGGCCGATCGTGCCATCGAGTTCGATCCGTTCGTGCCGGCCCGTGACAAGTTCGCCATAGCGTGCCGACCATTCCTCATGGCGGATCACGCCGTTCTCGACTGTGAACTCGCCGATGCCGACTTCGCGTAGTTTCGAAGCCTCGATCAGCAGGTGCTGGCGGGCCGTGGCGGCGGCGTGGCGAAGCGGGATCGCGGTGACCTGTATCGTTTCGCTGGCGATGGTCGGGCCTTGGTCGGGTGCCGCCGACGTCGTGCCGAGCACCATCGCGATACTGTCGAAATCGACATCCAGCTCCTCAGCGACGATTTGGGCGAGCGCGGTGCGGATGCCGGTGCCGAGATCGACATGGCCGCAAAAGGCGGTAACCGTGCCGTCGGCGTGTATGGCGAGATGGATTTCCGGGCGGTTGGATGTGCCCGGCCGGATGACCAGCAGGATATCGGACACATCGAGATAATGTTCGAGTGTCTTTTCGCGCGGACCGGTCATGACGCGGCCCTCATAAGTTCCGCTGCACGGCGGGCGGCTGCCAGAATCTCGACATGGGCGCCACAACGACAGAGCTGGCGCGCAAGAGCCGCCCTGATCTCGGCCTCGCTGGGATCCGCGTTTCTTTTCAGAAGCCCCGACGTGGCGATAATCATGCCGTTGAGACAATAGCCGCATTGAGCGGCCTGCATTTCAATGAATGCCTGCTGCACGGGGTGCGGATCGGTCGCCGTTCCCAGGCCCTCGAGCGTCACGATCTCGCGGTTCGCCACGGCTTGGCAACTCAGCGTGCAGGATCTGACCGCCCGGCCGTCGACCAGCACCGCGCAGGCACCGCATTCACCCAGCCCGCAGCCGAATTTCGGTCCGTTGAGTTCGAGGTCGTTGCGCAGGATATAAAGTAAAGGCGTCTCGGGGGCGGCCTCGATGATTCTGCTCTTGCCATTGACGTTCAGGAACAGCGGACGGGTCCTCACGCGCTCTGCCCCGCATGTAAACGGCCGAATGCCGACGACGAAAACGCACGCCGGCCCGATAAAACGTCATTCCCCTGTGGGTTGTTTTCTTGCGTACCCATTGCAGGATATCTTAGCCAACAATCATTGGCACGCAAATGAATATTGCGTCTGTCCAACGCGGAATAAGCTGCCGCTTCAGCAGATCTTGCGCAAGAGTTCGATCAGCATCATGCGCTCGCCGGATGTGAGGGGGGCGAGAGTGTCGTCGGTGACCGCCCTTGCGGTTTCGATATTGCGATCGATCACGGATTGGCCCTCAGGCGTCAGCGACAGGATGAGTCGGCGACCGTCATTGGGGTCCGGCGCGGTCTGCACGAAGTCTCGCGCGACGAGCCGGTCGATGACGCCCTTGATCGTGGCGACGTCCATCGCGGTTTCGCGGCCGAGCTGGTTCTGGGAACTGGGCTGGATTTCCTTAAGCTTGCTAAGTGCCGCCCACTGCGTCGTCGTCAGCCGATCGCCCATGTTGCCTGTGAAGATCGCGACATGCCGCTGGTTGGCCTGGCGCAGGAAGAAGCCGATCTGCTGGTCCACGCGGTATTCGGATCGTTCCGCCGGGGTCTCGTCCTCAATTTCCATGTCGTTCTCGCTGGCTGGCTGCGCGCCGTTCCGGATTGCGCCGTCACTTAGATTTGGTTTAACTAGTGAGACTCATTTGTCAACGAAGCATCCGTCAAACGTGACCCTCGCTTGACAGACGGAAATTCGAGTCCGATACTCATTTGCATACAAATGAATTCCTTCCGGTCTACGGCACTGGAGCGAGATATGGTCAAGCAAATCGTCGAAGCCGCCGAGAATGGCAAGATCCGCTGTGACGCCTGTCCTGTGATGTGTTTCATCGCCGACGGTCGATCCGGCGCATGCGACCGCTATGCCAACGAGGGCGGTGAACTGATCCGCGTCGATCCGCTGACGATCATCGAGGGCACCATGTCGGCTGGCGGCAAGATCGTCCCCTTCATGCCTGACCATCCCGAGGACGAGTGGAACGGCGATCTCGTCAACGCCCGCAAGCCTTTCATCACAGCCGTCGGTGCCGGCACGACCTATCCCGATTACAAGCCCGCGCCGTTCATCGTGTCGCAGAAGCAGAACGGCGTCGATATGGTCACCGTCGTGACCGAGGGGATTTTCAGTTATTGCGGCGCCAAGGTGAAGATCGACACCGACCGTTTTCTCGGGCCTGAGGCCGCTGCAGTGCGTGTCGATGGCGAGCCAATCGGCCACGTGATGACGGGTGAATACGGTTCGCAGATGCTGTCGCTTGGTGGCGTGCACCACCTCACCGGCGGCTCGAAAAAGGAGGGCCGCGTCACCTGCGATGCGCTTTTGCGGCTCTGTAACAGCGAAGCCGTCGAAATGGTGATCGACGGCGGGGCAAACATCATCGTCCAGGCAGGCAAGGCAC
>Ga0307515_10001907_pt1 | contig 46301 bp, 46 predicted proteins | sample 17_EM_MG_FD_194513 | JGI IMG/M metagenome (GOLD analysis project Ga0307515, IMG submission 194513) | Populus trichocarpa ectomycorrhiza microbial communities from riparian zone in the Pacific Northwest, United States - 17_EM | ecosystem: Host-associated > Plants > Roots > Unclassified | place... | reverse complement strand
CCAACACCATCGACATTCTCTTTATATAATTCGTCTGCCACCTCTCGAACCATTCTTCATGCTCCGATATACCATCCGAATCTTATCCCATGATCATACACACCACTCCGTTTGCCCTTATCGTAACAACCACGCCACATCGTCCGACGTCGCAACACCTCTGACCACTTCTTTATCTTACTAAATTATACCGCCACCATCTCGCCGCTTCCTCCGCGTCTTCCAACGTCTCCGACTTTCCGTAACACAATTCCTTCCGCACCACCCGTATCTTTCTTCTATTATTCCCAGGTATCACCGTACCAGCCTGCGCCATGACATTAATCCTCTCTCATGATCTCACACACCACCAACAAACCTCTTCTCACCGCAACCATGCCACATCATCTGACGTTCCAACAGCTCAGACCACTACGTGTATCTCTGAAAGTGATACTCCCACTATCTGAAAGAAATTTCGAACCAACTCCACGTCTCCCAATGTCTCTGCCTTTCCAATATTCCAATTTCTTACCACTGCCCTGAATTTCACATTTTCTTCCTCAAATCATCAATTGCAAACCTGAGCCGTAACATGTTGAATTAAATACAGTGACAGATAAGAGGAGAAGATGGAAACTATTGTAAGAAGCTGGCAGTGATGTTGATTTTGAATGCAAAGCATTGTACAATTCCAGATTCAGCAGGTACAACTCCCGATCTGTTATGTAATACTACCCAAAGAATGAATATTCAACTCAATCAGAGAAGTTGTAACCCTGACTGCCAACATCCCCTCATATTCTCCATATTTCTCTCAGCTTCATGCTCCATTGTTCCATGTTGTTCAGAAGCGCACTATCATCGCAGAGCACCAAGTTAAGTCCTCCCTCTTGATAACTCCATGCCGTAATTGTAAGTTAACACTGAGTACAGTATATACTTAGTACCGCATCCGCCAAAGATTGACTATCATTCATTCAATCCCCTGATTACAAGCTGATCACTGAATGTAGCGTCAACTCCCAGTGTACCTCCCAACAGATTGACCACCACCACCCGCATACACTTCATGAGAGCACCAAGTTCATGCCAAGTTGGCACATTCCCACTGTTGGAAGTGAAGTAAGTAATATATACAGTCTCAGCACTGGGTGGATCTCGCTTCCCATCTACCACCTCCTGAGTGACCACCTCCAGATCGACACACTCCAGATTAACCACCTCCAGATCAACAACCCCCAGATCAGTCCCCTCTAGATCAACGACCTCCAGATCAATCCTCTGCAGATTGACCTCCTCCAGATTGATGACCAACAAGTACACCTCCAATTTGACGCCTTCACCACCCTCATGTGCATTGTAGAGTTCACACTCTCACGGCCTCCAAGTGTCTCTCCAAGCTCGCCCGATCATGACCTCCAAATTCACAAGAAAATATCCTCCAAGTACTTCTCCAAACTCACTGCTTCAGGGCCGCCAGGTGCATCATTAAGTTCTCATAATTACTGCCTCTGAGTCTTTCTCTCTCATTACTTGATCTTTGGCTCCAAGTATATCACCTAAATTGCAAGATTATAGCCTCCAGTGCATCACTGAGTTCCCTTCATTTCAGTTTTGAAGTGTACCTTCAAAGAGGTTTGATTATGGCTTCCAAGTACACATGATTATGACTTCCAAGTCCATCCCCAACATTGCTTGATTACTGCCCGCAACTGCCGCTCAAAGTTCACATCTGGAGGGTTCAGATGTGTACATATGGTGCGGCGTAGTGTCGCTCTGCTGATGTGCTCTGACCAGGCTACCCAGTGCTGGCACGATTGACCTCCATATTGCTAGCTGGCTAGTAGACCCAACCCTCTAGTGACCCCTCAGTTAGTAGCAACTACTGATGTCTTGTTTCATTTTGTTCTATGATAGATAGCAGCTCTGAAATCCCACGATTTTCAGAAGGTGAGGTGCACAAGATTGTTCACTGCACATTTTGGGAAGAAACCCGAGCCGACCAGGATTCCATTTGTACACCTGCATAGGGGAAGCAACATTCAAATCTGGTGCCTTTTACGACAGACGGTCAGTTGTTGCATCTTACAACTGCAAGCTGTACCCTAAGTATTCTCACTGGCCGGTGCTGTGTTCCAGCCTTGTTGGGTGTAGTCTTGAAGATGCTGCAGTAAGTACTGACGTTGATCCGAATGGAAGAAGAAGGTTACCGCTTGCCACTCCTAGCAGTGGCCAATAATGACGGCCTGATTCAATCTTTACATGGAATGACACCCGTGCCTCAAAATGCTGCCAATCCCATTAATACAGCAATCAGCTGACAACAACCTACTGTTTGCTATGCAACAATCTCGCAGTCCTACTCGTCCCAAGGCAATGACCTCCAACACCGGATTGATCATGAACAGCCACTGCATGCCCGGGTTGGCATTGTCACTACCGTGCAGGATGACAACCTGGCTGAGGCGGAAATCTGACAGGGCCAATGAGACCAGTTTTTTTCATATAATGGCTTATCTCGGTGTGGGTTGCAATGGTGGTGGATGAGTGTGCTTCTTGAAACCCACCATGAACAGCATCAGCTTCGATTGTTTGCCGGGAACCTAAAGCTGGTGACATCCAATCACTTCATTTGCAAGGTGGAGCACTCTCTCTGCCGAGGCGAAGTCAAAATGGGTACCACACTGTCGGACAAGGACATCACTTCAGCCTGGCAATTTATGGATCATGAGGGACACAGTTGGTTCGCACACTGGATTTGTCAGCAAGGTGTCATGGTCATTGCGCCTGCAAATGGCTTGTATGCACAACTGATGTGGCATCTGTTGAAGTGCACTTTTCGCCATCATTTCTTCCCAGAAGTCACTATTACTGCCTTTCCTATGAAGGTAAGAGCGCTACACGATTCCAGAGCAGTTGGTGAAGTTGCGCATTTTACCAACCTCTGCTCCAAGCATATCCACATACTGGAAAATGCGAGCACTATTACACATGACGATCACCTGCATGATGAGTACTTTTGTTGATGGCCTGTGTGTATCACAGATCCAATCATCACTGCAGCCCACATACAAATGAATCTGCAGCCAGGAACCCCATTCATGTGATCCAATGCAATAGCAAAGGTTGCTGAATTCTCTGAATGTACAACTCCACATCCGGCTGTCACGTCTTCGCAAGTGAATCATGGCACCAATGTTGTCCTGCCACAAGCGGCCCCTAGTCCAACACCTATCGGTCCAGGGCCCATATATCTCAATGTAGCTAACACCCATAACAGCTGCTACGGCTGTCACAGTTTTGCACAAGAAGTACGCGATTGTGCAACTCCAGATATATGGGTGTGAGGCCAACCTTTTCACGGAAGACCTAGTGGAAACCTCAGCACAGAAGATGGTGGTGATGATTCCATTGATATTCATTGTGGCAACCTAGGAACCTCGGCCAGATCAGGGGCACGGAGCATTGATAACATCCAGCAGGCCGCAGTGGAGGACGCACATGCACACTCTGCTGGCATGGTTTCAGTAGCAGCGTAGGAGGTTGGGGATGAGGAGAACAGCAAAGGAAATGGCATTTGGGAGTAGTGGTGGAACGTTCTACTGCCACGAATATTATTGGGTAAGCAAAATCCTTAGAGAGTATTGAATTGGGGGAAGGAAAAGATGCATGCATAAGGCATGCGAAATTGTACTTCAGCAGCTTGACAGATGATGAGACTTCTGCACCTCCCAGTTCGCCTATTTCTAAATTTTTTCACTTCTAATGGTTGCATTTGACTATCCAATAATACAATTCGTTCCTCATATTCCTTGTTTCAATGTGGTGCCTCCCATTATGATGTGGATACTGCCTACACCAGTTCCTTCAACTTCAAGTGTCAACTTTGCGGGCGCATGAGAGTCTCTTTTGCATGAGAAGAGAAGTCAGAGGCAGATAGATGGCAGCATTGTCCAGATGCATCGATAAGAGACATCACCATCAATCGCGTAGACACCTCAGGGTCATGCACGATATTCCTCTTGGGAGCAATCTATCACCTATATTTAGGTACAGATGAGATAGTAGCCAATCTGCATATCATCAATCATTAAACTAGTACTCTACATATGCAGAAGCCCAATTGGACTGATTTGCAGAAAGGCTTCTGCCTTTCTTCAACAATTGTCACGATATCACATGTAGGTCTGTGGCCTTGCAAAGCATGATTGAGGGAAGTTCTGGCCGATTGCAGAATGGTTGTTTCATGGTGGCCCGTGCTCCAGTAGGTGAGTGTATGTGGGTGTATGTGAAGTGTTGTCTATTGAATTGTGTAATGAGACAAGTCGCATCAACATAAGGTAGATCGATGACTAATGGCCCTAACTACAAAAGAAGCCAGTAACATCATAGTCCTTGGCATAGTGATATCCGGACTTCCAATCAACTGAACACTCCTCCAGGACAGCTATCACGTCCGTTTCAAACAAGAACAGTAAACAAATGGAAAGTGGAGCAAATCAAACGTCGTGGATCTCCTTGAAACACGCCTGCCCAATGAATCATCTTCATCGGGAAAATAACAAATTGTTCGGAAGTAATTAATCAACCACCCAACCATGCCGCACTGCCACACCGATCTTGTCAGCAGCTCCCAGAAGCTCCTGAACAGTCCGAATGCAACACGATGTGCTTCTCAGCTGCTCTGAGTGTACTTTCAGGTGCAACTCAACGCTCCTGAAGTAGCAGAACAAAATAAAAGAAAATTATAATGAGTATGACGTTGTCTTCCGAATGCAATAAAATAAGGCCTGTCAGTGTGTATAATTTCGGAGCTGCTGGGACTACGACACTCGTCTCCCAGTCGAACCCGGTGCACCTGGCCCCAGAATCTATGGTACTGACAATATATAATGTCTATATTGAATAGTACAATTCGATATACTATCCCACAGCTACACACCTGAATGAGGCATTCTAATCTAATTAATATAGAGTCCAGCATTTATCTAAATCGACATGATTATTTATAAGCCATACGCTATCGATGCCACCCGCTGCAGCGTTCTCCCGCACCACGTGTGCTGGTCTAACTATTGCTTCAACGGGTACGATATGCGTCTAATTCATCTGTTTGACAACCCAGATGCACCTGTCAACACAATCAGCCAAACCATGAAGATCTTTGTACTTCGTTGGAATCACCACTGCATATTCTTGAATGTGAGGATGCAATACCCATTGTTGAGTCTTCTCGCACGTCATAGAAAATGTCGATATTACTCTCCAGGCTGGCGGGTGCTCCAGAAAATGGAGGATCTGATTCGGTGGAGTCCAGCTGAAGTACATTACATGTAGAGAAGGCAGTCGTACTTGGAAGGTGTGATCGACGTCATTCTCTTCACTTTGCGTATACTGGACCCAGATGTTATGAGCTTCAGGCAAGGTCCCTTGGTTGCCATTGGTATATTCTACCTTGCAATCAAGTCGCAGATGCTCAACAGATATAAGGCAGTGAAATGGTTGACCGTAATACAACAGCCCAATGTTGAGTTTAAGAAATATACTGTCCATGAGTACATTCTGATCATAACCGAGCACGAGTCCACTCACCGCTTGTCCGCTGTCTTCTTCATTTAGCGGGCAGAATAACTGTCCAAAGTTGGGAATTCTGAAATCATGTGATACATTTCTGAGTGAGGATAACTTGATACCTCTGCACACTCCGTGGAGATGCATTTCTCCAAAATGATATACCCACCGTGATACCGGGCGGACAATGGGCTCATCCTGAATTGTTTAGAGACAGAACAGATGGGCTCTGCATGTACTTCGCTGTGTATTGGTAGCGGACAGTGAGTTTAAAACTTTTGCAGTGTCATTATCATACCAGCCTTGGAGCACAAAATATGACAGTGTCTCCTCTATGTAGTCAGGACCGCTACAGCGGTCATTGTGCTTGAGGATCTGCCGAATCCGATTGACTTTGATGCTAGATCAACATGCCTCTTTCACGTTGGCGATATGTAGCAGTTCAGAACTATCAGAGGTGAAATTGTCAACGGAAGCCATTCACTGAATTGACTCCGATGTATGACTCACATGATGCATCTTTGGATATCGGAAATGTATTACATGTTGTGCAATGATATTCCAGATCGCGTGAATGCCTACTGTCTCCCACCAAGCTTCAAACTCGATCAGGTGGATGGAGAATTCCTTCTTGAACCACTTCTGTTCATTTGAGGTGATGACCTAAATGTCTCTCTCCAGCTTGTTAGTGATGCGCTCCGTATCACCAAAGTTCCAGGTCGTTCCTTCTGACTCAGCATCGGATAGGTTGATCGGAACCAACAGCCGCTGGTTGGCAGTCATGTTTGCCACCCCGTAAGCCACGTCTTTCGTGCCAGCTTTCCGTAGGGCAAGTTGTTAGGCGAATCTGCGTCTGGGACTGGTTGCCTTAGTTCCGGCTTCCTACAATGGTTGTTGCTGATGATGTTGGTATAATTTATCAAACTCTTGGGTTTTACAGGTATCACTTGATGGATTTCCTGCTCCATTCGCTCAATTGCCTTCGGACAATCGGCATCTGACCAAGTGGTTGACACTTGTCGGGCTCTATTTAGGCTCACCTGACATTGCCTGCATTGTGTTGTGGAAACCGTTTTAGCCCCATACACAAGGGCCTCCATTGCAGCACTAATCTTATGTATGTTTTGTACGCATAGCTGATGGGATTCCATTGCCAACCGGTCATTCACTTTGGCCTTCATAGACTTCAACATTTTCTGCTCTCGAAAGATTCCCTTCTTCTGGTAAAATTGGTTGAGTGCATCATCTAGCGCTTCAAGGGATAGATCTGAGTGATTTTGTTGGCTAACAAGTAGAGAGAATTGACATAATGCTCGCGCTTCTCGCATTACCATTTCATTGAAGGCTGTTTCGTCCACAGTTTTCCCGTCGTCCTTGGAGCAGAGAAGCATTGAAGCGCAATTCCCTGACAGTGTTCTGATCATTCCCCAGATCTCTTTGACTTGCCAGGCGCTGCATTTCTATGAATTGTATGGTTTAGAGAAGTCCTGGAGGCCGGGATATTGTGGCACCGATGTCAATCGATTGTCAAATTGATCCTTGACATTTCTAGCTTTGAGGTATTTGATCAGCCAGTGGAATAAGTCTTGAACTAAACCCAGGTGCACCTGATGCAATTCATCAGGCTGCCAAAGGAGATAGACATTGCACAGAGGGTATTGCCACAGCTGGTTGCGGATTGAGTGGACACGTAGTGTGTGCGGAGCATCTTTATTATTGTACTCCAGCAGCTCCAAGTGAATATGCAGGTCTCTTGAGATATCGAGTGGTTGAAAAGTTCAATGCCCCATCAGCGCACCTTTGGGAATTTCACACATCGGGCATAAGCCATATGAGACTTGAGCAACCATTCCTTGTTGCAGATGATCCCTGACCTAGGCAACCAACAGAGGGTAACATTGTCGTTGGAATGCATCTGCACAATCCCATTTCAAGCCAGGGCCAGCTAAGTCAACATGCCTTAGTTGAGGCAGCACAGGTCCATTCGCATTATGCCATGCTTCATCAACATTTGTGGCACCTTTCGGGGGACATGGAAACAGTCCGACAAGAATCCTGGCATGCCTTTTAGGTTTCCGGCGGATATCTTTTCCAATATTTTTAATAGTGACATACAGTGGCCAGGCATGCTGATCACCCGAAAAATTGGTCAAGTGAGTCCTGTCGCATGCACATATGACCGGCACAACCATCGCTCCGGCAGGAAGCCGATCCTGTGTATCCCACCACCTGCCGCCTTTGTTCATCTCGCTGTAGATTCAATAACCCTCAGAGTCAGCGAGGCGCACTAGTTCAAAATCGAGGTGTGCCTGCAATGGGAGATGTGCTAGGAGGAATGGAATACATTTGAAAATATCCCTGTAGTATAATGTTCCCAAGACATGTGAGTCACCTTTGATCCAACAATCATCGCGCAGCCCAATATCAAGTTCAGGGAGGAGCTTTCGCAGGGCATCTGCTAATTGCAATCATTCGATTTTGAAGCTGTACAGTCCACGCCCGAGATGTTGATCTATCCATGTTTTTGTTCACTGGCTGAACGATTGAGCCTGCTGAAAGTCATGTGCAGACAGAAATGGGTGCCATGGATTCCAATGTTCTGAGTACTTTCGATGCTTGTTGTACAATCCAGTTGCTTTGCCATACACTTTCCCCCTCACATTTTCCACTCCACCTACCTGCCTATGAACCTTTGTCTTTGTTGGATCAGGGGTACAGGTGGGATCAGGCTGCTGAGGGTCTATAGGTTCTTTGTTGGGAGAATCTTCAGGTGGTGATGCACCAGGTCAGCTGTCTATGAGTCGATCATTAATTGACAGCTTGTCGATGCCTATTCAGGTTCCCCTACTGCAGTCAAACGATCATCGCTCAGGGTGAGGGAAGCCAGCAGGTGGTAGAATCCCGTTGTGTAATTGCCTTTTATTCATCAATATTGGGTGATATTGTTGATAGTGAGCTTCCGCTTGGTTCATGTTGAATAATGTCATTTTGCAGAAAAAGCAGTTGACATGTTTCCAGCGAGTGTTGACCATAGTTGAGAAATGCTCAGTGTTCTGACGAATCTTGATGATGGTTCAGGGGGTATGGTATGTTGCTGGATTTGAGCCTCAAGGATATTTATTTGAAAGCAAGATAACTCAGGTTAGCATAACACTTTCAAAGCCGCATCACACCCCACCAAATGTAGAGGATGGGTAAAACAAAGTCACCTTACAATTAATTTTCTACACAAACTAGGATAATATCTATCGAATCCCGCACAATACTGCTGCACATTATCTACGGACCATCACCAGCAGAGAAAGTTTCTTTTGTCATCACTGCAATCAAACTTTGATACCGCTCATCAGGTGCTACTACTATGGTAGGCCATATCGTACACTATGTCATTCCGGAATTGTGCAGATTTTGTCTACGCTTGAGCCTCAAGCAGCGGATAACATCAGCTTAATACAATGAAATCGGTAAGTTTCCTAGCTGGCTGTATGCCTGCTCAACGATCATCGACAACTGATAGGCTGGTAGGATGTTTTCATCTGTAATAATCGTTGACCGGTTGGTGGATCCCGAGGAGACAACAAAGTTCACACAAGGAGCTGAAAACAAAGTAATCACTGTTGCTGCTCGACTCACACAGCCTCATATTGAATGATGTGCAGGTCATACACAGACATTAAGAGTGTAGAATGCCTAGTCGTGCTGACCTTCCAACTGGATATAGTTCTCTTTGGGTTCCTGGACATATCATGTCGAATCACTTCTATGACCTGTACTGTCGTCACCCGAAAAAAGGTGAGTGTCTATTGATGATACTAGTATACGAAATGGAGCATATAACAAGTAATGGCGGGATGTTTGTGATTATGATTTCTTGTTCTCGGCCAGGTTTCATGGGATCAAATGTGCAATGAAACACCACAGACCCTGACAAGAAAGAAGGATATAAGTGGCTTTCATTCCGCCGAAGGTCACTGCTACCTTCAATATTTGCAACTATACTCCACTGCATTTGAAATCGCCAATTAAAGTAATAATTTGATTCCTCCCATCTTTTCATTGACATATGATGTTGACAAACAGATCTCCGCCGAAGACAACCATATGGCTCCAACAGCTGGGCTGTTTGGCTCACAACAATGCCCAGATGACAGTGTGAAAGCATCAGATACTAATGCTGGAAACACACCAATCAAACAGACTCAATTCATGCAACCCACAAATCAATTCCATCCTCCACCAGGATATAGTTACCCGCCTTCGCAGCCACCATTTCCAGGCGCTCCCTAGTTCTACCACCATGCCTGATTCAATATGACACCCAGCTCACAACCGAGCTCTAGTCCAACCCAAGGATATCTGAGTTATTGGCCATTGTGGCAAGCATATGATTTCCCCAACAAGGTTATGGTGGACCTCAAATGTTCCCCCCTCAGCAATTCACAGGACATGGGCCATCATCTCCAGGCACCCTCCATCACTGCCTCGACACAATCCAGTCATTCGGCTGACCTCTTCCTTCTCTACTGCACCAGGACAACTCCCAGGCGCCCCTGGGAGTACTCCCATTAGCCTCCCAATGAAACGATTTCAGCCGGCTGCGGAACCGCGAAGGACAGATGTTGAAGGGATTGCCGATCTGCCATCATTACTAGAGATGTCCCATGACAAATATGATGCAGATTAGGAGAGCAACGATTCATCAGGCTTGGGCGGGGCCAATGGCAAAGCCCCAATCAGCTCAAAGCACATGGAATTCTCCTTGAAGCAATTTACCAAATGGATGGGGCAGCCCTGCTTTAGTGCCTTCAACAAGTGGAAGAAAGTATGGTTAGCTGGGGTTCTGGAGAAGAAGCATCGGTCCATTATCCAGGGACAGAACCATTTGAAACAGCTGTGAGATGGACTCCTTCAGTAGGAGAGTTGCAGATTGTTTGGAGACTTTCAAGACCAGGCTGGGTTTGGAAAATTTTGATAATGCTGAATGGATTCTGCGACAGTGGGTTGAGAGGTTTTTGAAGAAAGGTGCAAACGAGGTTTGGGAGGTGAGGATGAAGGGAAAGCAAGGCAACATGCGACCGGTGACAGATTTCAGACTGCGACGGGGCAACATAGCTAGATGTGACCTCCCAGCGTTGCGAAATACATCTTCCATCGTTGTGATTCGTTGAGTGCTGAACGGCAACAGTGACCAGACATCTAGCATGCAACTCCAAGCTTTATACACCAATCTGAGGCACTGGGAGGAGCTGATTGATTTCATCCAAAAAAAATGTGGCCGGAAAGAACCATGCTGTGTGACTGCAATATACAAATGCATCTTGGCACGGGAAGAATTGGACGAAGAGTATATGGGATTATACGCACCGGGGCAAATGATGAATGACACTCTCTATGGTCAGATTTCATTCAACAGTTCCCTGTCTAATGCCGTCAAGATGAAACCAAGACACAATGTGAAACTATTTTCAGTGGAAATGAAGGCAGCTATAGAGAAGGATATTGCGGAGCACGTAATGAGACTGGCCAAGGTGATCCCCAGTAGCCAGGTTACTGTAAGTTATGCCCCACCACTAACCAGAATATTTGGACTATGCAGGGATCCGATGAAAATGAAAGAGTGGTCGATGAGGAGGCTGGTGGGCGAGAGACTGACAGTCGTAGTTATGTAAGTTCTGATTGAGTCACCAGAATTGATTGTATTCCACATATTGATTGGGTCCAAATGCTTGTTTGTGAAATATCTAACATTGCGATGAATTTCAGAAGTGCCGGAGTATGAGCCCCTCAGCCCAAAGTCCCTCAGAGCAACTGATGGGGATCATTGTGGATGAAATCAAGCCCAAAGAAGGCGCAAGAAAGGTTCAGGAGCAAGTGGATGGCGTGGAGGACCTCGATCCAGATAATACCTGTTCAGGATTGAATACTGTTCTCAACTCAATCAACAACGAATTGGAACATGAGTGTCTTGATGAGGTGGTCATGCAGCGAAATGCCCATCCAATTCGCCAATCACCAGATGTCCATGTTCCAGGCCACAAGTATTCAATTCCAGGCTTGCCTGGAATGAAGTTTCTGGTGCACCAGGGTTGGGCCGTATGGTTCATTGTGAGGAGGTGGGTATGGGATTCTGATACGCCAAGAGCATTGGTGGCAGATGAAATGGGTTTTGGCAAGACTTTCACCTCAGTGGCAGCAGCAATGATATGCAAATTGATGGCTGAGAAAGTTGTAATGGGGTTACCGCTGTCGATTTTGTGGGGGAATACCCATGAAGAGTGGGTTGATCTGGCACAGAACGACTTTCCCAGAATTATCAGTGACAAATGGGAGTGGTATCCATAGCGGAGACAGAATTCTGTGCCTCACCGCCTTTCAGCGATCCAGTCAACTCCACCACAGGGGCATCCAGCGCATACATCAGCCCTGGAACCAATCCTGGTAGTGACAATGCCCGGAGTTGCAGAGACATTCAAGAGTGTCATCAATGAGATAAAATATGGAACTGAGTTCAAACGCATTGACTTGTCGCACACAGAAAATGGGAATCTCACCCATGATTATCTGAACAGCGGTATTGATTAGGTGGAAAACCAAATGAATATCCACCTTCTGTTGTATGATACCTTAACATCGAGAGCGAAACCATCACACAACGACCAACCCTGACACTACTCATGGAGTTTTGGGATTTTTGATGAGTCTGATTGCTACATGACAAACAATAGTGTGGGCTGGTAACCTGCAACCAATGTGAGAATTGGATACAAACTTCAAACCACTGCAACGCCAGGATTCCATTCACTCTATGACTGGTGTTTTCAGACCCTGGGGCTGTTTTCAGCTGTGCCTGATGATCCAGGGGACAAGACTGTGATGGAAAAGCACAGCGCCGAGGCACTGTGTTCCGCTGTGACGAGTTAGATACATGCCATCTGGACGGAAGACCACGATGCTCAACAGGATGAGGCAAAGCGGACGATCCAAATTGCAAAGTTCTGGATGATCAGAAGGTGGTCGGAATTGAAACTTGCACATTGGAAACCACTTGTTCGGATACCGAAGACGAATGCACACTTTCCATATCTCAAATGCACTGAGGAAGAGCATGCTGAACGAGAGACCCTTGTGGAAACATACACTTTACAACGTGCTTCAGGAGTGTGGAGGGTACTGAGATGGCGGCTGGCATGTTTCTCATTGGTATTGGGAGACACTGAAGATCAGAATGACATTTCAGGATAATGGTACGATGAATGGCCGCTCGATAGTTGGGTAGATTCTCTGATTTCCTGATGGCTGAGCGACACATTTCTGCCAATGCTTCTCAATTCACATGGGGAGTATTCCGAACCTGCCAAAGACCAAGCATCAAATAACGTGCTCCTGCACGAACATGAAAGGTATAAAAGCTTCTTTTCCTCATGCACCTACAGCTCAAAAGGGTGGTGCGATTGTGTTCTCTACCTGGCGAAGTTCGTCATTTGAAGTGGTGGATCACAAAGTTTTTTGCGGATCAGTTGGATATTTTCTACATGTATGCGGAAATGGGCAACGATGAGTGCTCAGAAATTCAGCTCAAATTCCAACATTGGCCAAATCCCTCTGGGTTGGTAACTACACCCAAAGTGGGTAGGATGGGCCTAAATCTCCCAGCAGCAAACCATGCGGTAATAACTCAGAAGTTCTGGGTATTGAATGAGCAGCACCAGACCTTTGCACAGGTCATGGCTATTGAACACTAGACCCAGTGGTTATGATAACAGAGCAATTGATCCCCACCAGCTCTCAGGAGTGGCACAAATGAGAGTCCTGCATGGCCTCATGAGCCATACGAACATCACAACTTCAATCATAGACAATATTCTGGAATGTTGGGAGGACCATACGAAACAGCTTACAGAGCATGGAGAAGATGTGCTGTCAGATGGTGATGATGAATGATAATTCTTTGGGCAGTGTATTCAAGATACTCCTCTTTAAACATTCAACCAATGCAATCTCACCAACTGATGCAAAATAGTCAAATGGTATGGAGAATAAGGCCCTGGGGAGGAGTCCAGGAGTATTGGGTAGAGTTTCATTCCATTTCGTGTTAGTTGATTATTGTAATGAATATGAGATGAAGTCAATCATCAACAGATATCAGGTAAAGTGAACCATGGCCTCATTTGGATGATCCAATATGTGAAGGAAAGCAGGTGTGCTGGTTTAATGGTCGACTACGTCAAATGCAGCGGTGCTGTATATTTCTCTTAGCGAGAATCTGTTGATGCTGCAGTCAATGCCTATCGTATATTGTCCGTGTGGAATAGTGAAAACCAAATCAGGAAATGAGATTGCAGTTTTCAGGTGCGCCAGAACCTCCGAGTGTGATTCGAATTATATTTTACTAGTCGATTTCAGGCGCCCAGGACAATAAAATTGCGAAACAATTCAGGATATTCACTGAATCAACAATGTTGAATAATTCACAGTCAATTGCAAATGAGAATCACTTTCGACTTCTTGACTTTCCTGAGCCAGATCCAGCACAGTATATGTCTAATCATCCAGGGATAGAAAAACTGTCTAAGCGATATTAAGTTGATGTATCGTGTCCTAAGACACGGCTCATGTATTCCAGGCTTACCCAAAGAATGCAGCCAAGCATTTCCTCGTTCAGGAATTGAATTCAGGCACACCTCGGATCCACTCTCCTGTCAAGGTTGATAGTCTCAGATTGAACACCACACGCTTATTCTATTCAACGGCCAATTTCGACAAGCCTCCGCTCAATATTACGATATGATCCAACTCTGGGCATGCAGCTGAACCGCGTATACCCACTTCACATCACCCTTGAATGATTCATGTTGCTCCATTCCAAGCATATTTTCTTCCTCCCTGAATGCGCTGAATCAGTGGCGGCCAGCACACACAGAGTGTCCATCATTCAAACACTAAACCTTTATATGCAGCCGCGGCTCATGCCACTCGGCCCCAGCTAATAACTGAATCTATACTGGATCAGTATCTGAATGCCGCTGCTAAAATGCCATAACTATCACGCTACGTGTCAACGCATCCATTGGAGGAACGTGTACACCACAAACTTACCGTAGATACACAGCCCTGGGCAATAAGTAACCACACTTAGCTGAATTTCGACTACGAGGTATGATCACGCCTATTTGTGTCCAAGATCCTAAAATAGCTTCTGTCGTTTGGGCTCCATAATTGAACTGCAGCTTGAGAGAGTGAACCTCAAAAGACAGCTTCTGATCAGCGACTCTGCAGATAACTTGCAACTCCTGCTCACCTGTATACCACACTTCCTCGAACAGGGATAAATTCACAAGGCTTCTAATGCAGACCTAACTACATTTTGACTAACTTGTATGTTTGGGCCGCCAAATAACCGTATCTTAAAATACAGTATGTGAACCAGTTTCCATCAACAGTGCTCGAAGAGACAGGATGTGAATGCCAGTCTCTGCTCAGCGGCTGAGACGGTGATCCGCAAGCTCCAACCTGAAGTTCGTAACAAATCATAAACAGACGTTATCAGATTTCCTCTAATGTCCAATTGTAAGAGTGCATGAAGAACGAATCGTGATGAAAGCTTGAGTTAAGACAAGGCAGATTCTGAGAGTACAAGTAACAGTCAAAGTAAGGCGAGCCAGCAATCCCAGCAATTACATCAGATTGAATCTTTGATGCTGATTCACTGCTCACTGCACCTCAAGTGGCCACAACTGCATGCTGTTATTCATCTTTCCGCTGTCAGATGAAGGCTCATGACACATTCCTATCATTCTTATGCACAGCTTTGAACCCCAATATTTATGTTCAGTCAACATTGCAGCATTGAGACTTCTAATGAGTTTGTGATTATATGATGTGGTGTTTACAATATATCATGCGAAACAGCTTAATGTGAGTGACTATCTATGACCAATTTGCTAGCAATCTTGGCATTGACCAGAACTGGAATCGATTAAATTGCCCCTGAATCTTCATCGTACCTTTACTGTCCTTTCTCTATGTTGAATCTCTCTTTTGTAAACCCAAATTCTCCCTCTTCTCATACACTGACTGCATACATATTGTGAATTCAGCAGACTCAGGCCGCTGAAAGTGAAGTTCTGCACACGACATTGCCTAATTGACTGCTAACTTTGCTGCAGAATCCTGAAACAACAGAATTTCATGATCATAGTGTGTCCATCCGACTGGTATACCCCATTCGGAGATTCATATTCATCCACTATCAGCAACAACCTCAGTTTGAACCCATCCTACTTCAAGTGTTGCCACTCAGCAAGGTCCCAACTCTATCCTCCATCTAAGTTCTGCACGATTCTTCAACACACCCACAATTCTGTGCCATGCCGTCACTGCTCATATGCTCGAACAAGAGGCACAATGAACTACCATGGGCAGAGTCATATGCAGGGGCCCTCATGATCGACCCATTTCTCAGTATTCCATATGTCCAGCGCTGACAGTTAGTTAGTGATACAACCATGTTAATGTCTCGAATTCTTCAGTTGTCGAGATCCTCAGGGGTGTCTGGTTTGGTGTTAACAATGTGTCCGGATTGCCGCTTTGGGCCTGGGTCCGGGTCGGAACTGAACCGTCGGGACATACGAGGTTCAGGTTGTCAATACACCCGAAAAGTCAGCTCAGATATGGTGTGACAGACATCTCCGCACCCGTCATTAATGGGCGAGTAGTCAGCGGGTTGTCGAGCGGGTCCGTCTGTAGATGTATAAATGTTCTCGCTTTTGCCGTTTGATAATTGTACTTGATCGAAATCGGTTAAGTAACATCCAGAACTTCCATTTTGATCACTGTGCAGGTTGCAAGATCGATTATTTTGGAATCAATGCTTTGCCTTGTTTGTTCAGTATTTAGGAGTAGGAAGACAGTCAATGGTACAGCGATGATCTCATATATCCGTGCATTGCCATGATTAACCAATGCACAAGACCAAAAATCATTCCGGCTCCGTTCACACTCATTTTCACGATTGTGTGGGGAGCGTGCTGCTGTTGCTATTGACACTAAAGGCGGCTCATACCTTATTTATCGATGTCTGCAACCAATCACCACTTAGATAACCTATGATGCAAAGCCAAAAATTGTTGACGCTCAGTTGACGCTGAATTTCAGAATGAGGCTATGAGTGTGTCGGTTTCTTTTTCGCTTATAAACGCAGCCAACACATTCATTAGGCCTAATCACAACCAGACCACCTTGTGATCACCTGACCTAGAAGACTAAAAATGGTTGACACTCCATTAACTGTCATTTTCATGATGGGGTACTGAACATTGCACGCACTGTATTGCCTGAAACGGCAGCTAATACCATATTTATGGATGGCTGCAATGAATTGCCGCTTGGAAAACCCAAGATGCGAAGCCAAAAATCATTGACACTCCGTTGACGCTCATTTTCAGAATGGGGCAATGACCATGTCGCTTTCTTTTTTGCCTATAAAGGCAGCCAATAAATCCATTAAGCCTAATGACTACCAGATTACATTGTAATTACCTGACTTAGAAGACTGAAAATCGTCAACACTTAGTTGACGCTCATTTTCATGATGGGATACCAATCATCGCAGACACTGTTTTGCCTGAAAAGGCCGCCAATACATCATATATGAATTACTATCACAAATCAACACTTAGATAACCAAAGATGCAAAGTCTAAAATTGTTGACGCTCGGTTGACGCTCCTTTTCAGAATGGGGCAGAGAATGTGTCGCTTGGTGTGTTGCCTTTAAAGGCAGCCAATCCAACAGTTATGCTTCACAGTAATTAAATCACTTTACAATTACCTTGTTTACAAGACCAAACATTGTTGACGCTCCATTGACGCTCATGTTCATGACGAGGTAGGGAGCATGTTGCTATCATGTTGACCTAGAAACGCGTGCAATGCTTCCATTCTGTATAACCAAGACCAAGTAGATTTTTAATTGCCACTCTTACGTGACCTAAAATTGTTGACACTCCGTTGACACTCGTTTTGCCACCGGCGTATCCGCAATATTCAATCAGTTGATTTGGTGTAGTCTATCATTCACATTGTTCTGGCACGCTTTGAAGCGTTTCCATTCACTTTCTCATTGATCACTACATTGTTCATTAATAATACATATAGATATATCCTTTAAAATGTACTGTACAGTGTCCGCTAATTGTCGATAATAATACACTCCAGAATCTTGTTCCTTTTACTCAATGCTCGTCATCACTTGCAGGTTCGCTCAATAGGCTGCTCTGGTCTTCAAAATGGATGTCTGCATTACCACACAGCAGATAGCGTACTACCCAGTGGATGTTCCTTCATCAGTCAGCATATCTAGATCAAAATCTGTATTGTGGTGGCTATCCTGGGCATTTGCATCCTGTGTAAGAAGCTTAGCACAGGGAAGAGAATTGTGTGAATAAATATATCCGGCTTGCAAATTGGCAATTTGAAAAGGTTGAGCTCTGGCATTGTGACCGGGTGGCGCGGGTGGCGTTCCGGCCAGAGGTGGCGTTCCTGGCAATGGTGGTGTCGGCTATGCAGTTGGCTGTCTGCATCAGTGGGGTGGAGACGAACCTGTGTCTTTGCATCTCCAGCGTGTCTGTGGATTCCATCCAGGGCCATTTTGGCAATGAAGGGATCCATCTGTCTGGTTTTGACGAAGCATGGCCAGGTGTCTTTCTGTTGCAGTCTTCACCTTTTTTTGCCCTGGACACTCAACACCCCGCTTCTTCTCTTCTTGGACTTCTGCGCGAGGTTCCTTGATCTGATATTGATTTTCCTCTCTTGCAGTTGGCGAAAACCCGCCTTTGGCCATTTTGCCCATATTAAAGGCGAGGCGCATGTCGGACTGTTCCAGCTGCATCTGACCTCCTTGCCTTGCCATTGTAGCAGACATGTTCACACCCTAAAAAAATTAGTTCCTCCTCTAACAATGAGATTCGGCTAGTACCTCGGCCATATACCCCTCCGCCGTCTATTCTAGGGTGATTACACCCTGTTTCGTCCACTCCCAGGGATGCCTCTCACGAAATTCATCCGCAAACATCCCAGAGGTAACCACATCATGAGGGATGATTGTGCGGACAGTGTGGACAAATGCCAGGGTCGACCATGGAGGTTTCCCATTGCGAGCAGCGATCAATTGGTCACAAAACTCTCTGCATACACCCGATGTATAATATACAGTCAATTATCAACCATCCACCACGGTCTGAATATACTCACATCCAATTGAATGTTGCATCGCATTCTTGCTGGTTCCGGTCTTGCGGACGATTTCTGCATGTGCATCCTGGGTCCCATTTTTTGGAAAGTTCATTGGCAGTGTCGCGGCGGAATCACTTGTGTCTGCATTCATGCTATGTGCCTCGGAGTGACGCATTGGATGAAGCGCCCGTCGATTGGCTTCCTTCCGATTCTTCGTCATCTGGTTGAGGTGGTTGTGTATAGTGTAAGCAATGGGTCCAAATTCCCGGGTCGGTTCCGGGTCCGGTTCCAACCGGGAACCGAACCGTTGCAACGGGTTTTCACACAAAACCCGCTCCTCAAAAGTCAACATTTGTTGCACCAATTAAGTATTTGAGTTCTGATCGTATCACAACATGAACAATACGTAGATTGTGCAGTTTTAGTCGCTCCTTCACCTCGCGCTTGCAGATTGCGATCCGACAAGTATTCGTTGAGTCGCGATTGAAAACCTGCCAATTTCGCTGATATCCAGCCTGTATTTCACAGCCACTCAACGAATATCAGCCGGATCGCAAATCTGAAAGCAGGAGGTGCAAGAGTGACTAATGCTGCACAATTTACGTACTGATCATGTCATGATACAATCAGAACTCAAATACTTAATTGGAGCCAAAGTTGTAGGAACCGTAAAATGAAACCGCGGTCCGGTTCTAACCCGTCCCCGAACCCGGTGGGTACCCCTGGTCCCCGGGTAACAACCTGGACTGGACAATCCGGTCCGGTTCCAAACCCGGACCGCAGCCGGGTAACCCGGAACCGTTGCTAACAATAGTTGTGTATGAATGATTTGCTGGTGTGGAATAGGAGAGGAAGATGATTATGAAAAGAAGTGGAAAGTCCTGAGGAATATATAGTGAGGTTCATGTCAGAATAGAATAAGTAGCAGCCAACTTGTTCATTATACTCAACATGAATCCTGCTGCTCATGACTGCAAGTTGCACGGGTTTCCCACCGTCTCGTGATTTGCAATCAATCGGTCTGAAGTTGTTTGTGTGTTTCCTGGGCTAAATTGAGGCGTACGACTGCCGACATCTCTTGATTGTCAGATATCAATAGGACATTCTTCGAGGGAAAGGATGTCTCCTGATGTTTATATCAAATAATCCCCAGGATAATACTTCAAACTGACACAAACAATCCAGTCATGTTGGACGGTTAGCCTAACTATTCCCGTTATATTGACAGTCAAACACAGATTATGCTTTGTTCAAGTTCAGTAAATGTACCAACCTTGACATAAAAGATGCAGCTTGCCTCCATATTGTCCAGATCTTGCAACATCCAACGTCTTGCCCGACAACAATGTCATCACAAGCTACTATGGTCATCGCTCTGAAAAGAACTTTTCGCCACTTCCGGCACGCATATACAGCCAATGGACACAGCGCTCCACACGACGACGTCATCCTGCATATGAAGGCAAGTGCAGCTTGAAAGCAGAAAGAGTCCGAGCCCTTGGGGCATTGCGCATCTTGCAATCCAAAAAGAAGTTTGCAGCTGAGAAACGACAAGAAAAACTCTTCTTAAGCAATGAAGAGAAAGAATAATGGATCAAGGATTATGTTGAGAGAGATACCGCTGTGGCAAGCCAGCGAGTTACACATTCAGATGCAGCGATTAGTCAGTAGCTGAAGGACGCAGGGACAGCTGAAAATGCGGAATTGACAACCAGAGAGCCCGAAATGATGTTTGAGGAGATGATGGTGGCAATCCGAGAGAGTCCGAGCCATCTCGCAAGTTCTGACAATGGGGACAATAGCGAATATAAGGATGATGCAGAGACAGAGCAGTGCAACCTGAGCGAAGATGCAGACCGCAGCTGGGTGATTGGCACAGTCTGCAAAGCAGTACAACAGGCCATGCAGAGGTTTTGGCAGACGCAGATGAAGCTTGACAAATTGACACAACCGGTATGGGGGGACCCAGCCGACTACATCAGTGACTGCGACAAGAAGTACGGCATATCTGAATTGATGGTTCCGGCCGTCAGTAAACCACAAACTGATGATGATGCAGCTGCACCTGTACCCACAACATTTGGAGAACTTATGGAGTGTCTTAATATTGTCCCCGGAATATCGCTAATGCCGCATGGGACTTCTCAACCCAGAAGTAGTCATATTAGGCTACGTTCTGGAACGCCACAGTCGGACAGATATCTACCTTGTCTTGCATCCACCCCAGAGCCTGATTCATCACATATTCAGAATGCGATGTCTCTTGAACTTGTAAGCTTTTACCTCTGCAGATACCCACCCCAGCTAATTACCATATAGAGCTTGTATTCGGAAGAAGACATGGTGCTAACTCCTGAGCCATCGGAGAAATCGGAGGAAACGTGGTATTTTTGACATCATATCTGCGTGAGAAGCAATGGTTGAATCAATTTTGCTACCTGTCAGTGTTTTCTTGCGTTCAGTGACCAAATTGTGAGACATGATAATTTGTTAGTGCATGTGCAAGGGTTGAACTCACCATGTGAATGTTCTAGAACGCAAATCATCTCCTGAGGTGGCCAATAAGTTCGATTTCAGTTTGCCCATTACTGTTAACTGAGAAAGCGAAAGCTATATAAGTGACAAAACATACTGACAAAATTTAAGTGAGTGATGTCATACGAGGCATGGACGGAGTTGCCCGTGCTCAATCCGAATCAGTCTGAATGACAACCGTCATGCTGCATTTATCCACGTATCCAACTGCACAACTCTCTCCACAGATCTGGTGCGCATGGTTGAGATATTTGAGATTGCTTATGGCACGTCATGGAAATTGAGAAGAACAAGCTGGATAAGCAATGGTGAGGAAGTCGAGCAATAATAATAATAAACCAGTGAAATAATCCACATGCCGTCAATTGCTTGCCGAAAGTGCAGGAATGTGATCGGGCCAAGTAAATACTCACTCAGACAGCGTGGATTGAGGTTGATCAGAAATTGAGAGGCCACAAAGCCTCTAGATGCAATTGATAATATGTGGAAATGTAATATTGGAGGTCAGTAATGAATATGCAATTCGTTGCATACAATGATCAAGTGTACAAAGGCTGTTTCGCTGTGTTTAATGTGAGTGTCAATAGAGCATGAACAATTTTTAGCCTTACACATTCCACAATCAAATGGCTCCATTATCTCGTCCTTGCAGAGTAAATATATTGGTCGGCGTAATAGCCGAAAAGGCAAATGGCACTCTTGTTGCCCCATCCTAAACATCAGCGCAAATGGAGCGTCAACGATTCTCATTATTATACATTTGTCAATCAAAGGGCTGCATTGTCACCTCCTGCCAAAGTGAATCTTTTGGTCGTCATTATACCTAAAGAGGCAAAGGGCACACTCGTTGCCCGATCTGGAAAATGAGCATCAATGCAGAGCCAAAAGGTTCCTGGCCTTGCATCTTGGACAATCCCAGGGCTGTGCAGTGACATTGACCCAGAATCTGGTTATCGGCTGCCTTTCTAGGCAAACATGCCGCGACAACATCGCTACAATGTCCTACTAATGAATGTCAACAGAGTGTCAACAATTTCTGGCTTTGCATCTTGAAAAACCCAAGCGTTGTGCGGCGAGATTGACTCATAATCGAACTGTCGGCTGCCGTTCAAAGCAACAATGCTTAGGACAATATCGTTAGTATGACTGAAAAATGTGCATCAACAGAGCATCAACAATTTTTGGCCTAGCATCATAGACAATGCAAGGGCTGTGCGGCGACATTAACATATAATCGAACTATCAGCCGCCTCTTTAGGCAAAACTGCTTCGGGGTACATCACTACTTCGGCCTAAAACTGAGCATCTACAGAGCGTCAATCCTGTTTGGCCTTGCATCTCGTAAAATCCCAGGTCCGTGCGGCGACATTATTCCACCATCATAATCTCGGCCTCCTATCTAGGCAATCATATTTCGTACAACATCGCCACTAAGTCTTGAAAAGGAATATCAACTGAGAGTCGTCAATTATTGGCCTTGCATATGGGATAATCCAGGGGCTGTGAGGTGACATTGAACCATAATCGAACTACCGGCCGCCTTTCTAGGCACAAATGATTGCAACAGAGTCTCTGCTATGTCCTAAACTGGAGCACAAACGGAGCGTCAATGGAGCGTCAACGATTTCTGGTCATGGAACTTGCAAAATCCAAGGGCTGTTCATTGACATACGCCCATAATCAACGTATAGGCCGCCATGGTGGGCAAAAATGCCTGTAACAATTCCGCTACCACCACCTAAAATTTAGTGTGAGTTGAGCGGCAACAGGTTATGTGGGGCTCAGTAAGCTTCACCGCAATGAAATGCCTTGCATCATTCGTAAATGGAGTTTTTCACGGTCAGTCTTGTCAATATAACCCTGTACACAACTTCACAACTATGCATGCAATGTATCACAGGTCTTACTTTTGGCTTGCGTGTAGCTCAAGAGTCAATATTTAAGCTCCAGCGTTCTACTCAACAATAATGTAACTTCTGACAGTCTCTCAACTGGAAGTAGGCAGCTTTCAAATTCCTACAACGATGTCGGATTCCCAATCTATAAATACCTCATTGTTAGAGGTTTTGGTATCTTCCAAAAATGAATGTGTCCTTATTTGCAATTTGAGCGACCATACTTTCCACTTCATATTTGATGCTTGGTGGGGTTCAATCAATGTTGGCTCCAAACGTCCTCTTGAATGGAGTAATTCTAGACGGGCCCTTTTGTGGAACTTCTATTTGCATTGCGGAATTGAGGACACTGGCAGCCCTGGCATCATATGTATCGTTTGTCATCAAGTTCATCGCCATCCATCAGAACATGGGACCAGCTCCATGGGGAAACACTTGATGGCAAAAGTGCACATTACAAAGTTAAATGAATTTACAGAGTCGGAGGTTTCTCAATTGACCAGGACAACCATTGATGAAACCGCTTGGGCCATATTGCAGAGACAAGGCAGTTGTGGGATTACAATAGTAAGCTCGCAAAAGAAATTGATATTCAACAGTGAGATCTTATTTATATTAACACGATTGATATCAAGACCGCTCTGAACTGGCAGCAAAGGACTATCCAACTGCCGAATATCTCCAAGATTCCCGGAATCGCTACCTCATGTTAGGATGTGTTTTGGCTCACATTCCATGGAATGCTATATCAAACCTCGAGCTGCGATGGTCATTTGGGGCATTATGCGGCAAGCTAGTGCCGCTATCCGCCAGCCACCTTATCAACATTTGCCGGACCGAATACTCACTGACAGTTGATCCAATTAAGAAGCAACTGCCTTTGAGAAATACACTTAGCTTGGCTTTAGATGGGTGGACATTGCAGTGAAAAGTAGCGATAACATCAGTCATTGCATATGATATGGATCAAAATTGGGCACTGCGAGAAGTACAACTTGCATTGGACGAGGTTGATAGCCTGTTCTTTTCCTATTTCGAATGCTCATTGAGACTGATAGGTCAAGGGTCAACCCACTGGAGCAAGGCTAGCCATACATTGGAAGGAGGTTCTGGATCATTTCAAGCTTACCAATGCCCGTTCACTTGGAATTACGACCGACAATGCTTCTTCAAATCACTCGAAGACTCGGAACCTCCAATCGACCCCTGAGGCGTCAGGAATCAGGTGGCCTGCAATGAGAAACCACATACAGTGCATGGCGCACGTCGTTCAACTTGCTTTGGGTGCGTTCATGAGCACTCTTGGTGTACAAGGCTGCACCAAGTCTTGGGAAGCCCATGAGCGTGAACAGCAAGTTGGAGTGAATGAAAGCACAAACATTGGGAACAGTCAAAGACTGGGAAAACAGTGCAACGCTGGAATCAACAAGGTGTCGGCTATGCGACCGGGTTTGGCAAAGATACTTGAGCCAGTACGTATTTCAAGACATTTTGAAAGACCTGAAACTAACATTCATATAGCAGAGAATCCTTACTGTGTTGATTACGCTGTCACCTGGTCATCGAAACGAGTTCATTGACTGACAAAAGGCAAAAGAACACATAGCAATACTACCTATTATGGATGTGAAAGTACAGTGTAATTCGATAGTGGAGTTGTTTGAGCTGCTAGACCGAGTCTTTGTAGAGTACGTCATCACGTGGCTTTGCGTTGGGGCCGGCAGCTACTATATTGGCTACATGTGATCCTAGACTTACACTCAATCAATCAATTGTCTCGACACGTTCATCACAACAGAGTATGAGCCCGGGTGCAACCACCATCCGGATACCATTTTCGACAATTATCAAGCAATATCAATCAAATCGCGAACCTTCATACAAGCGAGGCCACTAAGGTGGGAAAACGGCTCGCACCACAACAAAGCCACGCATTTAAGTGGGTACGTGACTGTGTTAGGGTTATTGCGGCTGACCACCACGCCATCAACAAGGTTGAAGAACCTTCGCTGGACGGCATCTGACACCACCCTTTAGCCATACCTCACCAATCATCAACTCATCACGTTTCTTCTTGTTTCTTAGTTTCTAGCCAAACAACTATCTCGCTGCGGCAACTCCCTCCCTACGCTCCTCGAAATGAAACTTCCATTTTTGTAGCTTTCTATGGAAGATGCCGTGTGCGATCACATGAACCGCGATTTCCGCCACCAATGATGCTCTGACTCGGAGGTTGTTTCGAAATGCAGAGCACGGGGAAGTATGCTGGCAGAGAGATACATACGACTGGGTGACATTACGGACTTCGATAGAATAGACGCAACGGGACTGGGATTAAGCGTCATGGGACACTGGGCTGCGATTTGAGACCACATCATTGACAATTGAACACGAATCAAGCAGAGAGGACCACTGGGCAAGGACAGATCGACGAATAGCATGCGGGAGAATCAAAGATGAGGATAGTGGAATCGCTAGCAGAAACACGTTGATTTGACTTCTACTGACGGAGGGGTGCTACCATCAGCATCACCAGAACCACCTTACGAGCAATATCACCAAGACCCTATGCCCACCTATACGACAAGCAGCCTTGGAAGCATGGAGATCTCACGGCTACACGTTGAGGCCATCTTGGCTGCGACCAAACCCCGGAGTCAGATACCACCTGCACTCAGTCCAGGCGCGCCTATTAATCTTGGTTCTAATGTGACGACATTTCTCCACAAGTATGAAAGCATCGCCGCCTTCACTGCTACTGACCCTTCCAGCCAAAACGTCGTCGTCATCCTTCCTCACTACTGCATGGAAGCGATCTGAGAGACGGTGATGATGATGCGCGGTTATGAGCGCCGAGACTGGGCTGCACTCATGGAGGAAATGCTGGATGCGTTTCGGTATACCGACAGCCGACCCAATTCCCTTGTTTGCACGCCTCAATCTTTGGAGAATCTTTGTTCAGAGTTTGCAGGCTGTGACGATACAGAAAGTCTTAAGTCATTTCTCTGCTCCAACAATCACATCAGCGGAGTAGTCACCTAGCACGGAATGATGGTGGAGTATGAGAGGACAGAGAGGTTGTTGCATGGTCTTCCGAAGCGACTCTGCAGGAAGGCAATCGCTAAGCTTGGTCTCAACCCGCTCAAACACTGTACATTCGAATATGGCAAGCGGAAGGGCTGGATCGCCGCGAACATCGCACCTGCGGAAGCCCTGACAATGTTCGATTTTCTTGCTCCTGCCACACCGCCCCTGACAACTATCCAGGCTCTCGCTATACCTCCGGCTTCCACTGCATCTCCGACTTCGATAGCTTCTCCTGCGCCCCTGGCTCCAAAGGCTTCGACCTCTCCCACGGCTCCCACAAGTCCTCCGGCTTCCCTTGTTTCTTTGGCTTCCCCTGTTGTTTCGGCTCCCTCTGTTTCTTCGACTCCAGCAACTCCGAAGAGTCACACCACTTCTCCGGCTTCCACGACCTCCCCTGCTTCTGCCCTGGCTCTTCCGGCTCCTTTCGCTCCTGCAGCTGCCAAGACTACCACAACAATTCCGATGGCAGCTAAGGTTCCCTCGACCATGGCGATAATTACTACACTCCCTTCGGCTCCTTCTCCCGCAGCTAGACACTGTACCATCCATGATGGACCGACCGTACAACTGCGAATATAATCTCGTGTTGAGCCACCTGGAGCCTTGCCAGGCAGTCGTCACTGTCATGTACAGCCCAAGCACCGTCAGGAGTCTGCTCTGCCGAACCATCAAGTGCCCAACCATCAGCACCGTCCACAGCCCACCTCGCCATTCAATCAGAAGCTTGCCCGACCTCCTTCATATCGATATCAAGATCCAGTACAGCCCCCAGTGTGACGGGATTTTCCCCCATGCCATAACTGCAGCGGTCAGGATCACCTCCCGAAGTGTGCCGATTTGCGTGCCGCCCTGGAGGATGGTGTTGTAAGTATCAATAACCACGATAGACTTGTGCTTGGGTGTGCAGGCCAGGACATACTAATGGCACCGGCTGCCTGCGGTGACCGCACGATGAGGAACTATGCACGTGCAGGGCGTCCAGTTGTTTCGACACCACCACCACCACCACCACCATCACCATCACAAGCTCGCTCGAACTCACCACTGCTGCCACCGTTGTCATCACTCACGTTCCCGCCATCGCCACAACCCCGTCCAGTCTCACCGGCCCCATCTCCAGCTCGACCGACACGTCCCTCCCCACCGCTGCTCTCAATGGAACGATTCAAGCAGCTAATGCAGGAGGTCATGGAGCGATTCGCACAATCTCGGAAGGTCAATGTCGACGTGCAACCCTGTCCAAGATTCACAGCCTGCCCACCGCTCGGTGTATGACTTGAACAAATGCGGGAGCAGTCACGCTCTGAACGCCTTCTACTAGGTAGAGCATTGGCTTGCAGATGGCGAGCGGAGACGGGAACGCAGAGTGTGCTTCACACAAAGGGCCACGGAGGGGAAATTTCATTTTTTTTCACCACCACTGGATAGTAGCACACTAGGAGGAGAGAAGTGGACTCGGAAGAGAGAAGCACCCTTGGTGGACATGGGAGCGATGCACACTTGACGAGGGTGCAGTTGGAGGGTACAGGAAGCGCTCATGGAGGATACGACTGCGAGAAGCGCACCCGGCGGATACAGAGGTCAAGCGGGCTTGACAGGCACCAAGGATATGGCTGGTGTAAGCACCGTCTCTTGAATACTGGATGAAGGTAGGGGCGCGGAGAGCATGGGATTGCGAGCACCGTCTCGTCAAACCGGGATGAGATGGCTGTAGCGGAGAATACGGGGTGGATGCCGCAGGGGAGGATTGTGAGCACCATCTCGTTAAACCGGGACAAAGGTATCAGAGCGGAAGACGCGACTTGTGGGAATCGGCACCGCCTGTGAACGGGATGATCAACACCGACTGTGAACGGGACGATCAGCACTGACTGCACACGGGAGGGAAAATGAGTGGAGGAGACTGCGGTGGAAGGTTGGATAGATTGGGTTATTGGGTCGGGTTTTTGTTTGTGTACTCGTTTCTTTGTTGTTTGTATTTCCTTTCTTGTTGCTTGTTTTGTTTGCTGGTTGGGGTTTGCTTTCGGAGCTATTTGTGCATGTTACAGATAACAGGTGGGATCTTTGGGATACGGAGATGACGGTAAGCACGAGGTGGAGGATGGCGGATGAGGAGAACCGCGTGCTTCCCACCAGGTAGCTGGGGAGGAGTTGTGGTGGGAAAACGGCTCCCACCACTACAAAGCCACGCATTTGAGTGGGTACGTGACTGGGTTAGGGTCATCACGGCTCTGCATCACACCATCGACAAGGTTGAAGAACCTTCGCTGGTTGGCATCCTACACCACCATTCAGACAGACCTCACCAATCATCAACTCATCGCTTTCCTTGTTGTTTCTTAGTTTCTAGCCAATCGACAATCACGCTGCGGCTACTTCCTCCCTACGCTCCTCAAAACGAAACGTCCATTGTCGTAGCTTCCTACGGAAGCTTCCATGTGCAATTTCGTGATCCGGGATTTCCGCCGCACCGGGATCAGGACACCCTACAGAGTAAGGATGAAGATTCAACGGTGCAAACGATGCTTCCTCTGAATGGAATCTCACTCAACTGCTCAGCGAGCTGCAATGGCTGCAATGGCTACAGTGATGAGTTCTACGGGTATACGAGATTCGGCAACTGAACGACGCGTCAGTAGGACACGTTCCGGACACGTATGGAAAGCACTTGGGCAGGAGTGCAATATGTCTTTGGGTGAACACCCGAGGAGTAGTTAGGGTCAACATCGGCATTATCAGGATGTGTTCAAAGCGATGTCGTAACAGGTGAATTAGCTGCCAGCCGAGTAGATCGACATACAGTCTGCTGTTTGGATAGTCTATAAGAAGTGGGTGGGTAATGGACCATGGATACTTGGGAGATCTCGGCAGACACACATGAAACCCCCGGGGAGCCCTGCGGTTGGTCCGCCAGACAAATGCGCTGGGTAGGTGATTTGTGACAGACTCGAGAGACCGGCGGTGGGAATTGTGGCCATGAATCCACAACGTCTGTGGACTCCTCTTCAGTGAGGACAAGGAAGCACTACTAGGAGCTGTACAATGTGTACAATCACCGTAAACCTTCAATGGCGACAACCTCATTCCTCCACCCACGAGGCTGTGTACGGGGATCCACGATGTACAGGAATGACTTTCCTAGGGATATCCGAGGAATAGCGACCTATGAAGAAGCATCTCCAATTCCAATCGCAGCTAAGGAGAAACGTCTCCAATTTCGACAATGACACCGACACCGACACATACTTGGCAACACGAGCGTCCTTATCTGAACAACCAGCAACGATCGAGACTTCCACTTCGTTTGCTGAGCGAAAGTTAACATCCCCATGGAGAGGAGTCTCGAATTCCGATTCTGACAAGGCCACACCTTCGCGTACGTACGTACATATCTACCACGGTACAACGGGTTATGAGCACTTGTGTTGAAAAGGGAAAGGATGATCTTCCGCTACGTTTGTCGAGCGGCAGTCGACATCACCAAGGGAAAGAGTCTCCAATTTCGACACTTTCAGCACAACCCATGATTGGGACCAAGAGGCTGCGTACGAGAAACAACAATGCTCCAGCTGGTTGGAGCAGTATCTTTGATACATTTCTTCCACACGATGCGAACAATGACACCAGCGATCACGATACAACAGGACGGTATGTCACCTTCCGAAGGGTGGCTGACTTGAAGTCAAGACAGTTGGAGCCGACAGCACAATCGACTACAGAGTTTACGAAGCATGAGTCAGAGAATGGTCGTTTGGGAGGAGATCAGGGCATGGCATGGTTTGGCTTCTGTCTTCTGTCTGCTGTTTGTTTTCCGTCTGTTTTTCAATGGCTTAGTGTTTGACGGACGTGCTAATGCCCTGGAGGAGTGTTAGACCAGGTCTTTGTAGAGTACGTCATCACGTGGCTTTCGGTTAGGGCTGGCAGCTACTCTATAGGCTACGTGTCATCCTTGACTTCGACTCAATCGATCAGTCATCTCGACAGGTTTGTCACAACATGAGCGAGCCTACCAGTTATGAGAATTCACCCGGCCGTGGCTGAAGAATCCAAAATACAGCGATTACCGGCCCCTCTTCACAACACAGGATGAATGGACAATTGTCAACTGCATCTTGGAACTTTTGAGGCCATTCTGACACTGGACCCTGTGGATGTTAAAAAGGCATACAGTTACTCTCCATCGTGTCATCACTGTCCACAATGACATGTTCTATCATATCGATGGCATTATGAGAGCATTGGCTAAGAAGAAGACACAATGGAAGGAAGACTGATACTTCACTGAAAAGGTTGTGTCCCAGAAGCTGTCCAAATATTATGCTGAAGTCACACTAACGACCAGTCTGCTTCTCATTTCCGCTCATTTGCTTAATCTTTTCGGGAAGTTGCGATCATCTAGGACGTGGGACAAGGAGTTGGATAATAATCCCCAGGACGGGACTTCTTATACTACCATATACCAGAAGTCCAATGTGAAGTATGTGGAGAACGAATAATGTGCCAAACATCGATGAATGTGTGCCATTAAACACGCAAATGTTCCGGATGGCAATATCTTCCCCTCTGCACAGGCTTCTGAATTGGGTCAATCATCTGTTGATCAATATGATTTGTCCAGCGATGACTAGTGATAGCAACTGTGCCATTTTGAGACCGTTTCTAGTATAGCGGGTCGAAGAAAACCCGGAAGCGGCCGGTTTGGTTCCGGTTTTTGCCAAACGGTTCCCTTGATTAAGTCCACCAATACTGATCAGAGAATTTATAGCTTGGTACGTGAATTATGCAGCTTTGCATGGCGCATCATTTGGTGGTCTCCGATTTTTGATATCTTCAAATCTCAGCAAGCGGCTTTGAAAATACCATGATTTTGTGCCCAAAAACCATGTTTTTGCACCAGTGCTTGCTGAGTTTTGAAAATATTGAAAATTGGAGACCACCAAAAGATGCGCCATGCAAAGCTGCATAATTCACTTACCAAGCTCTAAATTCTCTGATCAATATTGGTGGACTTAATTGAGCATTTCGCTTAAAAAATCGTCGATTTTTGATGTGGTAAGGCCGTTGCCATGCAGACCTATAAACCCGGCCGGTTCCAAATATGGAACCGTTGCTAACACTAGCGATGAGGAAGACTACATAACACCTGAAAGCATGGCGGAGACAACACCTGGACGAAGCAATCGCACTGCATGCTAATTGGTAGCCGCAAGGCTCAATTTGAATTCACTGCCTGAAGCACTCAAGAACTGGGGGCAAATTGATCCCAATCTGAATGATGACCACTTCGATCGCATGGAGATTAGCAATACATTTTGGTCACCCGATATCACCGACTGCAGGTGCCAGCAAGAGGAAACGCACTCAAAGTACGCCGTTTTGTCCAATGTGGGGCGCAACATATTCTCTATTTTACCACATGGTGTCGGAGTCGAGGCCAGTTTTTCCCTTGCGTGAGCCGTTACTGGCTGGAGACAGTCTAAAAGCACTTGCGAGACACTGCGGGAAAAGGTTGGAGTTAGGAAGTTTCCTTGAGCCAAGAACGGATTTCTGGCGGGTGAGTGCCCAGCATTGGATATCTCGGAAGGTGAAAACTACTTGGAATTGAAGATTGCGGCGGAGCAACGACAATTGCACAGGATGGCCTTGGTACATGACTTTTTGGAGATGTGGCAGGGCAGCCAAAACCTAAGTGCTACACAGAAGGAATTCCGCGCTCAAAACCAGCAAATAACAGGCGTATGATACATTTCAGATACAGAAAGATCATCGAAGCATCCTGGTCAAACCTTCAACATGATGGTGTGGCTGAATTCAAGTTGTCAGAAGATCACCTTGGCCACCAGCTTGGTCCGCAAATGACCTCCCTGCAGGATGAACTCAAGTATTAAACCTCCGCCATGTCAAATGAATCGCGCGGCATCCAGCCGAAACTTCCGCTGCTGGTTCACCTGAAAGCATTGCCAACACCAAACATTGGCGTAACTGGAATGGTGACTTGGATAATCCAAACAACAGCGAAGTGGACTGTGAGACAGACGATGAATCCTATATGGTGCCATACCATGGCATCAAGGCTTCGGAAAGCTCAGAGCACTGGGTTGTGAGAGCCGCACCAATTGTTCCTGGACTGATTCGGCCAACACAGAGGTCAATAAAACAGGCTCAAAAGGGGTTGATAACTGTCAGCGCAATGGAAACAAGGAGGAATAAGGGAAACAAGAAAAATTAGGACAGATTGGGACAATATATTTTCACCAGGATCTATATGTTGTGTGACCGAGAATTTCGCTTATAGAAATATTATGGGAGAATTATGAGCAGTCGCATGAGGATAATTGTTCATATATAAAACTATAGCCAGCAACATGTAATATTCAGAGAGATATGTCAATTTTGTTAGAATGAGAGAGGCCTGTGCAAGAATATTACTGGGCTCGGCTTTGACAACAAGTTGAGTCTCATTCGGACAGAATGGCACACATTAAGTCCAAAAATTTATTTATATACTTATCGATGACAGCAGATGCTGACTACACAATACATTGAAATGAGCATCAATGGAGCGTCAACAATTTTTGGTCCGATGTCCTGGGTAATCACACTGCCGATAGGTTGCGGACAGTCATAAGTGAATGTCTGGCTGCCTTTATAGGCAAAACATGCTGTGATACCATCCTGCCCCATCTTGAAAATGCAGGTCAATGGAGCGTCAACGATTGTTGGTAGTGTATCTTGGGTAATCTGTAGGGCAACAGGTTGCAGACAGTCATGAACAATGTATTGGCCGCCGTTATAGAACAAAGAGGAAGCAACATGCTCCCTGCCGCGTCTTGACAACGAGCATCAACAGAGCGTCAATGATTGTTCGCCTTGCATCATAGTTAATCACAGCGCAATGTGGCCGTTTTTTCCTATATACATTGTTTTGACTGTATTTGTATGTCAAATGGCTCAAGAACACTTACTGTTAGCACTGGAAATGGAATAAGTTGTTACTCTCCCGGAGGATGTGGTGGGAATATGCCATATATATTTGCATATACAGGCTGCCATAATCTTGTTTATGGATGCGTGTGATCAAGCACTAATCATACTACTGACGATGCAAGACCAATAATTGTTCAAGCTCCGTTGATGCTCATTTTCAAGATGGGGTAGGGAGGATATCGCAGTCTGTGTTGCCTATAAAGGCTGCTAGAAATTCGTTTATGACTGTCTGCAACCAATCGGCAGTGTAATTACCCAGGATGCAAGACCAAAAATCATTGACACCCTGATGATGCTCATTTTCCAGATGGGGTAGGGAGCATTTCGCTTTCTCCTTTAACTTCAAAGGCTGCTAATACTTCATTTATGACAGTGTACAACCTGTCGCCCCCCAGATGACCCAAAATACACTACAAACAATCCTTGATGCTCCGTGGACGCTCATTTTCAGGATGTGGTAGGGCGCTTGTCTCTGTTTATTTTGTTCATCAAGGCGGCCAATACATCGAAAACAAACAGTGATGTACCAATGTCAATACTTTGCGATTGAGAGTAGCATATCTGAATGCAACGATAAATAGTAAAACCCGAAATGCAGAACAGGAGTTTGGAACCGACAGGTCTAGCCAGCACCTGCAAAACCCGCAGGTTGACGGGTACGAGTCCGGGCTTGGCCAGCCAAGAGGCAGTGGGTTGGGATTTTGGACAGGTCTGGAACCGAACGGACCCGTTTTTAGGGTCCAAATTCGGACCGCTCGCATGTTACCCGAACCACTGGCAGGTTTCCCGGACCCATTGCTCCCACTGTGTGGAATTGTTGATCGTCTGTTCCATTTTACATGCAAGGGTTCGTAACATGTTTTACGGTGGGCATGCTCAAGTTGTCCAGTGTGTGCAGGAGTGTGTCAATTGTACCATGTAACGAGACATGTTGTATTGACATAAGCTCAATCGATGACCCATGGCGCTAACTACAAAAGAGGTAAGTTACAGCATCGTCCTTCGCATAGAGATATCCGGACTTCCAATCAGCTTAACAAAGGTGGCCAGTAGATCAGTAATCAATACGTACTCCGTGTCCTGCGTTGCCAAGTGCATGTCATCAGTGATCATTATCGTCAATATCTGGGAACGTATGAAACAAAAAATAAAGGAGGAGGAGGAGGCATCTTCACCCAAGCCTGCAGACCTCGAAATATGGTGGCTACATGTCAGGAAGGCAGTTGCTGACCTCTTTGAACTTCAAAAGGGAGTCCCTCCAGCTTCAACACACAACTTACTCATCAAAACCAACCAGAGAGAAATACCAGCATATAACCAGGCATACAGGATATCGGTTTCAGAGCACCTGGAGTTGGAAACTCAGGCTGCCGAGTTACTGGCTAATTGCTGGGGTACTTACAGCAACTCCCAATTCACGGCACCAGTGAGCTTTGCTATACAAGCGGATGGCTCTGAACTCTGGATGTTTGTCGACTACAGTGGCCTCAATGCAATCACAACCAAAGACCCGCACCCACTCCCATACACAGAATATGTCGTTGAGCAGCTACATGGTTCCAAGGTGTTTACGAAGCTCGACGTAGCCAGTGGTGACCACTAGTTTCATATTCACCCGGATGAGCGGCATAACACAGTATTTTAAGCTCTGGATGGATTCCATGAGTGGACAGTGACTCCGTTTGTTCTGGCTAACATGTTGTCAGCATTTATGCATGGCATGCATCACATTTACGGCCTGTATAAAAACATTCTGATTGAAAGCCTGGATGACATACTGTTTGTTTCACATGGTTTTGCCAAACCCAAGATACATGTCAACACCATCCCGCCGGTAATTGGGACAGGAGATCCCCGATTCGATGAGCAAAAATTTGAGTGTCGAAGATAGGAGACATTTTTCGTAGGTTTCAACGTCAACTGGAGTTGTGTCCATCTGAACGAAAGGAAGATTGTGGCCACAAATGACTGCCTGGTACCAGCGGGACCACCCCAGCATCGGACAATCTTGGGGTTGGCAGGCTCTTAAAGGAAATCACTGCCCAGCTTCATGCACAGAACCTCGCAGTAATATGCTTTGAGAGCCAATAAAAGTGGCTTTCGGTGGCTTTCAATTCTCAAGGCTGAATTCAATGATATTCGGAGGTCATTGGCATCCGCGCCAATGCTGGGAATACACATTTCCGAACGCCACCACATTCTGTGCACTGATACTTCGGAAGTGCCAATTGGACGTGTTCTGCCTACAATGCAACTTTGGGGACAAGAGGGTCAGCTGGTGGAATGTTTGCTGGGCTATTTCTCTCGAAAATTAAATGACATTGAGACACACAATGCGATGAGTAAAAGTGAGATGTTGGCAATGCACAACAGTTCTATCCATTGGAAGACAAACCTGAGTGACGGACATACATCATTATACCCAGACCACGCGTCGCTGTAGTATATCCTGAGCCAGCACAAGCTTTCTAGCTGCCAATGTAAACACCTGGATAACCTTCAGCAGATGGACTGTTCGATCAAGTACATCCCAGGAGCAGCCAATGTGGTGCCGATGCTTTGAGCAGAATTTGCCATCCCATTTTGGTAACGCAATCAGGCGCCATCATTATCAATACCTTAGATATCCAGACCATCAGTGCAGAGGAATTGAACCAAGAGGTGTGTATGTTACCGGTGAAAGATGCATATTTTGGTCCAATTGTAAACATCATTTGCCAAGAAGCCGACTTTCCAGACTGTTGGAAATTGGGTAGCTCAGAATTTGAATGAAAATCACCATCGGAAACACATGGTGCAAGTAAGAATGTTCCAACTGTATGATTGCTTTCATTTTCGGTATGATGCTTGGACACTCTGCGTCTCATTGGACACATGCAGCAATGTTATCTCGGAAGCTCATCACTCTCCACATGGTGGCGGGAACCAAGGAGCCGAAAACACTGTGGTGGCCATTCCATCACAATGTGATTCACCTCATATAGCTTGGTCCGTATAGGGATGGGTTGGAGGTTTCGACGTTATCCACACTGTCAAGCAGTTATGCGAACACCTGTCTCGCTCGCTGCAACTGATGCAAATAGCCGAGACAGGTTCGTCAATGGTTAATCTCGATTTCATTTCTAAATGACTAGTTTCGGCCAAAGATGGCTACAACAGCATAATTATGATTGCCCATCCACTTACCAACCGAGTCCGATGGAAAGTAGCCATGGAACAGGATCTAATGCAAAAAACATTCGCCAGAGAGTTTGATGACATGTGGGTTCTCAATATGGGAATTTTGGATGACATTTTCTCCAATAGCAATCAGCACTTCCTGTCGGATTTCTTGTGATCCATATTAACTGCTGTTAGAAATGTTTCTGGACCATCGCTTCAGGTACAGGTCCGGGTGGAAACTGAACCACTACCATGCTGGCAGTCCATGTTGTGATTACACCCAATCTGTCAATTCGGGTATGGTTCAATGGAAACCTACCAACCAGTCCGAATCTGGCGGGTTGTCAGCAGGTTCATGTGTAGATGTCAATAGTGCTCTTGTTTTTGCTGTTGGATAATACTATATTATGTAAATCACTTATTCAGCATCCAGTGATCATTTTTTGCATGTTCTGCAGTTTGCGGTATTGATTATTTTGGAATCCATGCGTTTCATTTAATGCTTTGTATTTTTGCCTATACAGGCTGTGAGTAGTTCTGTTATGAGCTCACCTATCCGCATGATGCCTTGATTACTCAATATGCACGACTGAACATTTTTCGCGCTCCGTGGATGCTCATTATCATGACACAGGAACGTGCATGTCGTGTAGTGTGTTGCATGCAAACACCTCCATTACTTTGTAAATGAATTATTGCTGCAATGCGACGTATGGATTGGCAATGATGCGAGACCAACATCATTGACACTCCGTTCACGCTCCTTTTGAGGATGGGGCTGGGAGCTTATCACCTGTGTTTTTGCTGCTAAAGGCGGCCAGTACCTAATGTAGCGCTGTCTGAAACCAATCGCCACATAGATTACCAAAGATGCAAACCCAAAAATCGTTGACGCTCCATTGACACTCATTTTCCGAATGTGGCAGTGGCCGTGTCGCTGTGTCTTTTGCCTATAAAGGCTGCCAATATGTCGGTAATGCATAACAACAACCAAACCACTTTTCAATTACCTCACTTAAGTGACCAAAAATCCTTAATGCTCTATTGAGGCGCATTTCAATGTATTGTCCATTCAACATCTGCTGCCATTGATAATTGTATTCATAATGATTTGAACTTATTGGGTGCTTCTCTGACTGAACGAGACTTGGCCCTTTGGCAAAGCCAAGCACAGTAATATTGTTGCACTGGTCACTCTCATTCTATTAACATTGACAAATCTGGCCAAATGATTCATTTCACCTGCTATACATCTGTTTTTGAACCCATATTCACATGCGACTGCTCACTATTCTACCATAATACTCCTCTAAATGATATCTTCATTCAAACAACTTAAAGAACCTGGTGAAAATACATTGAAGCATTCTGCCCAACTTTGTCTTGTCCCCTTGTATCTTCCTCGTTTCCATAGTATTGACCGTCATCAACACCTTTTCGGTCTTTTCCTTTGACCTCCCTGTTGGCCAAATCAAGCCGGGAACATTCAGTGCTGCACTAACATCCCGCCGCTCTGGGCTCTCCACATCCTTGATGCCATTTTCTAGCTCTATGTCAGATTCATTGTCTGCCTCCCAGTGGTCTTCGCTCTCATTTGGATTATCCAAGTCACCATTCCAGTCAGGCCAATTTTTGGTGTCCGAAAAGCTTTCAGGTGCACTGTCCTCATCACTTTTGGCGGAATGGCGGTCAATCTTTCTGTTATGGCTCACATTTAATACTTGAGTTTGTCCTCCAGGGACGTTCTGTGCAGCCAAAGCTGGTGGCAATGGTGATCTTTCTGACAGATTGAATGCAGCCAGACCATCTTGTTTACAGTTTGACCACAATGCTTTGACGATCTCTTCAGTATCTGAAATATATCCTACAGCTGTCATCTGCTTCATTTCAGAGCAAGATCTCTTCTTTGTAGCACATCGGTTCTGACTGCCTTGCCACATCTCAGAAAAGTCATGGATCTTGACCTTGTCATGCGATTATCATTCCTCCACCTCTCTCTTCATTTTCAAGTCGGTTTCAGTTAACATTGGGTTCTTTGAGGGGTCATCGCCTGCCGATATCCCGGTATTTGCTCGAGCAAACTGCCGTACTATGACTTTTTTGCAAAGGATCTCGCTTTTGGTTTTTGATTGCGGACAGCCAATAATGTCTCACCCAAGGGAAAAACCGTCCTCCACTCCGACACCGTGTGGTATAACAGAGATCGCATTGCAGGCCGCATTGGAGTGATCGGTGTACCTTGACCGCATTTCCTCTTCTTGCAGCAACCAGTTTTCAGTATCCGGGATCCACAATGTGCTGCAACTCTCGATATTGTCAGAGTGGTAATAGTTAAAATTCGGATTATGTTGCCCCCAGTACTTTGGTACTTCAGGCGGTGATTTCAAATAGAGCATTGCTTCTGTCAATATGTGAGCTGGGTGATCCGTTCGTCCGGGAATCAATTCAGATAGATTTTCTGGCGTTATTGTTCCTTCGTCATCGATGGACATATTATATGGATCATAAGGAGATTGTCCAGATCGTGAAGCCATTGCAGAGGGGAAGAGATTGTTGCTCAGTACACTGTCCAGTTAATGATGGGCAAACGTCAATGTTTGGCACAGTATTCATTCTCCACAGACCGCAGTAATGCCTCCTTCTATTGGGTAGTATAGGAAGTCTTGTCCCCAGGAATGATATCCGTTCCCTTGTCTCACTTTCTAAACGATCGCAACTTTTGGAACGGCTCAACATGTGCTGAAATCACAGGCATAGCCATTGTTGGAGTGACTTCAGCATAATAGTTGGACTGCATCTGTCGCACAAATTTCACGGCGAAGTATAAGTCTCCCTTCAATTCAGTCATCCGCTTTGCTAAAGCTTGCATAACGCCATCCATATGATCGAAGATGTCATTGAAGACAGTGATAATGTGACGCAGGGTCACCATATGCTGTTTCGACACCAACAGGGTCCTGTATCGGTATAGCCTTCAAAATTCCATGACGTACTTGACAATAGTCCATTCATCGTCTTTTTAGAAGAGTTGCCGATACTCACTGTATATTCGATTCATGAGCCACTCAGGGGTCAATTTTCGAAATTGGTAGGCTTGCGCAAGCAACTGCACTGTCGTATTCCACCAAGTCTGCACTTTCATACTGGGTAGTACTACATTTCGTACTTTTTCTGTTTGACAGTTAATGAACTGGTTTTGACAACCCAGTGTCAGCGTAATCAATACAGCAAGCATTCCCTGCTATATAAAAGTCATTTTCCGTACCCCCAAAATTACTTGAAATACTGCCTTTCTTGATTATCTTTGCTAAACCTGGTCTCTGGGTCGACACCTCGTTGATTATTGCATTGCCCTCGTTTTGAAGTCTTTGACTCTTCCCAATGGCTATGCCTTGATTCTCTCCAAATTGCTGATTGCACTCTTGGGCTTCCCAAGACTTGGTGCAGCCTTTGCCACCCAGAGTACTCATAAATGCACCAAAAGCAAGTTGAATGATGTGAGCAGTGCAAGGAATGTGGTTACTCAATGCAGGCCACTCAGGTCCTGAGGCCCCAAGGGTCGATGGTGGTTCATGAGTCAGCGGGTAGTATGATGAAGCGTTGTCAGTCGTAATTGCACGTACACAGCTGTTGGTCGGCTCAAAACGATCAAGAACATCCTTCCAATGGGCAGCTAGCCTTCCTGCAGAATGTTGACTCATGACCTAACAACCTATATTAGCTTTCAAAGTAGGAAATGAAAAGAATATCTACCTCCTCACAAGTGAGCTGTACTTCACGCCATGCCCAGTTTCGATCCATCCAGTAAGCATTGACTGACATTATGCCTACTTCATTCATTGATGTTCACCCGTCTAAAGCTTAACTAACTTTATTCCTTGACCACAACTGCTTTTTAATTGCGTCCACTGTCAGTGAGTATTCCCTCCAGGAAATTTTGCTTGTGGTGCTGGCTGACGGTAGAACTAATTCATTGTGTAATACATTGTATCACCATCATAGCTCTAGCTTTGATCGAGTGTGCGATAAATTATTCGCCGAAACAAATCCTAACATGAGGCAGCGATTACAGGTGTCCTGGTGAAATTCGGCAGTTAGAAATTCTTCAGCTGCTAGTTTGGAGTGTTTTCTCTGTCAGTTCTGTTAATATAGATCAAACCTAAATGTCAAATATGAATTTCCATTGCAAACTTACAATTGTAATTCCTTGACTTCCTTCCCTCTTGAGTATGGCCAAAGCTCATTCATCAACCATTGAACTAGTGAATTCAGTAACTGCCGACTCTGGGAGTTTGTTTAACGTTGCCACGCATTCATGTGCGAGCAAGTGTTTCCTCATTGAGCTGGTCCCATCTTCTGATGGACGGCGAAGAACTTGAGGACAAATGATACAAATGAACCCAGTGCTGCCAGGTGCCTCAATTCCGCAGTGTAAATAGCATCACCAGAAAGGCCGATGTCCAAAATTCTTCAACGCAATGGATCGCTTCGAGCCCACATTCACAGATGGCCACCATGCATTGGAGATGATTTGTAAAGTAAGGTCGCTCAAATGCCAAAGAAAGACATATTCATTTTTTAAAGATATCATAACCTCAATCAACCAGGTATTTGAGGATAGTGAATCCATCATCATGGTTGGAAATTGATAGCTGCGCAATTCAACCTGAGAGACTGTCTAAGGTTACGTAATGGTCAAGTTGAAAGCCGGTTCTCGACTATTGACTCTAGAGCTACGAGCTAGAAAATTGTAAGACATGTGAGACATTGCATGCATATTTGTCAAGTTGTATACAAAGACATATTGAAAAGCTAACCATTAAAAACTCAATTTAGGAACACTGCAATGCTGTCTGTTGCTGTGTAGCTTACTATGCCCCCACAAAAACTGACAACTCCACGTTGTAGCTCATTTATTGGAGTTCTTAGCGATATTGCCACTTGCATTTTTGCCAATTAAGTCAGCCAATACTTTGATTATGGGTTAACATCGATGTACAGCACATTGAGTAAGCAAGATGCACGACCAATCATCCTTGACACTCGATTGACGCTCATCTTTAGATGGTGGCAGTGACATTATCACTAGTATTTTCACTGATGAAGCCGGCAATTACTGCGATTACCGGTTAATGCCATTGCCCAGCACTGTGATTATCCACAATGCAAGACCAATAGGTGTTGATGCTCCATTGACGGTCATGTCTAGGATGGGGCACTGAGTGCGTGGCTTTGCATTTTACATATAGAGAAGGCCAATACTTTGACTTCGGAAGGATGAGACTATGCAGCCTTGTAACTGCCGAATGGGTAAGATGAAAATTAGTTGACACTCCGTTGACCCTCATCTTTAAGACACACTAACACCCATTGTATGCTGATCAATTGATCGCAAACTGTATACTGTCATTACTGACAGCCAATATATTGTTTCTATCTATAATCATTGGCATCGAAAAGCTTTGTGGCCTCTCAATTTTTGATCCCCCACTATTCTCGGTATCTGAGCAATGAATGACAGGCTCCTATCCTGTTTCAGCGCATTCGGCCTGCAATTCACGGCATGTAGATCGATACACTTGTTTTGGATAAATATCCTGCCATCCACAGCTGTCCTCATCCAGCTCATTCTCCTCTATGTCCGTGACCAATGTAAGGGTACGTACGCCAGCGTCCGACCTTGTCGGCATACGTATGGTAATTATAGGTATACGGTTGCAAACGTGGACTCAAGTGATAGTAAATAGGTGTATAAGTAAGATTATCGCTAGAGATCTAAGTCTCGTGGCGAGCTGACTATATAGAATGGCCGTTACCCGGACCTGGGTCACGTGCCGCCGTTACATTATCCCTCTCTTTAGGTGCAGACCTCCTGGGCTGCATAAACTGTACAAGAGAGAAGGAAAGGAAAGGGAAACAAAGAATGAAACAATCATCCTAGGTACGCAATCGTACGAACCCATAGGTCCCACAACCGATCGTTACAGCTCAATGGCGACCTTTCGGCGGATCCGGTGCACAGGGAAACTCCACCTCCATTGGCTGGTGGTAAAAACCCATGCCGACGCCATTTGTACCAGGCCGTGATCCAAAGAAGAAAAGAAAAGAAGAGCAGAGAGAAACAAGAAAACATCCAAAAGTGATCCCGTCTCCATATCTCGACTTCCTAACCCATGCTCCAATGACCATCATTCCCGTAGCTCGTATATCCCGGCGTAGGTCATTGTTGAAATTGTCAGGGTGGTAGAGCTTCCGGTCGTGACTTGCCATCGATGGGAGCTGCCGCTTCCGGCATCGGTCGTAGCCGTCAATCATATATGTCAATTGCATCGCGTGTAGTCGCGTCGCATTCATCGACATCTAATTAGTGAGCTTCTCTAAAATGGTTATACTTACCAAGTTCGAGCGCCTATGCTCTCTTGAGCCTTCGTGCAGTGCTTCCGCATGCTCTGTAGAATATCTCTTGCAGCTGGTAGTGGCATTGACTCCCAGATGCGGTTGACTAGGTAGTCGTCTTTGGAAGTCCGCTTCGGTGACCATCCGGTTGACTTCATGGTTGCGCTCTCGAAATGAGGCTTCAATAGAATCTTGATCGATTTGGTAGACTTCACGGTCGACTTCTGGTTGCGCTTTCGATAGGCGGCTTCAGTAGAATCTTGGTCGACTTGGTAGACCTTGCCGGTCGACTTCTCGGTAGACTTCTCGTTCGACTTCTCGGTGCGTCTCAGTAGATTGCATCCCGGTGGGCATTTGGCTTGTCGGTAGGACGCATTTTTTGACACGGTCATCCCCCCTTCTGAAGTTCGTTGCTCCGTCGACGACTTAGACTTAAATCGGTTGTTGATTGCCGTCGTGGTTCGGTAGACTTATGAACTTCGGTAGACTTTGGTGATTTTTGTTGACCGACGCGTCGTTTGGCAGCCTTCGTCTCTGGATTTCGGAGGTCTTTGACTTCGCTTGTCTTTTGGCTGGTCTTGGTCGACTTCGCTTGCTTCATCTCATTTTTCCACTTGCTTTCATCCCATTTTTGCACTTGCTTTCGCCTTTCTTTTTGACCTGCTTCGTGGTTCGACTTGCTTCGTGTTTCAACTTGCTTTGCGTTGACCTTTCGACTTCTTTTCGCCTTTTCGGACTCCGCTCGGTCTATTCTCGTTATCTCTGACTTTGAGCTTTGGCCGTGAATTCTCTAGGTGGGCTTATCATCTTCCGGATGCTAGGTGCGTATGTTGATTCATCTGGTACGCTTATCCCCGCTCTCTGGGTGCATTTATCGCCGCTCTCTGGGTGCCGCTGGACTTCTCTGTCGTTAAGTGCACTCTGGTCCATCATTCCGGCATCTCCGGTAGGGTTATCTCTCTCTTTAAACGTCATTGCTCTGCCGACGACTTATCTCCTCTAATTGGTATTGTAGCTCGGTTTTGTACTCGTCGCCTTCCTTGATTACGATGAGGTAATAGGCATTCCTGAGGTCCTGTCGAGCATCTGCGAGATCAGTGGGAGAGGATATCGGATCTTCGACGCAGCTTGAGTGAGAGCTCGGTAGTCCCCACACTGCCGCAGTCTGCCGTGCTTCTGCTTCGCAAATGAGATCGGTGCTGCCGCAGGCGGTGATGATTGGAACTATATCTTTCCCAGCTCTTGGTCTCACTCGCTCTTTCTGAGATTTCGTAGATCCACGCAATTTGTGTGGTTCCTCACGGCCGGGTTACCCTGTCATTTCCTCTCACCCTCTTCCTATGCTCCTTGAGCCAGAACCGCTCTTCCTCACGAATTCCCTACGAATGCCGTGATTGGTGCGGTGCGAGAGTTGGCATATCTTTGCTGCATACGTCCACATAGTCCTTGTATCTCACGAGGATACGACAACTCTTGATATTGTGAAATCTTGTTATTGTGCTGGGATACGACCCCCATCATCTGTTACCATCTCCACGTTAACTATGTCTGTTCCTATTCTCATTAGTCTTGTCTGCATTCTGCATTGTAGCATGCCTTGGCGGAGTGGAGATGGGTAGGGGTCCCGGGATAGCTGGATCAGACGGTTCGTCACAATAGGACCAAGCCCTGTTGGCCAGTTTCTCCCTTCGTGTCTCGGCAAGCCGGTAGCAGTCATTCAAGCACCGTCACTGTGTCACTCTTCTGCCGCAACTACCGCCGCTGCTCCTGCTCGTGCATTCAGTGTCCTGGGGTTTCTCTCACTTTCGGTGATGCCTTCCAGTCATGCTCCCAGCAACCCTTGACATTTGCCAAGTCATATGACGAATGCCTCGACAACTTCCTCACTAGCTCAGAGATGATCGAATGCGGCAGCCCCGAGTAGTTGTATACCCGGAGAAGGCTCACCATTTTGGGTACCTCACCGCGTTCCGGCAGAGGACTTGTCCAATCTGCTTCTGGAATAATCGCCCGTTGCAATCCATTTGGCGTTCGTAGGGCTGTCAATCAACCTTTGCTCCACTCGATTTCCGGGTTTCTCGCCATAAATCATGGCAAGCCCAAGACTAGGTCGTATACCTTCATTGGGACGACTAAAACCTCCGATTCGTCAACCGGTTTAAGGTGCTTAAATACTGAACCAAGAGACTGGCCATTTGATTCTCTACATACATCATCACAGGGCCAGGGTGAAGGTGAATGCTGGTTCATATGGTGGCTCGAGTTTCCTAAGTAGGCTGGGCGATATAATGATGCTCATTGCACCGCAGTCGATTAGTGCTTTGACTCGCTGCATGTTGCCGTGTATATATAGTACAACAGTAGGTTGTGTGGTCTCCGCTGCCGCAGCGAGTGCATTGCCGTTTTGGCTTTCGGCTTCCGTAGACTTCCTTTGAAAGCCACGGCCCTGTTTATAGTTGGCACGGCTGCCTCCGCTGGGCTTATTGGACTTGACCGATTTTGAATTCCCGGTAGTGTTTTCCGCAGGTTCAGAGATGAATGGTCCGAAGTTGCATTTCTTATCGCCGCCATTCTGAGACTCTCCCAATTGCCTTTGTTGTTTGCTGTCCTCCGAGGTTCTTCGAGGTTGCTAGAGTTGTAGGTGTACACGCCAATTGAAGTCGATGCACTCCACTCATTTCGAAGGGATGTAGTCGCCACTGTGCTGACTCGAAATCGTCTTTCAACTTCGCCTTCGGTTCATGGTAATGCCGATTCAGGGGTAAGATTGCGCCTTTGACTGTAGGTTCTCCGACTGATGATCGCGCTCAATTGACTCGTAGGAATGGTATTCGATTTCTCTCCTTGATAGGGTCGAATCCTGTACTTGTGATAATCATCGTCATTGCCGGCGACGCGTCTCGTCCTTTGTAGCTTCGTTGGCTGATGATCGCACTCAATTGACTCGTAGGAATGGTGTTCGACTCAATATCTCGATCATATTCGGTTTCTGTCATTGGACGAATCGAATAGTCAAGGACTGTTGTCGTGATAATTGTCATCATCGCCGGTGGCGCGCCTTGTGTGCCAATTGGTCTCTGAACTCTTCTCCGCTGCCATCAGGGTGCTCAATTGAATGATGAAACGATCGATATCCGTGCTTGCAGTAATCATTCTTCGATATGTCGTTTTTAAGGCTGTAATCTCAATTGTAGTCTTGATGATGTGGCGTGTCGGTAAAGTGGTAAACTCGTCAATCCCTTGAGCGAAACGTATCCGTTTACTGAAAAGCGATAATAGTGTAAGGGCACGTACGCGAGAGTCCGACCTTGTAGGCATACGTATGGTAATTATAGGTATACGGTTGCAAACGTGGACTCGAGTGATAGTAAATAGGTGTATAGGTAAGATTATCGCTAGAGATCTAAGTCTCGTGGCGAGCTGACTATATAGAATGGCCGTTACCCGGACCTGGG
>Ga0307515_10001906_pt1 | contig 46355 bp, 48 predicted proteins | sample 17_EM_MG_FD_194513 | JGI IMG/M metagenome (GOLD analysis project Ga0307515, IMG submission 194513) | Populus trichocarpa ectomycorrhiza microbial communities from riparian zone in the Pacific Northwest, United States - 17_EM | ecosystem: Host-associated > Plants > Roots > Unclassified | place... | reverse complement strand
AGGGGGTGTTGATGGGGGGGGCCTGGTACATGTATCCCACGAAGATGTAACTGATGCTGTGAAATCATCCAGCTCAGATCGTCGTGCTCTAGAAGAATGATACGGATGTGAAAGTGTACAATTTCCTGCCCCCTGTTTGGGACCACTGGGTGATGCAAGCAAGGACACAACAATTTGAGGATAACATTGTTGAAGCCTGGAGGCGATGAGTGGTTCTAGGCACCTTGGCAGAGTTACAAATAGAATCCAACACGATGATCTGGAATGCACATGGCTGTGGAGAGGATGATGGCTTTCTGAGGACACAGTTAGGCAATGCGGTCAGCCAGAGCGGGTGCAACTACTCTCCAGGGCCAGGTGGACAAAGATTGAACATGTCAAGACTCGTCGGACATATCATGATTGCGTAGAACTCAGTTGAGGGGGTGGATCGCTGAACTCCGGATGATCATTTGAACCCAACCTGGCTGCTTTCCCAATGACCAGCTAGACATGTGGTACCAATTCCATTGCCTCTGTGGCAGATGTTGCCACACATCCGAGAGGACGGAACAACAGGGCTGAGAGACCTACCAGCAAGTAAACTGCTCCTGGAAGTAGCTTTTGGGATCCCCAACCAGGTAGCCACAGCTGAAAGAAAGATCAAAGTGATTAAACAAAATCACCGTCAGTTCTCTGAGTAATATGCTGTGTTCCAAGGTATTGCTGCTGACCTCGTCTGGAAGCTTTGTGAAATATGAAATGCCATGGGAATGGACTTATTGACAGATATGAAAGATACTTTCCATTAGAATGATATACCCGACAAACTGGCCGCATACATTGTAATGTGCCAGAAGCAAGATATTGAGACCTGACAATTACAAGCCGAGAAGGCTGTACAAAAAATAGGAAGGGTTGGTTTTGGTTCTTCCCCCAAACCCCGAATATCACTGAATGACCCTGCAGGAGCCTCGGCTACAACAGTTGCCGAATATATCTGACCAGCCTCCATAGGTCAGAGTGCAGGAGAGAGAAGGTTATTGGCAGAAGAATGCGCAAAGAGGGTTGCAGACAGGAGGTGTTTGATCTATGGTGGGTCGAACCACAAGGCAGCAGAATGCGTAGCATACAAGCGGGCTCAGACTTTGAAGGCAGCTGAAATGTAAGTGAAGGAAGTAGCAACCTCCGAAGGTTCAGAGGTATCGGGAATAGATTAGGTTGGTCAATGAAATATGGATCTTTGATTGACAGAAAAAGTGTTGATTGAAATGCTATAATATGTTTTGGACTATCACCGATATCAGTTAGCAAGGTGAAGACATTACAATGGTCAATCGAAGTAATACATTTAATGATATCCTGCACATTTGCAGGGAATAATGAGGAAATATCTATACAAGTACTGATTGATTGTGAAGCTATGGGCATTGCATTTTTGGATCAAAATATCACTTGCCATCTCAAAATCCCACCTGAAGAGTTGAACCACAATGACAAGCCATGGTTATCGACAGCATACCCATAGAGTCTGGGGATATTATGGATCTTGCGAACATTGGGATGAAGATACGCAACTATAAAGAACAATTACCAATGTGTGTTCCACGGTTTGGACATTATGCCATTATTGGAGGGATTCCAGGGCTTCAACGACATGATGTTGCACTACAGTTTGTTTTAAATTTAGTCTAATTCAGATCACAATACTGTACGACACATCATCCTGATGTGCAATATACGGTACTTGTGGCTACTTCACAACCACCAGAACCTGATTGTTCTAATAGACTGAAGGTGTTGGAGGCACCAATGCAGCCCCAACTGCCATACTGAGGGAATATGATTATGCTGAACAGATGCTCTTTTATCCACACAGTGACAAGAGGGAAGTTTATAATCTTCATGGCATCGCTAACTGATATTAATATAGCCATCGGGGTGTAAGATCAACAACAATATCCCTTGGAGAAGATTGTTTCCAAACAGTATCATGGGTGATTAGTAGTATTTTCCACAATTTCGGCAGATCAGCATCCTCCATATCGACCAGGTGTCAATTATAAAGTGTGTGCAAAGGAATGAACACTGTCACCTTGGGGACCTGCGTTGACAATGTCAAGGCTGGTGTCCGCGGTTCATAAAAAAGAGCCGGAGGAAAAGTTGTCTATGGGATGTATCTGTCAATCATCGTCGGCATTTGCAGCATCAGTTCTATTTTCAAAGATTTCACATGGGGAGTTCCGATTTTGAATTGATTAGTGACATACAAACAGGAAAACTGTTAAAAATCAGTATCCCTTCCCCTTAATACAAGAAATGCTGAACATCTGTTGAGAAGCTTCAATATATACAACATTAAATGTTTGAGGAGCATACAACTTGATCTGAGTTGAAGAGGAGGTTGATTGTAACCGAGCACTCTGGACTAGCGATGGCCTGTGTGTACCTATGGTCATGCAGTTTTGGACGAAATATGCTTTCGCCGAATGTCAACAATATATCAATACCACCATCAGGTGGGCTCTAGATGACATTCGATTGGCATATTTGGAGAATATTTTGATATATAGTATTGTGCAAGAAGAACATATTGAACACATTGAATTGGTGATGAAATGCCTTCTGACACTGGGTTATGTCTCACACTGGAGAAATTCAAATTCCACAGTGAAGAAGTGAAGTAGCTAGGGCTGGGTAGATCAACAAAGGGAATTATGATGGTCCCAGATAAGGTTGAAATCGCCCAGAATTGGTGTAGCACAAAGGTGACAGCAAATGATAGGTTGAACAATCTTTTCAATGTTCAACAGTTCCTTGGTTTCTGTAATTACTATTGCTGGTTCATTCACAGATATTGTGGAAATGCAGAACCACTGACAAGGCTTACGAAAACGGATGCACAATGTAGAAGATAGTGCTTCCAATCATGGCATCATAAAACAATACCCACGACAATTGGAATGGGTCTGCTACTTTGACATGTTGATTATGAATGGGAGGTAATTATGGAAATCAACACTTCCAAATAAGTTTCAGGAGGAGTGTTATTACAACACAATGGCGAGTGGGTGCTACACATTGTTGTGTACGTCTCATCAACACATATACTGGCAAGATGTAATTATGATATGTACAATGAAGAACTGATGGTGATAAGAAACGCTCTCAAGAAATGGAGACTTCAGTGTGAAGGGGCACCATACCCCCTTCAAAGAGTGACAGACTATAGGAATCTCGAAGATTACATGATGACAATGGTAAGGAATAGACAGCAAGTTCGTCGGTCTGAGTTTTCGTCTTGCTGTGATTATTACATAGTATACTGGCAAGCAAAGTCAAATGGAAAAGCAGATACCCTTCCAAGAAGGCCTGGAGACCGCCCTGAAGGGGGGAATAATATATTAAAAAATGTGAAAAATGTGGTTTTGAAACCGCAGAACCTACCAGAGCAATTGTGCTTGCTAGCAGATGGGTCTCCTGCAAGGGAATCTCTTCTATACAAGATTATATTGCTAAGGCATATGTGAACGATCGATGATCAGGCAGAATTTTCAAGGTAGATCGAGTGAATTGTACAATGGAGGAAATAAAGAAATTGGAATGCATAGAGGATAATGTGTGAGTATGAGATCAAGGGAAGTTATACCTGCCCAAGGATATTAAGTTGGGGTGGCATATGATAGAGCACTAGTAAGATACGACACCAGTGGGGCATCCGGAACCAGGGAAGATATTTAATCATTTACATCGACAGTACTACCCGAAGATAGTGTTAGCACTGGTTCTGGACCATCAGGTCGGGTCTGGGTCTGGGTCTGGGTCTGGGTCTGGGTCCGGGTCTGGGTCTGGGTCTGGGTCTGGGTCTGGGTCTGGGTCTGGGTCTGGGTCTGGGTCTGGGTCTGGGTCTGGGTCTGGGTCCGGGTCCGGGTTGGAGCCAAACCTTTGCGAAATTGGTCGTCCAGTTGGTCAATACACCTGAACCGTCAATTGACATATGGTTCAATCGCAATCTCCCAATCCGTCTGAATTGGGCGCGATGTTAACAGGTCACCTGGCGGGTCTATCTGAAGATTTATATAATGCTCTTGTTTTTCGCGGTTTGATAATAGTATCCTAACAAAATCCCGTATTCAACAGCCAATAATCTCTTTTTGCATGTTTTGCATTGGGTGAAATCGATTATTTTGGAATCTGTGTTTTTCCTGTAATATGTTGTATTTTTGCCTATAAAAGCGGTCAATAGCTCTGTTATGAACACATATATCCACACGATGCCATGATTACTCAATATGCAATACCACACATTGTTGCCGCTCCATTCATGCTCATTTTCTTGATGGGGTAACCGATATGTCATGTACTGTTTCGGTTGGAAAGGCTGCCATTACATTGTATATAAAATCTTGCCACAAAGTGACACTTTGATTGGCCAAGATGCAAGACCAAAGATCATTGACGCTCCATTGACGCTCATTGTCAGGATAGGGCAGAGTGTGTGTCGCTACCATTCATGCTGCTGAAGGTGGCCAATACCTGATTTATGGTTCTTTACAACCAATCGCCAGTAAGATTACCCAAGATGTAAGACCGAGAATTGTTGACGCTCCATTGATGCTCTGTTTCAGGATGGGGCAGGGAGTGTGTCGTTATTGTTTTTGCCTCTAAAAGCGGCCAATACCTGACTAATGGATGTTTGCAACCCATTGCCAATTAGATTACCCAAGATGTAAGACCAAAAATCATTGACACTTGTTTGACACTCATTTTCAGGATAGGGCAGGGAGCCCATCGCTACAGTTTTTGGATCTGAATGCAGTCAGAGCATCATCGATCGATGATTGCAACCAATCACAGCTTAGGATACCCAAGATGAAAATCCAAAATTCGTTGACATTCGGTTGATGCTCATTATCAGAAAGGAGCAGGGACCGTGTCGCTTTCACTTTTTCCTATCAAGGATGGCAATATGATGGTAAAGCATAACAGCCACCAAATCACTTTTCGATTACCGTACTTAAAAGACTACAAATAGTTGACCCCCTGTTGACGCTCATTTTAATGTATTGTCCATTCACAATCTGCTGCCAACAACGATTGGATTCATAATTATTTGACCTTATTGGTTGCGTTTCTGCCAGAACGAGACACAGTTCTTGGCAAAAACCGAGTACAGTAATATTCTTGCACCGGTTGCTCTCATTTCATTAAAATTTGAATATCTTTCCAAAGGATTCATTTTGACCGTTATTATTCTATTTATTAACCAATATTCGCCTGCAACTGCGCAATATTCTCTAATACTATTTGTCTAGACGAAATTCTCGGTCAAACTACATAAAGAACCCGGTGAACATACAATGACGCATCGTGTCCTACATTTTCCGTTCGCCTTATTCCTCCTTGTGTCCATTGTATTGACAGTCATCAACACTTTTGCACCATGTGTCATTAAACTCTTTGTTGACTGAATCAATCCGGGAACATTCTGTTCGGCGCTCACATTCTGCCGCTCCCGGATGTCCAGATTGTCGATGCCATTGTCCACCACTATGTCAGATTCATTGTCTGCCTCCCAGTTGTCTTCGCTGTCATTTGGATTATCGAAGACCCTATTCTAGTCTGACCAATTCTCGATGTCCCGAATGCATTCAGGTGCACTATCTTCATCACTTTCCGCTGGATTGTAGTCGATTCTTTTGATTCGTCACACATCCAATACTTGAGTTCATCCTCCAGCGAGGTCCTTTGCTGACAAAGCTGGTGGCACAGGTGATCTTGCTGACGATTCAAACGCAGCCGCACCATTCTGTTGAAAGTTTGAGCAGGATTCCTTGACGATCTGCTCAGCATCTGAAATGTATGCTAAGGCTGTCATTTGCATGTTTTGAGTGAGGGATTCCTTCTGTGTAGCGTGTTGGTTTTGGCTGCCCTGCCACATCTCTAAAAGGTTGTGGACCTCGGCCATTCTGTGCAATTTTCTTTCCTCAGCCTCTCTCTTCATTTTCAAGTCATGTTCAGTATTCGTGGTATCCAGTGCTAGGTCATCGCCTGCCAATATCCTGTCATCGTCTCGAGAAACCTGCCTGACAATGACTTATTTGTGAAGTGTCTCTCCGGTGGATTTTGACTGCCCGCAGCCAATGACATCTGGCAAAACAGAAATACTGGCCTCAACTCCGATGCCATGTGGTAAGATAGAGGATATATCGCGAGCCACATTGGAGTGATCGGTGCACTTATAATGCGTTTCCTCTCCTTGATGCCACCAGGGTGTGATATCCGGAATCCAACATGCACGGCCAACCTCCATAGGGTCGGAGTGGTAATCATTAAGATTTGGATTATATTGCCCCCGGTTCTGTGTGAATTCAGGTGGTGCATTCAAATTGACCCATGAAGCTGCAAATAAGTGTGCTGCACAATTGGTTGGTCCGGGAGTCATTTCAGGCACAATTTTCGGCATTTAGTCTTCTTCATCATCACTGGACAAATCATATGGATCATAGAAAGATTGACCAGATGTTGAAGCCATTGCGGAGGAGAAAGGATTGTTGCTCAGTATGGTGTCGGGTTCAATGACAGGGAAATGTTCATGTTTGGCATGGTATTCATTCCCAACATGCTTCAGACCGGCCTCTTGCAATTGGGTAGTATCCAAAGTCTCGTCCTCAGGATCAATATCCATTCTCTAATCGCACTTCCTAAATGATCGCAACATCTAGAAAGGATGAAGCATAGCTGCTGGGATGGGATGCGTATCTGTGGTTGGAGTAACTTCAGCATAATATTTGGACAGCTGCTATCGCCCAAACTTTACGGCAAAGTATAAGTCTTCCTTCGATTGAGTATTTTTCTTTGCTAAAGCTCGCATAATGCCATCCATACGATGGAATATGTCATTGTACACAGTGACAAACGTGATGCAGATTAACTGTATGAATTTTCGACATCCACAGGGTCCAGTACCGGAATGTCCTTAAAACTCCCATGACATACTTTTGGATGATCCATTTATCCTGAGTTGTGAAGAGCGGGCAGTAATCACTGTATGGTGAATTCTTGAGGTACTCACAGGTGAATTCTCGAGCTACTCACAGGTGAATTCTCGTAATCGGTATACTCGCTCAAGCGACTCCACTCTTGAATGGCACTGTGACTTCACATTGATGATAGGTAGTAAAGCAATTCGGACTTTCGCTTATTGTCCGTCAATGCACTCATTTCAATGACCGTGTGTTAGCATACTCAATAGGGTAACCATTCGCTGCTATATGACGGTCAGGTTCTGGACATTCAAAATTTCTTGAAATACATACTTTCTCAATTATCGTTGCTAAACCTGGTCACATAGCTGACACCATGTTGATTCTAGCTTTGCCCTCTTTATGAAGTCTTTGACTCTTTTCTATGTCTATGCTTTCATTTTCTCCAAATTCCTGTTCACGCTCATGCGCTTCCCAAGACTTGGTACAGCCTTTTACACCCCGACTGTGCATGAACACACCCAATGCAAGCTGAATGACATGCGCCATGCTGGGTATGTGGTCTTCCTATGCAGGCCACTCAACTACAGAGGCCCCAAGGGTTGATTGTAATTTGCGAGTCATTGAGTAATTAGAGACAGCGTTATCAGTAGTAATTCCAAGTAAATGGCCTTTGGTCCGCTCAAAACGATCCAGAACTTCGTTCAAATGTACGGCTAGGCCTGCTGCAGTATGTTGACCTTTGACCTATCATCCCTAATTAGGTTTGGAAATAGTGAATGAATTGGCTATCAACCGCATCGAATGCCAGATGTACTTCTCCCAATTCCCAATGTCAATCCATATCGGAAGCAATGACCAACGTTATGGCCAATATGTTCATCGGTGTCCACCCATCTAGAGGAAAACTAATTCTATTTTTTGACCGCAATTGCTTCTTAATTTCAGCCACTGTCAGGGTGAATTCCCTTCAGAAAATGTTACTCAGTGTGGTGGTGAACAGTAGCACCCATTTGTTTCCTAATGCATTATATGACCATCATTGCTCATAGTTCGATATAGTGCTCAATGGAATGTGAGCTGAAACAAATCCTAACGTGAGGTATAGATTGCAGGTGTTTTGGTGAAATTCAGTTGTCTCAAAGTCCTTCGCTGCCACTTTGGGTTGTTTCGTCTGTCAATTCAGTCGACATCGACAAAACCTGAATGTGAAATATGATTTTGCTTTGCAAACTGAGTAGTGTAATTCCTTGACTTCCTTGCCTCTTCAGTATGGCTAAAGCTGTTTCATCAACCAGTGAACTAGTCAATTTGGTAACTTCCAACTCTGGAAATTCGTATAACTTTGCGATGTGCGATCTTGCCAGTAAGTGTTTCCCCATGGAGCTGGTCCCATGTTCTGATGGATGGCTAAGACCTTCATGACATATGATACATATGATGCCAGGGCTCCTGTTCTCCTCCATTCCACAGTGTAAATAGAATCCCCAGGACGGCGCCTGCCCAGAATGAGTCCAAGCAACAGGATGCTTCGAGCCTACATTGATTGAAGCTCACCAAGAATCAAGTATGATTTCGAATGTAAGGTCGCTCAAATCCCAAATAGACACACGTTGATTTCCGAAGGATATCATAACCTGCAGCAACGAGGTATTTAATAATTTTGAATCTGACATCCAGGTAGGAATTTGAAAGCTGGGTAATTCGACTTTCGAGCCTGTCAAAGGTAATGTTATGGTAATGTTGGAAGCTGGTTTTTAAATGTTGACTCTGGAGCTACAAGCAAGAAAAATGACAAACCTGTGAGACATTGCATGCATATTTGTCAAGTGGAATACAAAGACATATTGAAAAGACTGACGATTAGTAACTCAATTTGGGAACAACTCAGTGCAGTATGTTGCTGTGTAGCATACTGAGCCCCCATGACTCTGTTGAAGTGCAAAAGTTCTGGCGAAGATCACAAAACAGAAACTTCGAAATCACTCGGCAACCTCGACTGGCAGCAACATATGCACACAGGCATTCGATCTCGAGCATCGAACTGATCCCCAAACGACATCTCCAGTCCACTCAGGACGATCGAAGGAGGCCAAATGCGTGCGATGTGACGCCATGACAACGAAGCCAGCCACAATGGCGAACGAAGAGGGTCAAAGTTGTCTTAGAGGAATGATCGAAAAACCCCCAATTCAGAGAGATATGGACATGGCGGAAGCAGAAGAGGCTGGGGGTGTGGTTGGAGCAATGACGAGAAAGACAACACGCGTGTCCTTCATGGATGCAAGCGAGCAGTAGGAGTGTAAGAAGAATTGGATCAGACTGAGGAGCGTGACCTCGGAGTCAGCGAGTGCACCAGGAGACTGCAGGGGTCGCCTGGAGGGAACAATGAGGCAGCTAGCGCACGAGGGGTTGCTGCTGCACCACACTGTCGACAGAATGGCCAGAATGCTAGAAGCACACGTGGTGAGTGAAGAGAGGCACTGGCTCAGCATGAATGAATGGCTGCATGATTGGGAGAAGATGTGCGATGAGCGCCACCAGGACAACCTACAATGGGGGACGGGCATCATGGACATGCCCACGCAGGTGCTGGCTAAAGCAAGCGTAGGCGAAGCAGCACAGGCCCAGGAAGTGAGAAAAGATGAATGAGACGAGACTGCAAGGCAGGAAGGCGGAGACCTAGAGGCCTCACAGCATGCAGGCACAACGCAGGATGGAGAGCCAGAGAAGCGCCAGTGGCACCAGCAATCAAAACCCAAACCCAAACTGCTACTCGAACAGCAGCCCGAACCACAACACAAACCCAAACCTAAGACAACACCCACTCCAGCCCGGAGGTGGGAGACAGTCCAACCCCGAACCCAGAGTCACAAGGCGCCCGCCGGCCTAGGCTCCGCCCCAATGGCTGGAACGAGCATGGCAGAGAGATGGCTAATTTCAAGGAGTGCACAGAGTGCACCTCTGCCCAACAGGATGGACCAGGGAATTGCTTCGGTGATCAACAGAGTGCGTTTCTACCTGAAGGCACCCGCCAGCATGTTGATCATGAACGCGAAGCGGACTGCGAAGGGTGCTATCACGGGTATGGTCGACCCAAACGCAATGGCGGCAAAGCTGTCGGTGTACCACAACGTTATCATCCACGCTGCATGTACGGTCGACAAGGGAGTCATCGACGTTGAAGAAAACCATTTGTGGGACAGGCTACAGTGCCACTGCTGAGGTACATGGGCAAAGGCTCAGAGGGCCTGCAAGAGATGCGGGAAGAGATTCATGCTGCGAACCAAGGAGCGTTGAGCCCTGTCCAGGTGGGATGGCTAGCGAACCCTCACAGCATAAGGGAACAGATACAGACAGGGAAGATCTCCACATCGTCCGTTGTCTTTGTAGTTGAGGGGAACCAGGTGGTGCAGAGACTGGTCAAAGAGGGCATCAAGGCAGTGGGAGTGTGGTACCAAGTCGAATCATTCACGAACATAGGCACAGCCGGCAGATGTGACCTTTGCTGTGGATGTGGCCACATAGAGAGCAAGTGCAGCAGCAAATCAGTATGCTGCTACTGCTCGGGGCCGCACCGCACCTGCACCCATGAGTGCAACGTTGTAGGGTGCATTGCAATGCAGGGGTCTCCCTGCTACCACACACAAGAGAAATGCCCTAATTGCAATGGAAACCACATCGCATTCAGCAGTAGGTGCGCAAAGAAGGCAGAGGCCACCAGAGAGGCATGGGAGAGGAGGAGAAGAGAACCAGCAAGATGGACCACGCAGACCACGGGATCAACCTCAGGATCGAACAGGACAGCTCCCAGCCTGAGGGCAAGTGCACCGGAAGGAGAAGAAAGAGTCGGGAGCGAAGAGGAGATGGCGGATGCAGAGGAAGGGGCAGCAGAGGCAAAGGACTTCACAATGGTGCAGAGCACGATGCCGACGATAACGGCAACGGCAGCCCCAACCGCGATGGGAACTGCGACGCCTGCAACGAATGGGTGGAGTGGCATTGAACGTAAAAATAGAACGGATGGTGCTGCCCCTGATGTTTAGAGCGATCCAACACAACAGCACCAGATCATACTTATCGGCCATGGCCGCGCTCGAGACGGGGGTGGAACGGATGGTAGATGTGGTGTGTCTGCAAGAACCACTGCAAGAAGGGGCCGGAATCGGAATCAACCGGAAGCATACGACATTAGCAAAGGAATGAGGGTATGGATGGCGGTCCGTAAGGGAAGCGGTCTTACCACAAACGTGCGAACCGACTTGCGCAAATACGCAGGCGACGATGTAATTGTCGTTGACATCAAAAGGAGGGGAGAGATAATGATACCGATCGCAAACATTTACAATCAGAGAGCACGGGAGACAGGAGAGAGACCAGCGAGGAGACTGAACTGGCAGAAGATAATCAGGCAGGGGGGAGGCGGCACAGTGGTCATGGGAGACTTCAACGCCCATGGCCAACGCTGGCACTGAGGTGCACAGACCGGAGGGAAGCCACATACCCGGAAGCCATTATAGACGAGCATGGGCTGGGAATTGGACATCACAACTGACCCTCTCACCACTGGACGAGGAACATAAGCCAGGGCGAATCCATCATAGACCTGACCTCAGCCAACCGACTGTTTGGAAGATGGAAGATTTTGGAGGGGGATCATGCCACAGGGTCTGATCACAAGATCATAAAATGGGAGGTGGACATGGAGAAGAAGGAGAAAGCAGGAGGCAGACAAGGTGTAGGGTGGAACCTGGCGGCCATGTCACAGGAAGACACAGAGCAGGCTGAGAAACTCAGGAGAGAGAGGGCAAGGGGAAGAGCATACTGTGGAGTGGAGAGCACAGGCAATGACGTTGAGAGCGAAGCCGAGTGCTGCCAGGAAGCACTGGGCAAGGTACTCAACGCCACTGCCAAGGAAATGAAAATCTGTGCTCAGTCAAAAAGATGGTGGAATGGCGAGATTATGGAGATGAGTAGCCAACTTGGAAGAGAAAAAAGAAGCAGGCGCAGATCTATGGCGACAGCCCAGGCCAAGACTGAGTTGCAGAAGTCAATTTGGAGAGCAAAAGACAGGATGTGAAATGACTACCTGAAGAAACTAAGGGGAGCTAAAGTCTGGAGAGCAGCGAAGTGTGCCAACCCACGGGCAGGATCGACCGTGGAGGCCCTGACCGACAGCGATGGGAAACAGGCAAAATACATCACTGAGAAAGAGAAAATCCTGAGACCGGAGTCTTTTCCCTAGAATGTGCATGACCAGTACTTCGAACTACCCCTGGCAGGGCAAACAAAGCAGTCTGCCACTGTGTAGGCGGTCAAATGAGCCCGATTTGCGCAGTCAGTCCCAAAAGCCCCAGACCCGGACAAACTGTCTTTTGGAGCTGTACGTCTACTCTGGGAGTAGGAGAGAGAGAGGATTGTGGAACTAGAGAAGGAAGTTGTCCGAACAGGCCGAAACCCAGCCGTGTGGAAGTGGGCCAGTGGGTGTGCAATCCGCATGCCCGGTAAGGACGACTACACGAAACTCAAGGTGTATTGCTCCATGTTTCTGCTACGCAGCACAGGGAAATTTGTCTAGAAAGTGGTTGCAGAGTTACTGGCTGAAGAGGCTGAGAGAAGATGTCTGCCGAGGGATGGCCGGTATGGAAGCAGGAAAAGGCGGTCGGCAATCGAAGCGGCGGCAGTCATTATTGACAGACCTCACGCAGCCTGGAGCGAGGGCCCCATAGCTGGCATACTCCAGATGGAGATCAAGGCAGCATTCCCGAGCGTAGGGAGCGGGAGACTGATCCACACAATGAGAGGCAAGGAGATGGACAGAGACCTCATATGATGGATGGCAAGGTTTCTCACGGACCAAACGGTCGAAATGGTCGTTGAGGGCTATGTGATTGAGAGACACCCGTTGGAAGCAGGCATACCAAAGGGCTCACCGGTGTCGCTGATCCTCTTCGCAATTTACATTTCAGGGCTTATACAATGGGTTGAAAAGAGGGACTGTGAGGTGAAAGGTCTGTCCTTTGTAGACGACGTGGGATGCGTGGCGACGGGATGCGACGTAAACACAATTGTCAGAACACTCAAAGCCTGCACAAGAGTTAGCATCGACTGGGCAGATAGACGGGAGCTGGAATTCGACACCGTAACAACCAAAGCGGCACCCTTCACCCGCAGATGAGGCCACAAGCAGCACCAGCGTCCGATGCTAACAGCGAAGATAAGCATTTGGAGCGGCTTTGTCAGCTTTATCAAGGAAGTGACTAGATGGCTGGGGGTCTGGATGGACGCCCACCCAACGTTGAAGGAGCATCACAACCAATACATGGACAAGGCGGGAGCCGCAGAAACACAACTCTGGTCTCTCACAGTAACGTATGGAGTTGTACCAGCATGTGTGAGAGCAAAACCAAAAGCCTGCATCCAGGCCGTCACGCTGGATGGAAGCATGCTCTGGTGGGATCCGAAGGACGGCTGCCGGCGAGAAGACCTCCAGCTTCGCCAGACTTGACAAGCCAGGTCAACCCCGGGGGCGCTGCTGACGACCCAGCGAGGTGCGCACATGTGAGACTCAGGGCTCACACCTGCGGCAGTGGCCCTGGACGCCAGACAACAACGATTCATAGCATAGCTAGTTTGCGCGTCTGAAGGCTACAAGTCGAGAGAGCTCCACGATCACCCCACACCGGGTGGGGCAGTAGGCAAAGCGGTGGCGATGGAGCACATGTGTGGCAGGAGAGCAGAGACGATGTGCTGGCCAGACACAGGGGCATAGCCAGCGGTCAGGACCACTATACTGGAAGATGACACCATGGCCAAGAGAGCGGCCGAGCTATTGGCAACAAGACAGGATAGCAAGGCGGGATCGGAAACTTGCACAAGGTGGACAGATGGATCTCGAATGGATGATGGGAGAGTATGAGCTGCAGCGGTGTGCGTAAACGGACACGGATGGATGGTCTTCCGCAGCTACCTCGCTATGGGACAACTGGGGGTGATTGATGCTGAACGCTGGGAAATTGTAGTCGCATTCCGAAAGTCCGTTGCCGGACGGGATGTGCTGCAAGCACACCGGGTCACGACATAGGCACTGTTTATTGATTCGGAGGCTGCTATCAGACGGACCGCACTCCCCGACCCAGGGCCCGGGCAGCAACTAGCAAAAGCAATCAACGAGCATGCAAAAGCCCTCCACACCCACAGCATCAAAGCTGCGATCCACTGGGTTCCAGGACACTTGGGCATCCCCGGGAATGAAGAGGGTGACCGCCAGTCACACCTAGCGCGCAAAGACCGAAGCTACACAGTACACAAGTGAATATACACGCCGGCTGCGAACTGAGGCAAACGGATATCCTCAGGGAGGACGGCAGCGAAGGTGGAGTGGGAGGCTGACCAGTGCTCCAAACATTATGGTTACAGGCTGATGGGCAAAGCCCGAAGCAAGAGACCCGTCCCAATGACAAGCCTGCTATTACTGGCAACAAGGATCTATAGACTGAAGAGCGGGAATGCACTGACTGGAACATACCTAAAGCGGTTCAGACAACGAGAGGACAATAAATGTGGGTGGTGCTGAGGCGGAACAGTACAGACACGGGAGCATCTCTTCCGCCACTGCAGCCATTTGAAAGACCAGCAGAATGCGCTCGGGTGGGCCATGGGGATGGCTACAGAATGGAAAGGGGGCAGATGCCGACATGTGCAGATTACTAAGCGGTTTTCATTGGAGAAATGTGACCAAGCGGTGATGGACTTCCTGGCCACCACTGACATCGGGAAGTTCCCGCCAAAGCAAGCGGAGGCGCCAGGGTGTTCAGATTGAGTGTAGTCTCTGTTTCGTTGATCTCTTGTGTTCTGGTTAAATCTTTTGCTTTTCCTTTGTCAAATGGGACGATGGGCAGCAGGTGAGAGCTCCGCCATCCAACCGGCTTGCCCGGAGGCAGAGGTGTGGATTATAGACGCTGTCATACTCTAATCAGAGTGAATAATGTATGAATAAAACAAAGCAAAATCTGCTGACGTGATTTTGGTGCTCATTGTTGGGAGCAGGCTGCGATACCCTCACATGCATTTTGGCCCATAAAGGGAGCCGATTGCCCGATTAGTGGTCAACGCCGTTTCATCGGCATTTAAGTACCCAAGATGAATGACTAAACATCGTGGAGTCTCTGTTGACGCTAATTTTTAGAACGTAATAGCGATAATGTCAGTAGCATTTTTGACCACAAACGCGGCCGATAATATGACTATGCATTAACATTGTTGCATAGCCATTTGATTATCCATGTTGTAAGTCAAAAATTCTTTGACACTCTGCTGACACTTATTTTTAAGAGGCAGTTGTGATACTGTCACTGACATTTTGGCCTATAAAGGTGGCTGAAAGGTCGATTATGGGTCAATGCCATTGCATAGCAATTTGACAATCCAAGATGCAAGCCCAAAAATTGTTGACACTCTGTTGATACTCAAAGTTAGGAGCTAGTAGTGATATCCTCATTAATAATTTTGCCCATAAAGGAGGCTGATACTATGATTATGGGTTATCCTCGTTGCATAGCTATTTGATTATCCATAATGCAACAACAAACATTGTTGACGCTCTGTTGACACTCATTGTGAGGAGGTAGTAACAATATCATCACTAGGATGTTCGCCCATAAAGGCGGCCGATAGGATGATTATGGGTTAACACCGTTGCATAGCTATTAGATTTTCCCAGATGCAAGACCAAAAATTGTTGATGCTTCATTAATGCTCATTTTTAGGAGGTTGTAGAGATATTGTCTGCAGCATTTTTGCCCATCAATGCGCCCGATAGCCTGATTATGAGTTGACACTGTTGCATAGCCATTCGATCATCCAAAATTCAAGACCAAAAAATGTTGACGCTCCATTGTTGTTCATGTTCAGGAGGTAGTAGCGATATTGTCACTAACGTTTTTGCCCATAAGGCCAGCTAATACTGTGATTGTGGGTTGATGCCGTTGCACAGCGAAGTGATTATCCAAGATGCAAGACCAATCATCGTAGTCAATCCGTTGATGCTCACTTCTTGGATCGGGCAACCAGTGTGTCGCTTTGTTTTTTACCTCGAAGGACGGCCAATACATCATCTTTGGAAGGAGGTCAGTATGCAGCCCTTCGATTGCCAAAGGGGTAAAACTTAAAATCGTAGATGCACCATTGACGCTCCGTTGACGCTCCGTTGACGCTCCGTTGACGCTCCGTTGACGCTCCGTTGACGCTCCGTTGACGCTCCGTTGACGCTCCGTTGACGCTCCGTTGATTCTCAGCTTAAAGACATACTAACTGTCATTGGATGCTCAACAATTGTACGCATAATGAAGACAGTCATTATTGACTGCCAATACATTGTTTCTATGTATAATCATTTGCATTCAAAAGCTTCAAGGCATATCAGTTTCTGATCCACCACTATACACGTTATCTGTGCAATGAATGACATAGGACCATCCCAGTTCAGCACTTCTGGCCGGGAATATACAGCATATAGATTCATGCACTCGTTTCTGACGTCTATGGCCCAACTTTCTCACATTTCCATATCCAGCTCCCTCTCCTCCATTTCCATGACATACCTTAAGCAATTTTCGAAATCTCGAACATGTGCAGCAAGTCTGAGCAAGAAGTTTTGTGGTTCGATACATGGATTGATGCAGTGTGATGGGTGTGATTCATCCGGGTTCGGGTTGCGCAATGACCGCACCTTCTATGACTCATATGACATCACTAACTTAAATTATGTTAGTACATTTCGTCTCTAATTTAGGTTTTGCTTTTACACTTCACTGTAACAGGCAGGATGATATCTAGTTTGTTAGTCATGTTTCAACCTGATATGGAGTATAGAACATTCGCATGGCCCGTACCACCCTTGCTCATGCACAGACGAATGACCATGTCTCACAATTTGGTCACTGAAATCCAGAGACCACTGACACGTAGCAGAATAGGTACACAAATTGCTTTTCACCGAGGTACATTGTCAAATCTAACTATTTTGATATCTATGACACTGGCGATGCAGGAGCCATTACTATTCATTTGTCCGAATCCGGTTTCTGTATGGTAATGTGCTAGGGAGGCTATATGGATGTGTGAAAGCTTACGGTTTTCAACAGGCTTCGAATTCTGGTTCTGTAACGAATTGGGTGCTGCGTCGGCCTGGAGAAATGCTATATGTTTGTATTACTGTGGTTTCTCGGATCCCTGCCTCATTTGACTACTTCCTGGTCAAGAAGTACCTTGCAGCATTCACGATTGTCCGGGGACAATATCAAGACTCTGCAAAAGCTCTCCACATGTTGTCGGTGATGGTGTGGCTGCAGTCATATCTTTTTGAGGGTTGACAACAGCCAGAACCCTCAATTTGGCCGTCCCTTACTTCGTATCTCTGTCTGGTAAGTGGTTGGACACCTCCCACCATTGTGGTTGGGTCAATTCGTCAAGCCTCATCGCTTTCTGCCGAAATCTCCCAATGCCTTGCTGTACCATTTGGGCGATTGTTCGCATCACCCTGCCAGCTTTGTCATCTTCGCTCAGCTTGCCCAGCTCTTGATCTTGTTCATCATCTGCCTCGTCTTCCCTAACCTCCTCATTGTCGGAACTTGCAAGATTGCTCTGAATGAATCCGATAGCATACAACATCTCCGCAAATGTTTTTTCAGGCCTTCTGGTTGCCGATGCCGCTTTTTCAGCCTTTCTCATATCTGCCTGCTCTTGCATGATTGCTGTCTCTGCATCTTGAACTCACTTTCTGGCCACAGCGGTCTCTCTATCTATATAATGCTCAATCCATTTCTCTTTCCCTTGGTTCCTCAACAGTGCGTTTCTTATCTTTTCTCTGCGGACAGCTTCTTGTTAGATCGCAAGCTGCACAATGCTCCCAATGCTCGTACCCTTTCTGCCTCCAAGCCACTCTTGCCTTCATTCGCTTGGTGATATCATGTGGATAGCTTGGTCAATTTGCTGTATTTACCCGCCGGACTTGGCAAAAGGTTCTTTTTCAGAGCATTGACCATTCCATCGTGAGGTGACTCTGTTGTTGGGCGCGATGTTTGATGTTGCGAGATATAGACTACATGGAGGCAAGCGGTGTCCTTTATGTCAAGGTTGGTATGTTTGTTCAACTTGAAGAAAGCAAAATCTGCGTTATGACCATCACATCATTGCGAATAGTACTGCTAACGGTATAACATCCCTTGGTGGTTAGCATCTGTTTCATGTAAGATCGCGGGGATGTCATGAGACAAACATCTTCAGATGTCCCTTCCATCGAAGATAGTCCTTGTTAATATCTATCAAACATGAGGTTTCAGTTGTCGTTCACCACAATGTTTCGCAGTGAACAAACAAACAGCATTGGACCTACTTACTGCAAATCGAGGGATGGTTACAAACCTCTGCAACCTGCAGCTATATGTTGTAGGATTCCTCTGGAGTAGAACGTGCAAGTTGGTTCCCACTCATTCCATTTTGACTTGAAGCTAACTATATATTCCTAAAGACTTCCCACTTCTTTTCATTATCAACTTTCTCACCTATTCCACAACAGCAAGTCATGGCTCCACAAACACCTCAGCCTGCTGCGAGTGGATCCGAATTGAGCCAAAGGAGGGGTGCTTTATCCAATGGGCAATCTGCTGAGACTCAGTAGCATCGCAGACACAACTTAGTGCGCCGAGACGCCGCCCATGCAGCCACCCAAAATAAGACCCAGGATGCACAGTGAGAAATGGTCCGGAAAACTGCAAGGAGCAAGAATAAGATGCAGCATTCGAACAGATGTGAGTATATTGATATTGTTGTAGACGGCCACTAACTAACAGTATGATGTAAAGCTGCTGTACATAGAGAGCTACGTAACCAATGTATTCCTGCACGTAATGGGAACCCTCAATTGTCGCCCAGGGCTTTGGTCGGCACAGCTGGCGAAATTGTGAATCAGGATGTTGTCAGTTCTGGTACTTTTACGGACAACTATTGTGACAAGCTTCCCAGAGAGTGGACCAAACAGCCTTGAAAGACCTTAGAGGAGGCTCTGGGGTTATATATGGTTGAGGTGATCGCCGAATCTCTCTTTTAGATGCAGCAACCAATTTCTTGTAGGTTTTCAACATGTCTACAACCATGGCAAGGCAAGGAGGTCTGGTACAGCTGGAACAGTCGAACATGCGCCTTGCGTTGAATATGGTCAAAATAGCGAAAGGAGAGTTTTCGAGCTCCATAAAAGAGGAAACACTACACCTGATCAAGAAACCTTACCGCGAAGACTGAGGACAGAAGATGCAGGGAGTTGAGTTTCCTGGCTATCGAAATGGAAAGGCTGCGATGGAAAGCCACCCGGCAATGGTTTGTGACATTCAGACTGACGGCTGCCCTCCTTGCCAACCAGGCACTGCAATGAATCCGCAGAGAAGCTGGAGGCGCAAAGAAACAGGTGAACCTTCTGAAATGCGGGCGGCACTTCTGCCCGGAACACAACCCGCACCGGCTGGTGACAACGAAGAAGCTCAAAGTTCCGACATCGACCGTGTGCTACCCAGATATGTGTATGTACATACCGCTCTTCCCAATGCTTAAATATTCAATCTTGATGCGTATGCGAAGGATCCCAAGCGCGACAAAGATTTAATCCAGATTTTCTTCCTGATGAAGGAACATCCACTGGTTAGTACACTATCTGCTGCGTGGTTATGCAGCCGACATACATTTTGCAGAGAAGTGCAGACTATTGAGTGAACCTGACAGTGATGATGAGCATTGATCGAAAGGAACTGGATTTGTTGAGCATCATTATCCACAATTAGCAGACACTTTAAAGTACATTTTAAAGGATATATATATATGCATAATTAAAGAACAATGTAGTGATAAAGGAAAGAGTACAAGAAGAGGATAGAATGGTGGTTTGGCCTAAGAAGGCAGCCAATATGACAATTATGTATTACAACGAACAAATTACTCGTTAATTGCCTCACCCACAGGACAACCAATCGTTGAAGCGCCGTTGACGCTCATTTTTAGAAGATAGTTGCGATGTTGTAGCAAGCATTTTTGCCCATTAAGGCGGCCAGTACGGTCATTACGCAATACCATAACCAAGTTCCTGATTAATTCACTGACTTACAAGACCAAACATTGTTGACACTCTGTTGATGCTCATTTGCAGAATGGGGCAGGGAGCGTGTCGCTTTCTCTTTTGCCCATAAGGTGGTAAATACCGCCTTTATTAATATCTGCACCCAATTGGCACTCATATTACCCAAGATGCAAGACCTAAAATCGTTGATGCTCCATTGACTCTCATTTGTAGGATGGGGCAGGGATCATATCTCTCTTGTTTTTGTGTATAAAGGTAACAAATACATCCAAAAGAGACAATGACGTACCAATGTCAATATTTTGCGATTAGCAGTAGGATAGCTGAATGCGACCACAAATAGAAAACCCGAAAACTAGAACCGGGGATGGGAACCAATTGGTCTAGCCAAACCCGCTAACACCTGTGGGTTGACCAGTACAAGTGTAGGTTTCGCCCCCAATAAAGCACTGTGTCAGATATCTGGACAGGTCTAGAACTGAACCAACACATTTTTGCTTTCCGAACACGGACCGCTGGTGGGTTACGCAGACCTGTTGTTCACCCTCCCGGAAGGAGATGTGCAAACAAGTTGATTTGTATGTATGAAATTGTCATAGTTGTTAGAAATTCTGGACTAAGCAACATTTGACATTTGCGGTTCTCCGAGCATTATCAGTATCTGAGAAACTGACGGAAGATGTCTGGATGGATATTTTGGTGGGATGACTGCAGCGGAAGGGGTTCAATGCGATTAGGGTTGTAGTGGATCAGATTTCGAAAATGCAACACTTAGTTCCCCATCATATAACCACAGACACATATGGGTGGGCCAAGTGGTTCTTATAACAGGTAGTACTCCTTAATGCACTGCTGGCACCTATTGTCTCGGAATGAGAACATGAGTTTTCCTTCAGGTTTTGGAAACGGTTGTATAGCCGCTTGACAATTCAACGATGCCTGTAGACGGCCATCCATCCTCAGACTGACAGTCAAATGGAATTGATTAATCTTACTACGGAACTGTACCTGCGTACATTGGTCACCCATCAACAGGACAATTGGGTAAAATGGTTACCTAAGGCACAGTGTGCTGCGAATACTAGCTACTCAGAAACAACACTTTGTACTCTGTTTTATATTCATTAGGGGACCGATCAAAGGCTGACATTTGCAGAGGCTATTGAATGGACTTGAGATGAATGTCATATTGATGCAGATGTGGTACAGTTGACGATGGAACAAATTGATGAACATCTGCGATTAGTGATCAGGAGAAGTCCCCGAATACAGGAAGAATATGCCATTGATTCACAAATACCAGCACTGAATATGCTGGATGGTTCCCAGGTCTGGCTCAATGCTTGTTACATTTGAACAACTAGACCCACATGACAGTTCGAGTGGAAATGGCTGGGACCTTTTACAGTAGTTCGACTAGTATCTCCTTGTACTCATCAGTTGAATCTTTTAGCATCAATACCAGTTCATTGAGTACGGCCAGTGACATTGTTGGATCCCATGTAGGAAGATCTATTTGGTAGTCAATGACTTGACCCTCCACCCTCGGTTCAGGTTGACCGTGCGGAGGAATATCAAGTGTGAACTCTTGAGGAGTCTCGTATGTATCGAAACCACCTGCAGTATCTTGTTGAATGGACAGGCTGTGACTCTTTGACATCGGAACGAACATAGTTTGCATATGGCCTAAAGGCAGTTGGGGACTTTCATCAACGATATCGAGAGAGACTAGGACCATTGGCCCAAGTTTTTCAAGGACCGTGAACCCAAGCAGGGGACACTGCCACGGCTCGGGTCCTTGTATGATAAATGGATACAGAGGGGTTCATTCCTGGGGATTTTGGGAAATGATTGGTGTTACGGACAAACGGAGATGTTGTGAGATGTAGTTGTTCTGTAGGAATAATTGGTAGTGCTGGTGGCATTATTTAGTATAATAAGGGAGTGGTCAGAGAAATTTTGACGTCAGATGATTGGGTGTTGCAATATCTGATGGTGTGGTGTGGTGGTGTTGATGAGAAGTTGTCAGTGGTGTGTGGGATCATCAATGAGGATTCGGTTTGTACATCGGAACATGAAGTATTTTTCCAGACTGCTAGATGAGAGAATGTTTGTGGTTTGGGGATTTCCTTTTCTTCTCTCTTTACTCATTCTGTTGTATAGCAAAGCAATAGACAACTTCGAAACAGCTTCAACTCCTGTCAAGGCTTGGTTTCTTGATACGCATTTCGTATCCTTTGTCCCCCTCCGAAATCACATTTCACTTGTCAATATTACGTTCACCCATCCCTGGCCATTATACAACAGCACCTTCAAAGATCAGCTCCTTAACCTGGTTTTGAAGATCCGTCCCGGAGACCAAATCTAACCAGTTACAACGGAGAACCATTTGATGAGCCTCCTGGAGCAAGTTTGCTCAGATGGTTCTAATTATCAGTTTGAACTAGGTGTAATTTGCGATATAGTGAATATGGGAAATCTAATAGAGGTTTATTATGGAGATTTGGAGAGTTACACCAGCTCGTATTTGAGGATCTATAGTGAAAGATAGACCACTAGGCAATTCACATACGGACTGTGTGCCTACAAGAGCACATACTCATGGCCACTGATGAGCCTGAGCTCTAAGGGCTTGTTTTCAAGCTTGTTTAACCATCGAGTACATCCCACTATGAGATTTTCACCAAAGTGTTCTTGTCAATATGATCGCCTCCATGATTGGTTATACTACCTCAAATGTAACCTGTTGGTTTGTGGATCATTCCGATCACCACCAGGCTGCAGGTTGTGGAATATTGCATCATCCACTCGACTTGGGTAATGGGTGTACCTGAGAGGGTGGTTTGTGGTCGGCCTTGCGTCCTTTGTTGAGGATGGTTGACTGTTGGCATGTGGGTAATGGTGGTGGCATTGCCACAGCAAGATGTTGGGATTCCAGAAGTGGAGGGTGTGCAATGACAGTGCCGCCATGGCTCATTGTCTTCGGCAGTGGGATGAAAGGAGTTTGTACTGTTTCATTCTCGCATGCCTGGTCTTGAGGTTGAACCTGCTGATTTTAATCCAATGTGCCTTCTTCGTAGTCAGATGAGAAGATGAATGCTATGGTTTCCTCCCTAATGTCATCATCGATGTCCTCTTTCTCAGTCTGATTTTCCTGCTTCATCAACACATTGGGGTGATTAGTTATCTGCAATACAATGCAGAAAGGTAGACAGCTGGAAATGCAACTTTGAAAGGAGAATGAAGATTGGCTGTTTCTTTAATGTGAGTGTGAGTGCTCTCTTAAGGTGTGCTTCTTGATTATTCTGTGAATTGTGATTCTGCACCTAGCTAGGTGTTTTTGTTTTGTAATGTTGTATTCATACTATGTTCACTCTAATTACAGTATAACAGATCATAGACACCCCCTCTGCCTCCGGGTGAGCCGGCTTCATGATGGAGCTCCCACCTGCTACCTATTGTCCCCTTCCTGGCTGCGTATATGTTCCATGTAGATGAAATGGATGATAGAAGTTTGGGGAATGTAGGAGAGAAAGGTGGTGTATAAGAATGAAATATAAGATTAAGTGAAAGAGGATAATGGGAAGAACAGTGCAAGAGGTTGCTCAAGGACAAGGAGGATGCAATATGAGGTGCTCCATGCAATTGTTCGAGAGAGATTACTTCGATCATTCATAGGTATGTCATGGACGGCAACTCTGGTGTTGTGATTTATGAACTATCAGGTGCACTGGAATGGATGGATACATGTTCATAATGAATATTAGCACTCCTATTGACAACTCTATGGATGCAAGAATTGGAGGTTAGTATGAGCCATCATATATAGAATTGAGCAAGACATACCTCGAACCAGATGCACCTGAAGAACTGGTGACATTGACAGGATTGTAACATTCACTAACCATTGGTGCTGGCCAAATGGAGCACTGAGAACCTGAATGAGAATGTGTGCCCCTGTAAATGACTCCTCCATACATAGTAATTATATATGAACATTTGAGCATTCAAGGTGCCCATAACACATTGCATTCTTGCAGCTTTGGGAATCTGCAAAACTTGATATATTTGGGATCTTGTGAGTGACAGTGGAGGTACAAGGGTTGATACTATGATTGTTATTGATAGGCAAGCAATAGGAACCTTGGTATGTGGTATGTTTGCCAACAGAACACACTGACTTGTATGACATTTTAATATAACCAGATGCTGCAGCTATGTTAGCAGTTGATCAGGCGATATGGTAAGTATAACTTGTGTTTTATGCATTCCTCTGGGCCGTGTCCACAGAATACCTTGACTACAATTTTGCGGTTAATGGAGAAGGGAGAGGGACCGAATTTTGGTGCACAAAGGAGTAATACAAGCATCAAGAAGAATGTAAAGGTGTGATAATAATTTACAGGTAATCTTATTAATTGAAGCCCTCGTCAATGACAAGATTGCTTACAAACCAGTCCACAATATTCAATCACATTCTCATCTTGCGCCTGATATCTAGTAAAATGCACACCATTCAATCCCAAATTCATTAGTTGTCTCAACTACAATTAAGTTGACTTAAAATAAATGATCGGGTTCGAACTTGTATGCAATAAGATGTATTTGTTGTGAGACATAATGTCACTGCGAGCAGAGGAATGATTGCATGCAGTTCCAGCGAAATGAGGTGCACTGAAATGTGACTTGTTATGGTGGATTCAATGCACAAGCTGGAATTGCAGGCTCTCCTTATTCTGACAGTTAACTGCACTCTTCAGAGCTGTCTTTCCTTGATGCAGGCTTTCAAGCTTCTCTCTCTTCGAACCAGATTGATTGAAATCGGTTTCCATAATCTCTTTTCAGATACAGCTTTTTGCAACCCAAACCTACATTTAGTCAGAATGGATGTATATTTGCACTAAAAGTATTCCGAAGTTAGGCCATTTTGACAATATGCTGTATATGTGCTGGGAGGGAGTTGCCAGTCATATTCTGAATTGCTGAGTACAATCTGTCTTTTGAAAGTCTCTCTCTTGCTCCTGCTTGTTCGATGGTGCCTGAATATTCTCAAGCTATTTCACCATTTGGATGTGTAGGTCCAAACATTCAACTTAGATAATATTGAGTTAATTGAAGCTACTAATCGGGCAGGGCTGTGCATTTATGGTGCAGTTTGCAGTAGCTACCTTCCTCCAATGGGCAGTGGACATGGAGTTTAACATTCGAGGCATTTTAGCAGTGGCCTTCACAAATTGATTATGAATAGATTTCAACATTGGATGACACCTAGTGGGATGAGCCATGTGCACCTAATTGCAATGCATCTTGATCGTTGACAATCTGTGTGCCCAGCTTCTACCAATTTGAAAATGGAACGAATGATACTTGAAAACGAAGCAAAAAAAATATACTGTGTACTTCAATCCGTGGGAAATGCTCTCTAGAGGTTCATATGTTGCTCTATGACATGGGTCGGCTGGAATGATACATCCAAAATGAATCCAGGCTTGTCACAGCTGGCTTCATACAAATGCAAGAACATTTTACATAACAGTATTTCGGATCCAAGGTGTGTCAGAATATCTATCTGTGGTCAAGCAATACCTGGCAGCGAGAGCTGTAGCTTAGCAATTAAAACCCAAGCTGCGTCTCACCATCTGACTCGCTGCGATGTTGAACTGAGGTGTTCATGTACCAATATCATACGCCAGGCAAAGCTGTGAATTTGTCACTAATATGTGAACTGTGTTTCATATTCTGACACACGTACTCAGTATTGCGAAGACTGTTCATTTGCCGACTGGAACTTGCAAATTTATACAGTTTGATCTGTCATAACAAGCCATGATACTCATGACAAGTGCAGGATCCTGCGGTACATCTGAGAGCTGTTGAACTATTCTTTGTTTTGGTCCTTTGATATTGCAATTTGTTCAAGGCCACAGGATTCTGGTGGATATGAAACTTGCCACTGAGGAATAATTCGAAGCTCTTTGCTTAATTGTTAATGCTGTTTTGACGACAGCCATTCCTCAGAAGATGATGTGAGTTTCGAAAGTGAAATTGTAGCCACAGACTTGGCATTAGTTAATTAGTGCCAGCAACAAATCATGAAAACAGATGTTGTCTATTTTACCAGTGTGCTGGTGACATCGCAAACCAAGTGCTTATCAACTGACTTCATCTCATACTTATCATTAATTATAACAAGAGCATCAATGAAATCACACTCTAACCATTTCTGATTTGGCAAACAACAATTTCTACATCAAAGCTTGGATTCACTTTGCAATGACCAAGACAAATGATCTATTTATACAGTTGATTGTCTCTTACACATGATCTAGCTTGACTAGATGTATCAGTTGAGAAGATCAGATTGGTTGAATGTCTGAAGAGGCATGCCTTCATTTCAGCATCCTAATAATGTGCGATGTTAGTTAATCTGAGTAGAATGTGTCTCCACTCACTGGCAGCTGCTTCACATGGTTCACACTAGACTACAGGATTTGGTGAATCATGGAAGTTATGTTTGGTCAACTCATCAAACTAAGCAAGGACTCTCACTTGCACCAATCCGGAGTGCTGGTAGAGATTACTTGTGTGGTTATCATTGACACAAGGACCCATATTTAGGAACCATGTGTGTCAAACTTTGTTTTGCCCTGCCTGGACAACTTGTGCAAATACCTTGGACTGCTCGTTCAGCACCCAAAACCCAAGTGTCATTAATGCATGGATACTCATTGCAAGATTGATGCCAGTCCTGCCCACTTTGGGTGTAGTTATAAACACTGAAGCATTTGGTGAAACTTGGAATGTGAGCTGCATTACTGAACATTCATTGTTGACTACTTTGTGGTACATGTCGAATATATCCACATGCACCCCCGAATGCTTGGTCAATCTCCGCTCCAAATGATGACCCTGGGCAGGAAGAGGACAAAGCATCACCTCCTGTTGTGGAGGGGGTCCACTGCAGAGAGTATGTTCATTTGTCTCAAGTCTGTGATAATCCACCTCACTTGATGCTTTGTATTGGGTGAGTTCGGGAAACTCTGTGGGATTGTTGACAACTATTGGCAGAAATCACTCTCTAAGCGATAGGAAAATCAGGGAATCCACTGAAGTATCATGAGGTCATTCATTGGACCATTGTGCTGAACTGTCATTGCAACCCTGTGTGTTCCGCAACTCTAACCAATATGTGCCAGCCACCATCCATGAACACTGCATGCTCTCAACGCACCCTGTGAAGTTTATCATTCCACTGGATTAGTCAGATTCTCTTACGTTTCCTCAGTCCTGCCAAAATCAATGACGTGTGCATTCTTCTTCAGTATTTGAATGTGTGGTTTCCCATAAGCATGTTTCAAGTCAGATCAACTTTTGATTGTACATGGGGTTGCAATCTGTTACATCCAGTGCACTGAATTCTGTTGAGCTTCTGCATCTTGAGTCTGGATGGCATACACGAAACTCTTATCTGCCCAATGCAGCATGTCTGCACTATTCTCTTCGAATACCGTATCATCCTTTGGATCCTCTGGCACACCTGAAATTAGCCTCATTGTTTGATATCTCCAGTTAAAGGGTGAATGGAATCCTGGGTCAGCTGTGACTTGAAAAGTGTATCCAATTCTCACTTTGAACAAAATTTGCCAGCCCACACAGTTTTTTGTCTTGCACTACCTACACTCATAAAAATTCTCGAACCACCATAAACAGTATGATATTTGGCTGTTGCTTGATGGTTTCGCTCTGTATAATCAGTGGTCATATGAAACAAGCTGGATATTCCATCAGTTTAGCGGTGTTTCAGTTCCAGTGTTCAAATCCTCATGTGAGAGATTTGCATTTTCTGCAACCTACAAGTTTACAAGCTTGAGAGCAGTCCCACATGTCATCTCATCAATGACAGTCTTCAAAGTCTCCGACACTACGGGCATTGTAACAACTAGGATTAGTGTATAGGCTGAGGTCGAGGCAGGATGGTGCAGTGGGGAAGTGGTCTGGATTTCGACATCAAGGCGGGGCACTAAATTCAATCTCTGCAATGGATTCCACTCTCCTTCTTCGCCAATCATCCCACAATAGTCGATCTGAGCATTATTCTCCCATTCAGGAAGTGAATTCTCCCACAAAGATGACAGCAGCAACCCCACAATAACCTACATAGCCAGCAATTTGAATATCACAGCTGCCGCCACTGAGGCAAAAGTCTTTCAACAACCAATTTCATCTGCAATGAGCACTGCTGGCATGCCTGGAATTGATTATTGGTAGCGAGGGATCGAGTCAGCCTTCGATTGGTGAAGTGCATTGGCATATATTTTGCTGAGCACTGCAGTAAGATAGTTGGAATTAATTTGTTTGTTGACTGTATTGTGAATAGTGCTCATTACTGAAATCCTAGTATCAGGATCGAAGACCTCCTCAGCATCCTCCATTTGGTCCTGAACCTCCCTTGCACCTAATTTAAGTGTCTTTATATCATAATTAATCCGTTTCTGTTGTTCCAAAGTTAGCAGGACAGATGGACTTATACTCTGGTGCTGCGGAAATTCATAGTGATGTCACGACTTTCACCGACAACCATGCATAGAAACGATTATCTCTGTGGGGAATATAGTCAATTCTAGTCTTTCAATTTGAAGTGATGTTGATACAAGAACGATTCTCTAGTCTACCATTCTCCTCGACCTTTAATATTCCGCTCTCTTCCAAATATTTCAACATCTCTGTATAATGACAAGCTGTTGGGTATGTCTGGACTCAACATGGCCAGCAGGGATAACCTTTGGTGGTCTAATTATGTGCTCTGCACTGTCCTTCCCTTTTGCTATCCATATTTCTAAGAACAATACTTTCAATTTGGATTTCAGTGTTAACTTCAATGCATCTCAAAGGTAACAGGTATATGCAATCATCTAAAGTTCAGGGTAATACATGTTTAGCCCATACGTATATTACCGCATATACTGTTTGTCCAAATCGTCCTGCTCCAATGCGCACATGACACGCGATAATTTCATGTATGGCTCTTTCAGGCATTCATTTTTGTCGATGAAATTCATCAGCTCCTATCAGGGCCTCACATCTGTGTATGATGATTGAGGATGTTTTGGGGATTTCAGATTATCATTGGTGTTTGAAATCTAGCAAATTCCAAACGTGACCATGGTAGTTGGCAACTCTGGGAGGTTACTTCTCATCTTTTTGTCTTTATACTGTCACAAACTTTTCACTGGTTGCATGTTTCCTTGAGTTCCCATTTTCTTTGCCTCCCAAGTCTCGCTTGCACAGTGGTGAGAAATAATTGTGAACCACTGCTGCTGAATACATTTCTGATAAGCAGAGTTTTTGAACTGCACCCAGCTTCCAAATGTCACCAGAGGATCTGTACCTGCTGTCTCTAAGTGCAGAATGCCGTACAGTGGCACATGCTCGAGGAGTAAAGTGAGTGCGGGTGTAAGCCAAGGTGGGTCTATTGTATCGTGTAATGAGTTACCTCGAATCAACATAAGGTTAATCCATGACTAATTGCGCCAAATACAAAAGAAGAAAGTGACATCATATTCCATGGCGTAGTGATATCTGTACTCTCAATCAACTCAAGGCTCCTCCAGGATGGCTATCACGTCCGTTTCAAACAAAAAACAGTAAACAAAGGTGCAGAGCATCCAAATGAACTTTCTGGACGACCTGGAAAGAAACGTGCCCAATCAAGTTACTTTCCAACAGAATTCACGATGCCATTTCTGGTTCCAATTTTGACACCATTTCCATGACCATTTCCAGGGCCGTTTCTGAGGCCATTGCAAATTCCAATCCCGAGAGGATTTCCGAGTCTGATTCCGATCATTCCCATCTCGTTACCCTGCTTCAAGAAGGTGGGTCTCTGCTGCGGCTTTGTGAAGCAGTCGGCGACCATCTTAGCAGTCGGTACGTCGCTCAAGTTCATCTCTCCATCTCTAGCCATATCTGCAGCAGATAGTGGTTGGTTGGAATGTGTGCAACTGCAGTTCCACGGTAGATTCTGTTCTTCATGCTTGGGATCGGTGACTGTGAATAGGAGTAGATGTGAGGGATAGTCGGGATGCAGAGCTCGTTCAAGTGATGCAAGAACTGTGTGAGTCTCATGCAGCCTACGCCTATGGCGTGGTATCCGGCGTCAGCTGTGGACTGGGTAGTCGACTTCTGATTTCTCTATCTGCAGTCGACCACTCATCCGAAGGTGATGACCAGCCGACTTGTCAATTTATAGTCATCCGGGCATCCACCATAGTCCAAATCGACATAATATCCAAGTGCGCCTTCTCCATCTCCTCCGAGTGCTCCTCCGAGTACTCCTGTGAGCGCTCCTCCAAAATGCAGTCGCCAGTCCTTTGTGCCGTTGAGGTACCGAAACACAGGCGTGGAAGTAATCATATGCTCATTTCTCAGGTCATAATTGAACTGGTTGAAAAGTCCGATGGCATATGTGATAGCGGTCCGAGCGGTGGTCATCGCGTACCTGAAGTATCCGATCAGCGTTTGGTATAAGGTCCGATCGCAGGCTTCTTCGTCAGGCATCCTCTTGTCAAGCTTTGTCGCCATTGGCGTGGTAACTGGTCTAGACTCATGCATTCTGAACTTCCCCAAGCTGTGTTGATGGATGTTGTTCGTGTGATGCTCCCGATTCCATTCGATGTGCATGGCAAGATACAAGGAGACACTCCCGAGATCATGCATCCGGACCCTCTTCTTTGTCTGATTCTTGATCTGCCCAATCAAGCCCTCATCAGCAATGATGAGGAGATCATCTTCATACAGCATGACTGCAGCGATGACTATGCCTTGATCCTTATCATGGAGCACAAACAGGCCTCCATCAACATGCGATGCCATGAATCCAATCGCGATCTCCAAGTGGTTAACATTGGTGTACCCAATGTATGATGACTGCTTCCGGCCATCATGAGACATTCTCGAGCAGAGTACCATCTTCCGCGAAGTCTTTGTTAATTTTGGATCATTGCATTGTCTGATATTCTAGAGTCTTCGAAAAGGTCCCTGCAGTGGGTGCATATATATCTCATGTTCCAAGTCCACTCACAAGAAAGCCGTGCATACGTCGATTTGATGGATCTCCAGATTATACTTGGCAGTTATTGCCAGTGCCAATGTAATGTGGCACAAACGAGGAGTCGGTGCATCCGTAGCCTGGTAGTGGATGCCTTCGATTTGGTGATTTCCACCACAGTCTAGCCTGGCCCTGAACCGCTGCGCATTTCCAGCGCCATCGCGCTTGATTATATATACCGAATGACTTGGCAAAGCCTTTCTCCCATCCAGAAGCTCCATGAAATCTACAAAGACTTTGTGCTGACCAATTGCGTCTAACTCTACTTTCAGTGCTGTATCCCATTTCTCGGCGAGCTGAGACTTGGTTGCTGCTTTGTGAACATTTGGGTTGATCCCATTCTCGTGATCATTGGAGTTTGCAGCTGCAGCTTAGATGGGAATCATATCCTCGAATTCTTCATCTTTGAGAGGCAGTTGTGCAGTATCTGCTAATGTATGCTTGCCAGCGCGGTTTCGGCAACTACCTTCAGCCTGCGGCTTCCATCCATCTCCAAGTGATGTCTCAAGGGCAGCAATTCTTGTGACATCTTCTGAGGCTTTTGACGCTCCGGAGGTGGATGGTCATCCAATGACTCCTCCGATTGACGTTCAGAACTTTCGCTTCTGGTTCACTGCTTCAATGTGGGTTTGGGTTCCTCGATGCCATCTCTGTGGAAGTGCTCATTCAAGATCGCTTCATCTGCAGCGTTCCGTGCTGTGTACCACTCTCCATCTCTGAATACCACATCTCAGGAGCGGTGAAGTGTCTTGGTCAATGGGTCATAGATGAAGTACTGCGTAGGCGATATGCTGAACCAAACTAACATGCCAGGAACGGCTATGCAATCCAGCTTCTGTCGTGTCTCTTTCGGTACGTGCATGAAAGCGAAACATCTGAACAGGTGGAGAAGCTTCCAAGATGAACTCATTCCGGATCTATGACAGGCCTCAGATAGCGTCTTACTCACTATGGATGGCGTCAGAGTCCCGTTCTTGAGATAGACCGCCACTGAGACTGCCCAACGCCCAGTATTTCTTCGCAAGTATGGCGTCGTCCAGCATGCATCTTACGCGCTCCACAATCGTGCGGTTAGCCTGTTCGACAACTCCATTAGACTGAGGAATGTGTGGTGTAGCTGTTTCCTATAAGATCCCTTCCAATTTTAGGTATTCTGTGAACCTCTTGGAGGTATACTCACCACCTCCATCTGTATGAAATCTCTTTACTTGCTTGCCAGACTCGTTCTCTCTAATAGCCTTCCAATCTGTGAATGTCTCCAGCGCTTCTGATGCGTACTTTGAAATGTGCTCATCCAGATGCCTTGTGGCGTTGTTGATGAAGGGCAGTATATATCGACCTCCTCCGATGGCTTTTTCCATGGGACCGCATATGTCCAAGTGTGCATGCTGCAGTGGCTCTGTGGCATGGGAGGTTGTGGGATTAAAGGGCTTTCGAGCTAACTTGCAGTTGATGCAGCTTTCACAATCGCACTTCTCATTGATCTTCAGTGCATCAGCAACGACCTTTGGCAAGATCTCCAAAGCCTTCAGACCATTGTGAGCCATGCTGCGGTGCCTTAACATCCGCTTCTCTGCATTGTGCCGAGATGCATGCGCAGTCATGTTATGTGGCAGGAGGCAGCTGTTGTTGTCGATATCCGTGTATTTAGTGGGAACTTCCGGAACTCAATCCAGAACGAATAGCTCATTGACCTAGGGTGCAGTGGCAATCAACTGGCCATGTCGATTGAAGAGGTTGAGACCATAGTGATTCACCAGTTCGACATTGACATCCTTGTCCATGATCTGACACTGTGTGATGATATTGAACACTCCTGGCAAATGCACCACTGCTTGAAGTCTGATTATTTACGTCTTTCCATCTGGCAGTTGACAAATCAACCTAACACTTCCATAGCGGGATGAAAACGATATGACCCCATTGTATCCCTTCACATTCTACATGTTCGCAGGGTATTCAGTGTAGGTGATGAGCATTGATTGATGGCTGGAGATGTGAGCCATGCATCCGCAATCGATGAACCATTCACTGGATCACGCAATAGAGCTAGCCGCCATCCAATAGTTCTCGAGCGAAGAGGTGAGAGTCGAAGTGTTCTCTGTCGATGATATTGCTGCTGTGTCAGCAGTCTTTGGAAGATCGCCACGTTTCTTGCTCAAGCAATTCTCGGTGATATGCCTTCTCCGTTTGTGAAGAAAGCACTTCCGCTGATCATTGTCTTTCCTATCGTCCTCATTATCTTTTTTGTCCCTCATTGGACCGTTGCCGCTTCTTCTGCATTTACCGCGTTTGCCACCCTTCTTTGCAAAGAGCGGAGCTTCTGGAGAGAGCCCATTCTCTCTGTTGATTGCAGCTTCCCTGTCGACGAGCTTGGTGACGATCTCATCAGGTGTGGCGGTCATTGTGGGATCATTGTGCGTCATGAGCTCCAGGAAGACTTTCCACTCGTCGTTCCTTGGGATGCCACGGGGGAGATAGAGGATGTGCTCCTGTGCACTTATCTTGGCGACTGTCTTTGCATTTGCGTTGGTGTTGGTGTCAGCAGTGTCAGTGCTAGCGGTCGATGTTGCTGTCGGTATTGGGCAGAGATTGTGATCATTGATTGCCCAATCAATCTGCATTGCATAGGGGTCGACATCTCAGCAGTCCTGTAGCTTGATTCTCCAAAGGTCTTCCCTAATCTCGAAGATGTTGAGCTTCAACTTTGACTTGAAGGCTGATGCGAGCTTTCCTCAAGCGTTTTCACATCGTCGATGATTGTGTATTCTGCTCACATCCGCAGCTACACGGCCAGCAGAATAGTCGATCTGGCAACACCATGGCTATTCATCCAGTCTTTGCGAGTGGCCGTCTCTGTGGCGGTTGCGTTTGCAGCTGGCTCTGCAGGCATGTCATCGTATCCTTTGATGATACCATACACTTGCTTCTGCTCAAGATGTAGGGCCATTGCGGTTGCCCATTGTGCATGGTTCGTGCCATTAAACTTGGTGATGGTGATCGTAGTCGAACACATCCTGCACGATCGTATATTGCAATTGTCAGTTATCGTAGTTTATTGGACTGTACGGGAGACGTCCAGCAGCTGCCATCAGATGCACTGCAGGATGTGAGGTAAATGCTTAGCTGGTGGAGACAATTCTCTGTGACAATATTGACCTCCGCTCAACAAGCGGAGTGGAAGTGGTGATCATCAGTTAGGTTTGACACCGAAGGGATCATAACCTGATGTCAAGTCGCCCATCCTCGAGTTGTGGTGTGCGTGCGGGCATATGAAACCGGGTGTCTGTTGAATCGTATACTGAGACATGTCGCATCAACATTAGGTCGATCGATGACTCATGGCCCTAACTACAAAAGAAGCAACTTATATCATAGTCCTTGGCATAGTAATATCTTTACTCCCAATCAGCTCAGCACAGGAGTCCATCTGGAAGCTGTTACAGATGGTTCTGCCCCTAGATATCGCCACAATTCTTTTTCTAAGGAATCCCAGCCACCCATGCTTTCTTCTGCATGTTGAACACACTATGGTTGGGCAGCCCCATCAATTTAGCAAATTGCTTGAAGGAGATTTTTGTTTGCTTCGGCCCAGTTGAGGCTTCGCCTTCTGCGCCACCCCAGTCTGATGAATAATTGCTCCCATCATCTGCACCTAATGTGTCATAGGAATATTCCGGCATTGGGGAGAAATCTGTACTCCCTGTGACACCAGTTATCCAAAGATCTGCTGCCGGCTGAAATCAGTTCATTGGTTGGTGAATGAGCAGTTTCCCAGGTGTGCTGGAAGGAGGTACTGGTGGAGATGAGCTGCAAGTTGTTCTGCTGATTGGAAGTACGGATATCACTATGCCAAGGACTATGATATCACTTACCTCTTTTGGAGTCAGCACCATTAGTCATCGATCAACTTTATACCCATGCTACATATCTCAGAATATAGTAAAAGACAAAGCTTCACATACACAGACACACATTCAACTACTTGCGACTGCTTGAGCATGCGCTACGATACAGCAGGTAATAAGCCCAACTATTAACAACGGAAATTGGGATCAACACTTACACTTGATTCTTGAGCTCAAGCCAACATTGCAATAGAGATTGATCTTCTTGGGCTATGCGGTTACCCCGTATCCTGTGATGGATTTGACCACAGCTGCTGGATATCTGTCGTACTGTCCGAGAGACTATGATCACTGACGATTTTGATATGCGATCATGCAGGATCAGTTCAACCATGACCACTATCGCAGAGTTCATTTGCACGATATATGTTCAAAGGGCAACCCTCATGGCTCCACGTCTGGGGCAAAAACTAGTGCATTTACTCGTCAAAGGATCTGATGACAGGCATGAAGAGGCAGCCCCACATGCAACTGCCACAGTGACGGCAGCATTCAAAGATTAGATGAATCACTATCGTGTTGCCAGATCAACTATTCTGCTGGGCATTGATCCGATTATTATAGCTGAATACATGGTGGTCAATGATGTGAAGACACCTCCGGAGACGCTTGCATAAGCCTAACAGTCAAAGTTGAGACTCAACATTGTCTAGTGTAGGGAAGACAATCGGAACACCATGCTACAGCACTGCGGAGATGTCGACAACAACGCATTGCAGATTGATGAACAATCAAGGATTATAATCTGTCTCTGGAACCTACAGCAACTTTGACTAGTGACATTGCTACGAATATGGACACAGCAAGAACAAGCATGAAGATGCGTAAGCAGGAACACAACCTCTACCTCCTTTGGGGGATCCCAAGGAACACTGAGTGGATAGTGTTCCTTGAGCTCATTGTGCACAGAAAAGCCGTGATAACTGCCATGCCCGATGAGAGCATGACCAACCTCATGGACAAGGCAGCTCCAATCATGGGAGAGAATGGGCTTGCTCCAGAAACACTGCTCTTTGCAAGGAAGGGTGCCACAGGTGGTAAAGGAGGTAAAGAAGAAAAAGGTCCTAAGAGGGATAAGAGAAATAATAAAAATGATAGGAAAGAAAAGGATTAGCAGAGGTGCCTTCATTGCCAACAGAGAGGGCATATCACGCAGCACTCCTTGAGCAAGTAATGTGGCACTCATCCACACGCTACCGACACTGCAGTGAAAGCATTAGCTAAAGTATTGGCTACTTCGACGCTCACCAGTTTGATTGAGAACCAAAGGATGGTGGCTGACTGAAATGCCATATCCTATGATTGGTTCATCGATTGAGCATGCATGACTCATATATCAGGCCATTGTTCAATGTTTGTTGATCACATCAAATTTCCTCCAAATACAAACAAGGTGAAGGGATACAATATGGTCATATCATTTGCATCTGGATATGGAAGTGTTAAGGAGACTTGTTAACTACTAGATCGATGGAAAGATACGATCATCCATTAGCAAATAGTCTAATCACCGGGATCGTTCAATCTCAGCTCAAAGTCTCACATCACGTAGTAGGACGTTGTAGTCAAACTTGTGAATCAGTATGGTATCAACCTCTACAATCACGGTGGCAGAATGATTCCCACTGCACTTTAAGTCGATGGGGTATTCCCTCTGGACCGAGCACCAGAATTGGCTGAATACACAGATATTGACAAGATACCTGCCTGCTGGCACATGAGATGACTCGGCATGTATCTTGTCATGATGCCGAGAAGTGGATATTATGGCACTGCCGCTTGGCACACCTACGTCTGAAGGATTTGGAGATGTCCCTGAGAATCATCAATGTGCTGAGAATGACAGACAAGTGCAATTGCGAGAGCTGTATGAAGTGCAGGTCAGTTCGAAAGCCCTTTTCTTTGAATACAACTTCACATGCCACTGAGACAATTCCGCTAGTACACTCCAACATATGTGGTCCATTGGAAAGAACCATCGGAGGAGGTTGATATATGATGCCTGTCACTGATGACACCACATGGCATGCAGTGGGGTACATCTTGAAGTACGAATCGGAAGCCCTGAACATATTGAGAGAATTGAATGTTCCTAGTGAGAGCGAATCAGGCATGCAAGGAATGCCATTTCGTACCGATGGAGGCGCTGAGTATACCTCCATGATGGACGCAGAATACCTTAAATCTGATGGGTTCTGAATGCATACAACTATGCCCAACGCTCTTCGGTCTAATGGAGTCGCCGAATGGGCCAACCACACGATTATGGAGCGTGTATGATCCGGTTGCATGATTTGGGTCCGTTGAAGAGGTACTGGGCGTTTTTCATCTCAGTGGCAGTCTATCTGAAGAACCGCACTCCTACATGATCAGCAGTCAGTAAGACATTGTAGAAGGCATGATATGCAAAGAAGTTCTCATTGAAGCATATCCACATGTTCAGCTGCTTGTCTGTTGTGCACATTCCGAAAGATAATCCAGATATGCTAGGGTACAGAGCAGCTCCTGGCATGTTCATTGGGTACAGCATATCAATGAAACTGTACTTTGTGTATGACTCGCAGGCCAAGACCCTTCTCTGCTACCGGGATGTAGAATTGAGAGATGGGATGCGGTACACAGCACCGACTGCTGCAGATGATGCGATGTTGAATGAGCACTTCTCCAGAGAGGTTATCAAAAATCCCAAGCCCACAGAGAAGAAGCCAACCAGAGATGAAAGTAGCAAAGATCAAACGGAGAAGTGATTGGGCGACGATACACCTCTGCAGTTTCCGAATGCAATGCATGAGTCACGAGAATATGGTGTCCATGAGATGTCACTGGGAGATGCATGGAAGCCGCTGGCCGAAGGTAGTCACTGAAACTGTGCTGGTAGGTTTGTAGAATCTGCACAATTGGGTCTCAAAGATGTGGAATTCAAAGATATGATTCCCATGGATGCTGCAACCGCAACCTTCAACAATCATGAGGATATGAACAACTATCCAATATTATAAAAAGTAGCAACTGAGTCTTCACTTGCCGAGAAATGGATTAAGGCAACTCTACAAGAGTTCGATGCAATCGGCTCATGTAAGGTCTGCCGAGAGTTGATGGAGCTTCTAGAAGTGAGAAACACTGTTCGAAGTCATTGGGTATCCAAGATGAAGCGTGATGCAGCAGCAAATGTGCCGTGGTTCAAGGCCCAGCTAGTCTGTGGAGGAAATCAATAAGTCGAAGGCATTGACTGCCAGGCTACATAGACACCGACTGTTTTCTTTTGTGAAAATTGGTTGGTACTTGTGATCACTGCCAAGTACAATATCTAGATCCATCAAATGGACGTATGCCCGGCTTTCTTGGGAGTTGACTTGGAAGAAGACATATAATTTCACATACTTCATGGAAACTTTCATTTGCCCCAGTCTGGGAGCCGAGACTACGATCCAAGATCAAAGACCATGCAAACGATGGTACTCCGTTGTAGATAGTCTCAACATGACCTGAAGCTGTCATTGCACATTTGGTATCGCATGGTGAAGGACTTCTTAATCTCAGTTGAGTTCGTCACTTCACCCATCAAACGTGGACTGTTCATGCTCCACAGGAAGGCTCAATGCATAGTTCATACTGCAGTTGGTCTGCACCTTGACGAACTCTCATTCATCGCTAAAGAGTGTTGGTTTCCATGGATCAAGAATCAGAAGAAGAAGCGGTTCTGGATGGAAGATTTTGGGAGTGACTTCTTCTGTCTTGGCATGAACATCAAACACAATCGGGTGCATTACACAATTGATAGCACTGAACACAGCCACATTTGGATGATGTTAGCGTTGTTCAGAATTGATGAATCTAGACCAGTTAGCACACCAAGAGTGAAGAAGTGTCAGAAGAAGAATCCCATCGAAGTAGCCCGTGACTCCACAATATACCAATCAATGTTAGGAAGCCTGATGCACAAAACGACTGCCACATGGCGCAATATTGCACATACCATCGGAGTTCGCAGGTAGTACAATTATGACCCGAGCAATAAGCCTATGGTCTCGCTCAACTGAGTGTGTCGGTACCTCAGTAGCATGAAGGACTGGCAACTGCGTTTTGGAGAAGCACTTGGTGGAGCTTTTCGTGGAGCACTTGGTGGAGCACTCAGTTAGCACTCGGAGGAGCACTAGGAGAAGCACTCGGAGGAGAAGGAGAAGGTGTACTTAGATGTTATGTTGATTTGGACTGTGCTACATTCCAGGATGACTATAAATCAACAAGTGGACTGGTCATCACCTTCAGAGGAGCGGTCGAGTGGAGATCGAGAATACAGCAGTTGACTGGCCAGTCCATGACTGATGCTGAATACTATTGCTTTGAAGTAGGCTGCATGAGACACCCACAGATCTCACATTTCTTCAGTGAGTGTGGCATGCCCACTATCCCTCGTGTGTTCTCCGATTCATGGTCACAGATCGTGAGCAGTTGCACAAATTGCACTGAAGTGCTGTTATGCGGCGGTTATTGCTAGTGATGGGGAGATGGACTTGAGCTACATACCAACTACTGAGATACTCACCAACTGCTTGACAGAGCCACTTCTGATGCTCACCTTCTAGAAGCAGTGTGCTGCGATTGAAATGATTGCATTGGGACTTGGAAATGATCATGGGATTGGAATCAGGATTGGCCCCGGAAATAGTCTCACAAATGGGCTCACAAATTGTCTTGGAAATGGTCTTGGATATGGTCGGGGAACTGGTCTCGGAAATGGTCTCGGATATAGTGTCAGAAATGGTCACATGATTACAATCACACAAGGCATCGGGAATTCTGTCAGAAAGAACACAAAACAGGCACATATGTCTTGAGGAGATGCACAATGTTTAATTGGCTCCTCTTCTCCTTTGTTAACTGTTTTGTTTGAAATGGACATGATAGCCATCGTGGAGGAGAGTTGAGCTGATTGAACGCACAGATATCAGTATGGCATAGACTATGGTGTAACATACTGCTTTGGTGGTTAGCGCCATTAGTCATTGATCAACCTTCTGTCAATGTGTCATGTCTAATTACCCAATACAGGTGACACCTTCACAGAGGCCCGCACACACACAACAACTTGAGCACACACCAGTGTACAATACGAGTTGTTGCCTGAATAACTAGATTGTTGCCATGCAGTGCAGGGGGCACACCACGTTCACCATGAGATGACAGCATACGTCCTGAACGCTGCGCAAAGGAGAATGTTTGAGACCTGCCATTACCCTCTTGGTGGAGTTCATATCCTGGCCACAGTGGCCCATCTCTTGGAAATTCTTAGCTCGCGATGGAGCTTGGTTGGGAACTGCATGTCATGTTGAATGGAGAATGCAGGCAAAACCACGCAGCACCGTAGAAATGGGTGCAGTGATGCAGTGTAAGCATAACAATATAGCAGATGAAATTAGTCATTGCATTTCCCAAATCCAATGTCTGTGCTAGTGGCAGTGAAGAAATATTATCGGTTAATTGCAAATTGTCATCTGGGTGCTGTTGTAAGCCGAAATGGCGAACCAGTGGAGCCACTGTCACCGTCTTCAGCGGAGATTCATTCATCGACATCCTCTGTGAGCAACATGGTACAAATCTGATATTTGTATGGGATTTGTTGCAGACTGAAAGGGATCACAGTTGAGTATAATCGAAGTTGCAGTGACCTTCGGTGGAATAATGGACATTTATATCCCTTTGTGTGGACAATGTGGGGAGGTGTATCATAACAACATTGTTTCATGTGAAACAATAATTACACCTAATTGGCCATTCTATGTTAGATGTTCACAATGATATAGTCACATCTTGCATCAATGCTCATAGTTGTATTGTTCCATAACTGTAAAAGTCAAAGAAATGATCTGATATGATATTTGCAGAAACCAAAGCAAAACTATATCCAGATTCAAGGTACGCATCATGAGGGCTATTACGCATGAATGGTACAAGCATGACATACAACATCATTCGATTGGAACTCTGTGACTTCGGCCGCCACAGTGCTGACTCAATATTGAGCTCAGTTTCAGAACTTTGTTGCTGTCCAAACAATCTGCACTCCGGTTAATGCCTAATCCTGAAGTCATCCTGCAATCAGCACATCAGTACTCGATGATCATCGACTGCATATCCAGCTATCTATGAAACTCTCCTGGTCATTGTATGAAGACTGTCTACCTTTAGTAACAGTTTCTTGGAGCCTCATGTGAGGCAATGATTCACATGCCTTCGATAATGAAGTATTAGGCCGATTGTGGTGATTGCCGCATCACTTCATGACAAGTATCTAAGCTTCAATCCAGTGATAACAGAATAATTCTTCTCATCTCTGCTAACAATGTCCAGCCAAAGATGTACATGATCATTGTCTGTGGTAGAATATATATATCCAGGTGTATGAGAATAACTGAGCATAAGGTAACATTGTTTTACCCCTCCTTCACATTTAGCAAGGTGCGATGCAGCTGTGAAAGTGATGCACTAACCAGAGTTAGCTCCCTTTCAAAGCAATATCCCTTAGGCTTGGAATTGCCCCCTTAAGGATCATCCAAATCAATTGGGATTTATGTAGGCTGACCATTTCTCCAGTATGGTCAACTGATCCTGGAAACATGTTAAGTGCTTTATATGTAAGAAGAATCAGTTTGACAAGACCAGACTGGGGGCTCGCATGCAACAATTTCACCCAATGTTGAGGAATGAGGATTTAATACACAATGGGATTTCACCACCTCCACACTGTGATTGGCCTGTGCATGACTTCTAGCAAGTTCAATTATCCAGCTGGCAAACAATAAGATTCATTAATCAACATCAAAGACATGGACTGGAAGACTTGGAAATCAAGTCGTTTCTATCAACAAATGCTCTGCAACACCTCCTCGACGAAATGGATTTTCGCCTTGGTCATGATCATTGGATTGGAGATCATCAATGCATCTTCAGCAAATTACACTACAAGCACATTCTCAAATGTATACAGTTCCGGTTGGCCCATCTCCAATTTAAGGGGCAGATCAAATGTTCATCAGTAGACATTGCAGATTTGAACACTTGCCGGAAATATGGTGACATGAACACTTGGGATTTGTAGTGGGACTTGCAGAATTGACCATCTGCCAGAGCAACAATCATGCCAGTAATTTATACATCTGACAAGACAGACTAGACTAATTTTGTGGGTCATCAACATGCCCAGCTGCTGTACCGTACAATTGGTAATTTTCGAAATGATTCCAGATGCTCATCTGACAAGCATATCTGGATTCTGATTGGCCTGATCCTGTGTCCTCCACATGGTGACAAATTCTAACAAGGCCTAATATAATGTGGCCAGAACTTTGCTGTCCCCACTCAGGAATCTTAACATAACTGGTCCCAGCTTGAAATATGATTATGCTGATGGATTCCTGGCACGATGTTACCATCTGTTGGATGCCTTGGTTGGGGACTATCCAGAACAAGTCTTGGTTGCTTCAGTCTTATATGACTCATGCCAGATGTGTGAAATTCCTAAAGGTGTGCCAAGTGGGCATTCAACTATGTGCCCACCCAATCACTCAAGTGATCAGCATGTTTACTTGGAGCATCTGGAGGAACCCCAAACTGATGTTCTGAACACTCTGGATGGTCACCCGATCCGTAATCAGTTCTGAGAATACCCTCAGTTGACTATCTATTGGTTTAAGAAGCCCGATGAGTTGTATCAGCTGCTCCGAAGTTTAGTTTAGCACTTAGCGCACTGGCTACTCAAAGAGCTGCAAGGTAGACAGGACATGGATCTATGTAACACTTGATTCACATTGGAACCACACCAAGAAGGCCATCAGAGCATTCCAAAATAATTAAATTTGTTCAAAATCGGCTCCTGGCTGGGATTAGTGATTTGGGGCATATTCAGATTACTACCAGTGAATTGCACTCCCAATCATGTCTGCTCAAATGATGATGGGAAATGTGAGGCAGAATTAGCCTCTGATAACATGGTAATGGAAGCAGTGTACAAATGATGTGAATTCACACTACTTGTTACCAAACAAAATCACTCCGATATATTCCTCCCAGTACTGCACATACATTCAAGCGGGGAGTGGCCCCTTAGTGTAGTGGTATGGTCTTGCCACCACTATGCTGTTCTTTACGGGTTCGAATCCCACCACTCCCCCCACCCGAGCAGACTCCTTGTACCGAACAAGTTGATGTCGCACTGCACCGATGTAGCCGATCGAAAGCAGACTCCCTGGAAATGCAGGTTGATGTCGCACGAACCGAGTTCCCTGTGTCAAACTCACCACAGGTCGAGCATACGAGAGATTAGTGATGGGGGTGGGCTAGGTGGAGGCTCAATGGCCCTTGTGCCCTCCACCGGGTAGCGGGAAGTGGGAGGAAACAACTTGGCCTGAGTCAGAAGTAGGTGCTGCATGAGCTGGTTGGCCGTAGCTTAGCCGATGGATGAACAGGAAGTTTCCGATGGACAGGGGTAAAAAATGTTAATTAAATGCCATGACCACCAGTGGTCGGCCGGCTTATGGTAACTTAGCTGGGCACCCCTTCGGGGTGAATGCAAAATGATTACAAACAAACATACATTCAAGCAATTCTACCTGAAGAAAGGTCCATTTCGAGAGCAGAAAATGTTGACATCCGCGAAGGCCAAAGACGATGATCATGCAGCAAGTGAATGTCAGCAAGTAGGAGAACAACCAATTGGGATAATTTATATGTAAATTGACGTTGTTGTGTATGGAGTATTGGACCAATCAACGCACAGAGGGAACTGTACATCAACTGATGGTGTAGCTGCCAAATTTGTGATGCATATATTGACTTGTCAATTAATTGATTTGACATGTACATAAAATGCAAAGTGATTGCGGCTCTACCACTCATTCCTAACAACAGGTGATGACAACACGCAAACTCTTCCCCACTCTCCTCCTGGTCGGTATCATGAAACTATCACTATACCATAAGGAAAACTTAAAGATAGTAACTGTACCAAGCTCCTCCAAAGCAATCACTCAAATCCAGAGCTCTTTCAAAGCATTTATTCACCGAAGGAATGATAAAATTAATGATTCCAATTCCACCACCGCATGATCAAGGGGTTCGGCCTGGACTGGTCAGTCAGCTTCTGCACTTTGGGTTTCGTGTTGACCACTACTCCAATGGCGATGATCAGTCCAGCTCCTACTCTGAGGAATGCCTGCAGGTGCTTCTCATACACTCCTGAGATTTCTAACAAGGCCTGCCAATTCCTGTAAGATACAAGATATCTTAGATTTGTTGATTACTGCTGGTGGATCTTCTTTATCCTCAACCTCACTCTCATTCTCATCATCATTCTCATTGCTAGAACCAACTCTATCCTTCAACTGACCTGCAGTTGTGCCACCGGAACCACAACAAGCTGCTGGTCAGTTGATTGTAGAAGCCAATACATTTCGTGCTGATGATTCCCATTCATTGGTTGGCTCCTCTGGCTCCACAATGTATGTATAGCCATGCTCACCTGTCCTTGCATTGTTTGCTGGTCATCATGTATTACACCTGGATACCGCATCTGTCGACTGATGACACTCTCCTGCAACATCCACATGGAACCAGAATTGTCCTCCTACATGAGGTGCAGCAGCAACAGGAGTTACTTGACCTCCTCCACCAGTGTGTGAGTTGTTATGTATCTCGATTCTGAAGCCATTCATTGAGATGATCTGTAATCCCGTATCCATAAGCCCTGATTGGGAGCGCAAGTTGTGTGCCCCCTCCACATGCAGTACATCCCTTACCATTGCTGCAGTCATGTGGTAGTGGCCTCCAGGTAGTTGAATTCTCAATCGTACATCTCCCTGCTCGATGGCGTTGGATGCTGCCCTCCAAGCGAAAACATACACCTCGCGCTTGTCTTTCTTGACTGATCTGGTATATGGAAAAAACTTTCTTCCATTTGCATCAATGTGAGGGGTGGAGGCAGAGTCGAAGTTCCAACTCTCTATTGAAAGGGCCATCTTCCACTGGTATCTGTCAGCCAGCAGTTTTCTTTTGTCGGTGCTGCAACCCTGGTGGCCATATTGGAATCATCCTTGGCTGAGATTTCGCTGTGTTCCTTTGTGACGGGAGGAACACCACATTTCATACTTGGGTGATTCCTCAGAGCATGACCATCATTATGGTAATAGAAACACGTTGGGTGACATTTCCTGTCTCCCACAACCTTGTTACTCTAATTACCTGTACTGCACCTGATGCCATGGCCATTTTCTTTTCGACATCAGCAAAATGTATTTTAGTCACTCAAAGCCTCCAGGAGTGTCTGAAAGGATCTGGAGTGTAAACTTAGATGCGTCAATTTGATGGGGGTATCAAACCCTATAAGGGCATTCCGGCCGGCGTTCGGAGTAACTGAGATCTCTGATGACTGGTACAGGAGCACCATGGGAGTGGTTGTTATCAGTTTGGGAATACCTCGGAGCACCAGAGAGAACTTTGGGTGCACCCGGGAGCACCTGGGAGTGCCGGCGACAGGTCTGGGAGCACCTCAACTCACAGTAGAGCAGTCTGGGATGAACAACATCTTCTTTGCAAACGGTGCTAGTGCGCCTGGAAATCATAGCTACTACTTATTGTTCAACGATTGTTAAAACTCATGTATTCAGTTTGTATTCTCATCTATGTATCTATGTATCAATGTATCTCTGTATCTATATAGCTACCCATCTACAGACGGTATATCTGGACTCGCTGCAGGCGGTGCTTGAGAGCAATTTAAGGTGCGCCTGAAGATGACAATCGAGTGTACTCTGAGATACACTCCGAGGCTGTGATCGAGCGAAGTTGGAGATGCACTTGGAGGCGGTAATCGAGGGTGTCTGGAGATTCACTTGGAGGCCCTGATCGAGTGAGTTTGGAGATGAACATGGAGGCCATGCTCATGCGAACTTGGACGCCTTAATCGAGCGAGTTTGGAGACACACTTGGAGGCTGTGATCAAGTGGGTCTGTGGATGCACTTGGAGGCCATGATTGGGTGAACATTCAGATGGACTCTGAGGCTGTGATTGAGCGAGTTTGGAGATGCACTTGCAGGCTGTGATCGAGCAAGAATGGAGGAGTACTTGGAGGTGGTCGCTGTGAAGGTGGTCGATCTGGAGGTGGTTGATCTGGTGTTGGTCGATCTGGAGGTGGTCGATCTGGAGGTGGTCGATCTGGAGGTGGTCGATCTGGAGGTGGTCGATCTGGAGGTGG
>Ga0307515_10001905_pt1 | contig 46382 bp, 3 predicted proteins | sample 17_EM_MG_FD_194513 | JGI IMG/M metagenome (GOLD analysis project Ga0307515, IMG submission 194513) | Populus trichocarpa ectomycorrhiza microbial communities from riparian zone in the Pacific Northwest, United States - 17_EM | ecosystem: Host-associated > Plants > Roots > Unclassified | place... | reverse complement strand
TTTACTATAGGCGATATAGTCTAGGTTATAATAAAGAACTAAAAGATAAAATGGCCTAGCCATAAGCTAGACTATAAGATAGTAGGACTATATAAGATTCTTAATAAAGTAGGCAACTTGTATAAGGTTAAGCTCCCAGACTTAATTAAAGTCCACCCTATCTTCTCACCGGATAAGCTACGGAAAGCTATAAATAACCTACTACCCAGATAAAAGAATAAACCTCCCCTACTAATTTAAGTTAATGACGATAATAAATAGGAAATTAAAGAAATACTAGCCTATAAACTTATAAAGGGAACGTTAAAGTATTATGTTAGTTAGAAAGGATATAACCCAGACCCCACTTAGTACCCTATATAGAACTTTATAGGTAGCCCCTATAAGCTTTAAGAGTTCTATAGCTATTACCCTAATAAACCCAGACCGCTAAAGTACCTAGATAAGTAGATAGAATGCTAGTATAACGAAGACAATAAGCTACTAAAAGAACATAAGGACAAAAACGCCCTAGAAATTTCTTAGTTATAAGAGGTGTTAAGATGTCTAGGAACTTTAACCAGCGGTCGAAGTTGTCTAATTAGTCAGATTCTCTTGCCAAGACTTTTAGCGGCAAAAGCCTGAGGGCAGGCTTTTTTAGAGGGGGGGGTAATGTTACGGCACTGGTAGAACTACGCACTGGCAAGTTGCCACAGATTGCCGCATATTGCGGTCACGTGACGCGAAGATCGTATATAGCTTCGAGCGGCGCTCCCCTTCTTCTCCTTTCCTTTCTTTAACTTTAGATTCTCGTTTATAGACAATCCAATCGTACAGGCTTGCGCGACCCTTTTGCCGTGCTTATGTCTTAATTAACTAAATCGCTAATATATAGTTTCTTACCATACTTATAGTATCTCTTTAATACATAGCTTAGTCCCTTTTCTATTTTCTTATAGGTTGCTCCTACTTAGTACTATACCAACTTGGCTTATTATTACATCTTATAGCGTTAAGTATCTTTAATATTAACCTAACCTATAACCCAATTAATCTTTAGATTGTACTCCTATAACTAAGGCATCCCTAATATTACCTCGTCCTTCCCTAATAGTAGGATATTAAAAAATATCTAAATTTGTCTTCCTTTAATAGTTAACTAAATAGGTCCTATTTTAAGATTAATAATACCATTCCTATAGGCTATCGGATCTCCTAAAATTGTTACTAATAAATATAGGTGCTCCTTTCTCCTATATAGTAGTCCTATTCTTTTAACTACTACTAATAAGATATGGTTCCTTATTACTCCACTATCTATTAATACTTTAAACTGTTAATCTTACTATTTAACTTATAAATTTAGGTATTTTCCTTAAATTCCTTTAAGGGTCTAAGGCTCTATTACTAGTTCCCTTTAATCCTATAGGCCTCTACTTTTCCTAACTGTTAGCTACTAGATCCTATTTATACTTAGTCTAACTTAGGCCAATACTTAGTTTACTTTTTATCTTTAATATACTATAGATAGGTGTTCTCTGGATATTCCTACCATTGTTATTTATTTAGGTATTCTTCTATAAGGAATCTTCCTAGTTAAAGTATTAAGTCCCCTTATTCTTAAACTTCTACTAGATACCAGCCATATATATACTTAGTATTTCGGTATTTCGCCTTATCCATTATCCAATATATCCTTATTAAATATTTCCGATTCTTATCTTTTAGTGTCCTATGCATACTATACATATCATCCACGTATACTATCTATAATAGTATATAATATACTTAGTGTCTTGGGTTAACTCTTAGCTTATCTTTATCCTTAAGTTTAAACCTTTCTTATGTTAATCTAAGCGTCGCGACTTTATTTATAGGTACTAAAATTCGTTTTTTACTTCTCTAGTCCTCTAATTACTCCTCTAAATCTTTTAACGTTATAATTAAGGCTCCTTTAATATAAGTTATAGCCTTTTCCGTAATTGGGTAGTCTTAGATAACTTTTTCATCTAACTATATATAGAAATCTTCCTACTTATTGTTATGTTGCTACCTATACCACTTTTAGTACAGCTGCTTAAGTATATACGCTCTGTCCGTAAGGAAGTATCTTCTTATTACTGCGTTATAATAGCCTTTTATATGTTATTCTTTAAATCTAGTTAGGATTCCTAAATCCTCTTCTTATTCTAGTTTGGTAAGCTACTTAGCTCTTAGTATACCTACTCTTAGCCTATTAGTAATTCTTCGTACTAGCGCTCTATCCCTTATATAACCTAGTAGACTAAATCTCTTATCTAGTTTCTACTCTTGCTATAAGGTAATTCTCGCTCTAAATTCCTTTATAGTTTCTTTTCTTTTACGTCTTACGAGTAGATCCTTAAAGTCTTTATACTTTTTAATCTTAGTATCGGTCTTCTAATCTTTAAACTAAATATTATATTTAACTAGTAAGTCCTCTAGGTCTATATATCTATCTCCCAGTCTAACTACTACTTAGATTATAGATTCTTTAATCTATAAAGAAGCTTCTTACCTCTTACCTATAGGTGTCCTTATTCGTACTCTAAATTTTTAGTCCCTTAGATTCTTTAATCCTAAGCTTGCTTCTAACTTAAGCTTAGCTCCCGCCTTAGTTTAACTAAGCGTCCGTAGTGTTTTTATCTTATCTTAAAAGTCTTAAATCTTATCTATCTCGTCTTAAAAATCTAATACCTATAGGAAACTCTATCCCAAGCTTATTTATATGTCTTTAAACTAAGCTATTACCCTACTCTATCGGTTTTCGTCCGTTATAGGTCCTTAAGCTATCCTTATCCTATCTATAGAATCTTAGATCTCTCTTATCTCGTCTTAAGAATCTTAAGCCTTTAGCCTTTTGCCTTTATTAAGTGGTAAATTAGCACTAGCAGTTATCTGCTTACTTAATCTTTATAAAATACTCTTCCTACCGTCTTATAAAGTAATAGATGCCGTATCTAACGGTATTATAATGCCCATTACTAAACCTTACTCTATAGCGGTCTTAGTCTCTACTTCTAATACTAATATCTCAAGATCTTCTTTCTTAACATCGCTAAATAGATTTTTCCTAAAGTCCCTTTCTAAATACTGCCTTATTAATACTATACTAAAAGTTGCTATTAGATCTTCGTTGCATTTATAGAGCCTATCTTACTCTTTATAGTCTTAGGTAGCTCTTAGTTTCTCTAAACTAGGTTCCTATAGCCAATAGCTTACGCTATACTTAGCGTCTTTATAAATTCGGCACGCGTTATTATAGCAAAACGTAAAATAGTTAATTAAACAATCTTTTATTCCTTATAGTATATTATCATCCCTCTATACGTATATACCGTCTACTAGTCCAGTTCCCTTTATTATATAGTAACTCTAACTATCTTTACAATCTCTAGCGAAATAACCCTATTTTCCGCAATTTATATAAGCTCCCTCTTTAAACTATCTTTCTTATTATAGAGTCTACCTAAATATCTTCTGCTACTAAGATCCCTAATTCGGCCTTTGCTCCCTAGACCTTTAATCTCCTAATCCTTATCCTCTTAGTTTCTATAATATCTTACTCCATCTTTTATAGGCTTTTTTAGTACCGCTTAGGTCTATTAGCTCTACGCTATACTATAGTTTCTAACTTAGCTTTAGTTAATGCGTACTTTGCGCCTTATATAACTATAGAACTCTATCCTAACCTCTCTTAGTCTGTTCCCTTTAGTAGATCTTATTATTAATCTTTATCGCTTAATCTATTAATTCCCTTAGGGTGTCCGCATCTTCCATTAAAATAATTACATCCTAGACTTTAGCCTTAAGTCCCTATTTATACTATGCCATAAGCGCCCTATTATTCCACTTAACTTATATTGCTAGCGTTTAGAACTACGTTATATATTTAATAGCTAAGGTTCGTTATATAATATCTTAAAGCTTTCTTTCCGCCGTAGTTATTGCCTCCGGGTCTCCAAATATCTATATAAGTCGCTCTATAAATCCATTCTAGCTTAAGAACATAAACCGTACTTCTTAGTTCGTTGTTGTTATTCCATTTGCTTATATCTCTATAAGGTAAGGCTTAAACTATTTAAGTGCTCTTCCTAATAAGAACAATCCTGCGTACGCTATTTAATCCATAGGTATTGCTAGCTTTACTCCCTCTTGCGTAACCTTAAAGTGCATTTACATAAGGAATCCTTTAAGCTTTAATCTCTCTCCTAAGAATCTTTTAATTAATAGTAACTTAACCTTTACTGCTCCTATCCCATTAACCCTTTATTTAAGTGCCGTATTATTTTCTATTAACTAGTTAACTATTTCCTATAGTTATCCAACCGTCACAGGTTGTTATAAGTCAGTATCTGCTATACTAGTATTACCTCCTAACCTTAAAGTAGTTGCCGCCGTCAATAGCGTCGTGGTGGCTGCTTTTGGTGGCATATTATTTAACTTTTAATACCATAACTAGGTAGTAATTGTATAACGGAACCTTATAGTAAGTACTACGGTAGGTCCTGTTAATAGGCTAGGTGTGTAGGTAATGCGTAAAGTCAATAATATAATAATAACTGGTGGAGTGGTTGCCTAATAGATTAACTCCAATTATATTCTAAGAATCACTATAAGGAAAGAACTATCTAGGTAGGGACTAAGGTCCTTTAAATACATAACCGTACTCCTAGGAAACCCTCCTTGTACGTAAGGTACGCATACTCTATCTACTCTATTACAGATTATATAGATCATACAGATTATACAGATCATATTACGTGACTCGGTTACTATTTCTCGTCACATAGTTCTACCGGCTCCATCCTGGACCGTACTTATATCAACTAACTAGCTTCTTCCGACTCTTCTCCAAGTAGTTATAACATTGTACTTAAAGCGTCCGTAACACAGACTTTATAAAGTAAGCTATAATAGATCACTTTAATACTACTAAAGGTTTAGGGAAAGGAACCTTAGTATATACTAAACATTTAAAGAGAGCCAAGTTACTAGTAAACGAGGAGACGTCCTATAAGAAGCTACTACCTATATACTTAGCGTATAAGAAACAAGGACATTCCCTATAGAACTGTTAGTATTTATTTAAAGACAAAAAACCCAAAGGAGTTATAATTGGAGATACTCGCATTAAAAGGGTACTAAAGAAGGTAGAAAAGAATAAGGATCTCGCTAACTAAGTTATAAAGATTAGACTTAAAGAATAAGAAGATAAGGCTTAACAATAACAGGATAAGAGTTAGGAAGTTAAGATTAAGGGAGAAGCTAATGCGATATTCCTAGAATTGTACTATATAGGTTAAATTTATCTACTAAAGCTATTAACTATTCTTGACTTAGGAACCACTCTCTATATCTTTAATAACCTCTCTTGTTTTTATAATTTTAGGAAAGCTCTAAGACTTAAATACGTCATCGCCGGCAGCTTAGAAGTGTGACGGCGCTAGAGCGCGTCACCTAGTCAGGGGTTCGCTTAAGACTTAGCATGTGTATATAGACGTGGCCTCACCACCTTCTCTTGCTCCTTAGCTTAATATCTTCGTAATACAGCATTCGTTCGCTTAATCTTGCAAGCATTCGTTCAAGTCTCTATCAAGACATTTGTTCGATAGTTCGAGCCGTTACAAAAAGTGCCTATACTAGGCTATAGCGATATTACCATCTAAGTTATAAAACCAGATAAGAGTAAGGGAATCCTATATCTTAAGGACGTTGCCTTTTATACGGACTTTAATACAAATCTAGTGTTATTCCATTTACTTTAAAAATAAGGGTACTACTAGGACAATAAAGGAGAGAATAATCTTCTAGTTTAAAAGGATAACTCAGTCCTATATTAAATGGAAGAACGTTATAGATAATAGACTATTAAATACGTCTAACTAGGAAGTCTATTAGCGTTTAATATAAGCCGACTACTACGCTAAAGGAAGCGCAGAGTATTGTTAAAAGACAATCGTCTAGATTTAAAAAGAGATGCATATTTATAGTATTTACGTCTAGGTTATCTAGGACCTATAAGTCTTTATTATTTAGGTCTTAACACCTTAGAAGTTAAGCTTTAAGGCCCAAAGATAACGGAATGTTAATATTGCAGTCTTGCTAAAATTAAGCGTTAGGTCTTACAAAGGTTCCTAAAATAGAAAATTAATAAACCCTATCTTAACCTCTATATTAACTAGACTAACCTTAAGGAAGCGCATACTAGATTTGTACAAGTTATGCTTATCTATAACACTTTTTTAGGAAGATCCTTTCCGTATTTTATAATAACGCATAGTAAGAAGAAGAAGATACTATAAGTGCTTAAAGATTTTATCTAGTGGATTCGTCTAAGGTATAACCTTAAGGTTAATACTATTAGATTAGACAATAAGCTAGAGAGAAGAAGAACCCTTAAATAGCTACGGACTTAAGGGATTATATTTAAGCCTTTGGCGCTATATACCTAAGCTTAAAACAGTACCGCTAAACACTTAGGGGGTGTAATTATTAAGAGAGCACGAGTGATAAGAATTGCTGCTAATTTACTACACGATCTATAGAACGAGATAGTTAACTATATAGTTTACCTTCGAGATTAAACGCTACGGGAAAGCAATAGATGGAAATCGCTATATAAAAGGTTTTATACCTTCCTAGCTAATAGGAGACTAAGAAAACTATAACTGGCGCACCTAAAAGCCTACGACTATAGGGCGTACGCGATGACGTCGGACGCCTAGCTAAAGAAGAAAAGGCTAAGCAAGCTAGATCCGCGAGCCCATATCGGCTATTTTATTAGCTATAACTCTACCAATATCTATAGGATCTAGATCCTATATAAGGGTATTGTTATCTTTACTAGGGACGTTATCTTTAATAAAAAGATATTCTTTAACGGTAAGTAAATGGATATCTTAAAGGACCTATACGCTAAATTAGACACACTAATTAAGGAGATTTAACTCCCTAATAACTAGACTAAGAATGAGGTCCTTCTAGAAGACGATAAAGAAGTATTTAAACCGTCAATTTAAGAGGAAGACGATGACGTTAATAAGCTAGTTTAAACCTTTAATAAGTTAGCAGACCTTAAGCTTACAAGAGCTCTTAAAGATACGTATTATACACCACCTCCAACGGAAGAAGACGAAGAATCTCTATATGCCTTTTACGTTAAGTATCCTATAAAGTCAGATATATAAGGTACTAATTAAGACGTCGCTTATTAAGCAGGAGATGCGGTTAACACTTAGGGGGTGTCTAATAACTTAGTTAAAGACTCGTTTAAGGAAGCTAGCGATAATAGGTTTAAAGACTTTATTACTAAAAGGATTACGTCAGCCTATTACGGCGCCTTCTTAATAGGAAGGAAGTTTAGCCTTAATAGTTAACTTAATAATAGCAAGCTAAAATCAGGCAGAATACGCGATATTAGATTACATAAAAAGAACCTACCTCCGCTACCCTAGTTAATCTAGGACCTTAATACGCATCCTCTTCAAGATTAGTTCTAAGAGGCTTAACGAGCCTATCTCCAATCTTATTATTAAATAAGGTCGTTTTAAGAAACAGATAAGAAGTACGTAAAGGGATAGTAGGTTCTTAGCTTAATGTGGGTGTTTATCTATAAGACGGATAAGTACGGATTTCTCTAGAAATATAGGGTACGCTTAGTAGTTTACGAAAATTAATAGGCCCCAGAAAACCTACCTATAAGAGCCACTATATTAGCTAGTATAACCTTCCAAACCCTTATAGCGATTACTACAAAATTTAACCTAGAGACGACATAGATAGATATAGTTAATGCGTTTATCTATTGCGATCTTAATAAGGTTATCTATATAAAGCTACTACTAGGGTTTAATAAGGGAAAGACAGATAAAGTACTGCGCTTAAGAAAAGCCCTGTATAAACTACGACGATTACCACTATTATAGTAGAAGAATCTTACGAGCTTATTAAACGAATTGGGTTTTAAAGAAGTACCCTAGGAGCCGTATATTATGCTAAAAGGTAAAATAATCGTCTTCTTCTACATTAACGATATTGTCTTCTACTACTAAAAGATAAATAAGAAGAAAGCTTAAGAAGCAATTAAGGAGCTAAGTAAGGAATACTAGATAAGTACCCTTAGCGAGCTAAAATAGTTCCTAGAAATCTACGCGCTACGTAATTATAGCTAGAGGCTTCTATAGCTATCCTAGGAAGCCTATATTAAGAAGATAGCTAACTAGTATAAGATAGATCTTAGAGGGCGTCTTCTAAACACTCCTATGGCAGAGTCGGAACTCCTCTCTACTAATTACCGTATAATCTATCTAACGCGTCTGTCCCCCAATATAGACCTATTAGTTCGTCCTATATCCCTACTAGCTTCTACAATGCTATATTAGAGAAAACTGGGTTTAGTACTCTATATAGCCACTATAACGCGTCCGGATATTGCCTTTATAGTATTACGGCTAGTAAGGTTTAATCAGAACCCAAGCTAAGAGCACTATTAAGCGGCAGATAGAGTTATCTAGTATCTATATAGTATAAGGAGCAGAGCAATCTACTATAGAGGAGATAAGGAAGGAATAAATAGTAGAGGGAGAAATAAAGGAATACGCGATAAAGGATAAGACGACGGAAGAGACGGTAGAAGTAAAGCGCAATTATTTATCTATACTAGTGACGCATTATTTACGGACAACTCTATTAATAAAAAGAGCTTATAAGGATATATTATAAAGCTATTTAGGGGGCCAATCGCCTAGAGAGTAAATAAGTAAATTACGGTTACGACCTCGAGCACAGAAGCCAAGCTATTAGCCCTATTACAGACAGTAAAGGAAGCTATCTTTATTAGCAGGCTGTTTAAAGTAATAACGTTACAACTAAATAAGCCCTTAATTATTAACTGCGACAACACTTAGACGCTCCAACTAATTATAGAAGATACGGTAAAGCTAATTACGAAGCTCTAATACGTTAATATTTATTAATACTAGCTACGTTAGGAATATGTAAAGAGACAAGTACGATTTTAATAGATAGTAACGAAGGAGATAATTGCTAATGGACTTATAAAGGCCCTGCCTAAGTAGAGGTTTTAAAGCTTCGTTAATATAATTAGGATGGTGGATATTAAGGAGCGGCTAAATAAGGAGAAGCAACTAGAGGACCTAAGGGAGAATATTAGAGCGAGATGGAAGGATTTAGATGAGATTATAGTTTAATTAACACATTGACGGACACGAGAAGGTGGCTAGCTTTGTCCTTGACTAGGTCGAAGCTAAGGGGGTATATTAGATAATCTGTATTCTTGGTGGCGTAGGACATACACTAGTTACGTGCACTGGTCACGTGTATTATAAATATCTTCGTTTAAGCCCAGGGGCCCTAGGTCAAGAAAACGATCAAGATTATCAATTAATCAACCCATTTTATTAATAAATAGCTCTATATAAGTTATCTAATAAATATAGACCTTTATAAAAACCCCTACCCTCTTATAAACTATTACGGACCCGTTAATTAATTTTACGGACCGTTATAAGACCTCCTCCACCCGCTATAAGACACTACTACCCGCTATAAACTCCTCTTAACCTATTACAGCTTATATAAATATACTACGCTATATAATATAGTAGATATAAGTAAGCAAATTAATAAAGGTTAAAAGAAGTGGAGTTAGGGAGTCGACATTACGTCTGTAAATGGCGTTAATAACTATATTAATTTTAAAATCCTTAAATACGGATACTTTAAGCTTCTAAATAATAATCTATAGGAATAATATAAGAAAGACTTTGCGGACTTTATAGAAGCTATATTTAAGGCTTATAACCTTATAGCTACCTACAACCTATAAACCCTCTTATATTACTAAGATATATAGGTTAAAAAGGACAAATAAGTTACTATTATACGGTCTCTATATAACATATTGCGTAAAAAGAACTAAATAAAATAGACTAAAAAGTAGATCCTAGATTATATTAAAACTAGTAAACTCTTTACCTCTTTTAAACTTAATAGGATCTCCGGTCTTATAGACGACCTATTTAACTAAATTTGTCCTATAGACTAAAGATATCCTAAAATTAATTTTATGGGCTAAAGTATACCTAGTACTTAAGTTACGGACTATAATACCCCCGCAAACTAAAATACGGACTAAAACCCTTCCGTTACTTAAGTTATAGATTTATAAACTACCTAAATAAAGACTTATAGTAAGGAGCTAGCTAACCTAGCTAAGCTCTATACTAATAAATCTAAGTATAGCGGTGAAAATAATGACTTTAACTTTAAACTAACTATCTTTACGGACCTTTATTAGAAGGCTAATATTCCTAAATAGGAGTTTAGCTAAGCCTATTCCACTATACTACGCGGCCTAGCCCTTAATCACTATTATACTAACCTTAAGAGCAACCCCCTTAGTATTCCCTTTAATAAGCTATATAAAGCTATACGTAACTACTTTAAAGGGCCGGAATATAAGTGTAATATCCTTACCTAATAGAATGCGATTAAGTTACGGACTGTAATTAACAAGAATACCAAAAAATCGACTATAGAGTGCCTGTAAATTCTTATTAAAGACCTTCGGCACCTATAGTACGGCCTTAATATTAAGCTTTAAACAGACGACTTTCTGTATAATAAACTTATTACGGCTTGCTAGGAAGTAGAGCCCTGCAAATATACCTATTATAAGCCTATAGACACCTTAACTGGCCTTATTAATAATTTACGGTCCTCTATTATAATGTACGAAGTCTTAAACCCGCTAGGTAGTACTTAAGCCTTTATTACGGACCTATAAAACCTATAAACTAACTTAAATGCCTACTCTACGGACCTACATTTAGGAATCTTTTGACTATAACCCGTGCTACCTTACTAGTACTAAAATCTACCGCCTATACCGCCGTTTCGGCTACCTGTTAGCCGAAAAGCTATATAGAGTCCTTAAACGCTCTAGATATAACAACGTTAATAAGAAGGCAATCGACTACCTAACTAAATACTATTCCTTTTGCCAGAAATACAGACGTTCCCTAGGCCAATTTAAGTTTACTCTTTATAAGGATCTTAATTTTAACTACTTAGTATATATAGATATTATATATATTAACGGCAGCCTAGTATTATATATAATTAATAAGTCAACCTGCTATTAAGCCGCCCGTTAGTTATAAAATATATTTATAAAATATACTTGGGATATTTTACGGACCTACTAGATTAATATATACGTTAGACCCCCCGAGTATATTACCTATAACACTAATAGAAACTTTATTAGTAAGGAATTCTAATAGTATACTATAGCTATGGCTATTTTAATAAAAGCCGTTCTAGTTAAGGCGTATTAGTTTATTAGGCTTATTAAGCGAGCTTACCTAACTCTATAAAGAGCTTACCAGATTATTACGGACGAGTATAAGGATATCTAAAAGGAACTAGCTTTATAGATGGCCGTAAAAGCTATTAATAACACCGCTGGCCCTAATAAACTAGTACCCACCCTCTTAGTTTATAGAGCTTACCTAAGGATAGGTAAACTGGACCCTCCTACCCCGTTTATTATGGATTAAGCAGCTATAATATAGAAGGCAATAGCCGAAATAGTTAAGTTACGGGCTAAATAAACTATTAATAGCGCTTTATACTACTATAACGGATATAATATAACCTTAGTATATAACCTCCCGCTTAACTCTAAAGTCCTTATATAGCGTAAAAGCGGTAATTAGACTAGACCTTATTGTTTACTAGCTGTAAAAGATAAAACGTACTATATATAACTCTTTAGCGGACTAACTAGCTTTAGAAGCACGTCTGTAAAACCCTATTTTTAGTCTAAAAATACCTATAACGTTAAAAGTCCCTATAAACTTACTAAACCCATTAAACCTGCCGTAAAGCGTAGCTAAGGACGCCCCTAAAAGCACCCTATAACTAAGAACCTTATAATAAAGAATTACTTAACCTCCGTAAGCATATCCGTAAGGTAACTCCCACCTATAGATATATTAGTTTTAGTATAGGAAACCCCTTTTACGGACTTATAATATAAAGAGATTAACGGACTACTTAAAAAGGGCGTCTTTGCGGTTATAATGAAGAGAGACGTTCTATAAGGCGTCTGTATATTTAACTTACGCTTTATTAACGAGATTAAGCACCCTAGTACTAATAAAGCCTTTAAGAAATTAAGGCTTATTATATAAGCTTATAATAATTAGGGAAAGAACTTAGTCCTTACGTAATCGCCTATAATTTAATAAGTTGGTTAACGGATTATACTTACACTTATGCCTGGACTATAGTAAACTAAACCTACAGCCCTTTACTTATGGGATATCTCGTAAGCCTATATATAGTCTAATACCTACCTAAGTAGAGACATCTATATAATAATAATAATTTATTGCTTAATGTCCGATTCGGATCCCTATTAGGCCTATACGGACTACTCCTTATATATATATAGGGAGAAAACTCTATTTAAGAAAGCCCCGTAACCCATCTCCCTGCCTTTTAGGACTCGCCTATAAGGCGCCTACAAGTCACTAGTAGTGCTCCTACTACCTTACTTTTTAACCTCCTTAGGAACCACTACTGCCGCAACAAGCTTACGGACGCGCTAGTATTACAAACTTTACTCTACTACTATAGAGTTATTAGGGGGCGCCCATTGCTCGCCCCCCCGCCCTTTATTACTATTTCCTTTATAACCCGAAACTAGTTTAGTATATTTTAGCTAATAAGCTACTAGGTAACCGCCTTAAGGCCTTTTTATATTAAGAGTAGTGTCTTATAGTTCTCTGTGCTAGCTACTAAGAGCATTACTTCTTAGTTAGTGTGTAAGGGGCATAACAGTATTATATGTTTTGGTGTCTGTCTTAGCTAACTATATTCGCATCTTAGGCTACTTACTAGGACACCTACCCAGTAGAGCCAGTCTTTTAGTCCTATTATTCCTGTTCTTAAGAGTATTACTATTATATTTTCTGCCTTTATTAGGCCTTTTTGGAGCTCTAAAGTATTTACCCCCTATAGCGTTAACCATACTATAGCTTAGGTTCCTCTTACCTTAGTTAGCCTCTATACCTTTAACTCCCATATACCTCTCTAGCGTTGGTCCAGCTAGTATTATATTATAGTAGATAGTTTCCTAGCGTTCTTTCGTGCTCTACTTTAGCTCCTTTCTCTCTCTTACTATTGTCTTTACTGGCCTCTTACGCGTCTCCCTTCCTCCTCTATATAGGCCTAGGCCCTAAAGCAGCGCCATTTTTCTTCTGCTTTCTTTACCTGTTTCTCTAATATATCTTCCCTACTTTAGGGTTATTAGTTTATTCTTCTATAAGGCGCCCTAGGGTCCCTCTATAGTTTATTTAGGCGTGTCTTAATATACTTTATAATATTAGAGTTGCGTTTCTTTTATGCCCTTTGTATTATAGTAGCTTTAATATATAGTTGTATAGGGGGAATATTAGCTTCCTTCTCAAGCAGTGCTGTGGCCGTTCGCTTATATCCGTCTGTTATACTCTAAAGGCAAGCTGTTTAGACCTTTTAGAGTGGTTTAAGGAGCAATTTAGGGGGGCCTTTCTTAGATTCTCTAATGGCCCAAATATTAAACCTATACATTATGGTTGGCCGGACAACTGCTATATATAGTAGGCGTAACCTCTAAAAGCATGGACCCTATATAGAGTTAACGATCCTAGATAATATAATATACTGTACTTAGCCTTTATAGGCCGTTTACGCCGTATATGCGCTCTACTAGAGCTTACTATCTACCTATACTCCTAATACTCTTAGGCTCTAAACTAGTTAACCCCTAAAGCCTTAAATATAAATTATATACTAGAGATCTGTAGATTGGTTACGTTTTCTTATAAAATAGATTAGCTGGTATTTCTCTGGTAAAAATTAGACTCTATATCGTCTTACCTATTCTATATAGGTATTATAAGCTTTCTCTAGTGTTCTATAATTCTCTACGGCTGTTAGCCCGTATATAATTAGGTTTATATTATTAACAAAGCCTATCCCCTAGGTTACCCCTTCTTTAAAAGAGTTAAGTAGGTTGCTTATAAAAAAAAGAAAGAGTATAGGCGAGAGGGGTGATTCTTATAGTATTCCTGTTGCAACTGTAATAGGGGGGCTTTAGTATCTGCTAAAGACCAATAATGTTTCTTTTTAACCTGTAAACCCTTAAATAAATTATATAATCTATTTTAGGAAGCCTTTTACCCTAAGGATATATAAGAGACGCTTGTGGGGTATATTATTGTAGGCGCCACTAATATCTAGGCTGAGTATTAATACTATAAAGTCCTTTCGCATTGCCCATGCAGATCTAATAGTGGTAGCGAGTAGCGTAAGTGCTAATAGTGTTAAGCGGTTCTTTCTTACCCCTATTTAGCTTTATAGTAATAGGGCGTGTTCCTTAGCCGTGTCTGCTATGCGATCCGCTATTACCCTTTTTAAGATCTTACTAAGGGTATTCTCTAGGGCAATAGGGCGGTAGCTCCCTAGAAATAAGTAGTCTGCTTTACCTTCTTTACGTAGGATAAACGTTATTATAGCTCTTCTAAGTCTTGGGTGGTAGCCTATTATAAAGTATACTCTAGCTATATCCGCAAGCTAAGGTGCTATTAGTGGTCCGCAGGTCTTTAGGGCTTTATTTGGGATCCTATCTAGTCCTAGTACTATATTGTTTAAAAGGCGGCTAATAGTTCTGGTTATTTCTTCAGTTGTTATATCGCTGTTAACCCTTAGGTAAGTCACCAGTGCTTCGCCTATAATATCGCTAAGGTCTACTAAAGCTGGTTAAGGGAAAAATCTTTCTATAAGGATCTTTGCCTTCTTATTATTATTATTTATGGCCAGTAATTCACCTAGTCTTTATAGGGGCGAAAGGTGTAGGTCTTCTACTAGGCGTCCCGCCTTTTTCTTTACCTATTTTGCTATCTTCTAGAGACCTTTATTATAGGGGAGGCTTAGGTTAGTATTATACTTATTTATAAACCGTCTCCAGCTATTCCTTACTTTTTTTTAGGGTATTCTTTAGCTGGTTTCTTGTATCTTTATATTATCTCTCGTCTTTAGAATTATAGCTACTTATATATTTTCTTCTTACTTATTATTAGCTGGCGATAAGAACCGCGCATTATGCGGACCATACATGTCATATATAGGGGCCCGGTTTTAAGACCGGGCAGTGCTTTTCTAGCCTATTTTTAATTGCTGCCTAAATCCTTTTTAGTCTTTAGTTGATTTCCTTAGGGGTAGCTAATAAGCCTCGCTTGTTTGGTATTAGGTGGATTTCTTCTAGGTCTTAAAGTTATTGTTTAACTATACTAAGGAAGCTGTCTGTCTTAAGCTTTTTTATTGCGTATCTTTTACTATTAGGTTGCGCCTTAATATCCAGATCTAGCTATATCTGGATAGGGATATGGTTTAAAGCGAGTACCTATTCTTCTTTAGGGTTATACCTTTTAAGTCTCTAATATAGGCCTTCGTCCATAAATATAAGGTTAATTATACTTCTAGCGGTGCCTTATTACCATATAATTACTTCTAGGGGGGTGGCTAGCTTAAGGCCCTAGGTATCTATAGCTCTTAGTAGGCACTCTACCTATCGTTTAGCAGCAACATAAATACCCCCCTACCGCGGGTAGTGGAGGTTTATGTCTCCTAATAGAATAGACTCTATGCCTTTAGTTTTTAGTAAGCTTATTACCAATATAATATTCTCTATTTATAGGACCCCTTTGACCCTAGGGTTATACACATTAATAATCTATACTGGTCCCCTATATGTCTAGATTGTTATAACTGCAATATCTAGGTTAACTGCCTACTATAACTATAAGGATAGGCTAATAGCCTTACTAATTATAAAGCACACGCGTGTAGCTGCTTTTGGTTTATATAGGATCTGGAATCCTTAGGGGCAGTATGTTAATTATATGTAGGCATTATAATACGGCTCTTATATAGTAAGGATATAGTATTTCTCTAGGTCTAGGCTGTCTAGTAAGGGCCTTGCAAGATAGTGGTTTGTATTGCCGCAGTTATACTATATAATGGATAGGTGGCGGACCCCCAGTAAGGGTCCTTTACCTCTCCTTTATTCCTTACTTCTTCTATTTTCACTTTCTCTAGAATATTTAAAACTTCTATCTCTTATATCTACACCCTAGTTGCTACTTATTTTATATAGAGCTTTCTATTCCCGTATCTTATATTCCTACTAGCGCTTCTATATCTAAATCTATTATTATCTCTAGTTCTTCCCCTATTCTTACTAATTAGCTATATACCCTTTAAGAGTTGGCTACAAATATTATATTTACCGCGTTAAGTCTAATTCTTAATTGTCCTAGTCTTAAGCTTGCTATAGCTGTCTATAAGGGTCTTCCTATAGGGCATCCTCTCCCTTATGTCCCCTATAACCCTTATGTCCCTATACAGTCTGGTAATATTACGCGGCGTCGCTTCTAGCCCGTTAAGGCTTGGGATAGCTAGCCTAGCCCCCTAGTATTAAAGGTAGGAAGCGCTAGAAAGGCACCCGTGCCCCCCTAGCTTATTACCTATTATTTCCATTTATATAACCTAGTATATAGTTATTCCTATAGCTATTAAGCCCTTACCTTTCGTCTCCTATATTTAATGCAGTCTACTCTCTCCCACGCCTTATATATACTTTGGTAGCAGTTTACGCATTTTATTTAGTCTTAATTTAAGTATTGTCTTGTATTGTAGGGGCCTATACAATAGCCGCAGCATACCTATACTGCGTATATGGATTAGGTATATCCCTATTATACATAGCGATAGTATTATTTTAGGCGGAGTCTATAGTTATAGAGCCTTGCGTCGTATATAAGGCCATTTATAATAATACCTTTTTAAATAAGGAGTTTTTGCATTCCTGGTGTATGTGTGCTAATAATAAAAAAGCTATATATTTAACCGGCGTTTCCCTAGCAAGTCTCTAGCGACCCTTATATTTTTTTATTATTCTTATTATATGCTTAGTTTGCATTTTCCTATTAAAGCCATTAGATTTAGGTAATCTCAAGTCTTAGTATAAGGCGTTCTGTTTGTTTTACTATCTTATATATAGTTACTGTATTATCCGCCTGGCGTCCCTTTTCTACCCTAAGGCTTAAGGGAACCGCTAGGACTTTAACTAGGTAATCTTTACGGAGCACTTTTATACCAATACGTTTTCCTAGCCTGTCCCCTACCCTAACAGCTCATTCCTTTACCTGTTGGTCCCTTAGGGTAACTCTAATATCTCCACTCCTAAGGTGTTGGACCGTAATAGCGTTGTAAACCTCTTTACGAATCTCCGTAAGGACTTCTATTTCTAATTATCCCCTAAGCCCCTCTACTTTTTCTGTATTTAGTTATATTGTAATTATATACCTAGATATTGTCTTTAGGGGGGTAGGTTCCCTATGCTGTAAATACGCAGCTACGGCGGCCCAGGTGCGGTTCGCCGGTAAGGAGGGGTTTTATTTATTTTTGATTTTGCTTAATTGTTGGAGGATTTAGTTAAGGGTTTACTAGAGGGGCGCCTAGGGTTCGCTAGACTGGCGGAGCCATTCTATTAGCAGTATTAGTTTGTTATAGCTAACGGTTACTCCCCTATAATTACGGATACTAGACGCGTCTAATAGGCTTTGTATTTTGTTAGATGCCTTCTTAATAGAGGTCTTTCCGCTTTATAGTGTAGTATTCACCCGTTCTTATTGTAGAGGGCCATTGCTAAGCGTGGTTCTGGTGGACGCGCGCGAGTATAAACCACCGTCGTTTAATATATGCCTCCCCTGCGATGTATGCATCTTAGGGGGATTCTCTAGGTGTTTTTCAGGGTTCTTTTGGTTGGTTTTGGTCTTTTTAGGCCAGGTATAGCAAGAGCTCCTCTTTATAATATTTAATAAAAAGAATTATATTAAAAAATTAGGTATGTCAGAGTGGGTTATATAATGCGCAAAGTTAGAGACATCTATATACGACTACCCCTTAAGCTTAATTTATAACTAGGAATAATTTTATAGGTTATAAAACCCCTTTATAGAGTGCCGAAAGCTAGAAACCACTAGTTTAAGATATATTACTAGTATTACGTCTATAAACTTAAGATAGAGCAGTTAATATATAACCCCTGCCTCCTATATACCCTATTAAAAGGCCTTAATATTATTAGACTTTAAACAAATAATACCCTTTTCTTAGCGGACTAGACCTTTGCGGATGTTAAAGAGATTAAACTATAAAAAGCTAAGTTCCTAGTAAAGCTATAAAAGTAGTTAACTAAGCAGACTCTAATTAAGTTTAATAGAGGTTTAATTATATAAAAGGGTAACTTAATCTAGCTAACCTAGGAACGCTAAGCTTAAAACTTAAGGCTTATTATAGTAAAGCCTATAGACTTTACTAGTTTCTATAAAGAGATCTATAAGACCGTAAATATAAAGGACTAATACGTTGTATAGCGTGTAAGAGGCGCCTATATTACCACAGTCTGTTAACCTAAATCTGCCTATAATTTATCCTTTACGGCCTAGGTAATAGATCTATAAGAGGAAAATATTAAGCAGCTTAATAAGCGTATTTAGTGGCAAATTGATAATATAATAAGAGGACTTACTTTTGTACCACTAGACCTAAATTCCCTTAGTGTACTAGTGTTTACGGATGCCTCCTTTACTAATAATAGAGACCTATTATTACAAATTGGCTTTATAATTGTACTTATGGACTATAATTAGGACGTAAATATACTGTATTAGTCTTTAATTAAATATAAATAAGTAACCCGCAGTGTACTAGCTTCTAAACTATATATACTAGCTTATAGCTTTAATATAGCAGCCGCAATTAAATTAATAATCTAGAAGATTTTGTAATTAAAGTAGTTACCCCTAGTCTTATATACTAATTTAAAGTCCCTCTATGACTACCTAGTTAAACTAGGTACGATATAAGAGAAGAGGTTTATAGTTAACCTAATATGCCTATATTAGGCCTATAAACGATATAAGATTATAAAGGTTAAATAGATTAGCGGTAAAGACAACCTAGTAGACGCTATAACTAAGGCAAAACCGTATTAAGCTCTAAAAACCCTAATTAATATAAATAAGCTTAATCTAAAGGTTATAGAATGGGTAAAATAAGACTAATAGAGCACTTACGGTTTATTTACGGCCCGTTAAAAGGCTGTACGGTTTATTTTATAGACCGTAAATAGGACTTATAGCCAGCTTAAAGCACCGCTTAGAAGGCAGCCCAGAAGGCACCTTAGGAGGGATTTCCTATATATTTCTTTTATATTTTACAGTTCTATTAAAGCAATTACGGAGGCTATATATAAGTGGGTCTATCTTTAAGTGCTGCTAGTATATAATTATAGCACCTAGTGTACCAAACGCGTATATACGCGTTTGGTGTACTAACTACTTATTTATAAAGTGCTAACTAATTAGGGGGGAGGCGCGTTAGTATATAGACTACGTAGTCTACTTTAATAAAATTAATAGTTACCACTATCTAAAAGAGCATACGATACTATACGTATTTTGTGCCCCTAGATATAACTTACTTATATTATTAAATTAATACAAACACCTTATAAATAGCTGTTAAAGCTATTAACGATTCCGCTAGCCTAGATAGACTTATACCTATATTACTAGTCTTTAACGCCTACCCTTAAATAACTAACAATTCTTTACTATCTTCCTCTATTATATAATAAGCTAAAGCTATTTATAAGGCAATAAAAGAGGTATAACGTCTCTATGCTATACGCTAGGTTAACGACGCATTTAGCATAAGAAATAACCTAAATACCTTAACTACGCTTAATCTGCTACTCTAGTCTAAGGTACGCGTATAGCGTAAAGAGGGAGGATAGTTAGGCCTATATTAACTTATTATAATTAATAGTTAAACTTATACTATTTGGATGCCTTATAAACCCACTTAATTCTATTTAACTATTATTAAGCCTTACTATAAAGATAATAGTTCTAAGCCTTTATAGGATGCCCTAAAAAATGCCTTAAAGGAGAACTATAATTAACGTGCTCTAGAAGGCGACTATAATTCTAATATAATTGTAGTAAATACGCCGCAACTATAACGCGGTAGAGGTCGCCTAAAGGAATTATAAAATCGCTAACATCTTATTAATTTTAAAGAGCAATTTATTACTGCTATTAAAAATAGAGTTAAGTTATTAATAGCCTTTATAATAGCTAAGGAAAAGAATAACTTTAAACTTGTAAAATAGCTTTAAAAGGAAGGCCGTATTATAACTTTAGGAGCTCCTTTTTAAGCATCTAATAAGTAGGAGATTAATAATCTTATTATAAGAAGAGTCTTTAAATTTAAGAAGTATAACCCTACTAAGTTTAATAGAGTTTGTATCTTTAAGTTAAGAATAGTTAATAAGATTAAGGGCAAAGCTATTAATACCCTATTTAAGAAATTAAGGCTTATTATCTAAGGCTATAACAATAATAGTAAGGAGGTAATTCTTATATAATTTCCTATAATTTAACGAGCTAGTTAGCGAGTTATTATTATACTAGCTCTCTCCTTAATAAAGAATAGAATAGCGGTTTATTTATAAGATATTACCTAGGCCTATACCTAATTAAAGACGCACCTTTAGCGCTTAATATTGGCATACCTTCTAAAGTAAATTCGCTACCAATATCCCGAAGATACGATTATAATTATACTTAGGCTATTATATAAAATTGCAGAGGTAAAAACTTATTAGTAGGCTATTTATAGCAAGCACTATAGAGAGAAACTTTTAATAACTACTTCTATATTTAATTTATACTTCCTTATTATAACTACGGGAACCCTATTTAGAATTATCGGTATATAAACTAATAATATAATTACCTTAAAAGACGACTAATTTTTAGCTCTTAAAGAAGATAAGCTAGTAAAGGTAAATCTTATAGTAAAGCTAAAGGAAAAGCTTAATTTAGTAACACTATTACTTTTTAATAAATATATCCTCTGTAACGGAACCTTATAGTAGGAACTACAATAGGCTTATTATTAGGCTAGGTATATAGGTAAAGTAAATTAAAGTCAACAACGTAATAATAACTAGTGGAGTAGTTGCCTAATAGATTAACTCTAATTATATTCTAAGAATCACTATAAAGAAGGAACTATCTAGGTAGGGATTAAGGGTCCTTAAATACACAACTATACTTCTATAAAATCCTCCTTATACGTAATATATATATACTCTATTTACTCTACCACGGATTATATAGATCCTACAGATTATATAGATTATGTTATATAACCTTAGCTACTATTCCTTATTATATAGCTTTATCGGCTCTATCCTAGACCATACCTAAATTAACTAACTAGCTTCTTCCGACTTTTCCCTAAGTAGTTATAACATTATACTTAAAGCGTCCGTAACACTATCTCCCTCCTCTTTATCTTTGTCCTTAAAGATTTAAAATATCTCTAAGTTGTTCACTAGAGGTGTAATATCCGTCTAATTAATTTAGTTAATATTATTGCTTATTATACCTAAAGCAATTTCTTCCTCCTTAACTGCTTATCGCATTCGTACTATTATTGCGATATTGTCTCTTAGTGAGATTATACTATCTCCGTATTCTTGTTGCTTAAAAAAGGGGTTAGTTTATATTATGTTGGTAAACCTATCTTCGTAACAACCGTTCTTTTACTTAAAGTGCACTAAAGCAAATATTTATTTATTCTATAACGTTCGCTCCGTCTCTAATACTAAATATATATAACCTATTACTCTTAATAGTTATCTAGTTCCCTAATTAATTTGTCTTAGGGTCTTATATTTAATCTACTGCTACGCAGCTAGATAATAAACTATCTATTGCTCTGGCGGAACTGCGCCGTTCTTATAACGCTAAATAGAAGGCTGCCGATGCTTAGTAACAGGCCCTTAAGTCTTATCTTACGGCGTCCGCTCGGTTAATCCGTCTTAAGAAGGTGCGTAAGAAGGTTTATTTTAAGGAGTAGAAACTTATAAAATAAGGTCTATAGAAACTTAGCAATAAAAAAACGGATTCTCTTTTAACCGAGAAGGAAATAGATCTAAGTAGCTTGGCAACTACTCTTCTTAAGTCCCCCTTAGGTAACTTATTTTTTAGCGATCCTCCTTTATTAATACTGCCTAACCTAATCTCTTGCGATACTCCTATACCTTTCCTATAGCATTTTTTAGATTCTCTAGTAGCTCCTAGGTAGTCTTAGTGTAGCCTATCTACTTTACCTTATACTATATTTTATTATTAATATCCTTATAACTAAAAATCTTTAATATTTACTATTTATCTTCTTCCTATCCTCTATACGTATCTACTTTATAGATTAGCGGCCTAATATTTCTATATACTGGCTCTAGTATCGCAATATACTATATAAGGTAGATCTTTATCTTAGCTAGTAAGTTTAACTTAAACGTAATCGGTAAAATCCTTTACTTAATTTTAAAAGGTCCTAGTCTAACATAGTCTAACTTCTTACTTAGTTATTAACTCTTAAAATTTTTATATGGTGGCCATACTTTATCTCCCTCCTTAAGATCTGGTCCCTTAGATCTCTTAGCGTTATAGTACCTTTTTATTCTTTACTATACCGTCTTTACTATTTCTATAAGGTCCTTATAAAGGTTTATTAATATCTCTATTTTTTATTTCGCTATACTACTTATCTTCTTTACTTAATATAGCGATAATAATGTCCTTAGCTCGTATCCGTAATTCGCCTTAAATAGTAATATACCCATTTCTTCTTATAGTATTATATTATATATAAACTATATAACTGGTAACAATAATACCTAATTATTCTATGCGTAATTAATATAGTGTTTTAGATACTGCTCTAGTGTCTAATTTAGTCTTTCCGTTTAACTGTCCGTCTGCGGATAATATATAGTGGAAGTTGCTACCCTAACTCCTTACTTCGCTAAAAATACCTCCTAGAATGCTGCTATAAATCTTAAATCCCTATCTAATATAATTTTACTTAATACTCTATATCTTACAAACACTTCTTTAATATAGATTTTAGCGACATCTTTTACTAATATCTCTTCTATATATACTATAAAGTATCCCTACTTTATAAGCTTATCTACTATTACTAAGATTACGTCGTGCTCTTATCCGGTAACGTTAGGAAAAAATTTAGTAGCATTTTGCCAGCATTTTTAGCATTTCGCAGCATTTCGCAGCATTTAAAACAGACTATACGTATTAAGCAGCATCTAGGCAGCTATATATATATATTATATATAAAAAAATTATTATATAATATACTATATCTAATTATCTATCTAAAAATAATTTTTTTTTATATAATATATATATATAGCTGCCTAGATGCTGCTTAATACATATAGTCTGTTTTAAATGCTGCGAAATGCTGCGAAATGCTAAAAATGCTGGCAAAATGCTGCTAAATTTTTTCCTAACGAATAGGATCTCTTAACTTTAGTAACTTAACGATAAAGTCCTATAATATAACCTCCTATAATTTCTCTAGTATTTTAACAGGTTATAGCCCTCCATATAGCTTATACCTTATTAGTTTATTTCTTTAGCAATTTAGATATTCTTTTATAACTTTTCGCGCTAAGCCCTAGATTCCATTAATAATATACTCCTTTTAGAGTCTTAACACTAAGCCCATAGCTCTATTATATCCTTAAGTTAATCCCTTATAAAAATCTTCTATAAATTACTCTACTATGCTTCTTAGGATATATGTCACTTCTTAACTCTTATATAGTAGTAGATTTAATTTACCGTCCGACCCGGTCCCCCTAATGGGTCCACGTAGACTAATTCCTATGGGAAAAGCTTATATTACATTAAGAAAAACCTATTTTGGGTGAACAAAAAACCTCCAGGGGAAACGTGAGAGGTAATACTTTTAGATAGCATCCGTATTATATTAACGGGAGGAGAAAAACACTATTAGGTTACTGCTTTGAGACCCCCTTGCATGGGAGTGTCTAAAATGCCTGTCTTACCCCGTCTACCACTTGAACCATTTTTACTATGTCTATATATTGCCTATATAAAGTTATGTGCCTATCCCTAGCTCCTTTTCCAAGTCTTCTGTAAATATCTCCTAATAATAACGCTTGCGCTCCGCCCGGGCCTATATGCTAAGGTCTCTTACCTATTCCTTTACTAAAAGGTTTCTATAACGGGGTGTATATAACTTGGTATCGCTTTTGCTCTAGGGCCTAAACCTAGGCCCTTGCACCTATTTATAAGGTATAGAAGGACGCTCTAGTATTTAATAGGGGGGACCAGTCCCTATAACTAGATACCTAGGTTACCAGGTAATATTAAAATGGGGGGCCTCTGCTACGCTTAGGGCGCGGATTGTTTGCGTATATATGTGGTTGCTATGCGGTGTATATAGTATTTATAGGAGGGAGGGGGTACGCCGGAGGGATGATTGCTTGTTAATTCGAATAACCGAACGTATACGATAGACGTGGTAGCTATATTCAAACTTTTTGCTAGGGCTCACCCCCCAGTAAAAAAATTTCACACTACCACCACCACGTCGCTGCGCAGGCGCTGCGCAGCCGTACACACGTCTCTGCGTTTGCTCTGGTAGTCTATTGATACGATCTAAACGGAACATTAATAGTAACTGCTAGGTTCCCGGGCTCTACCGCGTAGAGGTACAGAGGCCGATTTTATCAAGCCCTAACTCTTATATATATCCATCTATAGATCTTCTAGTTATACTTTTAGAATTCTTTATACCCAAAAGCTCTCTAGTAACTCGTAAACTCTGCCTAGTTTCTTTTAAGTTATTATAATTTTTAGATAATTATACCTAATTAATCCGTCTATGTCTTTTTGCAGTAAAGCCCCTAATGGCTTCTTATTATTTTATAGTTTAGCTTTTTAACTTAAAGCGTCTACTTATATATTATTTATACCCTTAATATACTAAATCTTAAAATAGTATTCCGTAAGTATCTCTGCCTATCTAACCTATCTTTAGTTAAGTTCCTTTATTATTAGGAATCCTATTAGGTTTTTATAATCCGTTTTAACTATAAATAGTTTTTCTATACCTTATAAGAATGCTCTCTATTCCTTTAATACTATAACTATACCTAATAACTCTTTATTATAGATATTATAGTTTAACTCTAGTAGTGTTATCTTCTAACTATAATATGCTACTAGGTGCTATCTATCTTAATATTTTTATATAAAGTATACCCCTAGTATATAGTCTAATATATCTATTTTTATAACCGTCTTTAGTCCTAATTAATAGATCTTAAGAACTAGCTCCTAGGTAAATAACTCCTTAACTTTTTTAAAGAGTTCTCTTTATTCCTTTCCCTATACCTATAGTTCTTCTTTCTTTATTAATCGCGTAAATAGCTTAATATTTTTTAACTATTGCGCTATAAACCTTCTACAGTAATTGCAAAACCCTAGAAATAATCTTAACTACGTAACGTTCTCCGGTTTCTGCTAATTTACTATAGCCTTAATCTTCTTTAAATCTATATTAAGTTAGCCTAGTTTAATAATAAATTTAATAAAATCGGTCTTTCTGGTAAAGAACTTGTATTTCTTAATTACTACTAGCATCTATTCTTCCTGTAGTCTCCTTAAGACCTATTTAACGTATTCCCCATATTTTTCCTTAGTTATTAAGTAGATAGTAATATTATTAAGGTATACTATAATAAATTTATCTAAGTGTTCTTTTAATATATTGTTAATACGCTTCTAGAACGTTACTAGTGCGTTTATAAGCCTAAATTGCATAACTAATAGTTTGTATAGCCCTTCCTTTAACCTAAATACTGCCTTTTATTTATTACCTTCCTTAATTCTAATCTAATGGTACGCCTATCTTAGATCTATCTTTATAAAGATTTACGCGTTACCTATCCTATCTTAGATTTCGCTAATTAAGGGTAAAGGATACCTATCCTTCCTAGTAATGCTATTTAACTGCCTATAGTTAATATACAGCCTTAGTTTACCATTTTTCTTTAGTACAAATAGTACTGGATAACCTACTAATAACTATAATAGTCTAATATATCCCTTTCGTAGATTTTCCTAGATAAACTCTTTTAATACTCTACCTTCCTCTTTAGTAAGCTTGTAGATTGGAAAGAACTTTAAACTTATTCCTAGTTTTAATTCTATTTTATAGTCCCATATTATATACTCTAATAATTTTTTACTTTTTAGTAACTATAGTTTTTTGCCATACTTATAGTATCTCTTTAGTATATAACTTAGTCCCTTTTCTATTTCTTTATAGGTCGCTTTTACTTAGTACTATACTATCTTAGCTTATTGTTGCATCTTATAGTGTTAAATATCCCTAATATTAACCTAACCTATAGCCTAATTAATCCTTAGATTATATTCCTATAACTAAGGCATTTTTAATACTGCCTTATTATTTCCTAATAGTAATATATTAAAAGACATCTTAATTTATCTCCCTTTAATGGTTAACTAAATAGGTCCTATTTCTAGATTAATAATCCCTCCTCTATAGGTTATTAGATCTCCTAAAATTATCACTAATAGGTAAGATTGTTCCTTTTTCCTATATAGTAAACCTATCTTTTTAACTGCTACTAGCGAGATATAGTTCCTTATTGCTCCACTATCTATTAATGCCTTAAACTATTAATCTTACCACTTAATTTATAAATTTAGGTGTTGTCCTTAAATTCCTTTAAGGGTCTAAGGCTCTACTACTAGCTCCCTCTAGTTTTGTGGGCCTCTACTTTTCCTAACTATTAGCTACTTAATCCTATTTATACTTAGTCTAACTTTAGCTAATACTTAGTTCGCTTTTTATCTTTAATATACTATAGATACGTATTCTCTAGGCATTCTTCTATAAGGAATCTTCCTAGCTAAAGTATTAAGTCTCCTAACTCCTAAACTTCTACTAAATGCCAACTATGTATATACTTAGCGTTTTTATATTTTTATTTTTCCGTTAACTAATATATTCTTATAAAGTATTTCCGGTGTTTATCTTTAGGTGCTTTGTGTATATTATACGCATTATCTATATATATAATCCACGATAACGTATAATATACTTAGTATCTTAGGTTAACTCTTAGCTTGTCTTTGCCCTTAAGTTTAAACCTTTATTGTGTTAATCTAGGCGTTATAACTTTATTTATAGGTACTAAAATGCGTCTCTTGCTCCTCTAGTCCTCTAAACACTCCTTTAGATTCTTTAACGTTATAATTAAGGCTCCTTTAATATAACTTATAGCCTTTTCTATAATTAGGTGGTTTTAAATAACTTTTTTATCTAACTATATATAGAAATCTTCCTACTTATCATTGTGCCTTTGCCTATACCACTTTTGGTATAGCTACTAAAGTATATACAACTCGTCCGTAAGGAAGTATCTTCTTATTACTATATTATAACAGCCTTTTATATATTATTCCTTAAATCTAATTAAAATCCCTAAATCCTCTTCTTATTCTAGTTCGGTAAGCTACTTAGCTCTTAGTATACCTATTTTCAGCCTATTAGTAATTCTTTATACTAGCGCTCTGTCCCTTATATATCCTAACGTACTAGATCTCTTATCTAGTTTCTGCTCTTGCTATAAGGTAATTCTTACTCTAAACTCCTCTATGGTTTCTTTCTTTTTGCGTCTTATAAGTAGATCCTTAAAGTCTTCTTACTTCTTAATCTTAGTATTGGTCTTCCGATCCTTAGGTAAAACACTATATTCCCTTAGTAAGTCCTTTAGGTCTATATATCTGTCTCCTAGTCTAGTTATTATTTACACTATAGATTCTCTAATCTTACTAATAGTCCTTATTTATATCTTAAAGTCTTAGTTTTTTAGGATTCTTAATCCTAAGCTTGCTTCTAATTTAAGCTTTGCTCCTACTATAACGGAACCTTGTAGCAAGTACTACGGTGGGTCCTGTCAATGGGCTAGGTATGTAGGTAATGCGTAAAGTTAACAACGTAATAACAACTAGTGGAGTGGTTGCCTAACAGATTAACTCCAATTGTATTCTGAGAATCACTACAAGGAAGGAACTATCTAGGTAGGGACTAAGGGTCCTTAAATACATAACCGTACTCCTATGAAATCCTTCTTGTACGTGATGTACGTAATATACATAATGTACGTGACGTTCCTTCCGTACTTCGCGTATCCCACATATTACATTATGTGACCTTAGTTACCATTCCTCGTTACATGGTTCTACCGGCTCTATCCTAGACCGTACTTATATTAACCAACTAGCTTCTTCTAACTCCTCTCCAAGTAGTTATAATATCGTACTTAAAGCGTCCGTAATACCATCTCCCTCCTCTTTATCTTCGTCCTTAAAGATACCTAGCATCTCCAGGTTGTTTACTAGAGGTGTAATATCCGTCTAATTAATTTAGTTGACATTGTTGCTTATAATACCTTTAAAGGTTTCTAAGCCTCCTTCTTCTTTACAGGTGCAGCGTTGTGCTCGCACTATTGCTTTAATACTGTCGCTAGGTGAAATAATGCTATCTCCGTGTTCTCGTTGTGCGAAAGAGGGGTTGGTCTATGTTGCGCTGGCGAGTCCCTTATCTTAGCAACCCTCTTCTTGTTCGGAGTGCACTAAAGCAAACGTTCAATCGTCTTGCGATATTCATTCTATTTCTAACGCTAAGTATGCGCGTCTTATAACTCTTAATAGTCTTTAAGTTCCCCAAGTAATTTATTATAGGGTCTTATGTTTAATCTGCCGCTGCGAAACTTAATAGTGAGCTCTTAAGCGCTCTAGATAAACTGCGTCGTTCACGGGAAGCGGAGCAAGAGGCTGCGGCTGCTTAACAGCGTGCCCTTAAAGCTCGTCTCTCTGCTTCTGCCCGTCTTCTTCGTCTTAAGAAGGTCCGTAAGAAGGTTCGTTTTAAGGAGTAGAAACTTGTAAAATAAGGTTTACTGGAACTTGGTGATGAAAGAACGGATTTTCTTCCAATAGAGAAGGAAATAACCCCAAGTAGTTCGGCAATCGCTCCTCCTAGGTCCCCCTTAGGTGACTTATTCTTTAATAATTCTTTTTTAATATTGCCTGACCTATTCTCTTCCGATACTCCTATACCTTTCCTATAGCGTTCTTTAAATTCTCTAGTGGTTCCTAGGTAGTCTTATTATAGCCTATCCACTTAACCTTATACTATATTTTATTATTAACGTCCTTATAACTAACGATCTTTAAAACTTGCTATTTATCTTCTTCTTATCCTCTATACGTGTCTGCCTCATAGACTGGTGGCTTAACTTTTCCGTATACTGGCTCTAGTATTGCGATATACTATATAGAGTAGATCTTTATCTTAGCTAGTAGGTTTAACTTAAACATAACCGGTAAAATCCTCTAACTAATTTTGAAAGGTCCTAGTCTAACATAGTCTAATTTCTTGCTTGGTCGTTAACTCTTAAAATTTTTGTATAGTAGCTATACTTTGTCTCCCTCCTTAAGATCTGGTCCCTTAGATCTCTTAGCGTCGTAGTATTTCTTTATTCTTTACTGTACTACCTTAGCTGTTTCCGTAAGGTTCTTATAAAGATTTATTAGTGTCTCCATTCTCTACTTAGCCGTACTACTTGTCTTCTTTGCTTAACGTGGCGATAATAATATTCTTAGCTTATATCTATAATTCGCCTTAAATAGTGACGTACCCATTTCTTCTTATGGTGTTATATTATATGCAAACTATATAACTAGTAATAGCGATACCTAATTATTCTGTGCGTGATTAATATAGTGCCTTAGATACTGCTCTAGTGTTTAATTTAATCTTTCCGTTTAACCGTCTGTCTGCGGATAATATACGGTAGAAGTTGCTGCTCGAACTCCTTGTTCCGCTAAGAATACCTCCCAAAATGCTGCTACAAATCTTAAATCTCTATCCGATATAATCTTGCTTAGTGCTCCATATCTTACAAACACTTCTTTAATATAGATTCTAGCGATATCTTCTACTAATATTTCTTCTGTACACGCTATAAAGTATCCCCACTTCGTAAGCTTATCTACTATCACTAAAATCGCGTTATAATCTTGTCCGGTAATAGGATCTTTTAATTTTAGCAACTTAACAATAAAGTCCCATGATATAACCTCCCATAGTCTCTTTGGTATTTTAACAGGTTATAGCTCTCTATATAGCTTATACCTCGTTAGTTTATTCCTCTAGCAATCTAGACACTCTCTAGTGACCTTTCTGGCTATCCTCTAGATTCCGTTAATAATATACTCCTCTTAAAGTCTTAACACTAAGCCCATGGCTCTATTATGTCCTTAAGTTAATCCCTTATGGAAGTCTTCTATAAAGTACTCTGCTATGCTTTTTAGGATATACTTTGCTTCTCAATTTTCGTACATATCCGTCTATAGATCTTCTAGCTATACTTCTAGAATTCTTTATACCCAAAAGCTTTCTAGTGTCTCGTAGACTTTTTCTAACTTATCCTCTTAAGTTGCTGCGATCTTTAGGTAATTGTACCTAATTAATCCATCTATATCTTTTCGCAGTAAAGCCCCTAATAGCTTTTTATTATTTTACAGTTTAGCCTTTCTACTTAACGCATCTACTCGTGCATTGTCTATACCCTTAGTATGCTAAATCTTAAAATAGTAATCTGTAAGCGTTTCTGCCCATCTAACCTATCTTTGGTTAAGTTCCTTCGTTATTAGGAATCCTATTAGGTTCTTATAATCCGTCTTAACCACAAATGGTTTTTCTGTGCCTTATAAAAATACTCTCTATTCCTTTAATACTGTAACTATACCTAACAACTTCTTATTGTAGATGTCATAGTTTAACTCTAGTAGTGTTATCTTCCGACTATAGTATACCACTAAATGCCATCTATCTTTATATCTCTGTATAAAGCATGCTCCTAGTACAAAGTCTAATATATCTGTCTTAACGACTATTTCTAGTCCTGGTTAATAGATTTTAAGGATTAGTTCCTGGGTAAATAACTCTTTAAGTTCTTTAAATAACTTCTTTTGCTCCTCTACCTATACCCATAGTTCCTCTTTCTTTATTAATTAAGTGAACGGCTTAATGTTTTTTAACCATTATGCTATAAACCTCCTATAGTAATTGCAAAACCCTAAGAACAACCTTAATTGCGTAACGTTCTCTAGTTCTTACCAATTCACTATAGCTTTAATCTTCTTTAGGTCCATACTTAACCTACCTAGTTTAATAATAAATCCAACGAAATCGGTCTTCCTTATAAAGAACTCGCATTTCTTAATTGCTACTAGCATCTGTTCTTCTTGTAGTCTCTTTAAAACCTATTTAACGTGTTTCTCGTATTCTTCCTCAGTTATTAAGTAGATAATAATATTGTTAAGATATGCTATAACAAACTCATCCAAGTGTTCTCCTAACACGTTGTTAATTCGCTTCTAGAACGTTGCTGGTGCGTTTATAAGTCCGAATTGCATAACTAATGGTTTATATAGTCCTTTCTTTAACCTAAAGGCTGCCTTCCATTCATCGCCTTCCTTAATTCTGATTTAATAGTACGCCCATCTTAGATCTATCTTTATAAAGATTTACGCATTACCTATCCTATCTTAGATTTCGCTAATTAAGGGTAAAGAATACCTATCCTTTCTAGTAATGCTGTTTAACTGTCTATAGTCAATATACAGCCTTAGCTTGCCATTTTTCTTTAGGACGAACAATACCGGATAACCCGCTGATGATTGCGATGGTCTAATATATCCCTTTTATAAATTCTCCTGGATAAACTCTTTTAATACTCTACCTTCTTCTTCGATAAGCTTATAGATTGGAAAGAACCTTAAACTTATTCCTAGTTCTAATTCTATCTTATAGTCCTATGCTACATACTTTAACAGCTTTTTACTTTCCGGTGACTATAGTTTCTTACCGTACTTATGGTATCTCTTTGGTACATGGCTTAGCCCTTTTTCTGTTTCTTTATAGGTTGCTCCTACTTAGTACTATACTAACTTAGCTTGTTATCGCATCTTACGGCGTTAAGTATCCCTAATATTGACCTGACCTGTAATCTAATCGATCTTTAGATTGTATTCCTGTAACTAAGGCATTCCTAATACTGCCTTATTATTCCCTAATGGTAATATATTAAAAGACATCTCAATTTGTCTCCCTTTAATGGTTAACTAAATAGGTCCTATTTTAAGATTAATAATGCCTCCTCCGTAGGCTATCAGATCTCCTAAAATTGTCACTAATGGGTAAGGATGCTCCTTTTTCCTATGTGGTAATCCCATTCTTTTAACTGCTGCTAGCGAGATATGGTTCCTTATTGCTCCACTATCTATTAGTGCCTTAAACTGTTAACCTTACTACTTAACTCATAAATTTAGGTGTCGTCCTTAAATTCCTTTAAGGGTCTAAGGTTCTACTACTAGTTCCCTCTAGTCCTATAGGCCTCTACTTTTCCCAACTAATGGCTACTTGGTCCTGTTTGTACTTAGTCCAACTTAGGCCAATACTTAGTTCGCTTTTTATCTTCAATATACTATAGACAGGTATTTTCTAGACATTCCTACTATTGTTGTCCATCTAGGCATTCTTCCGTAAGGAATCTTCCTGGTTAAAGTATCAAGTCCCCTTATTCTTAAACTTCCTTAGAATGCCAGCCGTGTATATACTTAGCATTTCTAAACCGTTTCTCATCTAGTGCCCAATATATTCTTATAGGGTATTTTTAGTTCTTTTCTTTTGGGTTTTTGTGTATATCGCATATGTTATCTACGCATGCAATCTATGCCAATGTGTGGTGCGCTAGGTGTCTTAGGTCAACTCTTAACTTATCTTTATCTTTGAGTTCAAACCTCTGTCGCGCCGATTTAAACGTTGCTGTCTCATTTACTGGTACCGATATTCGCATTATCTCTTTCTAGTCTACAGCTTGTTCCTCTAGATCCTTTAACGTTATAATTAAGGCTCCTTTAATGTAACTTATCTGTCTTTCAGACATTGCCTGATCTGGTATAACCTTTTCGTCTAACTATATGTAAAAGTCTTCCCACTTATTATTATGTCGTTGCCTAAACCACTTTCGGTACAGCTTACTAAGTGTGTACGATCTGTCCGTAAGGAAGTATCTTTTTATTGCTGCTTTGTAATAGCCTTTTGTGTGTCGTTCTTAGAACCTAGTTAGAATCCCTAGATTCTCCTCTTCTTCCAGTTCCGTGAGCCACTTAGCTCTAGGTGTACCTGCCTTTAGCCTATTAGTAACCTTCCGTATAGGTGTCTTTTTCCCAAAGCAATCTGGCATTCTTAGCTCTATAGATTACTTTTGCTATACAAAGATTTGTCTTCTAAATTCTTCCATACTTTCTTATAGTTGTCGTCTTTCCGATAGATCCTTAACATCCTTATACTTTTTAACCAACGTATTAACTTTTCGATCTTTAGGCTGAACACTTTATTTACCTAAAATAATTAACTTCGAGCTTGCTTCTAACTTAAATTTAGCTCCCGCCTTAGTCTAACTAGGCGTCCGTGGTGTTCTTATCTTATCTTAAGAGTCTTAAATCTCATCTATCTCATCTTGAGAGTCTAATGCCTGTGGGAAACTCTGTCCCTCGCTTATTTGTATGTCTTTGAACTAAGCTACTACCCTACTCTATCGGTTTCTGTTCGTTATAGGTCCTTGGGTTGTCCTTATCCTAGTTTTAGAATCTTGGATCTCTCTTATCTCGTCTTAAGAATCTTAAGCCTTTGGCTTTTTGCCTTTATCGAGTGGTAAGCTAGCACTAGTAGTCGTCTGCTTGCTTAATCTCTTTTGGATACTACTCCTACCGTCTTATAAAGCGATAGATGCCGTATCTAACGGTGTTATAATACCCGTTACTGAACCTTGCTCTGTGGCGGTCTTAGTCTCTACTTTTATTGCGTTATTGAGGTTTAGATACCCCTAGTTGGTTCCCTTACTGTCCTTATCGCTATTAATTAATAAGTATTCTAACTCCATTGTTATTGTTGCTAATTATTGTCCGCATGTTGCTATAACATCTTAATCTAGCTCGTAGAGTCGATCTTGTTCTTTATCTAACTCTTTGGTTCCTTTAAGTCCTCTTAACTCTGGCTCTTGTGGCCAATAGCTTGCACCGTACTTGGCGTCTTTATAAATTTAGCATGCGTTATTATAACAAAACGCGAAACTTCTAATTAAACATTCTTTTGTTCCTCGCAGTACACTATTATCCCTTTATACGTATATATCTTCTGCTAGTTAAGTTCCCTTTATTATATAGTAACTCTAACCATCTTTGCAATCCCTCACGAAATAACCCTGTTTCCCGCAATTTATATAAGCTCCGTCTTTAAACCATTAACTTTGCTATAGAGTCCGCCTAAACGTCTTCTACTAATAAGATCCCTAGTTTAGCCTCTACTCCTTAGTCCTGTAATTACTAGATCCTTAACCTCTAGGTTTCTATAGTTTCTTACTCCATCTCTTATAGGCTTCTTTAGTACCACTTAGGTCCATTAGCTCTGCGCTATACCATAGTTTCTAACTTGGCTTTTATCGTTGCGTGCTCTGCGCCTTATACGACTGTGGAACTCTGTCCTAACCTCTTTTAGTCTGTTCCCTTTAGAAGATCCTATTATTGATCTTTATCGCTTAATCTATTAATTCCCTTAGGGTATCCGCATCTTCTATCAGAATAATTACGTCCTAGACTTTAGCCTTAAGTCCCTATTTGTACTGTGCCATAAGCGCCCTATTATTCCACTTAACTTATATAGCTAGCGTTTAGAACTATATTATATACTTAATTGCTAAGGTTCATTACGTAATGTCTTGGAGTTTTCTTTCCGCTATAGTTACTGCCTCTAGGTCTCCGAACATTTGTGTAAGTCGCTCTACGAATTCTTCCTAACTTAAGAACATGAACCGCACCTCCTAATTAGTGGTCGTTATTCCATTTATCTGTATTTCTATAAGGTAAGGCTTAAACTATTCAAGTGCTCTTCCTAATAAGAATAATCCTGCGTAAGCTATTTGATCCATAGGTATTGCTAGCTTTGCTCCCTCTTAGGCAACCTTAAAGTGCATTTACGTAAGAAATCCTTTAAGCTTTAATCTCTCTCCTAAGAATCTTTCAATTGATAGTAACTTAACCTTTACTGCGCCTATCCCGTTAATCCTCTGTTTAAGTATTATATTGTTCTCTATCAACTGGTCAACTATTGCTTATAGTTGTCCAACCGTCACAGGTTATTGCGAGTTAGTATCTGCTATACTAGTGTCGCCTTTAAACCTTAAAGTAGTTGCCGCCGTCAATGGCGTTATAGTGGCTGCTTTTGGTGGCATATTGTTTAACTTTTAATACCGTAACTAGGTAGTGATTGTATAACGAAACCTTGTAGTAAGTACTACGGTGGGTCCTGTTAATGGGCTAGGTATATAGGTAATGCGTAAAGTTAATAACGTAATAATAACTGGTGGAGTGGTTGCCTAACAGATTAACTCTAATTATATTCTAAAAATCACTACAAGGAAGGAACTATCTAGGTAGGGACTAAGGGTCCTTAAATATATAACCGTACTCCTATGAAATCCTTCTTATACGTGATGTATGTGATATACGTAATATACGTGACGTTCCTTCCGTACTTCGCGTATCCCACGTATCACATCATATGACCTCGGTTACCATTCCTCGTTATATGGTTCTACCGGCTCCATCCTAGACCGTACTTGTATTAACTAACTAGCTTCTTCCGACTCCTCTCTAAGTAGTTATAACATCGTACTTAAAGCGTCCGTAACACCTACCTTAGTCTAACTAAGCTTAGGTATTCTTATCTTATCTTAAGAGTCTTAAATCTTACTTATCTCGTCTTAAGAATCTTATACCTATAGGAAACTCTATCCCAAGCTTATTTATATATCTTTAAACTAAGCTATTGCCCTACTTTATCGGTTTTCGTCCATTATAGGTCCTTAGGTATGCCTTATCTTATCTTAAGAATCTTAGTCATCTTTTATCTCGTTTTAAAAATCTTAAGCCTTTAGCCTTTTGCCTTTATTAAGTGCTGAAGTAGTTCGCTGTCCTACTTCTCTTACGTTTTATAAAGCGATAAATATTATATCTAGTAGGGTTTTAATCCCTACTAATGTTCCCTATTTTATAGTAGAATTATCCTCTACCTCTAGTATAATATCTTAGAGGTCTATATACTCCTAATAAGCTACTTTTATTACCTTGTTATTATAAAATATTTCGCCTTTATTAAATTTATTATCCTTAACGTCTAATATGTTACAGTGCTGTAATGCAAGTAGGCTAAATAACTACATTATGGTATGAAGAGGAGAAGGAGGTAAAAGGGGGTATCGTATATAAATAGTAGGGGCAGCCGCCAAGGCGCTAGTGGTGGGCTAGCTAATAGTAGGAATAGTATAAGACAGTATAAGACAGTATGGAATAGTATGCGTTAGGACAGTGCCGTGACAGTGCTCCCCTCCCCAGAAGGTTTGGTCCCTAAACTAAATAAGTAATTTTTGCTATAAAGATATTACTTCTGCTTACCGCCCTTAACTAAGCTAATAGCGATTTTTTATGCCGGGTATAGAAAATCTTAATTAGTTAGCTTAATAAGTAAAGTTGGTAGAACTCTATACCGCTACCGCGTGGCGTTTCTTGGCAAAAAACTAACTAATTAGATAACTTTAACCGCTGGTCGAAGTTCCATAAGATCTTAACTACTATAATTTATCTTTATAGTTAGCCACGGCCTTAGCGTGGCTTTCCCTTATCTTATACCCAGTCTAGGGGTCCTAGCTTCTTAGGGTATTGTTTATAGAACTTTAGTAATACGCACTCGCACCCTTTTAGGGATTTTTTGGGTTCCTAGGTTTTCTTATTATAATATTTCCATTTAATATAGTATATTAAGCCGTGCTCGTCTATTTGTTTATTATATACATTAAGGATCTTTTTAAATTCCTACTTGTCCGTAATATTGCCGTTATTATCCCTTTTGGCTATCCTGCCTATGATATTATAACGTTCCTCTTTATTAATGCGTGCTTAACTAGAGATCTCTTTAGGGAACTAGAGGCGGACTTTTAAAGTGTAGAAAGACTTATTAACACGGATATAGTCTAGGAGGTTAACTACGACTACTCCTTTATAGGCAGCTAGGACGGGCTATAGTCTATCCTAGTTATTATCCTACTTCCTCTTAGGCCGGTTAGTCTTTATATTTTTAAGGCTGACTATAACTATATTATCCTTTTTAAATATTATACTTTTATCTCGTTTTATATTAGCATTATCTTTATATTATTATTGGGAGATATAAGCTAGGGCTTTAAGCTGGGTTAAGATGCGCTTAAAGCGGTTGGCAATAGTATTAGCTTATAGGTATTCTTTCTTTATATATATAGACAGGGCTAATAGCTAGGGGCCTACTAGTTCGACGCCTAGACGTAGGTTGTAGCTATAGTTGGCAAAGAATGGTAAGATTCCTGTGGTCTTATTAACCTAGTTATTTATAGTAAACTTGGTAAGGGGGAGCTAATCTACCTAGTTGTCTTAGGTGAAGCTTACGAAGGCACGTAGGTACTTATTTATTGCTGCGTTAATAATCTTGGTTTGACTATCTGTTTTAGGGTACTATACGGAGCTAGGGCTTAGGGTTACCTTTAGGCGCTAGTTTAGGCAACGCTAGAAGTTAGAAACGAATAAAGAGCCTCTGTTGGAAATAATGGTATTTAGAGCGCCGTGTAACTTATAGATAGTGTAGATAAATGCTTTAATAAGCTTTTTAGTATTTAGGCTAGTGATAGGAATAAAGTGTCTTATTTTCGTTAGGCGGTTAATAACGACAAAGATATATTTATATGTTTTGCCGTTATAAAGGCACTTAGGTAGGTTAACAATATGGTTAATAGAGATATCGGTCTACGGGCGGACTAGTAATTTTAGTAGTTTTAGGAAACCGGGTGGTGCTAAGCGTAGGGTCTTTATGCGGAAGTAGAGAGCGTAGTCTTTTATAAAGGTAGTTATAAACTATAAAATACCTAGCTACTAATAGGTTTGATTAAGGAGGTTTAGCGTCTTAACGCGGCCTAGGTGGCCCGTAGGACCTAAACTATATATGCGGTATATAACTTCTAGTTAGAGTTTAGGTGAATTAGGGATAAATACTTAATTTCTATAGTAGATTAGGCCGTTAATAATTAAATATTTGGATTTATTATAGTGAAGTAACTTCCTAATCTACTTAGGCTAGCGGCGTGCTTTACGGCCTTTCCGTTTGCGTAGCGCAGCCAATATATCCCTAGTAAGTTTATTCTCCTTATAGGTATTCTTAATAAGCTCCTTAAGGGGTTTTTTCTTAGGCTTTAGGTCTATTACTGCGATAAAGTCTTTAACGCTCTAGTTTTAGGATTTGCTTAGCAGCTCTTCTAGGATAGCGGGGTTAACTTTTTTTGGTGGTAAGATAACGTGGTCTTGGTGTCGTAGATATTTGTTACTAGTATTAGTAGGTACTATACCTAGGAGACGGCTAAGAGCGTCTAGGATTATGGCTTTGGTGCTAGGCCTATAGGTAATAATAAAGTTAAACTAAGAGAGGAACTTAGCCTATCGGACTTAGCGCTAGTTTAGTTATTTTATTATTATAAAGGTCTAGAGGTTCTTATAGTCCGTAATAATCTTAAATAGTTGCTCAGTTTCTTATAGTTTAGGGCGCTATTCTTTTAGTGCTTTTATAATTGCTAGGAGCTCCTTATTATATATTTTATAGTTATATTCTAAGGCAGAGTACTTAGTAGAGAAGAATGCGATTGGCTTAAGTTTGCTATCTTTACTAGCTTGGTAAAGTACTCCTCCTAAAGCCTAGTTTAAGGCGTCTATCTTTACTACGGTTTTCTTTATATAGTTATAGTATGCTAGGACTAGTGCTATAGTGAACGCTATCTTTAGTGTCTAAAAGGCTTGTGCTTAATTAGGGCCCCATAACTAGTTAGTACTCTTCTTTAGTAGCCTAGTTATAGGTTTAATAACTGCGGAGTAGCTTTAGATAAATCGTTGGTAAAAGTTCACGAAGCTGAGAAATTGCTGTAGTTCTTTAATTGACGTTAGGTCCTTCCATTTCTATAAGGCCTATACCTTCTTAGGGTCCATAGTTATGCTATTAGTCGAGATAATTAAGCCGAGATATTTTGTTTTAGTCGTATAGAACTTAGACTTATTAATATTAATCTATAGTCCGGCGTTACTAAGTCTCTAGATAACTTTATTTATATATTTAGTGTGCTTAATATATGTTTTAGAGAAGATAAGGATATCGTTAAGGTAGGCAGTGTAGTAGTTATTAAGGGCGTTATATAAGATATAGTTAATGTAGTTTTAGAACATAGCGGGCGCATTATAGAGACTAAATGGTATAACTAATATCTTATAGAGTCCGAACCAGGTAATAAATGCTATAAGCTACTTATAACCTTTTATAATCTAGATCCAGTTAAATATAGTAATTATATTAAGCTTAGTGAAGTACTTAGCACTATAGAGTGCGTTAAGTGTCTTGCGGATTAGTAGCAATAGGTACCAATTCTTAATAGTAACTGTGTTTAGGCCTTAGTAGTTATAGCAGATTTATACGCTACTACTAGGTTTCGCAGTAAGGAGGAGTAGTGCGGCGGCTAGTGAGGTTAATTTATGGATAAAACCCTTATCTAGTATCTTGTTAATCCATTTCTTTACATAACTAAGTTTAGTAGGTAAGAGTGGTCTGTTTTTATAATATAGGGCCTACTTTCCGGGTATAATCTTAATTTTATAGTTCTATGGTTGGTAAGGGGGCAGCTTATCTATATTTTTAGGGAAAAAGTGTTTAATATATTTGCGAAACTCTCTTAGTAAGCGTTATAAAATATCTTTATAGGTTAATCCTGGTTTGCCTTTTAGGAATTTCTTAATATTAGTATTAACTATCTTTTAGCGTAGAAACTTAGGCTTAGTTTTTAGGTTTGTCTTAAGGAAGTTATAAAAATAAGGGGGTAGCGTTTTGCGGGCTTCCTCTATTATATAGTCGCCTTCTACTAGCTAGCGGAAAGATCTTTTTAATAGGTTTAGTACTTCTATTAGGCCTATAGGCAGCTCTTTAAGCAGCTGTTAGTGCTCTTCTTATTTAACTAGTTCTACTAGCTCCGCCATATAGATCCTTATTACCTTTACGTCTTTTTGTTTATAGAACTGGGTGAAATTAACGGCATAAGTGTATCTAATGTTGTCTAGGTTAGGGCGTGTCTGGTTCTCTGGTGCTACGGCTAGGCTAGTATAGCTTAGTTAACCTAGGGGGGCGGAAATAAGGCGGCGGCCCTATATGGTACGCGTAGGAGACGGGTATAAGGTTAGGCGTTGTAGGGGGGAGGTCTTAATTGCTCTGGTTTTAGTCTTAGCTATAACGTCCTTAGCTATTATACGTGCGGTTATATGTGCGTATAGTAAATAACTTAAAGTTAGGTGTCTTATTAGCTAACTTAGGTTAAGCGGGTGTATATAGGGGACTTGTAGTTCTAGCGGTGGTCTAATTTTTTAGGATCTCTGCTTCGTTTATTGCGTATATTAGGTTACTAGTATTAGGCACCTCTTCTACTATTAGCTGACGGTATCTAAGCGTTAGCCTTGCGATGCGTCCGTATAGTGCTACTTGGTTATAATTAAGAATGTGCTATAGGAGATAGTTATAGGCATAGTAATTAGAGTTAAACTTAAGCTCTAGAGCGGGGAAGTCTGCCCTTAGGTTATGTTTTTTAAGCTAGGGCATTCTAAGAATTACTAGTATAGAGGGTAATAATTTTATAACGTAGAAGAGCATAGATTCTGTATAGTGGCCGATTATTATTTTTGCTGTAAAGTAGTGGGTAATAAAGCTAGATGGGAGTTTATTAGTAAGGCGGAGTGGTTTTAGGACTAGGAGTCTTTTTGTTATAATATTGTGCTTTTTTATAAGTAAGTCTTTGTCTATAAATGCTAGTACTATACTACTAGTGTTAATGAGGCTTACTATTTTAATAAAAACTTATAGGAGTGGGTTATGTAGTAAGGAGAGGTAGGTCTAAATAAGGATGGCATTTCTATTGTTATTTGCTATTCTAAGGTTAAGTAGTAGTTAACTTAGAATAAGGTCTAACTAGTCTAGTAGTATAGATCTAATCCTTTTATCCTCCTCCCTATATAGTTCTAACCCTTAAAGGCGACTTAGTCTAAGGGTTGGCCTTTTAATAACTAACTTATAGGGCTTGGCTAGTGGCTATAGTCTTGGCTAGTGTGTCCTAATATGTTAGTCTCTAACGGTGTATATATACTAGAGGGTACTTTACTAATAATATAGCCGGTTTTATGATTGGTAGCGATATAGAGCACTTATCCGTAGTTTGTGTATAGGACTATTGGCTAGGGCTATATTGGGGAAGGCTATTGTGGGGGCGGGTTTCTGTGTCCAAACTCACGTCCTTGTCCGCGGTTACTGCTTTAGTTACTATCCTCTCTACTAAAGAATCTGCTGTGGCTAGGAGGGGGTTAGCGCGGTAGCATTGGAAGGGGATTTAGGTTTGTTCTAGGGTTATAAGCATCTTTCTAGTAGCTAGGTTAACTATATGCTATATAAAGTCTATTATCCATACGGTGTCTTTAGACGTTATTAGGGAGGCTACTACTACCGCTGCCGAATTTAACGGCGTTAAGGTCTATTAGGTCATTCTATAGTGCCGGTACTAAGATATTGTTATTAGGTAATATAGGTTAATAGCCGCTAGCGGTACTTAGCTTAGCGGTATTTAGCTTTATATAGTGGGCGTGGTTCTATAGGTTATAAGCGAACACGTCTATTTACTTACTTTAGCCTTTATAGTTAGCATTGCTAATCTTATAGCTAAGGGTAAGGGCTAGGTCTTTTATCTTTAGGGAAATATTCTTCTTAAGTAAGTCCACTTTTTGTTTCTTAGTCTTGTTTGCTTTAATTATTAACTTATTAAGCTCTGCTTTTTAGGACTAGTAGTTACGCTTGCCCTGGCTTAAGGTATTTAACTTATTTTTAGCCGCTTAGGTTATGTTAATGGTCTTATAGTACTTCCTTATATATATAAGCATAGATTCTTAGTTGGAGAAGGTCTATTTGTTTAAGTTATTTGGGTATATACGTAGTATATTAAGGCCATGCTTAATATAGTTATAGGCCTTATCTATTAGTATGTCTAACATGTAAAGGACTTCGTTTATTAGGGTCTTAAAGTACTTTATATCTCTCTAGAAAACGCCTTAGATCTTCATTTCCCATATCTTAAATTTTTCTTATTTTTTAATTGGTGATCCCTTGCCATTAAATAGGGTTGGATTTTTTGCTTTACGCTTTTTTCTATGGGGCTTGGTTAGAAGAGGGGAGCTAGTAGCTGTATTCTTCTTGGTAATGGTCTAGGTAAGTATAGTAATCTAAGAGCTTAGACTTTGTATAGTCTTAGTATATATAAGAGCTTACTGTTCGTTTTGTTATATACGTAGTTTAAGCGTCTTAAGGGAGTTAATTCTGTGCTAAGCTTCTTTAAGTTAGAACTTTATAGTTCGGCCTTTATTATAGACGGCTTAGAGGCCGTTCTTAACGCTAGTTAAAAAGGTTGTATATATGGAGAGGTACTAGAAGGTTCCTGCCATATTAAGGTCCTTAGGGTACTCTAGACTACTCCTAATTGCCTAGGCAATATGGGTATAGGAGGTCTTAAAGAGGCAGGCGAGTGCTTTGCGTGGGTTTATTAATAGGGTGTTATCTATATTATAGTTACCTATTTTAGGGGGTTTGGGTAAGGCAATTAAAATCTATAAGACTGGCTGTAATGCTAAGATTGTCTAGGACTGTGCTAGGGTTGTTTAGGATTATCTAGGATTATGGTATGGTGTTGTCGGTCGCGTTAGGTCGTGATTATACTGGGAAAACGGAGATAATATACTAGGAAGAGAAAGAAAACAAAGGTTGTAATGGGGCGCAATTAGAGATACTATAAACTGTTATAGTGCTGTAATGTAAGTAGGCTAAATAACTACATTGTGGTATAAAGAGGAGAAGAAGGTAAAAGGGGGTATTATATATAAACAGTAGGGGCAGCCGCCAAGGCGCTAGTGGTGGGCTAGCTAACAGTAGGAACAGTACAAAATAGTACGAGACAGTATGGAACAGTATGCGTCAGGACAGTGCTGTGACATAATCTATAAACTAGTTTATTGGTTCCTCTATACTTTATAGATTTTGGCTCTTATAGCTAATAGCTTACGCTATACTTAGCGTCTTTATAAATTCGGTATGCGTTATTATAATAAAATATAAAACTTTTAATTAAACACTCTTTTGTTCCTTAAAGTATACTATTATCCCTTTATATATATATATTATCTACCGCTAGTCTAATTCCCTTTATTATATAATAACTCTAACTATCTTTATAATCCTTTATAAAGTGACCTTATTTTCTATAATTTATATAAGCTCTATCTCTAAACTATTAACTTTACTATAGAGTCCGCCTAAACGTCTTCTACTGCTAAGATCCCTAGTTTAGCCTTTACTCCTTAGTCTTATAATTACTAGATCCTTAACCTCTAGATTTTTATAGTTTTTTACTCTATCTCTTATAGGCTTCTCTAGTACCACTTAGGTCTATTAGCTCTACGCTATACTATATTTTCTAATTTGGCTTTAGTTATTACGTACTCTACGCCTTATATAACTATAGAACTCTATCCTAACCTCTCTTAGTCTATTCCCTTTAGTAGATCTAATTATTAATCTTAATTACTTAATCTATTAACTCCCGTAGGGTGTCCGTATCTTCTATTAGAATAATTATATCCTAGACTTTAGCCTTAAGTCCCCGTTTATACTATGCCATAAGCGCCCTATTATTTTACTTTACTTATATCGCTAGCGTCTGGAACTACGTTATATACTTAATTGCTAAGGTTCGTTATATAATGTCTTAGAGTTTTCTTTCTATTATAGTTGTTAATTCCGGGTCTCTAAACATTTGCGTAAGTCGCTCTATAAACCCTTCTTAGCTTAAGAATATAAATCGCATATCTTAGTTAGTAGTTATTATTCCGTTCGTTTATATCTCTATAAGATAAGGTTTAAACTACTCTAGTGCTCTTCCTAATAGGAATAGTCCCGTATAGGCTATTCGATCTATAGGTGTTAGTAGCTTTACCCCTTCCTATAAAACTTTAAAGTGTATTTACATAAGAAATCCTTTAAGCTTTAATCTCTCTCCTAAGAATCTCTTAATGGATAGTAGCTTAATCTTTACCGCTTTAATCCTATTAACCCTTTCCTCTAACGCTGTATTATTAGCTGTTAACTAGTTAATTACCTCTTATAGTTATCCGACCGTTATAGGTTACTATAAGTTAGTATCTGCCATACTAGTATTACCTAACCTTAAAGTAGTTGCCGCCGTTAATGGCGTTATAGTGGCTGCTTTTAGTGGCATATTATTTAACTTTCTGTATTTATTACTGTAACTAGGTAGTAATTGTGTAACGGAACCTTATAGTAGGAACTACGATAGGCTTATTATTAGGCTAGGTATATAGGTAAAGTAAATTAAAGTTAACAACGTAATAATAACTAGTGGAGTGGTTGCCTAATAGATTAACTCTAATTATATTCTAAGAATCACTATAAGAAAGAAACTATCTAGGTAGGGATTAAGGGTCCTTAAATACACAACCGTACTCCTATAAAATCCTCCTTATACGTAATATACGTGTACTCTATTTACTCTGCTACGGATTATATAGATCCTATAGATTATATAGATTATATTATATAACCTTAGCTACCATTCCTCGTTATATAGCTCTATCGGCTCCATCCTAAACTATGCCTGAATTAACCAACTAGCTTCTTTTAACTCTTCCCTAAGTAGTCGTAATATTGTACTTAAAGCGTCTGTAATATCCTCTCCCTAAATAAGGATTCTATTACTTTACGCTAGAAGGGTTAAAGTAAGAAGATTAACGTTATTAATATTAATTCTCTAAAGTAAGGATATATAGAGTAACGCGCTTATAAAGCGTATATTACTTCTATCTATTAACCTAAGGCTTTCTTTAATTTCTTTATTACCGCTTAGCACTAGGAACTAACTAAGGATAATATTCTTACCCTAAATAAGCGTCTTTTTTAGTAAATAAACTATCTTAACTAGGGACTACTCTATGTGCCTATTAATCTTCCTACCGCTAAGCTATTTATATTTATTAATAGATCGTTTGTAAATAATAAAGATTTTAGCTCCTAGCTAGGATATAAGATTATTATTATAAATAAATCTACTAGAGAGAATAACTTTATAATTTATAGCAATCTTATCTATTAGAGCTTAACTAAGAGTAAGTATATTACTTAAAGCGTTCTAGCGTTAGAGATATATAGAATGGTTAGCGGGGTTAATATAGCAATTGCAATTAAAACTACCCTAAAGATAATTATGAATTAACTTAAACTTCCCGTTATCCCTATAATCGTATACACCAACTTATACTTTCTCTATAAGTGTTTAGTTAAGCTTAATACTATAAAGGAGAGGCGCCTTATAATTAATATTATGGAACTTTAGCAATCCTATAAACGGCAAAAACTCTTTATAATTTAATAAATTAATGGCTAAGATAATCTAGTAGATATAATAACGATGGTAAACCTAAATAAGGCTCTAGAGATATTTATTAATATAAATACTCTACGTATATAAGTTAAAGGTTAGGTTAAAAGGGACTAGGAGCAAGACTTATATTATAATAGTAATATTTAATAGGTACGTACTATACGCTATTATAGCTTAGCAGAATTTAGTAGAAGTCTATAGCTTAGTAAAATTTAGCAGAAGTCTATAGCTTAATAGAATTTAGTAGAAGTCTATAGCTTAGCAGAATTCGGTAGAATTTTATAGCGTAGCAGAATATAGTAGATTACGGTAGATTGTGGCAAATTACGGTCTTATAACTGGGCTTAATTAGTAGGTGTGTGCAAGGTATTATAGGGTGGTCCTATAATACTACGCTAGTTAAGCAGTATTTATATATAGGTGGCAACTATAAAAGAAGAGTTGCTAGTGTCGGGAATGAGGTAAGCGGTCGTTACGTGTTACCGCGACACTAGTATAGCGAGGAGTCTTAAGCTCCTTACCCTTCCTCATTCTAATAACGAGCTTTTAACCAATATTACTATAACCTACTTAAGTA